>Ga0184627_10001200_pt1 | contig 10437 bp, 10 predicted proteins | sample PLM3_127_b1_FD_133150 | JGI IMG/M metagenome (GOLD analysis project Ga0184627, IMG submission 133150) | Groundwater sediment microbial communities from an aquifer in East River, Colorado, USA - PLM3_127_b1 | ecosystem: Environmental > Terrestrial > Soil > Riparian zone | place: USA: East River...
AAATATTTTTCCACCGGCGGCAACGGACGTTTTAGATAACCCATCTCCGCGCGCAGTTCGAGGACGGCTGCGAGGCCGGGAAGATTCAACTCCGCCTTGGGATAGATGCCATAGGCCGGATCGAGCAGCGCATCAAGCGTTTCCTCTGCCGGCTTGCCTTCGATGGCGCTGTGCTTGCTTAGAAGCTCAAGACATTGAGTGCGATTCTTCGGTTCAAAGCACCACTGCGTCGCCTCGACGTATGCGCGGATGTACCTGGTGAGGACATCCCGATTCTTTTCCGCCCAAGAGCGCTTCGCCGCGCCGCCGGTGGCTTGATAGCAGGGCATGATTTGCTCGCCGCGCGCCAGCAGATGGCAGCCCTGCTCGACGGTATTGCCGACAAACGGCGGCGTAAGCAGCGTGGCGGCGACTTTTCCCTCCAACAAAGCATGGTAGCGCTTCTCCACGCCGCCGACTTCGACGAACTTGTAATCGTCAGTACCAAAGCTCTTCGAGCGAAGAAATTTTTCCAGGATAAAAACGAAACCGCTCGCGCGCGCATCGACGGCCAATTCCTTCCCGCGCAGCGACTCGACCGTTTTCATGCCCGGCGCGCCGACGACGCTCAAGAGACCGCTGTGAAGACCCATAAAAAGAAAGAGGCCGGAAGGCCCACCGCCAAAGTCTTCCACGTCGGCGACCACATCGTCGGCGCCCGTGTGGCCGATCTCAAACTCCTCGTTTCGCAGGGATTCGCTAAGATAAAGAGAGCCGGGTGTGTAAGCAAACTCGATCTCCAGGCCGTGCCTCTCGAAGATTCCCGTCTCTCTGCCGACGTGAACCGGCAGGTTGTAGCCGGCTCTGAACTGGATCAGTCGCAAATGGTGCAGCGGTGCCATTAACTCCTCCGTTCCCTAATCGTATCGCAATCGGGTGCCTTGATCATGACTGACAATAACAGCGATTTAAAACTGCACTTCACAGTGCCGGCAAAAGGATAGCACAATCGTTAGTGGCACTGGAATCATTACCGCCAATGTGAAGCAGGTGATGAACATATTGGTGGGCCCTTTTTTGCCTTGACACGCTTATTCCCTTTGGATAATCAGAAACCGAGCGCAGGAGTTAAAATGGCGAACGATTCCTCTCGGGGGACACCTTCGATCAAATGGTCGGTACTGTTTTTCCTCTGTGTTCTGGTTCTCTGGCAGTTGATGCTCCCGGTTTTGAACATTCCGTCTTATCTGCTGCCGACGCCGCTGGAAGTCCTCGCTGAATTTCAAATTCGCGGCGGCTTCATTTTCGCCAATTTTTTACCGACCTTTTACGAGACCATGCTGGGGTTTTTTATCGGCGCCGTGATCGGTGTCGCCTCTGGCGTGGGGATCGTTTACTCGAGAATTCTCTGGGTCACGATCTATCCGTCGCTGGTGGTCATCGGCTCCATACCCCGAATCGCCATCGCCCCCCTCATTTTGATCTGGATGGGCATCGACTCCATCTGGTCCAAGGTTACCATTGCTTTTCTGGTGGCCTTTTTCCCGATGGTGGTCAATTCCGTCGTGGGCTTTTCGCAAATCGAAGGCGAGATGTTGGACTTGGCCAAGACGATGGGAATGAAACCGTGGACAGAGTTCAGGAAGATCCGTCTGCCAAACTCGATTCCTTATCTATTTGCCGGTTTCAAAGCCTCCATTGCTCTCGCGGTCATCGGTGCCGTGGTGGCGGAGTTCGTCTCCGGACAACAAGGCCTCGGCTATGTGATCATCATCGGCAACAACAACCTGAATGCCGCGCTGATTTTCGCCTCCATCACGGTCCTTTCGGTTATGTCACTGGGCCTCTTTGGAATCATCGTAGGTTTGGAAAAGGTGCTCATGCCGTGGCGTCGCGGCATATACCCGACGGAACTTTGAGCGTCTTACTCGCGATCGACAAGTGAATCTTAGTCAAACATATTTGAAATTTTCGGTTGAATTTTGCCTTACAGAATCGGAAAACAGATGACTCACGCAAAGGTGGTACTGTCAAACATTTTGAACGAAAGAATCTAAACAGGGGAGGACAATCATGAAAAAAAGAATGATCACCCTCGGAGCGGTGCTTATGCTCAGCGGCAGTATTTTTTTCGGAGATCGTTTCACTGCCGTAGCGGCGGACAAAATAAAGTTCCAGCTGGACTGGATCATCGAAGGAAAGCATGTGCCTTTCTTTGTGGCGCGGGACAGGGACTTTTTTAAAAAAAATAATCTTGACGTAACGCTCCTTGAGGGCAAGGGCTCGGCTAACTCGGCGACCTTCGTTGACGTGGGCCAGGCCGACTATAGCTACGGCGACCTTCTCACGGCCATCCAAGTCATGTCGAAAGGCGGAAAGAACCGCGCCATCGGCATCGGCATGGCGTTCAACGGCGGCGGCTTCATATTCTTGGAAAACGCAGGAATCAAGACCGCCAAAGATCTCGAAGGCAAAAATTTCGGCACCAACCCGGGTGATTTTGCTTACGTCCTGCTCCCCGCCCTGGCGGCGGCCTCGAAGTTTGATCACAGCAAAGTCGTCATCAAGACAATGGAGCCCGCTGTACGCACACCCGCCTTATTCGAAGGAAGAATAGATTTCATGTCGGGGACTAATGGTTCGAGTATCCAGAGAATGGCGATTCTGGGAAAGAAGCAGGGAAAACAAATTAAGTACCTGTTCTTTAAAGACCTGGGGCTCGAGACTTATGGGCATGTGCTGCAAGCAAGGGAGGACCGGATCAAAACCAATCCGGATCAGGTCAAAAGGGTTGTCTCGGCGGTTTTCGACGCGTGGGCATGGTCGCTAAAAAACCCCAAAGAAGCCTTTGAAATTTTCATCAAGGCCAACCCGCAGAGTGATCGGAATATCAGCTTGGCCCAAATGGAAGCCGGACTCGATGACGTTGTGGATGCGGAAACCAAAGGCCGCGGGCTCGGCTATATGAAAGATGCGATGATGAAAAAGTCCGTAGACATCGCCAACAAGTACTTTGAGCTGTCCCCGCCGGTCGATTATAAAATGACCTACTCGAATCAATTCATCCGGGAAAACCCCGGCATGTAGGGGACCGGATTGGCAAACCTCATCGAATACGAGCGAGTCCGCAAAATTTACAACTCAGGCAACGATGAGGTGATCGCGCTTGAAGAAGTTTCCTTTGGTGTGGAGCCGGGGGAATTCGTTACGGTGGTGGGGCGAAGCGGTTGCGGTAAAAGCACCCTGCTTAAAATCACCGCCGGGCTTTTAACCGCCACCGGCGGATCGGTCCGCGTTGCAGGGGCTCCCGTCAAAGGCCCTCTGACTAACATCGGCTTCGTATTTCAATCGCCTGTTCTGTTGGCCTGGCGCAAGGCGTTGGACAATGTGCTGCTGCAAATTGAAGCGCGCGGCTTGAATGTCGAGCCCTACAGGAAAAGAGCGCTTGAGCTCCTGGAGCTTACCGGACTTTGCGGCTTCGAAAACAAATACCCCAACGAACTTTCCGGCGGCATGCAGCAGCGCGTCTCCATCAGCCGCGCTCTCATCCACGATCCGCCGCTGCTTTTAATGGACGAGCCCTTCGGCGCGCTGGACGCCATCACGCGCGACGAGATGAACTTAGAACTGCTACGCATTTGGAATGACGCGAAAAAGACGGTTCTCTTCATCACCCACAGCATTCCGGAAGCGGTTTTCCTCGGCGACCGCGTCATCGTCATGACGCCGCGCCCAGGCAAGGTTGCCGAGGTCCTGAACATCAACCTGCCCCGTCCCCGCACCACCGCGCTCCGCGATGATCCAAGATTCATCGGCTATGTGAAAAGAATCCGCGAGCGCCTCGGCGTGCAGTGAGCAGCGCAACTTGAATTCACGAAAATACTTTTTTAACCAAAGAGCACATAAAACACAAAGTTTTTCTGTGACCTTTGTACTACTATAATTGAAAATTGTCGCGGCCTGCGCAAATTTTCCACTGGCAATTGCCGCCAACGACAACAACTCCATGGCAAGGGCAACCACAGGGGGTTGCCCCTACAAGTCCGATTTCTTTTTTGCGTCCTTTGCGCTCTTTGCGGTTAATATTCCGAATCCGATTCTTCTACTTTGTGACCCTTTGTGCCCTTTGTGGTTAATTCTCTTTTCTTCTTTGGTTGCGGCCTAGCCGCGCTGTGCTCTTTGTGGTTAATCGTCTTCTCCTAATTTGAGGATTATCGAGCGCGGCCCGCAATCCAGGCGCGAATGCGGTCCGGAGTGAGCGGCAGTGATTTGACCTGAATTCCAAAGTCGGCAAGCGCGTGAGAAAGCGCGTTGGCGAGCGCAGCGCCGGTGCCGACGATGCCGCCTTCACCCGCGCCTTTGACTCCGAGCGGATTGAGCGGCGAGGGCGCTTCTTCGAGTATCACGCTGCCGATGTCCGGCACATCAGTACTTGTGGGCAAAAGATAATCCATCAAACTCCCCGTCAGCAACTGGCCGTTCTCGTCGTAGATCAATTCTTCCAGCATTGTGCCGCCGATTCCTTGAACGGCCGAGCCGACGGTTTGACCATGAACCAGCAGCGGATTGATGGCGCGCCCGATGTCTTCGACTACGAGGTACTTGAGCACTTCCATCACACCGGTTTCGGCGTCCACCGCCACGTGGGCCAGGTGAACGCCATAGGAGTAAGTCATCTGGCTCGAATGGAAATAGGCCGTCTCCTCTAATTCCGGCAACCCTTGATTCAACGTTCCGGAATGGCGCACTTTGGAAACGATCTCGTTTAGCTCAACCGGCGGCGCTTCGGTGTTGATGCGGTAGATCTTTCCTTCTCTGAGTTCCAGCGTCGCGGCATCGACGCCCAACTGCTCCGCGGCGGCGTTCAGGAGCCTGTGCTTGAGCTTTTGCCCGGCGAGATGAACCGCGCTGCCGCACATGACCGTGCCTCTGCTTGCGAAGGTGCCCCAGCCGAACGGAGTGACGTCGGTATTGCCGTGAAAGACCGTGATCCAATCCATTGGCACCCCCAGCGCATCTGCGCAGATCTGCGCCATGGCCGTCTCGTGGCCTTGGCCTAACATGGAGATGCTGAGGTAGACCGTGACATCGTTTCGGTCCCCGATCACGATGCGCGCGCCCTCGTAGGGCTCCAGACCGCCGGTGTTCTTGACGAAGCAGGCGATGCCGATGCCATGATACCGGCCGTTCTCGAGGCAGCCTTGAAGCGGTTGTAATTTTTCGTAGCCGAATTCAGCAAGGCCGCGCCTGAGCGCGCTCGGATAGTCGCCGCTGTCGAGCACCGTGGGACTCGAACCCGGCCGGGTAACGCCGACTTCATACGGTATCTCCTGCGGCTGGATTAGATTCTTGAAGCGCAACTCCACCGGGTCCATGCCCAAATCTTTTGCCATCAGGTCGAGCATGCGCTCGCGGTAGAAACAAGATTCGTAGCGTCCCGGCGCGCGAAAGGTGCCGAGGCCGGTTTTGTTCGTCACCACCAAATGAATCTTCGCCTGGTAATTGGGAACGCGATAAGGTCCGGTGAGCAACGCCGCGGTCGAACAGGGCACGAGTCCGCCGTGAGTGCGCACGTAGGCGCCCATGTCGCCGTAAACCGTCGCGCGAAACGCCAGGATCGTACCGTCTTTGCGCGCCGCCACTTCAAGCGCGCAGCGATTCTCGCGGGAATGATTCGCCGCCATCAGATGTTCGCGGCGATCTTCGATCCATTTAATCGGCTGCCCCAGCTGGACAGCGGCAAAGGGGATCAAAAAATCTTCCGGATAGAGCTCTCCCCGGATGCCGAAGCCGACGCCGACGTCGTTTTCAATGAAGTGGACTTTGCGCTCCGGCAGCTTCAAAAACGCCGCGATGATCTGGCGGTTGAGGTGCGGGAGCTTGGTGACACCCCAGACGGTCAGCTCCTCTTTGCCGCGATCGAAGCAAGCGACGAAACCCCGCGTCTCAAGCGGATTGCCGGTAAAACGATGGACGCGAAATTCCTCGCCTCTGGTATACTCGGCTTCTGTGAAGGCCCGATCCACGTCGCCGATGGAAAATTCATGGACCGCCGCGAGATTCGTCCCCGCCTCTTCATTGACCAGGACTTCATTTTTGAGAGCGTCGTAGACATCGACCACTGCCGGCAGATCTTCATATTCGACTTCGATGGCGTCGAGGGCGTCCTCGGCCAAGTAGCGGCTCTCGGCGATGGCCAACGCCACCGGCTCCCCGACGTAGCGGACTTTGCCATGCGCCAGCAAAGGTTGCAGGTAGCGCTCCAAGCCGGGGAGTTGGTACATCCGAATAGGCACCGGGACGGCGAGATCTTCCAGGTCTTTGTACGTAATGATCTTGGTTACGCCGGGCAACGCCAGCGCTTTGGAAGTATCGATGGAGCGAATCCGTGCATGGGCCCGCGGGCTGCGCAGGATCGCCGCATGGAACATGCCCGCGAGCTTGATGTCGTCGACGTAAGTCGCCCGCCCGGTGATGAAACGAAAATCTTCGCGCCGCTTAATCGGCATACCCACGTAACCCTGAGTCGTCTTGTTTATTGGTTCCATTTACGTCGGCCGCCCCTTCGTTTTTCTTGACGATTCCGAGGACGCCTGCAGAATCGCGTTGACAATCGGTTGATAGCCCGTGCAGCGGCAGATGTTACCCGAGATGGCCTCTCGAACCTCTGCCCGAGTCGGCGCCGGATTGTCCTTCAAAAAAGCCAACGCTGTCATCAAAAAACCGGGAGTGCAGAAACCACATTGGAGCGCGTGCTGATCGTGGAAGGCTCGCTGCAACGGATGCAGCTCATCACCTTCGGCGAGGCTTTCCACTGTGAGAAGCTCGGCGCCGTCGGCTTGCACGGCGAGCATGAGGCAGGACCGCACCGCTTCGCCATTTAATAGAATCGTGCAAGCACCGCATACTCCATGCTCGCAGCCCAGATGAGTGCCGGTAAGATCCAACTCCTGGCGAATGAAATCCGCCAGCGTCATCCGCACTTCGACCAGGCGTTCGTAGGTCCGTCCGTTGACCGTAACTTTGACCACTTGCTTTGCGCTCAATGGCTCACCGTCTCCTTTGCCTGGGCCAACGCCGATTCCAGTGCCCGGCGAACCAACACACCACCCACTTCTTTGCGGTAAGCGGCAGAAGCGTGAACGTCTGAATCGGGTTCGAGATCTTCAGCGATGACTCCACTCAGCTCACGTAAAAGCGCCTGACTGATTCGGCGTCCTTTCAAAATTGCTTCACCTCGTTCCATCCTTTGGGGTTTGCTACCCACACCGAACATGACGATGGTGGTATTCTGTAAGGTTGCTTCCGCATCCACCTCCGCCCGCAACGCCACGCCGACGAGGGCGAAGTCGCCCTTTCGCCGCGCGATCTCTTGGATGGCCCAAGTCTCGCCGGGACGCCATTTGGGAAAACGAATCTCCGTCAGCAACTCCCCTGGCTCGCAAGCGGTTGCCAAGTACCCTAAGAAAAACTCTTCTGCCGGAACTACCCGCACGGCCGATTTGCTCCTCAATAGGAATTCGCCCCCGAGGATCAGACTCACCGCTGGAAGCTCAGCCGCGGGGTCGGCATGCACAAGACTACCGCCGGTGGTTCCGCGGTTGCGAATCTGAAAGTGGCCGATAAGCGGCATGGCTGCAGCGAGAATCGGATTTCGCTCCCGAACAATCCTGGAGCGCTCCAGCGCCCGTTGGCGCGTCAGCGCGCCAATTGTTAGCCCACCCTCCGGCGTAGCGGTTATGATATCGAGATTGCTCAGACGGTTAATATCGATAATCACCTTTGGCCGCGCCAGGCGTAGATTCATAAGCGGCATAAGGCTTTGCCCACCCGCGAGGATCTTCGCCTCATCGCCGTAGCGTTCGAGCAGATCCAACGCCTCTTGCAGCTCTACCGGAGCAAAATATTCAAACGCGGCAGGTTTCATGGCTAACGTGGTTCGGCTATCAAACTTGGCCGGAACCTGTCAAGTTAAACGAGTCACAGAACCGGTTAAACTTGCAGAAAGCGCAGGGAATGGAAGAGACGCCGGATATGGCCTTCGAGGATTGGGTGAAGTGGGGACAAGGCGCCGCCGTCCTGCAGGGAACCGTCGCGACCGTTCCCGACAACCGACGGCGACGATCTTTTTCGGTCCGTAACGATCCAAGAGATGGCCGACAGCCGGCGAGAGAATCGGGTCCATCGCCAGAACAAGGGAATAAACTCCGGCGGTGGCGCCGCGGCTGGAACCAAAGTTATTGAGCAGCGCGACGTAAAAAACGCCGCAGGATGAATGGATTCCGCGGGTGAAACCGAGAATCAGAAAAGCGAGCGACGCGACCAGCCAAGGTGTCGGAGAAAAGCGCATGACGGCAGGTGACTTTCGTTTTTTAACAGAGAGTATGAACCTTCACAAGTTCCGGTCCGAGATATCGTTGAGATCTGAAGCTTCCCTTGACCGTCAAAGGGATCCCCGACTATAATCTGACCCACGATGGCGAAAACACCCAAACAATTGGACGAGTTCCTCAACCCCATGCGACACCAAGATTTGTCCACGTTGCGCGCGCTCGACCAGAAGCTCCGTCTTCTTTTACAGCAAAAACTCAAGGACGAGCGCCCTGCAAACGGCGACATCGCGGTTCGCGAGGAAATTTCGGCGCAATGCCCCGGCGTAAGAATCGATCCCGATCTCATTGCCCTCGTCGGCATCCATCCCGAAAATCTCGTCGCAGAAGACAAAACTCCGATCTATGATATTGTTTCGGAGAGATTCAGTTGGTGAGAACCTTGCCTAGCTCTCTTGGCTGAGTTCGCTCCAATGATCAGATCTGTCAAGGATCAATTGGGTCATGAGATCTATATTACCGATGAACGCTGGAACCACATTTGTGAAGAGCACCCGGAAATGGCTGGGTTCAACGGCCAAGTCATGGAAACGGTCGAGAAGGGTGGGAGATTCCAAGACTCGATCCGCCCTGACATTTTTCTTTATTATCGGGATTTCGAAGACCTGCCGTCCGGTAACACCACTGTTGTTGTCGTTATTCGTTTTGGTTTTGCCCCTGATGGATCTGAAAACAATTTCATCGTGACGGCTTACCAAATCTTCCGACAAAGGAGGTAAGAACTGATGAGACCTACCCGCATCACCTACGATCCCGACGGCGATATTCTATCTGTGACGTTTGGCCAACCTATCGCGTCCACCGGTTATCAACTCTCTGACCAAATCTTGCTCCGCGTCGATCCCAAGACGCAGGCCGCTTCCGGATTGACGATCTTCAATTATTCTCATCATGCTTCCGCCTCAAAGGAGATTCCAATTCCCGGTATCGAAGAATACCGCGACATCAAACCATTAATCCTAAGGATTCTTGGTTCGGCTCCGGTCAATCAATTCCTCGGCGTCGGCACAGGGAAGCACGGGATAAGCGCAACGCTCCTCAGTCCTTCGCTGCAACAGGCCGTAGCCGGATAACTCGCCGCGTCAAGTCGCCAAGCTGGAAGCCTAGCTCCCAAAGTAGTTTTCCGTACGCGCAACTCTGTTCTCGGTTTCTTGCTGCTCCGTCTGTTCCAAGTTTGTGGAGCCCCACGGGCAAGCCGGTGGGACGGAATCCTGAGCGAGAGTCATCGGCCAAGGCCGGAGCTCGAGTCGAGGGGTCGAGATGTTAAGACCAGACTCCATTGCGACTCCAATTACGCAATCAAAGGGAAGCACTGGAGGCATATTTGAACGTCCCCGCTGGTTTGACCCGCGCCGCACAACGGTGGTAAATCCTCAATCAGCGACAGCGCGTGTAAGAAGAGGATTCCCACATGGCTAATTCCAGTTTGCAAATCGACGTCGCAATCATCGGCGGCGGGGGGGCGGGGATTCCGGCGGCCATCGAAGTCGCCCGGGCCGGCGGCAAAGCCCTCGTCCTGGAGCAAGCGAGCGAATGCGGCGGCACGGCGGCGATCTCCGGCGGCGGCTGCTGCATCGTCGGCACGCCGCTGCAAAAGACGCAGGGCATCGAAGACACGCCGGACCTCGCCTTCGAAGATTGGGTGAAGTGGGGCGGCGGCGCGGCGGACGAAGTGTGGGCGAGATTCTATCTCGAACACACGCTCCATGATCTTTATCACTGGGCGGAGAGCTGCGGCGCCAAATGGGTCGACATGAAATTTCAGGAGGGCAATCGCGTTTTGCGCTGGCACCGCCCGGACAACAACGGTCTGGGCTTGATGACGGCGTTTATCAAGACCGCCGAGTCGCTGCCGAATGTAACGATCATGACCAGCGCTTCGGCCGAAAGACGGCTGACGCAAGATGGGCGGGTTTGCGGCGTGGCGGCGAAGCGGAATAACGAAACCTTCGACATCCGCAGCAAGACCGTGATCGTCGCCACGGGAGGATTCAACTCGAATCTCGACATGGTCCTGGAGCACCGGCCCGAGTTTGGAAAATTCAAAGTCATGGAAGGCTCGGGCTTC
>Ga0184627_10001202_pt1 | contig 10427 bp, 10 predicted proteins | sample PLM3_127_b1_FD_133150 | JGI IMG/M metagenome (GOLD analysis project Ga0184627, IMG submission 133150) | Groundwater sediment microbial communities from an aquifer in East River, Colorado, USA - PLM3_127_b1 | ecosystem: Environmental > Terrestrial > Soil > Riparian zone | place: USA: East River...
AATTGTTCGAGGTGACAACCAGGATACGGGGGAATTCCGTGGGGGTCATGGATGGAGCGCCTCCTTCGGTTCAAGGAGGAACATCCAGTCGGCCGCCCAGCTAAAGGGGAGGAGATCGGCAAGGCGGTTGTTCATCCGGAACAGGACCTGTCGCCCCGGGGATAGACGGAATAGGGTATCGACATACGGGCCGCAGAGAAAGGTGCGGGCCCGACGCGCGACAATTCGAAAACCGCTCGTGGAGAATAGCTTTTCCAGCGAGCGCAGCCGGAAAAACTGAACGTGAACAGAATCGTGATTTAAGAATCCCGCCCCTGGCTCGCCTGACAGTCTCTCCGAAGGGTGGGAAGGGACCACGTACCCCCGGGCGCGGCGGCTCAGCTGGCGCCCTTTCCGGAAGACCCACCGGAGGCTTTGGTGAACACCGATCCTGATTAACGCCCACTCCAGGCGCCGAAGCATCTCGAAAGACCCGTATCCGTTTGGCGTTGTGACAATCAGGCCACCACCGGGTTGCAGAAGTCGGCGGACGTCGGTGAGGAATTCCAAAGCATCGTGCAGGTGTTCCAGGACCTCCGAACACACAATCACGTCGAAACTCAAACCCTCGTCCAACAGGTCCTGAATGACTCCGGCCCGAAACGACAGGTTGGGCAGAGCATACCTTCGGCGCGCTTCCAGAATTGACGGCTCGTGAATGTCAACACCAAAGACCTCGTCCCCTGCCCGCGCCAACGGAAAGGTGATATGGTCCCCCGTCCCGCACCCGTAATCCAAAATCCTCAGGACATCCTTGCCTGTTCTTTCCTTCGCCTGGCGCACCCATTCCCGAATGACCCGGATCCGCTTTACGATGCCGTATTGAGTCTCCTCAAAGGCCCCATCTCGGGCATTATCCTCTCGTCGCAAGAATGGCCCTCTGTCCGCCGAATCCGCCGTCCTAGTCGTTCGCGGAAGCATCAGTTCCAGGCGCCCTCCGACGCAGATTCACGGCCCGCTCGTAAACTTCCATGTACCTGCGTGCCTGCACCTCACGGGCGTATTCTTTAGTCGCAGCGTCCCGGCAGCGGGGCCGCATGCTGGCCATCAAGTTCGCGTTCATCAGGGTTTGGATTCCGCGCGCCAGATCTTCCGAATCCTTGTACCGACACAGATAGCCAGTCTCCATGTGACTGATAATATCTGGGACTCCCCCAGTATCGAAAGCCACAGACGGAGTTCCTGCGGCAAGCGCTTCAAGCAGCGCAAGCGGCAGGTTGTCGGCAAGCGTCGGGAGGACGAACACGTCCGCACTTGAGTAGCACAGGTTCATAAATTCAGTGGAATCCACGAAGCCAACCTCCCGCACAGAAATGCCGGGAGGAACTCCGTTCAGCACGCCCCGACCGCCGACGACGAGTATCCACGGTCGGAGATCTTGTGGGAGCTTGTGAAGCGCGGCCAAAAAATAGTCGACCCCTTTTCGTCTGGCCCCGGGAAGGGCAATGATCATGACGACGTGCACGTCAGGAGGAATCCTCAACCCCTGACGCGCCACCGGGCGGTCGACCGGGTAAAAGGTCTCGGTATCAATCCCGTACGGAATGTGGTGCACTTCGAACCCCCTTAGGAGGGGGCTCCGGCGGGCCATATCGACCAGCCACTTAGACGGAGCAGCGATGTGCATGTCGGTGCGCCGGTAGACGCGCTCTTTCACACGCCACAGAAACGCGGTCGTGTCTAGCTTGATTCCCGGGTACTCATCAAGGTTCGGGCACTTACCGCAGCCCGTCTCCCATCGTCCGCAGTCGTAGTTGTACGAGCAGTGCCCCGTCAGGGCCCAGGTGTCGTGCAGAGTCCACACGATCGGGGCGATCTTTGACAGCCGCGGGAGGATCGTATGAGAGAAGAAGTTCCCATGCAAGTTGTGAAGGTGCAAGATATCTGCGTCCCTGACCAAAGGATGGGACAGGAACGCGTACCGCTTGGGCTGGATCAGATTCTGGAGCCCCGTTCGCGTTTCGAGTTCCAGTACCAATCGGTTCAGGATCCTTCCATGCAGCGACCGGGAGAAACCTATCCGCTCGATCTCCGGTCGCTGCTCGAATTTCTGTCCGACCAGCATCCGGGACTCATGTCCAAGGCGCAGCAACGCCTCGTGTAGCTGGAACGACGCACGCGCGGCACCCCCGCTGTTATCGGCTGTGCCAATATGTACGATCTTCAACAGAGCACCTTTTTCCCACGCTCATGCCGAGGTCTTCCGAAAAGCCACATACAGACTGTGGCCAGGATAACGCGTATATCGCCACATCCAGTCGGGAATGAATCGTTGAAGACGTCGGCATAGTCCCAACATCACACGGTAGCGCGTTCCTATGTCCACGCGGCTCCAACGCAGCCCAAGGGCAGCAGACATTGCCCGAACGGTCGTGGTATCCCGATACCACTCCCAGTGATAAGCGGCAACCGGCTCCTCGAGAATCCGGTGCACGATCGCCCGATATCTCCCTGCGATGTTCCGCATGACGCGACCGCTCCACCGGGTAAGGTGGTGGGGCGGCATGTTTCCAAAGTCGTTCACCGCGTACCGAGTAAATCCTTCGCGATTCGGGACGGCCAACAGACACAGGCCCTTCGGCCTGAGACAACGAAATGCCGCCATCAGAAACCTATCGGGATCGGGCAAGTGCTCCAGAACTTGAAACGCACACACGACGTCGAAGGCCTCGGCATGGCCAAGTGCGAACTCTTCAACGCTGCCCGCCTCCACGCGCAGCCCCTTCTTGCAGGCGACGTGGGCGGCGTCGGGATTCAGTTCGAGCCCCACCGTGCTTCGCCCTGGATCCTCGCGCATCACGCGTTCGAGGAACGCGCCTGTTCCGCACCCGATCTCGAGGACATCGCGGCAACCCTTAACGTCCTCGGCAGCCATGTCGAACTCCCACCGATCCGCCAAATAGTAGTATGGGAAATTTCCAAGGGCTTGGTACAAGCTGGCGGTGCTACAGAGAGAGTTCGGGTAAAATTCCAGTTCGCACGTTTCACACCGATACAGGTAGACGCTAGGATCACTGTACGGCTTCTCCAGGCACGTAGCGATATCCACCTCACAGGTGTCGAACCAGAGTCGCCGTAGATCCCGAAACGGGAAGGTTTCGACGACCTCCACGTTCCCCGCTCCGCAGAGTATGCAGTCAAGGGGCTTCTCTTCGAGAACTCGACTTACCTCACCGGCTGGCTTTACCATCATCCCCCGATAAGGGCTCCGCACACATCTCTACCCCTCTGCACCGACCAATGACTGATCCGGCAGGCTGATGGTCCTCTCGATGCTTATGCTTGCTGGCGTCCGCCCACGAGGTCCAGGATACTCATCCGGTGCATGGCCAGACCGACCTGCGCCTCCCGGTCCCGATACTCTCCCAGGTCGTCCGGCCCCCGATGACGAACGGCGGCGTTGATCTGGGTGAGCCATTGTGGCTCCTGCACCCCCGCGATGCCCACGATCCCGCACATGCTCAGACCCTGTCCTCAGGCCGGGTGGACGTCGGATGACAGAACTGTCCTGCCGTGGCATCGACCGGACAACGGAACAGAAATTCCGTATACAGACCTACCTCAAAGCAAACTACTTGTTCAATCTCGAACACCCTACCGATCACCGACGATAGATCTTTCAGGGACCGCATAAACTTACCGCGGTCAATTGCAACTAGCAAACGACGCAAGAGCCCTTTCGGTGTTCCATCTGCGTCAATAATCAAAACTAGCCGTCGGGTGACACGGCGGATCTCGGAAAGTAATCGTACCGCTCCATCATCTGGGAAGTGGTGCAATGCGTTTACAAGCATTGCCTTGTCGAAATGTTTTTCGGGGAAGGGGAGACGCATCGCATTACCAACCTGAAACGTCTTGGCACTAGACTGTTGGTATTTACGACGCGCCTGATCGATGAATTTGTCATTCCAGTCGATCCCCACGTAAGTGCCATCCACAGCTTCTGCAAACTCTCCAATACCGCAACAAACATCCAGAACGACCTCGTCGGGAGTGGTCCCAAGGTGCTCGCGTAACAGTCGTCTTGTCGCCAGCTGCCTGCCTACCAGGATAAATCTACCAGCGTAAAAAAGTGCCGGGTTGTCGAGCAGTCTTTCTAATCTACTCATCGCCGTCCAACGCACAGCAGTGATACCCCGAACGGGACACAGCGGGCAAACCCTGAGCTATTTTCCCAGACGATAAACGATTCCATCGCAGTGTTCAGCCACTTCGGAACTGAAAAGAAATTATCTCGTCGAGGTATCAGCCTAAGACGCTCGAGTTTGGCAAGCAGCCACAGCGCCGGGAAGAAGGCGCACTTGAAAAAATGGCACCCTATAATCGTGAGCCCGGCGCGACGAACCTTATCGGTGAATTCAGACTTCGCGTACCGACGATAGTGACCGTACATCTCGTCGTGATATCGCCACAGCGACATGAAAGCAGGTACGGTGAGGAGAAAGACCCCCCTGGGGCGAAGCACGCGTGCGATTTCCCTCAGAGCGGTCTCATCGTCAGCTACGTGTTCAAGCACGTCTAGGGCTACGACGCAATCAAAAGACTCCGATTTCATCGGAAGCACTGTCGAATCGGCAGAGAAAACATGCTGTATGCCTTTATTTCTGGCGAACCTTAATGCGTCAAGAGAGTAGTCCATGCCATAGGCACGACCCCACCGGGACAGTCGTATCAGCGTGTTGCCTGGGCCACACCCTATGTCGAGGATACGGATCATCCTTGGCGCTGCCTCTCTCACTGCGTGCTCAAGGACGGGCCCTAGCCGTTGCTCGACAATTGTGTTTTGCCCGGAGAGCCAGAAGTACGTCTCGCCGAGCCCAGAATATCGCGCTTGCTTCTCGAATTCGTCCTTCATTTTCTGAGCGGGCTTGCTTTGGTCGACATCTGCGTTTCGCCGAGTACAGACGAGATGACATACGGCGGCCGCTCCCGCGCCTCGTCGTAGATTCGGCCCACGTACTCACCAAGAATTCCCAGTGAGATGAGCTGAACGCCTCCTAAAAAGAGCACGGCGACCATAAGCGATGTCCAACCGAGAAGAGGGATCCCGTGAAAAACCTTCAGCGCGACCAGCGCGACGGCCATAACGAGGGCCAGGGCTGACACGCATAGTCCCAACAGGGAAGCTATCTGAAGTGGACGATACGAGAAAGCAAAAAAGCCATCGAGGGCGAGACGCAGGAGTCGGCCAAAGTTATACTTCGGCACGCCCGCAAAGCGGGTGTCGCGGGGAATATCAACGCCGATCTGTCTGAAGCCAACCCAGCTCCGCAGGCCACGCACGAAGCGGGTCCGCTCCGGCATAGCATTCACTGCGTCCACGACCTTCCGGTCCATAAGAGAGAAGTCCCCGCTGTCCAGCGGAATATCTATCTGGCTTAGGGTCTTCAGAATGCGATAGAATAGCTTGTACGCGAATAGTCTTAAACGGGGAGCCTGTCTGCTCGACCGTACGGCATACACAACTTCATATCCCTCCTGCCACCGGGCCACTAACTGCGGTATTGCTTCCGGGGTATCCTGCAGATCGCCATCCATCACGACGACAGCATCGCCGGTGGCAGCTTGCAGGCCAGCCGAGATACCCGCCTGGTGCCCAAAATTCCGGGCTAGGTGTACCGATTTGAAGCGCTTGTCCTGTTCATAGAGTTGATGTAACAACTCAAAGGTACCATCCGTGCTTCCGTCGTTGACAAACACGACCTCAAAGTCAGTAGAAGGCTCCAGAACTGCGCGGAGACGCCCGGCCAGCTCCGGAATGTTCCGCTCCTCATTTAGAACTGGAATAACAACTGACAGCAACACTTCTGACCCGACGCCTTTCTCTTACAGAGGCTCCACGCTGGCAACCCAGTAACCATCTTCATTATGCACCTCCAAGACCCTAAAGTATTTCCGCATTCTCTCCAAGGCTACTTCGCGTTGAGCTGTGCGTCCGAAAACCGCATCGACCCGCCACAGCCTTCTTGCATAAATCTTTTCAGCTTCTTCGATCGACGTATTTTCAATCATCTGCGTTATTTCTTCACTGAGACCGTAATCTCCTTTATCCGCGGGGCTGTAGTTAACAAACAAAAACAATTGTTCTCCTGCGGCGTGCACGAACTTATCCGGTTCACGCGGCTTGCTGCTATCCCTCGGTCCCCTAATCTGGTTAAACCCAGAAAAGTATTGCGCAACAAAATAACGCTCCGTGATCTCCCGGTTGCTCAATACTGACATACCAGAGGGAACAAACAAGCGAGCTCGAAGATTGACCACAGCGTGATATGCGGTAGCAGGATCGGACACGAGCAGAATCTCCCCCGGATGAAGTACCGTCTTTAGCAGCTGCATACGCCCGACCATGTCTTTTTGAGCATCTGAAATGTACTCGCGAAGACGTAAGGCCCCTTTTTCATAGTCTCCCGGGTCCCACGTGCCCCAGTGCCCTTTAATCGCAATCGCGACGATCGCAATCCCTAATACCCCCATGCCGACTTGCATGCCCCACTTGAGTGCGGTATTGCGGTTCACCAAATCCTTCACTAGGTCCCCTGTCGCCACGATCATCCACAACGTTGCGGGAAGTCCTAGTGATTGTCGCCAGTAATGGTCACTATTCACGTCGAAGCCCAGAACGACTCGCAGATTAAGGACTATCACATAAGAAACTACAATCATTCCCAAAACACGCAAACAAAGCAATTTGTGGGCACCAGGTCTCCGTACAATCCCGTATAAAGCTCCCACAAGGAGCAGGCCAGGTAAGTACCACAGATACACCAGATTCTGAATATTGAACCGTCCGTCCTCGAACCCTAACCTCTGAATGTATTCAAAAAGATCGACGTTCTTACTTAATTGCCACAATTGGAGATAGTGGGGTATGGCAAACAGCAAGCCGAAAATTAAGGCGACCAAGTAAGGTTTGCACTCATTCCACCCGTCCTCCAGAAACGACATTATTGCCGCCGTGCTAATGAGCAGAAAGGCAAAGACCTGATGATAGAAGTATACGTATGTCAAAGAGCCTGCGATGATTCCCGTGAATACCGCATGTTTGCTTTCATTCACTAGCAACCAAAATAAAAGCAAGAACGCAAGATATGGAAAATATGTAAAAAGTCCCGCCTCTACGTCTAGGAAAGCGTCTCTAGGAGGGCCCTTGATAAAATCCTTCAAGCTATAATCACTGGCCAGCGTGAAATTAGGGAACTGAACAAATCTTACAGCGAACCACGGGAACTTGATAAGCCACACCGAGGCAAGAAACGCTCCCCAAAAGCCCACTCGTAATGGAGATCCTTGAAGGAACGGGATCAGGATGCAGCCCTGTAAAACCGTTGATACGACGGCGGCTAAGTACAGTGCGATATGGAGGTCCCCAACAAGGCGTATAAGAGTTCCAAAAATCAAAGGTGGAAATGGTGGAAACGGACCCCATCCGATTTTTGGATTTTCGTGATCGACCCACGGATCAAGAGGTGAGTGACCCTCAGCGACCGCCAATGCCCTTGGAAAGTACACTAACTCGTCCCAGTCTATGGTTGCGTATCCGTCGGTAGAGCTTAGGGCTGAGATCAAGAGCCCACCAACTAATTGGCGTCGCCCCCACAGCTCTAGGTAGTGACTCCCAAAGGTGTGGCCTAATATTAGGAAAAGGAATACAGTGAAAATGGACTTGCATGCCTTTGTCTCAACAAGCTTACTAAGGTTCGCCCATGAAAATGTCCCGCTGTGCTCAAACGCTCTGTTCAAATAAGCCTCACCCCCTGGTGAGCCACTCTGGCTCGTGCGCGCCCGCGATCCCGACAATCCCGCACATCGTCAGCTCACCCCGTCCGAACCGACCGCATTGGATTCCAGATAATCGACCTCGTCGGACGCCAGCCAATCGGCGAATCGGCCCATATCCTCGGCCCGGGCAAACTGCGAATAGTCCTCCACGTGGGGGACCAGATTGTCACCGAGCGGATGGACCGTCTTCTCGATTGGCATCTTGATCCACTCGAAACTTTGCATGGACCACGGGCGGAGCTTGAACAGGGCGTACGCGAAACGTCGCGCAAGTTCTCGCTGTGCGCGGGACATCGGCAGCGTCGCATCAATTCGGGAGAGGCGGTGCAGATACTCCTCCGCCGAGGACGAGTCAACAGTAAAGCCCATACCCGCATACCGACCAGTCCCGGCCGTAAGCACTGGCACTCCGTAGCAGGCCATTTCGATACCGATCGTGCCACGCACGGTCACGCAATAGTCCGTAATCTCGAAAAACGAGAAGGTGTTGATATCGGTATCGGGCGGCACGATCTTGACGTGTTCCGGTAGTTTCCCGACTGCGCTCCGCACCGCGATGATGTCCCTCAGCTCCCCTGCATAGTCTTCATGCTTCAGTTTCCAGACTAGGTCCGGGTGGAGCTTGATGACCCAGTTGACACGGGGATTGGCACACGCGGCCCTCACGGTCTCGAGGAGCCAGGTCTCGTAGTCATCGAACAAGCCGCGACCGTAGAAGAACGTCGCATCCCACAGGACGTGCGAGAAGATCACCGCGGTCTTCTTTGTAGGATCCAACCCGAGCTGCCTCCGGACCTCCTCGGCCGACTTGATCCGCTTCCCCTCATGAAGAAACTTGCGATTGAACCAGCTCCCCTTTCGATAGCTGTCCTCGAAATCGCGCATCAATTCCGCCTCATGCCCCGGCCCCCAGGGCATCCGCTTCACCCGGTCCCAACTCTGCGGGTCGAGCGAAAACGGGTGCTGATGGCGGTTGTGCCGGTTCAGACGTTTGAGCACGAAGCCATCCATGCGCTGCGAACCCACGTACTGGACGACCGGAATTCCCCGCGCCACGCACACGCCGAAAATCTCGGCCGCCGGAGACAGTCCTTTCTCGAGAAAAAGCGCAATGCGGGGCCGTTGGTGCGCGACCATCCGCTCGGCGGCGAGGATGTTCCGGTGAATCCTGGCCAGCTCAGATCCCACCTCGGCCAACGTCTCGGGTTGCGCCAGATCGAACTTGGCAAACTTGTTACGATTTAACACGTTGGACAGGGCGATGCGCCCGACATCCACATCGCGATACGTCAACTCGAGCAGATCCGGCATGCGCGGCCGGCTTTGAACGAAGTCACGAATTTCCCGGGCCAGCCCCGCTGAAGGGGTGATAGCCAGGAACCGCTCGAAATTCAGAAAGCGCCGCACTCCGAAGAGCCTCTGGTACCTGCGCTCCCAGCCATCGTGGCCCAGATGGACGGCCACGGGGCAAAAGTCCTTCAGGCCAACCGCCAGCGAGACGATGCCATCCATCTTGAATCCCCAGACCGTCGGAAGGCTCGAAACGATCCAGGCGATGTTTCCCGGGTCGCCGGGGGGCGCCCCTCTGACGATCCGCCGGAACTGTTCCCGACAGGCGGAGTAATCCTGCCGGACGAGCCTCCACCGCTCCCGCTCGGCCGGGTCAGCCACAAAGCGCGCCCACCCGCTGACGGGGCCCTTCAGACCCATCCGCCCGAGAAGGCGGGTGGCTCCGGTCCGATAAGCCAGTTGCCTGAGGTCACTATACTTCATGACGAGTTCATGGCTGCGCCGCCGTCCACCGGTTCAGATAAAATTCCGCCAAGGCGAGGTCATCGGCGTCATCGATATCGACAGAATCCGCATGACTCATTTCGAGAGGGCGTACCGTGTCCCCGTAGAGACGACCCTGCGCGATCACCTCCCGCCGCACCACCAGGACCGCGGGGCCGTTGCGGGCGTACACCGGGGGCTTGTCTTGGCGGCGAAGGATCATGGGTTGGTCGAGAAAGGGAATCAGCCGACCCTCCTCGAGACGCATGAGCGAAACGGGATTAAACTGATGAGGCACCTCGACGACGCTCACGACGGTGTCAGCACCGGTCTCGAGCACGAGATCGACAGCCGCATCGATATGCTCAGCGCGGCGGAGAGGCGACGTAGGTTGTAGCACGGCGACCAAATCTGCCCTATAGCCTTCGTGGTCCGCGAGCCAGCCGACCGCGTGGCGAACGACCTCGATCATCGGCGTTTCGTCACGTGCGAGATCGGCAGGCCGGCGAAAGGGCACCTCCACGCCGCACGCCGTTCCAACACGGGCGATCTCCTCGTCGTCCGTCGAAAGGATTGTCCGGGTGAGCCGTTTGCTCCGGAGGGCGGCGTCGCACGTGTACGCCAGCAGCGGTTTGCCGGCCAGCGGGACGAGATTCTTCCCGGGGATCGACCGGGACCCTCCGCGCGCGGGAATAAGACCGAGGATATTCACAACTCAATAGGTGATGTGTTTCTGGATCCGAACGTTGCACCGCGCCAGGACATCGGCGATCCGGTCACCGGCGTGGCCGTCGCCGTACACCGGATCCGAGGAGTAGGGGCCGTGGCGCACCTGC
>Ga0184627_10001205_pt1 | contig 10408 bp, 12 predicted proteins | sample PLM3_127_b1_FD_133150 | JGI IMG/M metagenome (GOLD analysis project Ga0184627, IMG submission 133150) | Groundwater sediment microbial communities from an aquifer in East River, Colorado, USA - PLM3_127_b1 | ecosystem: Environmental > Terrestrial > Soil > Riparian zone | place: USA: East River...
AACGACATCCTAGTCGGCAAGATTACGCCTAAGGGCGAGAAAGAACTGACGCCGGAAGAGAAGTTGCTGCGCGCGATCTTTGGCGAGAAGGCGCGCGAGGTGAAAGACTCGTCTCTGCGCCTGCCTCACGGCGAGAAGGGCAAGGTGGTGGACGTCAAAGTCTTCACCCGCGATGAGCACCGCGACCTGCCCGCCGGGGTGGACAAAATGGTGCGCGTCTCGGTGGCGCAGAAGCGCAAGCTCACCGAGGGCGATAAGATGGCTGGCCGGCACGGCAACAAAGGCGTGATCTCGCGTGTAGTACCCGTCGCCGATATGCCGTTCCTCGCGGATGGCACCCCGATTGACATCATCCTCAACCCGTTGGGCGTGCCGGCCCGCATGAACATCGGCCAAATTCTGGAAACGCACTTGGGGTGGGCCGCCGAGCGGCTGGGTTTCCGCGCCGTGACGCCCGTGTTCGACGGCGCTAAAGAGGAAGAGATCGAAGCCGAGTTGGCGCGCGCCTGGCTGATGGACTACGCCTGGGCCGATGTGACCGCACGGGCCTGGGCCTGGCTGGCCGAGCAGGGCTACGATTCCGAGGGGATTGAGGACGACGGCGAAGTGCGCCGCTTGTACCTGGATCACTGGCTGCGCGGTGCTCCGCGAAAGTACAACCGCGACTTGCTGGCCACCGACGAGAAATATGCGCGCCGTGCGGCGCTGCGCGAGTGGTTGCGCGAAAAAGACTACAACCCGGACGAGGTGCTGGTCTTTGATGATTCAACCGTCCCGGTGGTCGAGCGCCAACCCCTAGATGAATTGGCTGTGGATGTGTGCTTCCGCTTGTGGATGGAAGACCACGGCCACAAGGCCAACCGCTGGAGCGGGGCCGATCTGCGCCAGCGCGCCGAGGCGCTTGCCCCGGAAGCGAGTAAGCCTTTGCCGACATTGGGCAAACAAGCTTTGTACGATGGCAAATCCGGCGAGCGCTTTGATCAGCCGGTGACGGTGGGCATTATCCACATGCTTAAGCTGGCGCACCTGGTCGAAGACAAGGTGCACGCCCGCTCCACCGGCCCGTACTCGCTGGTGACGCAGCAGCCGCTGGGCGGCAAGGCGCAGTTCGGCGGCCAGCGCTTCGGCGAGATGGAAGTGTGGGCGCTGGAAGCCTACGGCGCGGCGCACACCCTGCAGGAGATGCTCACCGTCAAGTCAGACGACGTGCAAGGGCGCGTGAAGACCTACGAGGCGATCATCAAGGGCGAGCCGATTGAGGAGCCGGGCATCCCGGCCTCGTTCCGGGTGCTGGTGAAAGAACTGCAAAGTCTGGGCCTGGTGGTGGAGGCCGTGATGGATGGCGGCGAGATTGTCCGCTTTGGCAAAGAAGAGGAGAGGGCGCGCACGCCCAGAGCCGGCATGGGCTTGCTCGACCTGCACAATCAATGACCGGCGAGGTTAAAGCAGCGTTTATCCCTTGACAGCCGCTTGAGCCGTATGGTAAACTGACGGCCCTTGTGGGATTTTGGCCGTGAAGGCGAGCGGGGTTTGTGCCTTCGCGATTTGAATACGAAATACTTAAGGCGAGGCCACCGATGAATCGCGCGGTGGCCTCCCTTACTGCCTTATGGCAGTATGCCACAAGCCCGAACAGGCAAGTGGGTATTCATCAGTTTGGAGAGAGAGCGTGCCTACCGTCAATCAATTGGTCCGCAAAGGACGCCAAACCAAGAAGACCAAGAGCAAGGCCCCGGCCCTGCTGTATACGTTGAACACCAACAAGCAGCGCCGCACCCAACAGGCCAAGGGCGCGCCTCAGAAGCGCGGGGTCTGCACTGTGGTCCGCACGCAGACGCCCAAGAAACCGAATTCGGCCCTGCGCAAGGTCGCCCGCGTCCGCCTGACCAATGGGTTGGAAGTTACCGCTTATATCCCTGGCGAAGGCCACTCCCTGCAGGAGCACTCGGTGGTGCTCGTGCGCGGCGGCCGCGTTAAGGACCTGCCAGGCGTCCGCTATCACATCGTGCGCGGCACTCTCGATGCCACCGGCGTCGAGGCGCGCCGTCAGAGCCGTTCCAAGTATGGCGGCAAGCGGCCCAAAGTGGCCAAGAAATAATCGCTAGCAACGGCGGATCAAAGGACGGGGGTTTCTAAACGTCCAGCGATCCGTTTTTATGCCGATTCGCCTTTGCTCAATCGGTCCCGGGTTATGGAGTTCGCATGTCACGACGCAATCATCCTACCAAACGCGCCACCCCCCCCGATGCTCGCTACCACAGCGTGGTCGTGCAGTCGTTCATTAATCGCATGATGCACGACGGCAAGAAGAGCACCGCCTCACGGGTGATGTATCGCTCGATGGATTTGGTTGCAGAGCGCGCCAAGAAAGAAGCGATGGAAGTGTTGGACCAGGCCCTCAAGAATGTCGGCCCAGCCATCGAGGTGAAACCGCGCCGCGTCGGCGGCGCCACCTACCAGGTCCCGGTCGAGGTCGGAACCGAGCGCCGCATTGCGCTGGCCACCCGCTGGATTTTGGCGGCGGCTCGCGCGCGCGGTGGCAAGTCCATGGCCGAAAAGCTGGCCGGCGAGTTCCTGGACGCCGCCAACAACTCCGGAGCTGCCATCAAGAAGCGCGAAGAGACGCACAAGATGGCGGAAGCGAACCGGGCGTTCGCTCACTATCGCTGGTAATTTGAGATGGTGAGTTGTTAGGTAGTTGAGTTGGGTTGCTGAGCGCGGCCCCGCCCAGCGGCCGAGCAACCGCGCCAATGCTCTTCACACGACTACCTGACCATGCCTGGCATTTACCCTCTCGAGAAGGTCCGCAATATCGGCATCATTGCCCACATTGATGCGGGCAAGACGACGACGACCGAACGCGTCTTGTTTTACACCGGTAAGACGCACCGTATCGGCTCCGTAGACGACGGCACCACCGTCACGGACTGGATGGAGCAGGAGCGCGAGCGCGGGATTACGATTGTTTCCGCGGCGGTTACCGCCGAATGGGACGAGCACCTTATCAACCTGATTGACACTCCCGGTCACATTGACTTCACTGCCGAGGTGCAGCGCTCGCTGCGCGTGCTGGACGGCGGGGTGGTGGTGTTCGACGCGGTGCAGGGCGTGGAGCCGCAAAGTGAGACGGTCTGGCGACAAGCCGACCGCTACGCCGTGCCCCGCATCTGTTTCATCAACAAGATGGATCGCATCGGCGCGGATTTCTACCGTTCGGTGCAAACGATTCGCGACCGCCTGGGCGCCAACCCCATCCCTGTGCAAATGCCTATCGGGCAGGAAGGCAGCTTCAAGGGCGTGATTGACCTGCTGGAAAACGTCGCCCTGTATTGGACGGACGAGCACGGCACCAAGGTTGAGCAGGCTGACATTCCGGCGGAGTTGAAAGAAGAGGTGGTCACTGCTCGGTCTCACATGATCGAAAAGATTGCCGAGACCGACGATGGGTTGACGGTCAAGTACCTCGAGGGACAGGCGATCACCATCCCCGAACTGCAAGCGGCGCTGCGGCGGGCCGTGTTGGCCGGCAAGTGCAACCCGGTCTTTTGCGGCTCGGCCCTGCGCAATAAAGGCATTCAGCCGGTGCTCGATGCCGTGATAGATTACCTGCCGTCGCCGCTTGACGTCCCAGGGGTGAAGGGCACGGACCCAAGGACCGACGAGCTGGTCGAGCGCCCGACTGATCCAAAAGCCCCATTGGCGGCGCTGGTGTTCAAGATCGTCTCTGATCCTTATGTGGGACGGCTGGCTTACTTCCGGGTGTACTCCGGCACGATCCGCAGCGGCACCACCGTGCTCAACTCCACCAAAGGCAAGCGCGAGCGCATCGGGCGGCTGATCCGCATGTACGCCGACCACCGCCAGGACATTGAGGAAGTAGAGGCGGGCGACATCGCCGCCGTGCTGGCGTTGAAAGACACGTTTACGGGTGAGACGCTCACCGACCCGGCGAACCCGATCGTCCTCGAAGCCATCAGCTTCCCCGACCCGGTGATTGACGTGGCCGTGGAGCCAAAGACTACGGTGGATCAGGAAAAGATGGGCGAGGCCCTGCGCAAGTTGTCGGAAGAAGATCCCACCTTCCACGTCCGTTCGGACGAGGCGACCGGCCAGACCATTATCTCCGGTATGGGCGAGTTACACTTGGAAGTGTTGGTGGATCGTATGTTGCGCGAGTTCCGGGTGCAGGCCAACGTGGGACGCCCGCGCGTGGCTTACAAAGAATCCATCACCCGCGCGGTCCCCAAGGTGGATTTGAAATTTGCCAAGCAGACCGGCGGCCACGGCCAGTATGCGCATGTTGTGATTGCGATGGAGCCCGGCGCGCCCGGCTCTGGCATTGTGTTTGAAAACGACATCGTCGGTGGGAAGATCCCAAAAGAGTTCATTAGCCCTACCGAAAAAGGCATCCGCGAAGCGGCGGAGAGCGGCATCATCGGAGGGTATCCGGTCGTGGATGTCACGGTGAGCCTGTACGACGGCTCGTCGCACGACGTGGACTCCAGCGAAATGGCCTTCAAGATCGCCGGTTCGATGGCCTTCAAGGAAGGGATGCACAAGGGCGGGGCGGTCTTACAGGAGCCAGTCATGAAGGTCGAGGTCATCGTGCCCGAAGAGTACATGGGCGATGTGCTGGGTGACCTGTCGGCCCGGCGGGCGGCCATCGAGGGCATGGAGCCGCGCCAGAACACGCAAGCCATCCAGGCGCTGGTGCCGCTGGCCGAAATGTTCGGCTATGCCACCGAACTGCGCTCGATGACGCAGGGCCGCGGCGTGCACACCATGGAGTTCCACCATTATCAGCAGTTGCCCGCGAATTTGGCCGAAGAAGTGACCAAGGGCGGCAACGCGAAAAAGAAATAGCGGGAGAAGAAATCATGTCCAAGGAAAAGTTTGATCGGAGCAAGCCACACGCGAACGTGGGGACGATTGGACACATCGACCACGGCAAGACGACGCTGACGGCGGCCATCACCAAAGTCCTGGCGCTCAAGAAGCAGGCCGAGTACAAACGCTACGACCAGATTGACAACGCCCCCGAAGAGCGCGAGCGCGGCATCACCATCAACATCGCCCACGTCGAGTACACCACCGACAAGCGCCACTACGCCCACGTCGACTGCCCCGGCCACCGCGACTACATCAAGAACATGATCACCGGCGCGGCGCAGATGGACGGCGCGATCCTGGTGGTGGCCGCCCCGGACGGGCCGATGCCGCAGACCCGCGAGCACGTGCTGCTGGCGCGGCAGGTGGAAGTGCCGGCCATGGTGGTGTTTCTGAACAAAGTCGACATGATGGACGACCCGGAGTTGCTGGAGTTGGTGGAGTTGGAGTTGCGCGAGTTGCTGAACAAGTACAAGTTTCCGGGGGACACGACGCCGATTGTGCGCGGGAGTGCGCTGGCGGCGCTGGAGAGCGCGAGCGGCGATCCGGGGGCGCCGGAGTATGCCTGCATCTGGGAGTTGATGCGGGCGGTGGACGAGTACATTCCGCAGCCGGTGCGGGAGATAGCCAAGCCGTTCCTGATGGCGATCGAGGACGTGTTTTCGATCAAGGGGCGGGGGACGGTGGTGACGGGGCGGATTGATCGTGGGCTGGTGAAGGTGGGGGACGGGCTGGAGATCATCGGGTTGCGGGACGAGAGCATGAGCACGGTGTGCACGGGGGTGGAGATGTTCCACAAGCTGCTGGACGCGGGGGAAGCGGGGGACAATGTGGGGGTGCTGCTGCGCGGGATCGAGCGGGAGCAGGTGGACCGGGGGATGGTGCTGGCGAAGCCGGGGAGCATCAAGCCGCACACGAAGTTCAAGGCAGAGGTGTACGTGCTGACCAAGGAAGAGGGGGGACGGCACACGCCGTTCTTCACGGGGTACCGGCCGCAGTTCTACAGCCGGACGATGGATGTGACGGGGAACATCAGCTTGCCGAGCGGGGTGGAGATGGTGATGCCGGGGGACAACGTGAACATGGCGGTGGAGTTGATCGCGCCGGTGGCGCTGGAAGCGGGCCAGCGCTTCGCCATTCGGGAAGGCGGCCTGACCGTCGGCGCCGGCGTCATTACCAAAGTGATTGATTAGCCCCATGGCCAAGCAAAAGATCCGCATCCGCCTCAAGGCATACGATCATCGGGTGCTTGACCAGTCGGCCAGGCGCATCGTGGAAACCGCCGAGCGCACCGGGGCCAAGGTCGTGGGGCCGGTTCCGCTCCCGACGCGCATCGAGAAGTTCACCGTCACCCGCGGGGCCTTCATTGACAAGGACTCGCAGGAGCACTTCGAGATCCGCACGCACAAGCGGCTGATTGACGTGCTCGATCCGGACAGCAAGACGATTGATCTGCTCACGCGCCTGAACCTTCCGGCGGGTGTGGATATTGAAATCAAATTGTAAGGGCGTACAATTGTACGCCCTTACGTAGCCGGGTGACGAGCCCGCCGGAGACGCGGCCCGCATCTCAAACGCGCCGCGCTCGGGGGCTTACGACCTGGCAATAGGGATGATGCTGTCGCGCCCAGACAGACAGTCCCATCTGAATTCTACAGGAGAGCGACATTTATGAAAGGGCTGATTGGCAAAAAGGCGGGCATGACCCAGCTGATCTCGAGTGACGGCCAGGTGACGCCGGTCACTCTGATTGAGGCTGGGCCATGCTTTGTCACGCAAGTGCGGACCGCGGCAAAAGACGGCTACGCCGCCGTGCAGTTGGGTTTTCAAGAAGCGCATCCCAAGAAACTCACGGGGGCGGAGAAAGGCCACCTCAAGCGCGCCAACCTCCCGCCGCTGCGCCACCTGCGCGAGTTTCGCGGCAAATATGACCTCAAAGAAGGCGACAAAGTTACGGTCGAAGTCTTCGCGGTCGGCGAGGCCGTGGACGTGGTGGGCATCAGCAAGGGCAAGGGGTTCCAGGGCCCCATCAAGCGCTACCATTTCAACCGCCAGCCCAAAACGCACGGCGCCTCCGACCGCACCCGCTCCCCGGGGTCGAGCGCCCAGACCACTACGCCGGGCCGTGTGTACAAAGGCAAGCGCCGCGCCGGCCACATGGGCAGCGTGCGGGTCACCTCTCAGAACATCAACATCGTGCTGATTGACGCCGAGCGCAACCTGCTGGCCGTAGATGGCAGTGTGCCAGGCGCGAAGGGCGACCTCGTCCTGATCGAGGTGCGGAGCAGATAGAAGGGCTATGACGATGGAAGTGGAAGTCAAGAACTTCAAGGGCGAAACAGTCAAGACGGTAGAACTACCGGCCAAGATCTTCGAAGCGCCTATCAACAAGGACCTGATGCACCAGGCGTTGGTGCGCCAACTGGCGAATGCACGCCTGGGCACACACAGCACCAAAACGCGCGGCGAAGTAGCCGGTGGCGGCAAGAAGCCGTGGAAGCAAAAGGGCACGGGCCGCGCCCGTCAGGGCTCGACGCGCGCGCCGCAGTGGAAAGGCGGCGGCAAGGTGCATACCCCCAAGCCGCGCAGCTATCAGCAGGATATGCCGCGCAAGATGCGCCGCGCCGCGCTCCGCTCCGCACTTTCGGTCAAGGCGGCTGACGCCCAGATTGTGGTCGTGGACGAGGTGATGATTGACTCGCCTAAGACCAAGACGATGGCGGCGGCGCTGACCCACCTGGCGGGTGAGGGCAACAAGGTGCTGGTGCTGCTGCCGGCGGCCAACGCGTTAGCCGAGCGTTCCATCCGCAACATCCCCTTCGCCAAGTACCTACGGGCGAATTACCTGAACATCCGCGACCTGCTGAGCTACGACAAAGTCATCGTGCCGCTGAGCGCGCTGGACGTGATCCGGGGCTACCTCGGCTAAGGGAAGGGGAGAGAGACCATGACCATTTACGACATCCTCCGCCGGCCCGTCGAAACCGAGAAATCCCGGCACCAGAATGCCAAGCTGCACCAGTACGTGTTCGAGGTGGATCGGCGCGCCACCAAGCCGCAAATCAAAGAAGCGGTGGAAACACTCTTCGATGTGGAAGTCAGGCGGGTGAACGTGGTGGTGTCGCCGAAGAAGCGCGCCCGCCGAGGGCGCTTCGGGCGGCGCCTGGTCGTGCGCCAGAATGAGTACAAAAAGGCGATCGTGACCATCCGCGCCGATCAGACCATTGACCTCTTCGAAGGGGTGAAATAATGGCCGTCAAAATTTACAAGCCCACGTCGCCCGGCCGCCGGGGGATGACCAGCGCGACGTTCGAAGAAATTACCAAGTCCAAGCCGGAGCGCAGCCTGATCGTCGCGCTGCGCAAGCGTGGGGGCCGCGACAACACTGGCAAGATCAGCATCCGGCATCGCGGCGGCGGCAGCAAGCGCTACCTGCGCATTATTGATTTCAAGCGCGACAAGCTGGACATCCCGGCGAAGGTAGCCGCCATCGAGTACGACCCGAACCGCTCCGCTCGCATTGCGTTGCTGTTCTACACCGACGGCGAGAAGCGCTACATCGTCGCGCCGCTAGAACTCAAAGTAGGCGACACCGTCATTTCCAGTAAAGACGCCGACATCCGGCCCGGCAACACCCTGCCCATCGGCAACATCCCGCTCGGCACGCTCATCCACAACGTGGAGTTGCAGCCGGGCAAGGGCGGGCAATTGGCGCGCTCGGCGGGCACGGCGGCGCAGTTGCTGGGCAAGGAAGGCGATTACGCGCAAGTGCGCCTGCCCTCCGGCGAGGTGCGCCAGATCCGTCAGACGTGCAGAGCCACGATTGGCGAGGTGGGCAATCTGGATCATTCCAATATCAAGCTGGGTAAGGCGGGTCGCAAGCGCCACCTGGGCATCCGGCCCACCGTGCGCGGCACGGCGATGAGCCCGCGCGATCACCCGCACGGCGGCGGCGAAGGCCGCCAACCAGTGGGCAAGCCGGGCCCGCGCAGCCCGTGGGGTAAGCCCACACGCGGAAAGAAGACGCGCAATAACAAGCAGACGGATAAGTATATTGTCAAGCGCCGGGGGAAGAAACGCCGCTAGTTTTGAAGTTGGGAGTTTGAAGTTTGATGATCCAATTTCAAACTTCAAAGCTCAAACTTCCAAGTGGAGTACCTATGTCACGCTCACTGAAATAGGGTCCTTTCGTAGAGCCCAAACTCCTCAAAAAGGTAGAGGCCATGAACCAGAAAGGCGAGAAGAAAGTGCTGCGCACGTGGAGCCGTGCGAGCACGATCTTCCCGCAGATGGTGGGCCATACCATTGCCGTGCATGATGGCCGGCGGCACGTGCCCATCTATGTCACCGAAAACATGGTCGGCCACAAGCTGGGCGAGTTCGCTCCGACGCGCACCTTTAAGGGGCACGTGACCAAGGAGAAGATCACGGCCGTGGTGGAGGCGGTTAAGCCATGAACGAAGTACGCGCTCACGCGAAATACGTGGGCCTGTCGGCGCAGAAGGTACGCCTGGTGATTGATCTGGTGCGTGGCCGTCAGGCGGATGACGCGCTGAAGGTGCTCAAATTCATGCCGCAGTCGGCGGCCGGCCACGTGGCTAAGGTGCTGCGCACGGCGATTGCCAACGCCGAGGAGAATTTTGGCCTCAACCGCAGTGAGTTGATGGTGGTGAAGGCCTATGCCGACGAAGGGCCCACGCGCAAGTGGCGCCGCTTCGGGGCGCGCGGGCGCTTCAAGCCGGTGTTGCGGCGTTCATCGCATATCACGATTGTGTTGAAAGAACGGGAAGGAGCAGCCTCGTAATGGGTCGCAAAGTTCATCCGATCGGCTTTCGCCTGGGTATTATCAAAGATTGGGAAGCGCGCTGGTTCGCACCCAAGAATAAATATGCAGCCCGCTTGCAGCAGGACTTCACCATTCGCAAGTTGGTGCAGGGGTTGGCCCCGCGTTCCGCGATTTCTCGCATTGAAATCGAGCGCTTCCCGTCGCAGGCAGTGGTCACCATCTGGACGGCCAAGCCCGGTATCGTGATTGGCCGCAAGGGTGCGCAGGTGAAAGTTCTGCGCCAAAAGCTGGAAGAGTTGACGGGCCAGAAGGTCAAGGTGGAGGTCGAGGAGATCACCCAGCCCGACCTGGAAGCCAAGCTGGTAGCCGACAACATCGCCGATCAGCTCGAGCGGCGCATCAGCCACAGCCGCGCCATGAAGCGCGCCATTGGGCAGGCCATGCGCCAGGGGGGGCAGGGCATCAAGATCATCTGCTCCGGGCGCTTGGGCGGTTCGGAAATGTCGCGCCGCGAGAGCCAGCGCGAAGGCCGCGTGCCCTCACAGACGCTGCGGGCCGACATTGACTTTGCCCGCTCCGAAGCCCTGACCACCTTTGGCCGCATCGGCGTGAAAGTGTGGATTTACAAGGGCGAGAAGATGCCCGAGGCCGAAGAGGCGCCAGAAGCGACGGACGTTTACGTTAGCGAATAGCGAAAAGCGGATCGCTTATCGCTGACGGTTTATCGCCCTGGGG
>Ga0184627_10001208_pt1 | contig 10401 bp, 15 predicted proteins | sample PLM3_127_b1_FD_133150 | JGI IMG/M metagenome (GOLD analysis project Ga0184627, IMG submission 133150) | Groundwater sediment microbial communities from an aquifer in East River, Colorado, USA - PLM3_127_b1 | ecosystem: Environmental > Terrestrial > Soil > Riparian zone | place: USA: East River...
CACGGCGTCAGCCCTTCTCCGCCGCGTCGGCGGCTACCGGCCACTGGCGCGACGCGATCGTGATGCCGAGCGCGACGAGCGCCTGGTCCGTCCGGCGTAGGTCCGCGGCGAGCTGGCGCGCCTCATGACGGACGGCCGCCTCGAGGCGCCGCGCGCGTTTCAGGCGGGCGAGATCGTCGCGCCGGAAGGCGTCCTCGAGCTTCGCGGCCGGCGACGGTTTCTTACGTGACGGTTTGGCGTGGGGCATGGACGGCTCCCTCGGAAGTCGGGCCGGCGGGCGCGCTGGCGCCGGTGAGTAGTTCGTCGAGGATGGCTTCGCGGCAGCTCGCGTGGACGGCGATTTGTTCCGGGATGCGGCGATCGCTCCGGCCGCAGATGTAGCACTTCAGCGGATCGTAGGGCTCGGCGCGCGGCCCGTCTGACGCGGGGTTCACCGTCGCCGGCCGCGGCGGGCCGCTCGCGTCCTGGATGTTTTTCCACTCGGTAATCCAGGCGCACACGAGGTTGACCGTCGCGCCGCTCCGCACGGCGCAATCGAGGTAGTAGCGGCGATAGCCGGCGTCGGGGCACTTCTGAATCTCGCGCGCGACGCCGATCTTGATCGTGTCGAGCTGGAGCGCGTCCCGGAGCACCTCGTCGAGCTGGAGGAGCGCGAGGCGGCCGTCGACGTAGTGCAATTTTTCGCCGACCAGGCCGCAGAGTTTCTCAATGTCGCCGCCACAGTCGCGCTCGAGGAGCTCGGTAAACCAGAACGCCTCATCGACGGGGTTGAGGTCTTCGCGCCGGCCGTTTTCGTGCGCCTGAATGACACGCAACGAGGGATGCGCGGGCGGGTAAACCATCGCCGGCAAGAACACCAGGCCGGCGCGGCGCGCGGCGATTGTCCGCCGATGCCCGGCGACGACTTCAAACCGCTCGCCGCGCTCGACGAGCGTCACGTTCTCGATAATCCCGTTCGCGCGGATGCTTTCGACGAGCGCCTCCATCTTCGCGTCGTCCATCGCGGAGCGCGACGGCAGCGCCGGGTCGTCGACCAGGTGGAGCGGCACCTCGCGGAACACGCCCCCCGCGCGGCCGCCGCTCACGCCTTCACCGCCGGCGCGTCATCGAGCATGAACCGCGGCGGCTTAATCGGCGAGAGGTCCGCGGTCGTCGGCACGCGCACGCGCAGCGATCGGTCCTCGAGCACTTCGACGATCACGACCTGGCCGGGCAGCCAGTCGAGGGCCATCATGACCGGCCGCGGAATCGTGACGATCGTCGAGCTGCCGTTCCGGTGGAGTTTCTGGATCGCGCGCATGCTCGGTGACTCCCCCACTCTGCCGGCGGATCAGGGTGATCTTATTACGTGCCTACACGTAACGTGACCCGGCCTGATTACACGGATCGCCGTAATGCGTGAGGGAGCCGCTACGTGGAACGCCGTAACGGCTTACTTTTCCACAGTCGCTATTTTGTTCTCTCTGATCGACTTAAGAGAGATCTCTCTGATCCGGAGAGAAGAAGGCGTGTGGAAAAGTCGGATACTGGAGTGGGTTAGCGGCGGTTACCGATCGCCACATCCATTATCAGACTCACGCCTAACTAGTAGACCTTAGACTTGTTCCGGGTGTCAAGCGGAAGTTTCGGCGGCGACATCAGGGCCCGCAGCGCCCTGTTGAAGTCCTGTGGAAAAGCTGTGCATAACTGTGAAACATGTTTCACACTGGCTCAGCCGTTGGTCAGAATCTCGACTCATCAATAAAGTTATCCACAGGTTTTCAACAGCTTTTCCACAGGCTAACTGATGCAAATATTTCGCCGGTGTGCTACCGTGGGCCGATCTGAGCAGCCGTCCGGGAGGGATCGCGGTTATGGCCATTCGCATCAAAGACACCGGGGCGCTGGCGAACAAATTCGCCACCCGCGCGGGCGCCGCGGCCGGCGACTACAAGGACGGCGTCGCGGCCGCCGGCGGCGACTGGGAAACCAACGCCGCCAACTCGGAGGGCAACTACGAGGCGGGCGTCCAGGAAGCCATCGGCGCGAAGCGGTTCGCCAAGGGCGTGCGCGCGTCCGGCGCGGCGCACTACACGAAACGCGCGACCGAGCTCGGCGCGTCGCGCTATCCGGGCGGCGTGCAAGCCGGCAAGGATCGCTGGGCGCAAAACACGGGGCCGTATCTCCAGATGATCGCGGGCCTCAACCTGCCGCCGAAAGGGCCGCGTCGGAGCCCGCAGAACATGCAGCGCGCGAACGCCGTCGCGCTCGCGCTCGGCAACATGCGGACGGGTAAGTAACGCAGGGCGTGTCATTCACCATTTTCTGAGGAGCTGAACTCCCATGCGTCACTACCTCTTCGGCGTGCCTCGCTGGCTCGCGCAGTCGCCGGACGGCGTGCTGCACGGCCCGGCGCTCGATACCGTCACGGCCCAAGGCACCGCGATCGGCGCGACCATCGCCGCGCTCGCGGCGTCGACCGGCGACAGCCTCGCCGTCAAAAGCGGCACGCCCGGCAAACTGACGCGCGTCCTCCAGGTGTGGAACGACGTGCAAGTCGCCGGCACCGGCCGCATTCGCTCGGCCCGGATGCACGACAACGTCCAGGGCCTCCGCTTCGATACCGTCATCGCCGATCCCCGGCCGCTGATGCCGTGGGGGGTGGGTCAGCGGACCTACGAAAACGATGTCCTCGTCGTCGAGCTCGCGGGCTCGGCCGTCGCCGGCGATATCGAATACATCGTGCTGCTGCTGTTCTACGAAGACCTCCCGGGCATCAGCGGCAACTTCGTGACGACCGAAGAGGTCATGCGCCGCGCGATCAACCAGTCGTGGGTCGAGAACACGATCGCGACGGGCACCGGCGGCGGCTACACGGGCGGCGAAGCCATCAACGTCGAGTTCGATCAGTTTCACGCCGGCGGGCTCTACGCCCTGGTCGGCTACCTCGTCGACACCGAGTGCGCGGCCGTCTGCTGGCGCGGGCCGAACACGGGCAACCTCCGGGTCTCCGGGCCGGGCGATGAGACCGAGCGCGAGATGACCTCGAGCTGGTTCATGGGGCTCTCGGATGCGTTCAAGCTGCCGCTCATCCCGGTCGTCTCGGCCGAGAACAAAGCCGCGACGCTGATCGACGTGGTCCAGGATGAGAACGGCGCCGACGTCACCGTGACGTCGATCTTTGTCGAGCTCTCGAAGTAATCCGTCGTCCGCGGTCAGGCGGCGCGTGGTGTGCTAGGCCTCGCGCCCGCGCCGTCTGTGTCTCTGTGAGGGTGACCTATGACTGAAGCGCAAGACGTCGAGGCCGGCACGCCGTGCCCCGCCTGCGGCGGCCCGTTGAGGGTGGACGAACAACAGGATCCGACCTCGCTCGTCGCGCGTAAAGTGAAAAACGCGGCGTCGCCGAGCGCGGCGGCGCGCTTCGCGGCGGCGTGCCAGCAGAAGGCCGCCGAGCACGGCGTGATTCACCGCTGTGTGGGCTGCGGGTATCGCGCGCGGTTTCACGCGACGCGCCCCGCGGCGTAGCGGGCGCCATGCCGGCGCTCGAGCGCGTCTACCCCGCGGCGGTCATGGACGCGACGGGCCTGCGCCCGGCGCCGTTTCAGTTCTATCTCACCGGCGCCGAGCATCTGCGGATCGTGTCGATCTCGACCGTGCAGGGCCCCACGGTGCGGATCCACGGCCGCTTCTGGCGCGAGCAGGACCGCGCGATCGGCGCGTTTGCGTTCGAGCATCTCCCGCTCGGCGTGCTCGTCCAGAACCGTCAGGATTACGCGCTCACCGCCGGCGCGCTCCTGAATCTGTGCGTCTTCATCGACGAAGGCTTACCGGCGGGCACGCAGACCTTCGTCCGCGTGCAGATTATTCGCGGCCTGACGGGCGCGACGACGATCCTCGGGACGCTCCTCCAAGGCTATCTGCGGGTCGGCCAGGATCTCGCCTGGCCGGGCACCCCGATCGGTCGGCTCGATGACGGCCCCGGCGAGCTGGTGGTCCCGACCTGGACGCCGATCGCGGGGAATCCGCTCATCGACCTGGTCGTGCCGACAAACGAGGAATGGCGGATCGATGCGGCGACGGCGCTCTTTACGGCGAGCGCCGTCGCCGGTGTGCGGACCCTGGTCGTGGCGATCGTGCGCAGCGGGGGCGTGGCGGCGTTCAGCGCGGACGATCCGCTCGTGACCGGCGCCGGCACCTCGGTGCAAGTCTCGATCGGCGCGGGGCTCCAGGCGTCGCCGGCGTCGCCGTTGGCGCAACATGTGTTGCCGTTCCCGACGTTCGCGCGGATCGTCGCGGGCGACCTCTTGCGGTTCTTTATCGGCGGGGCGCAAGTCGGCGACCTCATCGCCGGCGGTCAAGTGCTGATTCGGTCATGGTTTCGGTTGTGAGGCTCTATGGGTGATGCGTCCACGCCGTCGCCGCTCGCCACCGCGCACGCCACCGCGCCGGCGCTCGCGCCGGCGGGCCTCTGGGTGACGGGTGAAGATCGGCTCCGCGTGACGTCCTTCAACAGCGCGGCGGGCGTGACGCTCGCGATCGAGGGCCGCGTGTTGCTGGCCGGGCACGGGCTGCGCGCGTTTGCCGAGCGCCACGTGCCCAATACCGATCGCACGACGGCGAGCACGAGTTTCGCGATCGGCGAGGGCTGGCTCCTCGACGTCCAGATCCGCGCGTCGGCGGGCACGCCGCGCCGGGGCCAGTGTCTCGCGATCCTCGAGCTCGTGCGCGGCGGCGAAGGCGGCGCCGTGCAACCGCTCACCGTGCTCGTGCACGGCTACGTCACCGACACCCAACGCCGCGCGTGGCCCGGCTCGCCGCTCGAGCTCTCCACGGAGGGCCCGGGCGTCATCCGCGCGATCGTGGGCACCAATCCCGCGGCCGGCGTCGAGATCGTCGAGACCGTGCCGACGAACGCGCGCTGGCGCCTCCTGGCCTTGCTCACGAACTTCGTCACCGATGCGACCGTGGCGAACCGCTTCGCGCAACTCTTGCTCGACGACGGCGCCAATATCTTTTTTGCGTCCGATCCGCCGGCCGCGCAGACGGCGTCCCTGGCCCTCAACTACGCCTTCGGCCAGGGGCTCGCGCGCTTGGCCTCGGCGTTAGCGACGCACACGTGGGGATCGCCAAACGGAATCCACCTCCCCGGCGGGTTCCGCGTCCGCACGGCGACGAACGGGATCGTCGCCGGCGACAACTGGGGCGCGCCGACGTTCCTGGTCGAAGAATGGATCGAGGACTAACCCGCCCATGGATCCCCTCACCGCGGCCTTGTTGTTCGGCGCCGAGCTCCTCAAGCTGATTCGGTTGTCGATCGAGAGTCAACCGCCCGACGTGCGCGCGGCCCACGCCCGCGAGCAGCTCGCGCGACTGCAGGCGTGGGACCGGTTGCTCGACCGTGTCGCGTCGACGCTGGGCGGCCCCGGCGGCGCGCCGTGACGCCGTTCAATCCGACCGCGCTCCTCGTGATGCTGCTGACGTTCTATCCGATCGTCAGCGGCGGCGAGCTCCTGCGCGCGCGGCGCGAACGGCCCGAGTATTTCGCCGGCGGCGAGATTATCGGGCGCCACTTCGACGCGCTCCGGCTGCCGGACGGCGTCGTGTGGGATCTCATCTTCGCCGTCGACGGCCCCGGCGTGCCCCACTGGCAAGCGATTCAGCCCGGCGGCGGCGATGGTGGCGCCGGCGATCCGGCGTTCGCCCTCGCGCCGGGCCCGCTCGTGCCGATCGACCTCACGACGTGGCCGACGCCGGCGCGCGCCGATGTCTTTGTCCCGCTCGTCGCCGACGCGATCGCCGCGCTCGGCGGGAGCGACGCCGTGCTCGATCGCGCGCTCCTCGAGGGCATCGGCGTGCTCACCGGCGGCGATCTCGACGCCGTCGTCAACGCCGAGCTCGGCGGGAGCGACGGGATCCTCGCCGGCTCGCACTGGATTCTCGACGGCGCCGATCCGAGCGATGAGATCGCCGCGACGCTCGGTCTCGATCCGCGCATCGACGCGAACGACGCCGACTACGACGAACCGCCCCCGCCCGACATGCCGGATGTGCCGGATCCGGGCGGCACGCCCTCGCCCGACACACCGTTCTGAGTGAGGCTGTATGGATCTGCCGTTCATGCTGATCGAGATGCGCGACGAACAGACGGTCGAGCGCGACGGCCGCACGCTCGTGCACCAGAAACTCGTGCGGTTCTATCTCGGGAAGTTCGGGCCGTTCACGGAACGCTTCGAGGCTGGCGCGACGAGCACCGACATCGGCGTGCGCGTCGAGGCCGTGCGCGCGACGATCCGCGGGCTCCCGTCGTGAGCGCCTGGCCGCGACCGCGGCGCGTCCCGTTCTGGGTCGAGCTCGCTATCGCATGTGCTATAGCACTTGCAATCCGCCTGGCTGCCGGCGACGTGCGCGAGCCGGGGCCGGTCGCGTTCGCCTGGTTCGGGTGGCTCGTCATCGTCGCGCAGGCCATCTGGACCGGCGTCCAGGCGGTCGGGCAGGCGACGCTCGTCGCGCTCACGTGGGCGGTCAACGCGCTGTGGATCGTCGCCAAGGCGCTCGGGACCGGGATGAAAGAGTTCGGGCGGCTCTTCCTGCGCGCGGGGAAAGAGCTGTGGGGGTTCATGCGGGCCACCTGGACGGATGTCATCAAGCCCGTCTGGCAGAAGTTCTGGCGCCTGGTCGATTGGGCCCGCCGCGCGCTCGAGGATCTCTTCCGGCCGATCCTGCGCGTCCTGAAGTTCGTCCGGACCGAGCTCCTCAAGATCTACGACCGGTTCGTGCGGCCGGTGCTCGACGCGATCGGGATCGCGCGCAAGGTGCTCCGCGTGTTCTCCGCGCTCGGGCTCGACTGGGCCAAGACGCTCGACGCGAAGCTCGCCGCCGTCGACGAGTGGATCTCGGCGCAGTTTCAGCGGGTGCTCGGCGAGCTCAACGGCGTCATCAACCTGGTCAATCGCGTCGTGACGGCGGACGGGCTCTTTCAGCGCCTCGCGCTCGTGCGCTCGATCGAGCGCGACATTCGCTACGTGTCGAACGCATTTCACAACTGGCGCCGCAACCCGCTGTCGTCCGCCGAGACGACGGCGCTTACTGATAAGAACGCCCCGCCGACGCGGCAGCAGCTCAGTGAGGACTTCGAACGGTTCCTCGTGCACGGCGACGGACCGCTCGCCGCGGCGGCTCGTGACGCGGACCTGGCCGGCACGATCTTCGCGGCGCCGGAGTGAGGACTAAAGCGCGGGCGCGGCGCGTTACGGCGCCGCGTGTCGGCGCCGCAGGATCGCAGCCACCGACAGGACGAGGTAAATCCCAAGCGGGATAGCGACGATGTTGAGCCCAGGAAAGACGACGAACGGCACGAGCATGCCGAGTAGGACGAGGCGCCATAGAATCGCCATCGTAAATCACCCTCCGATGTCGCGTCTAGTTTAGCACCCCATGGCCGAGCCAGGACAGACCCCCGCGGAGCGCACGCCAGACTTCCGCGTCGAGACGGTCGAACGCATCGCCGGGCTCATCGATGCCGATGCCTTTGCGAAGGGCAAGAACTGGCTCGTCGCCGCGCTCATCGAAGTGCTGACGTGGCTGTTTTCAAAGATCCTCGCATTGGGCGTCGTCATCGGCGGCGTGATCGCGGACTCGCTCGCGCGCGGCGAGGACAAGGCGCAAAAGTCCTTCGGCAAGCTGGCGTCTATCGCTCTCCAGGATATGTTCGGGGTGGAGATCGATCCAGACTCGCTCAATGACCGCGGGAATCGTGGCAGGCGAACGGCAGCCTCCCAGGCGCTCGGGCGGACGGTCATGCAGGCCCTGACGCACGGGCAGAACGGCAACGGGGCGACGGAGCTCACGCCGTCCGCGGCTGGCGCCGAGAACTACATGAGCGTCGTCACGCAGATGGCGCTCGAGGGTTGGCTCGAGGGCTGGATCGTCGAGCTGTGCTCGGGTGGCATCCTCAAGAACTTCGGCGAGCTCGACGACATCATGGCGAAGGTGATGGGCCTCGAGCGCGCCACGCGGCGCGTGATGGGGCCGCTACTGAACGCGCGCGTCATTACGCCGTTTACGTGGCAGGTGAACAAGATCTATCACCCGAATCTCCTCACGCCGGCCGAAGCCGTGCGCCAGATCGCGAGCGGCCGCTGGCCGCGTGCGCAGGGATTCGAGGAGCTCGCGCGGCAAGGCTGGAGCCTGGACCGCATCGAGGCGCTGCTTGCGTCGCAGGAGAAGCGGCTCAGTCTCGAGTCGCTCGATTACCTCCTGCGCGTGGGGATCATCGACCAGGCCGAGGCCGTGCAAACGCTGCGCGACGAGGGCTACGACCCGCAGACGGCGAGCAAGGAGTTCATCGTTCGCCAACAGCGCCGGCTCGACGCCATTCGCGACGACATGGTCGCGCCGGCGATCGCGGCCTATGTGGACCGCCGGATCGGCGACGCCGACCTCGACGGCTTCTTCACGGATGCGCTCGACAACGAGGCCGAACGCGCGGCGCTCCTGGACGTGGCGCGGGCGCGCCGCGCGCTGAACACGCGGCGCCTGTCCCCCGGCGAAGCCCGCGCGGCCGTCAAAGCGGAGATTCTCGCCGTGTCCGATTACCGGCGTGCGCTGCGCGACGACGGCTACGACGAGGACGCGATCCTAACGCTCGAGCTGTTGCTTCGCCATGAGCTCGCGGAAGCCGCGGCGATCGCGGACCTCCGCGCCGCGGCCGCGGCCGAGCGGGCGGCGGAGCTCGCGACACGAGAGGCCCAACGCGCGGCGCGACAGCGCGAGCTCGAGGCGGAGCGCGCGCTGACACGCCGCGGCGCCGAAAGCGACCTCGAGCGCGCGGCCGTGCGTGGCCTGATTCCGCTCGCGCGCGTCGACGAGCTCTACGACGCCAAATACGACGCGGAGACGGCGGCGATCTATCTGACGCTCCTCGAGGACGAGCGCCAGCGGTATCTCGACGAGCAGGCTCGGCGCGCGGAGGCGCTGCAGCGCGCGGCGCGGCGATCGATCGACGTCGGCGATCTCGAGCAGGCCGTGCTGAACAACATCCTGTCGCTCGACCAGTTCCGATCCGGCCTGGCCGCGCGCGGGTTCGACGCCGGCGACGTCGAGATCCTCACGCGGACGCTCGAGGCCCGGAAGGCCGACGTCGACGCGGCGCGGGCCACACGCGCCCGCGCCGGCGACGTCGCGCGCCGGCGGGCGATCGACCTTGGGCGGTTCGAGCAACTCGTGCGCCGCGGCCACCGAACGGTCGCGGACTATGACGCGCTGCTCGTCTCGCTCGAGTTCGACGAGGCGGCGCGCGCCGGGATGCGCGAGCTGCTGGCGCTCCAAGTCGCCGACGATACCGCGGCGCGGGAAGCGCGCGCGGCCGCCGAGCGGACCCTCACGCCGCGCGGGCTCTCGCTCGAGCAGTTCCGGCGCGCGGTCCTGCTCGGCCTGCAGACGTCGGCGCGTTACGAGACGTTCTTGCTCGATCACCGTTTCACGGCGGACGTCGTCGCGCTCCTCATGGCGGAGCTCGCCGAAGCCGTGGCCGATGCTGAGGCCGCGCGGCAGGAGCGCCAGGCAGCGGATCCCCGACTGGACGGCCGGGTGCTTCCGTTGTCGGTCGTCGCTCGTGCTGCGCGCCTCGGCCGCGTGAGCCCGCAGACCTACCAGGCGCGGCTCGAGCGCGAGGGCTTCAACGAGGCCGACGTGGCGCTCCAGCTCGATCTCGTGCTCGCCGAGATCGCCGACGTGCAGGCCGTGCGCCGCGATCGGGACGCGCCGACGCCGGCGGCCGCGCCGAAAGGGATCGCGCTGGCGGAGCTCGCGCGCGCCGTGCGCCGCGGGCTGGAATCGCTCGAGGCGTTCCAGGCGCGGGCGATCGCGCTCGGCTTCACCGAGGACGCCGTGCGGACGCAGATGAGGATCCTCGGCGACGAGCTCCTCGAGGCGCAGGCGGCGAAGGCGCGCAAAGCGCAGATCGCCGCCGGGCTCGATCCGGGGCCGCTCACGCTCGCGGCGCTCGAGGACCAGGTGCGCGCCGGCGCTGCCTCAATTCTCGACTTCGTCGCATCGCTCGTCGGGCTCGGCGTGGCGCCGGAAGACGCGGAGCTGCTCGGCGCGCTGCTGCTCGACGAGCAGGGAGAGGGGTAGGTCATGACCGATCCGCAGTTCTGGCAATACGTCATCACCCAAGGCGGCTTCGCCGCGCTCGCCGTGTGGATCTTCATCGCCTATCGGAAGGACGTCAAGGGCACGGCAGACGTGCTGATGCAGGTCGTGCGGGAGAACACGGCGTCCAACGTCGAGATGATTGCGCTGCTGCGCGCGCTGCACGCGCGGCTCGACAAGGAATAGGCGGCCGCGGATGTTACGGTTCAAGCCGGACGTTCGGATCCGCGACTACACCGAGCAGCTCGGCGTGCTGTTCCTGGCCGCGTC
>Ga0184627_10001209_pt1 | contig 10399 bp, 4 predicted proteins | sample PLM3_127_b1_FD_133150 | JGI IMG/M metagenome (GOLD analysis project Ga0184627, IMG submission 133150) | Groundwater sediment microbial communities from an aquifer in East River, Colorado, USA - PLM3_127_b1 | ecosystem: Environmental > Terrestrial > Soil > Riparian zone | place: USA: East River...
AGTATCGGCCGCAGGTAGCGGCCCGTGTAACTGTCGGGGTGGCGGGCGATTTCCTCCGGAGTGCCTTCGGCGACGATGCGCCCGCCGCCATCGCCGCCCTCCGGACCGAGGTCCACGACCCAGTCGGCGGTCTTGATCACATCGAGGTTGTGCTCGATCACCACCACCGTATTGCCGTGGTCGCGCAAGCGGTGCAATACCTTCAGCAGCATCTCGATGTCCTGGAAATGCAGCCCGGTGGTGGGCTCGTCGAGCATGTAAAGCGTGTGTCCGGTGTCGCGTTTCGACAGCTCGAGAGCGAGCTTGACCCGCTGCGCCTCGCCGCCGGAAAGCGTGGTCGCGCTCTGGCCGAGGCGGATGTAGCCCAGCCCGACGTCGAGCAGCGTATCGAGCTTGCGCGCAATCACCGGCACGGCGCTGAAGAACGCGTGCGCCTGTTCCACCGTCATTTCCAGCACTTCGTGGATGTTCCTGCCCTTGTACTGTATCTCCAGCGTTTCGCGGTTGTAGCGGCGACCGTGGCAGACGTCGCAGGGCACGTAGATGTCGGGGAGGAAATGCATCTCCACCTTGATGACGCCGTCACCCTGGCAGGCCTCGCAGCGGCCGCCCTTGACGTTGAAGGAGAAGCGCCCCGCTCCGTAACCGCGCTCGCGCGCCAGCGGCACGCCGGCGAACAGGTCGCGGATCGGCGTGAACAGGCCGGTGTAAGTGGCGGGATTTGAACGCGGGGTGCGGCCGATCGGGCTCTGATCGACGTTCACCACCTTGTCGAAGAAATCGATTCCCTGGATCTCGTCGAAGGGCGCCGGTTCGGCGGCGCTGCCGTAGAGATGCTGCGCCACCGAGTGGTAGAGCGTGTCGTTGATCAGGGTGGATTTTCCCGAGCCCGACACGCCGGTCACGCACACCAGCAGCCCGACCGGAAGATCGAGGTTCACGCCCTTGAGATTGTTGCCGCGTGCGCCCAGCAGGCGCAACGTGTTCCTGGCCTGCGGCTTGTGGCGCAGGCGCGGAATGGCGATCTGCCTCCTGCCGGACAGGTACTGGGCGGTAAGCGATTCGGTGTGCGCCATCATCGCCTGGGGCGTGCCTTCGGCGACGATATGGCCGCCGTGCTCGCCGGCCCCCGGTCCCATATCCACCACGTAATCCGCACTCATGATTGCTTCGAAGTCGTGCTCGACCACGATGACCGAGTTGCCCAGGTCGCGCAATTCCTTGAGGGTGGCGAGCAGCCGGTCGTTGTCGCGCTGGTGCAGACCGATTGACGGTTCGTCCAGCACGTACATCACTCCGGTGAGGCCGGAGCCGATCTGCGAGGCCAGCCTGATGCGCTGCGCTTCGCCGCCGGAGAGCGTGTCTGCGGAGCGGTCGAGCGTGAGGTAGTCGAGTCCGACGTTGACCAGGAACTGCAGCCGATTGGCGATCTCGCGCACGATCCTCTCGGCGATCGCCAGCCTGGCGCCCTCGAACTCGGCCTCCTGGAAGAACTGCAGCGCCTGTTTCAGCGGCATGGCGCTCACCTCGTAGATCGGCTTGCCGGCCACGAAGACGTAGCGCGCTTCGCGGCGCAGCCGCGTGCCGTTGCACTCGGGGCAGGGCTGGCTGGCGAGGAACTTCGCCAGCTCCTCGCGCACCACGATCGAGTCCGTTTCGCGATAGCGCCGTTCCAGATTCGGCACGATGCCTTCGAACGGGTGCTCGCGCTGGTACTTGTTGCCGCGCTCGCCGACGTAGAGGAAGCGCACCTTGTCCCGCCCCGACCCGTACTGCACCAGGTTCTGCACGTTGTTCGGGAGCTGCTCGAACGGCGTGTCGACGTCGAAACCGTAATGTTCGCCGAGGCTGGCGAGCATCTGGAAATAGAACTGGTTGCGCCGGTCCCAGCCCTTGATGGCGCCGGCGGCGAGCGACAGGTGCGGAAAGGCCACCACCCTCTTCGGATCGAAGAAGGTGATGCTCCCCAGTCCGTCGCAGCGCGGACACGCCCCCATCGGATTGTTGAACGAGAACAGGCGTGGCTCGAGCTCGGGCAGCGAATAACTGCAGACCGGGCAGGCAAAGCGCGCCGAAAACAGATGCTCCTTGCCGCTGTCCATCTCCACCGCCAGCGCGCGCCCGTTAGCGTGGCGCAGCGCGGTTTCGAACGATTCCGCCAACCGCTGCTTCGCTTCGGGCCGGATCTTCAGGCGGTCCACCACGATTTCTATCGTGTGCTTGCGGGTCTTGGCGAGATTGGGCACGGAGTCGATGTCGTGCACCTCGCCGTCCACGCGCAGCCGCACGAAGCCCTGCGCGCGCAGGTCCTCGAAGAGCTCCAGGTTCTCGCCTTTGCGGCCGACCAGCAGCGGCGCCAGGATCATCAGGCGCGTGTCTTGCGGCAGTTGCAGGACGTGATCCACCATCTGCGACACGCTCTGCGCTGATAACGAGATGCCGTGGTCGGGACAGTGCGGCTCGCCGACGCGCGCATACAGCAGCCGCAGGTAATCGTGGATCTCGGTAACGGTGCCTACGGTGGAGCGGGGGTTGTGGCTGGTGGCCTTCTGCTCGATGGCGATCGCCGGCGACAGGCCTTCGATCAGATCCACGTCCGGCTTTTCCATCAATTCCAGGAACTGCCGGGCATAAGCGGACAGCGACTCGACGTAACGGCGCTGACCCTCGGCGTAAAGGGTGTCGAAAGCGAGCGAGGACTTGCCGGACCCGGACAGCCCGGTGATCACGATCAGCCGGTTGCGCGGCAGGTCGAGATTGATGTTCTTGAGGTTGTGGGTGCGTGCGCCGCGGACGCGGATATAGTCCATTCGCTGGAAGGGGGATGAGTCAACCTGTTAATATACTGCACTTCAATTTCTTTTCCCAATCCGCGGTTTACCTCCTTTCGCAGAATGCCCTTCCCGGACCGGATGACGCCCCAGGAACTGCGCGCAAGTGTCGGCCTGGCCGGCATTTTCGGATTGCGCATGCTGGGGATGTTCATCATTCTTCCGGTTTTCGCGCTATACGCGGAGCGCCTTCCCGGCGGCCATGACCACGCGCTGGTCGGGCTCGCGCTCGGGGCCTATGGCCTGACCCAGGCCTGCCTGCAGGTGCCGTTCGGCCGGCTTTCCGACCGTTGGGGGCGAAAGCGCACCATCTATCTCGGGCTGGTGATCTTCGCGCTCGGCAGCTTCCTGGCCGCGCTGGCGCAAGATATCACCATGGTGATCCTGGGCCGGGTGATACAGGGCGCGGGCGCGATTTCCGCAGCGGTGATCGCGCTCACCGCCGATCTCACCCGCGACGATCAGCGCACCAAGGCGATGGCGATCATCGGCATGACCATAGGCGCCACGTTCGCGCTTTCGATGGTGGCCGGTCCGGTGCTGGATCATGTGATTGGCGTGCCCGGCATTTTCGCGCTGACCGGATTTCTGGCGTTGTCGGCGATCGTGGTGGTGCGCTTCGTCATTCCCGATCCGTCGCAGAGCCGTGCCGGCACAACGCCTGCGGGACCGGCGGTGCCGGTCGGCAGGGTGCTGCTGGATCAGCAGTTGTTGCGGCTCAACTACGGCATCTTCGCGCTGCACGCGGTGCTGATGGCGCTGTTCGTGGTGGTGCCGTTCGCGTTGCGGGCACATCTGCCCGCGGGCAGCCACTGGATGGTTTATCTGCCGGTCATGTGCGGCGCCTTCGTGCTGATGCTGCCGCCGATGCTGGCGGCGGAGCGCAAGGGACTGCAGAAGCCGGTGTTCATCGGTGCGGTCGGCACGCTGATCGCCGCGCTGCTCCTGCTCGCGCTCGGGAGTCCCGGTCTGACGGGGTTGGCCGCCGGATTGCTGGTGTTCTTCGCCGCGTTCAATCTGCTCGAGGCCACGCTGCCCTCGCTGATTTCGAAGCTCGCACCGGCCGGCACCAAAGGCACGGCGATCGGCGTCTATAGCAGCGTGCAGTTCATCGGCACGTTCACGGGTGCCGCGGTGGGCGGCTGGCTGTCGCAGCATTACGGCGCGGAGGCAGTGTTCGGTTTCTGTGCCGCGCTGGCGGTGGTCTGGCTCCTGTTGGCGCTGGGCATGCGCGTGCCGGAAAGCCTGGACACGCGCCGTTATCAGTTGCCGAGGATGGATTCGCAGGCGGTCCCGGGATTGACGCAGCGGCTCGCCGGACTGCCGGGTGTGCGCGAAGTCATGCTCTCGGGCGAGGGCGTGGCGTATCTCAAGGTGGACAGCCAGGGCTTCGACGAACAAAATGTCATCAAACTTTTAGGCGGGGAGATCTGATATGGCTTCGGTAAACAAAGTGATCCTGATCGGCAATCTCGGGCGCGACCCCGAAGTGCGCTACATGCCCAGCGGCGACGCCGTGGCCAACATCAGCATTGCCACCACCGAGACGTGGAAGGACAAGAACGGCGAGAAGCAGGAGAAGACCGAATGGCACCGCGTCGCGATGTTCGGCAAGACCGCCGAGATCGCCGGCGAATACCTGAAGAAGGGCTCGCAGGTTTACATCGAAGGCAGGCTGGAGACGCGCAAGTGGACCGACAAGGAGGGCAAGGAGCGCTACACCACGGAAATTCGCGCCGATCGCATGCAGATGCTGGGCTCGCGCTCCGGTGGTTCGGAACGCATGGCGCCGCCGGAAGACGACGCCCCCCGGGCGGCGGCCGCACCGGCGCAGAAATCCGGCGGCGCAGCCAAGGGCAGCGGTCTGGAGGATCTCGAGGACGACATTCCCTTTTGATGTCCGGGGATTTTCGCGGCCGACCGGCACCAACACCGATGTTTTCTGTCACAGAGAATATATTAGCGCAGCAGGACGCGCGTCGGTTGGCGCGTATTCGCTGCTTCCGAACGTTTCGTAGAGGATAGCGATGGCACTGGCGCAAGTTTCGCTCGACGACAAGTACACGCTGCAGGAAGGCCGCGTTTTTCTCACCGGCACGCAGGCGCTGGTGCGCATGCCGATGATGCAGCACCTGCGCGACAAGGCCGTGGGCGCCAACACGGCCTGCTACATCTCCGGCTATCGCGGCAGCCCGCTGGGCGGCTACGACCAGCAACTGTGGGCGGCCAAGAAGCTGCTCGCCGAGCACAACATCGTGTTCCAGCCCGGCGTGAACGAGGACCTTGCCGCCACCGCGTGCTGGGGCACGCAGCAGGCGCATTTCGAGGGCGACAACAAGTACGACGGCGTGTTCGCAATCTGGTACGGCAAGGGCCCGGGCGTGGACCGCACCGGCGACGCGTTCCGCCATGGCAACCTGGCCGGATCGGCATCGTTGGGCGGCGTGCTGTGCCTGATGGGCGATGACCACACCTGCGAATCCTCGACCACCGCGCACCAGAGCGAATTCGCGATGGTGGACGCGATGATCCCGATCCTGAACCCTGCCGGCGTGCAGGAAATGCTCGACTACGGTCTGTACGGCTGGGCGCTGTCGCGCTACTCCGGTTGCTGGGTGGGGCTCAAGTGCATGAAAGATACGATCGACGCCAGCGCCTCGGTCGACGTCAGCCCGGCGCGCGTGCGCATCGTGATCCCGACCGACTTCCAGATGCCTGCGGGCGGGCTGAACATCCGCTGGCCGGACACGCCGCTGGAGCAGGAAGCGCGCTTGCATACCTGGAAGCTCGAGGCCGCCAAGACATTTGCGCGGACCAACAGGCTGGACCAGGTCGTGCTGGACTCGCCGGACGCGAAACTTGGGCTAGCCACCTGCGGCAAGTCCTACATGGACGTGCGCCAGGCGCTGGCCTATCTCGGCATCGACGATGCGGAGGCCGCGCGCCTGGGCCTGCGCATCTACAAGGTCGGCATGACCTGGCCGCTCGAGCCCACTGGCGCGGTGAAGTTCGCCGAGGGGCTGCAGAAGATCATCGTCGTGGAAGAAAAGCGCGCGCTGATCGAAACCCAGTTGAAGGAGACGCTGTATGGCAGCGCGGCCGCTCCGGAAGTGATCGGCAAGCGCGATGAACTCGGCAAGATCCTGTTCCAGTCCAACGCCGCGCTCGATCCCAACGAGATCGCGATCGCCATCGGCCGGCGCATCCTCGAGCGCGTGAACGATGCGCAGCTCGCGGCGCGCGTGGCGGAGCAGGAGCAGTTGGCGGCGCGCGTGCCGGAGAAACCGGCGATGGATCGCACGCCTTACTTCTGTTCCGGTTGTCCGCACAACACCGGCACCCGCGTACCCGAGGGTTCGCGTGCGCTCGCCGGTATTGGTTGCCACTTCATGGCACAGTGGATGGACCGCGACACCGCCGGGTTCACCCAGATGGGCGGCGAAGGGGCGAGCTGGATCGGCGAGGCGCCGTTCGTAAAAACGCCGCATGTGTTCCAGAACATCGGCGACGGCACCTACTACCACTCGGGACTATTGGCGGTGCGGGCAGCGGCGGCTTCGGGCGTCAATGTCACTTACAAGATCCTCTACAACGACGCGGTGGCGATGACCGGCGGCCAGCCAGTCGACGGCCCGCTCACGGTGCCGCTGATTACGCTGCAGGTGTACTCCGAGGGCGCGAAGAAGATCGCGGTGGTCACCGACGAGCCGGAGAAGTACACCTCGACCGTCGAGTGGGCGCCCGGCGTCACCGTGCACCACCGCGACGACTACGACCAGGTGCAGCGTGAATTCCGCGAGATTGTGGGCCTGTCGGTGATCATTTATGACCAGACCTGCGCGGCCGAGAAGCGCCGCCGGCGCAAGCGCAACCAGTACCCGGATCCGGCCAAGCGCGCGTTCATCAATGACCTGGTGTGCGAAGGCTGCGGCGACTGCGGCGTGAAATCCAACTGCGTGTCGGTGCTGCCGCTGGAAACCGAGTTCGGCCGCAAGCGCATGATCGACCAGTCGTCATGCAACAAGGATTATTCCTGCGTCAACGGCTTCTGCCCGAGCTTCGTCACCGTCCACGGCGGCGGCGTGCGCAAGGGCAAGAGTGCTCCTGCCGGTCAAAATATCGATACGTTGTTCCCGGCTGTTCCCGAACCGCGTCTGCCGTCGCTGGATCAGCCTTACGGCATCATGGTGACCGGCGTCGGCGGCACCGGGGTGGTGACCATCGGCGCGATCGTCGGCATGGCGGCGCACCTGGAAGGCAAGGGTTTCGGCGGTCTGGACATGGCCGGCCTCGCCCAGAAGGGCGGCTCGGTGTGGAGCCACCTTCAGATCGCGGCCGATCCGGCCGACATCAAGACCGTGCGCCTCGGTTCCGGCGGCGCCAGGCTGGTGCTCGGTTGCGACCTGGTGGTGTCCGCCAGCCAGAAGACCCTGGATACCGCGCGCACGGGCACGCGCGTGGTGGCCAACACCCACCAGCAGATGACCGGCGAATTCACCCGCAACGCCAACATGCAGTTCCCGGCGCAGTCGCTCAAGCGCACCATCATCAAGGGTGTCGGCGAGGGCAACGCGGAATTCGTGGACGCGACGCGGATCGCCACCGCCCTGATGGGCGACTCGATCGCCACCAACATGTTCATGCTTGGCTACGCTTTGCAGAAGGGCCTGGTGCCGGTCTCGAGCGCGGCGATCAACAAGGCGATCGAATTGAACGGTGCCGCGGTGAAAATGAACCAGGCGGCTTTCCTGTGGGGACGGCGGGCCGCGGCGGACCCGGCCGCGGTCGAGCGGCTGGTCGCGCCGAGGCCGGAAACGGCTGCAACCACGACGATTTCGCAGACGCTCGAGGAAATGATCGCGCGGCGAGTCGAATTCCTGACCGGTTACCAGAACGCTGCGTACGCGGACCGGTATCGTTCCCTGGTCGAGCGCGTGAAGCAGGCCGAGACCGTAAGGGCCAAGGGTCTCACCGGGCTCGCCGAGGCGGTGGCGCGCTATTACTTCAAGCTGCTGGCCTACAAGGACGAATACGAAGTCGCGCGCCTGTATGCCGATCCGGCGTTCATGGAAAAAATCAAGTCGCAGTTCGAAGGCGACTACAAGCTCCATTTCCATCTGGCGCCCCCGCTGTTCTCGAAACGCGATCCGGTGAGCGGCGAGTTGCGCAAGTCCGAGTACGGTACCTGGGTGTTTTCGGCATTCAAGCTGCTCGCAAAACTGCGCGGATTGCGCGGCACCGCGCTGGACATTTTCGGCTACACCCCCGAGCGCAGGATGGAGAGGCGGCTGATCGGCGAATACGAAGCCGTGATCGAGGAAATCATCGGCAAGCTGGGACCGGACAACCATGCGCTGGCGGTGAAGATCGCCTCCATTCCCGAGGAAATCCGCGGCTACGGCCACGTCAAGGAACGTAATCTCAAGGCAGCCAAGTTGAAGGAAGCGGACCTGTTGCTGGCGTTGCGTTCGCCCGAGAACGTACGCTCGGCGGCGTAGCGAACGGCTGACCACCAAGGCACCAAGACACCAAGAAAAACGTGTCGTAAGGGGAGTTTCCTCGACGGCGCCCAGTGTTCATTTGTGCGTTACTCGGGACTCTATTGCTCCGTTTTCAATTTGTTTGCTTTCCTTGGTGTCTTCGTGTCTTGGTGGTGAGGTTTTGATGTTCCTGCCTCATCATCTTCCTGTAACAATCCAGGATTAGGCTTGGCTCCATGCACGCAATCACTGCGAAAGGCCAAAACTGAACCCCACCGATCTCGAATTCGCCGGCAACACCATCCAGGCCGCGCTGTTGCGCGTCGGACCCGGCCTGTTTCCTGCCGTTGCGCAAACCCTGGGCGTCTCGAAGAAGACGCCCAGGGTGCGCTCGATCTTCCTTTCCGACGTTCATCTCGGCACGCGCGCCTGCCAGGCCGAGCGGCTGCTGTCTTTCCTGCGCCACTACGATTCAGAGTACCTCTATCTGGTCGGTGACATCGTCGACTTCTGGGCGATGAGCCGCGGCATCCACTGGTCGCAGCAGCAGAACACGGTGGTGCAGAAGGTGCTCAAGCGCGCCCGCCAGGGCACCAGGGTGATCTTCGTGCCGGGCAATCACGACGAAGCGCTGCGCGAGTACGTCGGCACTTCGTTCGGCGACATCCAGCTGGTGCAGGAGCACGTGCACCTCGCCGCCGACGGCCGGCGCTACGCCGTCCTGCACGGCGATGAATTCGACCAGGTCACACGCTACCACCGCTGGGTGGCGATTCTCGGCGACGTGGCATACAACTTGATGGTGCGGCTGAACGTGTGGCTGTCGCTGGCGCGGCGCACCCTGGGGATTTCCGGCTACTGGTCGCTGGCGGGCTACGCCAAGCGCAAGGTCAAGAGCGCGGTGAGTTTCATCTACAACTTCGAGGACTCGGTGATGCGCGCGGTGCGCGATCGCGGCCTGGACGGGGTGATCTGCGGCCACATCCACAGCGCCGCGATCAAGGACATCGATGGTCTGACCTACATCAACTGCGGCGACTGGGTGGACAGTTGCACGGGTATCGTCGAGCACCACGACGGCCGCATGGAAATCGTTGACTGGATTACCGAGCCGCTACAAGCCGCCGACTCGCACGCCGATCTGACGTTCGAAGCGGTCAACGCTGACTAGATTTCCGGCCAGTGCGCGTGAACGCGCACATCAAAAGCGTTCGACGCAAAGAGCGCAGAGGGAAATGAAAGACGCAAAGAAAAATATCGTGGAACAGATCAAGATAAGTCATCGCCGCATGCGCTGTTCCCGGAACACGTACCGGTCACCGGATCAATGGTCGCGAACCCTTGCACTTCTTCCACTTCTGTATTTTTTGCGCCTCTCTATTTTCTTCGCGTACCCCTCACCGGCACCCGTCGAGCGCACCCCTCAAGGGCACCCGTCGAGCGCACCCCTCAAGGGGGTATTGAAGGGAAGGTATTGAAGGGAAGGTATTGAAAAGAATCTTTGTGGTGAAAAGATTTCGATTCACGCGAAGCTAGGCGTGATGACGTCCAGCTGATCCGTTACCAGCGCGTCCACTCCCCAGTCAAGTAACTTAAGCGCCAGCTCCGAATCGTTGACGGTGTAGGCCAGTACGCCGTAGCCGGCGTCGTGCACGGCTTTGACCAGTGCGGCGTTCAGGTAGCAGTGGCTGGCGTGCAGCGACACGCACTGCAGCCGTTGCATCTGCGCCTGCCAGTTCACAGGCACGTCGATCACCAGCAGCGCACGCGGCAGTTCCGGCGCTTCGACCGCCGCGGCTTCCAGTGCGATCGCGGAGAACGACGACAGCAGCGGCGGCAGATCAGCGCCGCTCCACAGCAGCTTCGCCATGCGCGCCACGACCTCTCCGGTTTCGCGCTCGCGTCCGGGACAGGGCTTGATCTCGACGTTGGCCCACAGTCCGGCCTGCTGACACAGCGCCGCGGCGGCGGCGAAGGCGGGCACCGGTTCGCCGATGAATTCGTTGCCGAACCATGCGCCCGCATCGAGTTCGGCGATCTCCTGGTACGGATGGTCCGCGACGGGTCCCTGGCCATCGGTGGTGCGAT
>Ga0184627_10001210_pt1 | contig 10397 bp, 11 predicted proteins | sample PLM3_127_b1_FD_133150 | JGI IMG/M metagenome (GOLD analysis project Ga0184627, IMG submission 133150) | Groundwater sediment microbial communities from an aquifer in East River, Colorado, USA - PLM3_127_b1 | ecosystem: Environmental > Terrestrial > Soil > Riparian zone | place: USA: East River...
AGCCGCCCCAGCACCGCCCCGCAATCCGGGCACCGCACCGGAATCTGCTCCATCACCAAATCGGTCATTTTGTACCCGTTGCCGCCGTTTCCGGTAACGTCTTCGGTAACTTGCCAATTTCGCCAACCACGATTTCAGCACGTTCCCTCTGCATTCCGACCGAAACCAACAACTCTATCGCCACAACCGCAGTAAGTTCGCCAGCTCGTAGCCGGGTCAACACTTCGAGCACCGCCGTGATTTGCGCGCCATTCAACCCCGCTGTAGATTCAATATTTTCGGGTGCATCATCAGCAGGTTGTTTCACGCCAACACCCTCGTCACCCATGGCCATGGCGTCCTCTTCATCCAAAATCGCTACAGCATCATCCACCACAGGCACTTGCGGCAGTTTCAAATATTTCTCCCGAAACTCCGCCACCGGCACCACCATATCCGTTGCCCCCGGCGGTGCGTACTTCTGGATCGCCGCCGCATAACTATCCGCAATCTTCGCCTCCTGCTCCGGCGACATCTGGAACAACGGCTGCCATTGCACCATATACTTCCCCCCTTCCGGCTCCGGCAACACGCCAAAATAAATCAGCCGGTCAAGCGTCGGACGCAAAATCGTCGGCTCCGCAAAATCCACCTGCCGCGCCCCAATCACCCCCGCCCAATTCTCCTGATCCTGGCTGCTAGCCAGCTCCCCCATCTCCGCACCCAACAAAATCCGCTTCGGAATGCCCGTCGTCCCCGCAATCGTCTCCATGATCACGTTGAACATCCCGGACGGGTCCACCACCTCTGCCCCCAATTGCTTCAAATCCACCCCGATTGTGCGGATGAACCGTCGCAGGCCGTGCATATACTCATCAATCTCACCTTCCAGGTCGGTCAACGTCTGCCCCTCCCCCGTGAACCCCTCCCGGATATCCGCCTGGATGCCTTTATCCATGTTTTTCCAGTTCGCCTCCGCCCCGCCCCCGATCAGTTTTTCCTTGTCGAATAGCCGGTTCAGCACCGCCTCTAGCCTGGGTTCCCCGTACACATCATCTTCGGTCAAATTCTCCGCCACATGGATCGTCCGCCGCCAGTGGATCACCTGCTGTATCCCGTCCACCCTCTTCACCTGATATTTTTGCGGCAACCCATACCGGGAATCGGTCGCGTCCCGCACCAGGTCGCTATCTGTCACCATCGCACTCCCCTCGCTATACGATGCCAGATACAACAACCCCTCTATCCCCTTCGCCGCCCCCTTCACCACCTCCTCGCTCGCCTCCTGCCCATCCCGCACCCCCAATACCAGCACCCCATACCGGCCAATCCCGGACAACCGATCCACCCGGCTCAAATAATGCCACAACCGCCGCGTCTCAATCAACCCCTTCAACGCCACAATGAACGCCGACTCCGGCTGCTCCTGGCTCGTGTCGCTCTTCCCATCGCCGATCACCGGCGACTTGCGCCACGTCGAATTTGCCGGAAAATTCACGATCCGCTTCGCAATATCCCCGCGCCGGTACATCGCCAGATAATCATCGAACGTTGGTTCTACTTTATACCCCAGCGCCGCGTACAAATCCCGCTCCCCCCCAAACTGGAACCCCAACGCGTACCCAATCGCCTGCCGTGCAATCAGCGCACTATTCGCCGCCAACTGTTTGCGGTACTCCTCTTCCGAATACGTCTTCACCTGACCATTCTCTTCAGCCATACCAACCTCCAACATTAACAATTAATAATTGACTATTCACAATTGACTATTGATTCCTCCCCCACACCCCCGCGCGCTTGATAGGCGGGTTCATGGTGGCCACCGTGCAATAATTCTCCGCGTGGGCGTAATGATCAGCTTCCGACTCGATATATTTCGCCACTTTCGTCCCGTTAGGTCCATCCTCCAGCACCCGAATCGGCGCGGTCAACTGATCGTAATAATGCGGAATGTCTTTTGCAAACCCCGGCAGCGTGTTGATCCCCTCATAAAACCGGCTGAACGTCTCGTCCAGTGTCCGTGTCCGGTCTAAGTTGACGTTACCCCTGGGAACATCCCACGCGGCAGGATCCTTGCCCTTTGACCCCACCTGCTGCCCTACGTAATAGGACAGCCACACCTCCACTCCCCTTGGTACAGCCGCCTGAAACTCCCGTGCCTTCGTCGTCTCTGGTAACGCATCAATCACAACCCGCCGCACCTTGTATTGGTTGACCAAATCAATCAACCGCCCCCACCCCTCCACCTCCCCCGCAAAACGCAAAGGCCGCTCCCCATTCCCATCCCGATCCCCCCGAATGATCACATTTTGTACCTTCCCGACATCAATCCCCATCATCGTCTGTTCCCCCGAAACCGGCCCAAACCCGTAATCCCGCCGTAGGCCATCGAGCGTCGTCGTCGTCAACTGACCCCCGCGCGGCGTATACGTCTCCCCCCAATCCTGATTCTCCGCCTCCCGCCGTTTCGTCTCATCCACCGTCTGTAACCCCTGCACCATCCCCAACAAATCCACCCTCGGACTGAACAACTTCGTTACATGGAACCCGGCCATCTCCCGCCCCGGATATGCCGCTACCCACCGTCCCTGAGCCAATCGATTCAGTTCTTTGCCGCATTTCCGGCAGGCCGCGAATGCCCGTTCGTTGCCCGATGTACCTCCATCGCCCTGCCCATGCCATCGAGTCGGTCGTTCCAGATCGTCATACTCCAAAATCACCCCCGCCTTATTCATCGGCTGCCATTTCCTACAATGCGGGCAGGGCCCAAACCACTCTCGCTGGTCGCTCTCCTGCCAAACCGCATCAATCCCAAAACCCGGATACGTGGGCGTGCTGATGAACATCTCCTCCCGCACTTCACTATGCCCCAACCGCTTTTCCGCAATCGCCGGGACGCGTGGATCTGTCTCATCCAACTCGTCATACACCAGCCCATCCGCCGGAACCTGCTTCAACTGCGGAGCCTGACCGTTCGGCTTTACTTGCCCCCCGACGAAATGAATAAAATGATTCCCGAACCGCTTCAACATCACCTGATCCACCCCACGCCGATCCCCACTTCCATCCACGATCATGCTCGTCAAATATGGACTGGCCTCCAACGCAGGCCCAAACCGGCTCGCCGAAAACTTACTCACCAACCCATCCGTCGGAAAGATGTACATCACCGTCATATCCCGTTCCCCCGCTGCATGCAACGTATACGAAATCCCATACTCACTCAACCCCATCTGGCTGCTCTTCTTAAACACCTTCCGCCGCGCCATACACTGATAAATCTCCACCAGATACGGATGCTGCACCAAATCAAACGGCTGCCCCGGCGCGAGCAACCGCCGGTTCAAGATCGTCCAGGTGAGCAGGTCAAGCGCGGGTTGAGTAGCCCCCGAAACCCGCCGCGTTTGGTTCCGTCGGCTTTTCTCGACGAGCGCGCCGACGAGTTGCTCTTTTTGTCGGCGGGGGAGGGTGGAAATATTCATCAAACTCCGTTCACATAAGACAGATTATCCGCTCTGTTCCAACTCAGCCTGTATCCTGATTTCCTTCACCCCACCCACCCAGGCCAACACCCTCAGCAACCAGGTCGCCAACCGAAGACGCCGGATCGCCCACGTCTCATTCTTGACCGTCACATGCAAAATCACTTGATGCGCCATCATCTGTTGTGCATCAATCATCGTTCGTAGGTTGGTGCTCGCCATCGTCAACTCCTTCACTGACCACTGACAACTGTCCACTGACAACTAATAAATTCGCAATCACCCCCTCCAACTCCCCATCCTCCAACCCTGCGAGGGAATGTTCCACCCCCACTGGATTCCCCTCCATCCCTCCCAACCGAATCCCCTGCCCTTTATACACTCCCGCCCATTCTAAATACGTCTTCCGATCCTGATGCGCTGCCGGTTCGAGCAACCTGGCCACACCCACCCATGCCGCGAGTACATCATTCAACGCATCTCCAGCCACGCCCATCCGCGCCATCTCGATATCCTTCTCAATTTCTGGATCATTCTCCCGCCACTTACGCAACACCCGATCATCCTTTAACCCCAGTACCTCAATAGCTAGAGCGTGCTGTGTAGACGGCAGCCGCCTCTCCGACGGCATCACGCTCCACGCAATGAAAGCCGCCTTCCTCCAATCCCACTTCTCCCGCAGCCTCAAATACACGTCCCACCACGGGCAGTTCTCTTTCTGAGCGACAAACACCGCGTAGGCATTCCGGCTCGTTCCCTGGCCGGGCGTCTCTGCTGGAGCAGGAAAAGCCGGGACCATCTCCGCCCGCATCAACGCCCCCAATCGTTTCTGCAACTCATCTATCGTCCCCAACAACTTCAACACCCGTTCCACCGCCGCCTGATCACCATCCCTTGCTTTTTCGCCCAACTTGGAGAGCATCTTTTCCAAGTTTTCCAGGTTGAGGCGGATCGTCACCTTCTCATCCTCCCGCGCCTGGCTCTCCAACAACACAGCCACCGCTTCAATGGCTTCGCTCTCAGTAATTCCCAGCGCCCCGGCAATCTGCGCGTACCCATCCCCCTTCCTCCGCATCTCTAAAGCCAGTATCGCCTTCGTCTCATCAACCATCATAGGATGTACTCATCCTCGTAAGCGAGTACTCTCGCTCGTTCACCTAATACAAGTTATCCGCTCTAGCTGGTTGAGTAGCCCCGCTTTTGGGCGTATCGAAACCAGCCGCCGCCCTGTTACAACCGGAAAAAACGGTACTTCTACCATCAAAGTAAAAAAACCGGCGGAGAGAGAAGGAGTCCCTCCCCACCGGGCTTACCCCAAATGACTACACGCAGTTATCAATGATCCCCATGCTCCCCCCCGGTCAGCATCTTTACCGGCCAGGCGATCCACCACTCCGTCCCTGTCCCCAAAAACGCAGGCGACAAATCAAAATCCCGCTCGCCCATTGTGTTCAGCGTCAATTCTTCATTGTCTCCGTACTCAAACATGCCAACGGGAACCTGCTCCAAAACGAACGGGATACACATCAGACCTCCTGAAGTGACTTCTCCAGAAGCCATGCACTCCGAATTACCTCGGAAATACTGATCCACCAAGAAATAGCCATCGGCAAACCCATCGCTGTCACCGTCGAACTTGGCCGCACTGATGTTCATACTTATCTCGTGGAGCGAGATCGTACTGCCATTAAACGCACAATCCATCGCCGGACAAAACATATGCTGGTCCGGGTTGAACAGATCGCTCAACTCAACATCCACCATATGATCCCCCATCGCCAATGCCAACACCATCGGATTGACCATCTCAATCGTTTCATCGAAGGTCATACTTGGTTCGCCGTACCAGAAAAAGCTATTCGCCCGCGGCGGCAGGTTGGGTGGGAAACCAGGATTGTCAAAGTGGACCCGGCTTCCCCCGGGCCCGTGCGGGCAGTTTTCCACCTCCATATCAGGCAACGGAGCGCACATCGTCAACGAAACTTCCTGGCCGCCCACAAACGTTCGCACCTCCATATCCCCAAAATTTAACCAGCCCCCGACGCGCAGGATGCCGCACTGTTCGTCTGCTTTGCGACAAATCTGCAGCTCCAGGCTGTAACTGTGTTGCGTCCCAATATACCCCCCAGCCCAGATCGGCGGATTGCCCGGGACCAGAAAAGGCATCGGATCGGCGTGCACTTCCACGCGCGCGGCGCTTACGTAGTTGGGATTCCCGTCATCCGAACCATCGTTGTGAACTTTCGGAAGATCACAACGAACAACGTACCCATAAGCCTCATGCTTATGGAGATTCTCGTCCGGAGTCTCCCAAAAGTAGCCAATTTCATTCCCCCCGAACCACGCCCCCGGCTGCCCAAACTTCTCCAACGCGCACCCCTCCGTAGGATCATGCTTGTGTTCATGGTCATAGTGACAGTTTCCATCGGCAGAAATCAGACCGTGCCAAACATTCGGATCATGGTCAGCGCACAACGGCAGACTCCCCACCTGAGTCGGCGGCGGGAATGTCGGAGTGATCACCGGCGACGTCCCCGTAGCTGCACCTGGCGTACTCGTCGGCCCACCCCTCGTCGGCGTCGCCACCAGCGGGGTTGCAGAAGGCAAGAGCGTCAGGGTTGGTGCCAGGGTGGAAGATGGGGAAATCTCTGGCTCGATGCATTCCACAGAAACGATCCCATGACACGTAAACTCAATCGGCGTCGCCCCCGCCTCTTGCAGGCCAGGCTGAGCAATCAACCGTTCTCCCACCGCCACCGTGGGTTCGGAAAAATCGGTCTGCACTGGCACAGAACAAGCAGCCAGCAACAAAAACAGAAAAAATAGAATAGTCTTCATCATGCTTCTCCAATATCTTGCAACCCGAATCCTCCAACATTGGCGAAATCGGGGTGCTTATAAGCGAAATAAGCAATCAACGGTTCACCGTCGATCAGGTGCTCGGTGATCCCCGGCCACCATTCCTCCTTCCCATCCGGGGATTTCCAAATTTTTTCAGGGAAATAAACAATCGTTTGATCCTTAAACAAATCCCCACTATCTTGCAACTTATTCGGTTGCGGGCGGGCATTGATTTTAGGTTGGATACACTTTGCAACTCTCATAACAGTGCCACCTCCAGGCGGGACCGGCGGCGGAGTTACTGGTGGAGAGTCATACTCCGCCAACAAAGCCGCCTCATCCCCGTTGTAAAAATTCAAATCCAGCGAAGCGCTCGACGCCCCAAACTTCGCCCCAGGCGCGTATGCCGTAAACTGCCAAAACTTCCACGTCACAAAAGGCGCGGGCAGCACCGGATTCTTATCGTTCAAATACCCGATCAGCCACTCATACCACTTCGAGTACCAATACCCCGCAATAAAAAAGGGATAATTCCCCGCCCACGACTTATCCCCCTTCAGCCAGTTTTTCCAACTGTCCAAATTGCTATAAATCAACGGCTTCCGTCCAAACAGACCCTCCATCGCCAGCACCGTCGCCTTCACATTGGCCGCATTCCCGTCGCCCGTCAAATAGTTCAACAACGCCCGTCCAACCTTCTCCCTCGGCGTCTCCCCCGTCCAAATCATATTCACCACCTGCCCAAGCGGCGGTTTCTCCACATCCAACATCGGCGGCAACTGCCCCGGCTGGCTATGATCCTTCAAAAATTGAGCCTGCCCCGCCGGACTATCCCCCTCCACATAAAAATGATACGGCGCCGTCAGGATACCCGCGGCCTGCGCGTTCACCGTATTGACAAAATGATCCGGGTCCTGGAAATCCCCATCCCCCTGCGTCGCCTTAATAAAAGCGAACCGCACCCCCTGCCCATACATCGTCTGCCAGTTGATCACCCCCTGCCAGTGCGACACATCCGTACCCAGCGCCCGCATCATCGTCATTTTGCACCTGTCGGGCTGATGGTTGCGCTTTCTTCGATTTGCTGCTTCCACTCGGCCAATTTATCGTACGCGGCGCGCAGATCATCGAAGCCTGTCTTGATAGATTTCAATTGGATTTCCAAAGTATCAACCTTCCGTTCTGCCTTTTCGTTATCTTCCTTACGCCGCTCACGCTCGCGCTTTAGTTCGGCTTTTAGGTCCGTATTCTCTTTACGGAGAGATTCGCGCTCCTGCGATATATCAGCGATGATGCTGTCCTGCCTGGCAATGAGCTTATCCTGCTCATCAATCCGCTTAGTCTTTTCTGCATCACTTTTTTCAAGAGCCAAGATCCGCTCGCGCAACGCGTTGAGCTCCTGGCGCAAGCCGGTATTCTGTTTATCCCACTCCTCACCCAACTTCGTGAACCCCGCGATGATGGACTTCGTATAGATATCGAAGGTCGAGGCCTCGCTCTCCCCGGCCTCCGCGTCGATCTTGCGCGCCTCTGCATCCTTGGCCCGCGCCTCCGACTCGGTTTTCAACTGAACTGAGCGACGGTTGATCAGGGCCACGATAATTGCCGATAGTCCTGCACCCCCTAAAAAGACGAGGATAGACGAAATGATTTGATTCCAATCCATTAGACCTTCGTTTGCCTTCGGGCGTGGTCATTGGCGAAAAACTCAAAAATGTTCGCGCCCGCCCAGAGAACTATGAAAATCCAGCGCAACTCCGATCCCTGGGGAATGAGCCGCGGCAAAACACCTAGAACAAGCAGCCACATCAAAGCGTCAAGCGCACCGGCCAGATACATGATAAAAAAGCCGCGGGCGTAACTTTTCACCTCCGCGTCCTGGGCCGGGCCAATGCGTTTCCAGAACTTCCAGGCCAGCCAGCTCTTCTGGCCGAATTTCGGAACGTAGAAAAGAAAAATCAAAACGATCACGAATAAACTCACGGCATATTTCTCTCAATCCACCGCTGAACGACTCTCCAAACCCGTCTTAGAAAGCCGTGTACTCCTCCGCCTCCGCCTCCCACCCGCGCGAAAAACCCGCCACTCATCACGGTTTGACCATTCCATTGACCCAATGCTTAAAAAGCGGGCAAGCCCGGCTGTGCCGTCCCCCCTCGATCACGCGTCGCATATTACGATTACGACACGTGCACCCACGGCCCCGGTAATACTCGCGAAGAAAATCTAAACCTATATCCATCAACTCACCAATTACTCAAAACTGACCACTGAAAACTGAATACTGATCACTGCCTACTTCGCCACCGTACTCCGCAGCGACCTCCCCAAAATATACGACGCAATCAACCCCGCCACCTGCCACGCCGTCTCCTCCGACACCTTCAGCGTATCCGCAGCAATCATCACCACCACCCCAATCACCGCCATCCAAAACCGGCTAGACTTCCAAAACGGTTCCTTCACAATGCACCTCCAATTGAGTGCTGGTTGAGTAGCCTGGCTGGTTTTTAGCCAGGCGTATCGAAACCAAGCGAAACCAACCAACTACCCAACCACCAAACTATCCAACCACCAAACCAACAAAAAAGCCGGGAGACGGCTTTCCGTCACCCGGCTGAATAAACACCCGGCAATGAGCGCAAAAACCGGCATGGTAAAGCGATATTAAATCGCTCCGCGCCCATGCCGGTTTATGGGATTTGTCTAATCTTAGCACACTTGTTCCTGTCGTGCAACCGCTGACCCCCTCTCTTTCCTCCCATTCACAATTCAACATTCACAATTCACTATTCATAATTTCCCATTCATCCCCCTTAAACGCAGAAGACCAGCCTTTCGACTGGTCTTCAAAGCGGGGGCGGACCGCATGGGGGGATGTCCTCTCATTCTAGCACACTCGTTCCTCGAACGCAAGTAGTGGGGTGGACTTGTTTTTAGTCCACCCCACTTAGGGATGTAGTCACAGTGCTCCCACCTTCGTTCACATAATCGGGCTTATTGGCGCTACGCCTTCTTCAAATACCCACCCTGCCACTCCAACTCAAAACGATAAATCCAATCCACTTGGTACACCCACCTCTTATTCATCCACACCCGAAACACCACATACTCATCATCCACAATCGCCAGGATATGGCGCAATTGATTCGTCCGCTTCCCTGGCCCATAATCCAACCGCACAGCCTTCCCAGGCTGGATCATCTCCCAAACTTCAGGATGGATCAAAACATTTTCGTCGCTCTCATCTCCTGCCATCAGTGTACCTCCGCACCCTCTTGAATCCGCTCAAAAAAAACATCCTTCCGCTCCTCGTCCAACACTTCCAACTCAAACTCAAAACACCACCCGTGCATCCATGCCTTCCGCATCGTACGCGGATTGACTTCATAAATCGCCCCATCCAACCCTGGATGTTCCGGATCCGCCTGTTCACCACACAAAACGCATTGTATAGCCATCTCTTTATTCTACCTCCAATCAAACGTCATTTGTGCCCTTTTCACCCTCATCCTCTGCGACCTCGGACTCACCCTCGCCGCCTCCCTCACACAATCATCCTGATTCCCACTCAACCCCTTCACCCGCACCCGCCACGTCTCGATTCCTTTCTCATTCTTCCTGAACCACTCAAACCCACTCCCCCGATACACCATCCCCTTATGCAGCCGCGTATCGCAATAACTTAACACCCACATAATCTCATATGGCTCATCCAAAAAACACGGTGGCCGCTTGATTAGATAATCAAAACCGATCCGCCCCAACGCCAACCGGATCGCCGAACTCGCCAGCGTACTTCGCCACACCCCTCGCCGGTCCACAAACCCCGGCAAATACACCCTGTCAAAACATAATCCCCCCTCCTGCACCGCCGGCACAAAATACACCCTGGCCAGGTTCAACACCTGCCACCGAGTCACCTCAAAGTATCCCCGTGTCACCCCCTCCACACCCCCGTACCACCCGTTCACCTTCGTCGCCTCCGGCCTCCCAAACAACAGCAACCCCACCGGATCAGCCCCACCCAAATACACTGCATACCCCTCCGGCATCGTCCTCGGGTCCATAGGCCGATGCAAATAATGCCAATCC
>Ga0184627_10001211_pt1 | contig 10394 bp, 8 predicted proteins | sample PLM3_127_b1_FD_133150 | JGI IMG/M metagenome (GOLD analysis project Ga0184627, IMG submission 133150) | Groundwater sediment microbial communities from an aquifer in East River, Colorado, USA - PLM3_127_b1 | ecosystem: Environmental > Terrestrial > Soil > Riparian zone | place: USA: East River...
CTCGTGATAGAAGTATATGGCTCGCTCAAGATCTTGGGTATTCACTACCACATGGTCCAAACCCACCACATGCATTGCTGCCTCCCCAGGGCTTTCCCTGCGAGCATAGGTCCGTCAGGTGCGTCCCCGGTCTCGATAGCCACAGCGGCGTCTGCTGCCGAACAACCGGGCGTCAGCCGCATAGTATGCCGGCCGGTGAGGGGTGTCAAGCCGCGGTAGAAGGAGGACACGGTGCTAGGTTTCGGCGTACTGTATCAGGCTCAGGAAGGACAGGAAAATGGCCAGGCTGCGGATGTCCGGGAAGGCTACGGCGAGAGAAGGGGGAGAGAAACGCCTTGGAGAGGAAGGTTGGAAGGGGTATACTGAGGGGTGGCTATTCCCCTGGGAACCTTCCCGGACATCCAGCCTATTGAGGACTGTGACCACAGGGCCATGTGTCACAGTCCTCAATTTCTTTTACGAACACCCGCTTGTTGCTCCACAGTTCAGGCATTTGTAACACGCGCCGTTGCGGATCATCAGCGCCCCACACTCGGCACACGAGGGCGCATCCTCCTGGAGTCGGAACGGAAAGCGCCCTTCCGCATTAGTCGTCGCATCCCGTGGATGCGCAGTCGTGGCATGCATAGTCCCTGGCTTGCTCGACCCGTTCGTCACGATACCTGGCAGGAGTGGCTGTGTCACCCCTGCGTCAGAGACGTCGATAACCCCGACGCGCGCCCGGTCTTCCTGATCCAGAAATTTGGAAGCGAGCCAGCGGAAGATGTAATCCATCACAGACTTCGCGATCGGAATCTCTTTATTGTTGGTGAAGCCGGCGGGCTCGAAGCGCATATGGCTGAATTTATCGATCAGCGCTTTGAGCGGCACACCGTATTGCAAGACGAGAGAAATCGACGTCGCAAAGGCATCCATCAAGCCTGAGATGGTGCTGCCCTCCTTGGCCATGACCAGGAAGATCTCGCCCGGCGTACCGTCGTCGAACATACCCACCGTAATATAGCCCTCGTGGCCAGCAATCGAAAACTTGTGTGTGATGGCCGGACGCTCGTCAGGCAGGCGTCGCCGCACCGGCTTGGGCGGCTCTGGAGCAGTCGCAGCACTAGAGCGGGTATTCAGAGGCTGGGTGCGCTTACAACCGTCGCGGTACACCGCCAGGGCTTTGACACCCAACTGCCAGCCCAGGATGTACGCCTGTTCGATCTCCTCGACCGTGCTGTCCGTAGGCATGTTGACGGTTTTACTTATAGAGCCCGACAAGAACGGCTGCACGCCTGCCATCATCCGGATGTGCCCCGTATAATGGATCGTCCGCGTCCCACCGGCAGGCCGGAAGGCACAGTCGAACACCGGCAGATGCGCCTCTTGCAAGAAGGGGGCGCCCTCGATGGTTTCGTGCTCGTCGATATACTGCACGATCTCCTTGATCTGGTGTGGCGGATACCCCAGACGTTGGAGCGCCAGCGGTACCGTGGCGTTGACGAGCTTCATCATACCGCCACCCACCAGTTTCTTGTATTTAATCAGGGCAATATCCGGCTCTACGCCCGTGGTATCACAGTCCATCATGAAGCTGACCGTCCCGGTCGGTGCTAACAGGGTGGCCTGGGCATTGCGGTAGCCATACTGCATACCGCACACCAGAGCGTCGTCCCAGGCGTCACACGCAGCCTGCATAAGATCGCTGGGGACAAACCGTTGCTCAACGTGTTGCAGGCTGTCCCGGTGTTTGCGGATCACACGCAGCATGGAGTCGCGGTTCGCCTCATAGCCCGCAAAAGGCGCCACGACCTTGGCGATCTTGGCACTGGTGAGGTACGCCTGACCCGTCATCAACGCCGTCACCGCCGCCGCATAGGCACGCCCGGCATCGGAGTCGTACGGCAGGCCACGCGCCATGAGGAGCGCACCGAGATTCGCATACCCCAGCCCTAAGGGGCGAAAGTCATAACTGTTGCGGGTGATCGCCGGGGTCGGATAGCTGGCGTTGTCAACGAGGATTTCCTGCGCCGTGATGAGAATGTCCGCCGTGTGCCGATACGCCTCAACGTCAAACTCTCCCTCGGCGTTGAGAAACCGCATCAAGTTGATTGACGCGAGATTGCACGCCGTATTGTCGAGGAAGACGAACTCGCTGCACGGGTTCGAGGCGTTGATGCGGCCACTATTGGCGCAGGTATGCCAGTCGTTGATAGCCGTGTCGAACTGCATACCCGGATCACCGCAGACGTGCGTCGCCTCAGCGATCATACGCAGCAGGTCGCGGGCGTGATAACTCTGGCATACAGCGCCGGTGGTCACATAGCGTGACTGCCAGACACCATTGTTGAGCACGGCGTGCATAAAAGCGTCTGGCACGCGCACGGAGTTATTGGCGTTCTGGAAGAACACCGAACCATAGGCCGTGCCATCGAGCGAGGCATCATAGCCTGCTGCGATCAAGGCCCAGGCTTTCTTCTCTTCCTCCGCCTTACAGCGGACGAACTGTTCAATATCAGGGTGATCAATATTGAGCACCACCATTTTCGCGGCGCGGCGTGTCTTGCCACCCGACTTGATCGCTCCCGCTGAGGCATCGGCCGCACGCATAAAGGAGAGGGGCCCTGAGGCTATACCACCGCTGGAGAGCTGCTCGTGCGAGCCGCGAATGTTCGAGAGATTGACGCCGGAACCAGAACCACCTTTAAAAATGATGCCCTCCTGGCGGTACCATTCCAGGATCGACTCCATAGAGTCCTCGACCGAAATAATGAAGCACGCCGATGCCTGTGGGCGCTCTTCCACACCAACGTTGAACCACACCGGACTATTAAAGGCAGCTTTCTGGTGTAACAGCAGATGGGTCAGCTCGTCAGCAAAGACAGCCGCATCGTCCTCGGTAGCAAAATACCCGCCACACTGGCCCCAGGCCGTAATCGTCCGGACGACCCGATCGAGGAGCTGGCGCACGGAATGTTCACGCTGCGGAGAGCCGAGCGGGCCACGAAAATATTTCGAGGCGACTACATTCGTAGCCAACTGCGACCAGAACTGTGGGAACTCCACGTCGCGCTGCTCAAAGACAGGCCGCCCATCTTCCCCCATAATTAACGCCAGGCGCTTCTCCCACACCACTTCGTCATAGGGGCTTACACCAGCCCGCGTAAAGTAGCGCTGCATGACCAACCCGGGTCGCGGTAGCGCGGGCTCTCGGCGCGGCTCATGCACATAGTCTGGATGGGCCGTCATGCCACCAGAAGGTTCGACAGAGACGTGTGACGCTAGGGACAGTGGGGATGATGCGTGCAAAGTCATGTCGTGCCTCCCGGCTATCAATTTGGACCTGTGTAGCTCTGACTCAGCCATGCTTAGCGTGCGTTTGCGCTCTACGTGCACACAATAATGCAAGCTGCAATAAGAGATGTCAAGGAAAAATTTGCCTCAAAATGCAAATTGCAATAACGCGTTATCTACCAGAGATTTAGCGGCTGGACATGGACACGTGCTCCAGCCGGCAGGCGGTGGCGGTGTGGTGGCACGACGATCAAGCCCATGGGGTGCGCTTCAGCCCGGGCCAGCGTCAGCAAGTTCTCCACGGGCAGGGCCAGCCAGCCCGTGGTGCGGTACTGCAAGCGGGTGGGCAGAAAGTGTGTCGCACCGGGACGTACTTGCACTGGCGTCGCCAGCGTGGCGGGCTGCAGCACTGGCCGGGCTGGGTGTTGGCTGAGCATGGCGCGTAACGCCGGCCACACAAAGACTTCAAAGCCCACGAAGGCAGCCCACGGAGACCCTGGCAGGCCAACGATAAGGGTTTGCCCGCACCGGGCCACGGTGACACTCCGTCCCGGACTGGTGGCGACACCACGAAACAGGATCTCGGCACCGACGGCAGACATGGCACGCGTAGCAAAGTCGTGATCGCCTCGCCCCGAGGCGCCTAGAATGACCACAGTGTCTGCCGCCAAGCCACGCCTGAGCTGCTCCGTAAGACTTGCGAGTGTGTCAGGCACAATGCCCAGGTTGACGCTCGTGCACCCCAGTTCCTGCGCTCGGATGTCCAGAGCATACAGATTGCTGCACCATTTTTTCCCCGGCTGCCACGGCGCACCGGGAGGGAGCAATTCATCCCCGGGCGCGACAATTGCCAGACGCGGGCGGCGTACCACCTCGACCGCGTCCATGCCTAGCGCCAGGGCGACACCGATGCGCTGGGGCGTGAGACGCTCACCCCGCTGCAAGACCGTCGTACGACACCGGATCTCTGCCCCACGCCGTTGTATGTTCAACCCAGGCGGGGAGAGTTGGCGCATGACCAGGGCACCGGCCTCAACCGCGCTCTCTTCCATCTTGACGACCGTGTTTGCCCCACGCGGGAGCAGGGCCCCAGTCATAATGCGAATGGCCTGCTGGGAAGCCAGGGGCTGTTCAAGACGCTCGCCAGCGGTGAGCGTCTGCCCCAGCGCGAGTCGTACCGGCTGCACGGGCGTCGCAGTCCGTGTGTCGCTGCTGCGCAACGCGTAGCCATCCATAAGCGACTGATCAAAGGGCGGCATATCGTGGGGAGCCACGAGAGGCGTCGCTAAAATCCGTCCATAGGCTGCAGTCAGAGCCAGACGCTCTGAGCCCAAGGGCTGAACTTCACGGAGAAGCATCTCTAAAGCTTGCTGATAACTCACCATGGACGTGCACAATTCTCCATGCTGCTGTATGGGCTTGCGCGCCTGGATAGGGACAGGAATCTGGATAGGGACAGAAATGTTGTAGGCGGCATAACACCCCACATGTTTATCCTGCTGGACTGTCCACCGTCGCTGTCGTTGCTGCCACTCAACGCTCTCGTTGCCTGCGATGCCTTTATCGTGCCAATCACCCCGCATTACCTGGCCCTGGAAGGGCTGACGAATTTGCTAGAAGCCATCGCTCGGCTCAAGACCGGCATAGGGATTGAGCCCGTCTTGTTGGGTATCGTTTTGACCTTAGTGGACAGCCGCGCCAAAGCTACGAGAGACGTGATTGACCGCATCCGAGGACAGTACGGCAGCCTCGTCTTCACAACGCAGATCCACATTAACGCCCGCCTTGCGGAAGCACCGGCGTCTGGGAAGAGCATCTTTGCATACGACGATGCTGCCACTGGGGCCAAGGCGTACCGCAGCCTTGCTAACGAGGTGTTGGCACGGTGTCAGCAAGCCAACAAGCCCTGAGACAGGACGACGCCTGGTCTGCCTTGTGCAGCGATGTAGGGCGGCGCGAGACGCCTATGAGTCTCTCGCTGTCCATGCCAAATCTCGTTTCTCTAGCAGCGGCATCTCTGTGGGAACAGCATCCCGGTTTCTCAAGCGGTTTACCTGGGCTTCGATCATACCTTCAGCGGCTAATCTGTCGATTTTGATTCCGGCTCTCCTGAGATTCTCAAGCAGATTGCGTGTGGCAAAATCAAGCTTTTGCCGATTGGTTTCAGGGCTTTTGGCAGCGTATTTGTAGCGCTGCTCGGTAGCCATCACCGATGCTTGTGCAAAGGCAGCGATCTGTTGCAATTCCATCTCAGAGAGGTGCAAATGCCAGCGGCGATTGAGATACCACAAACTCATGGCGGCGCCGGCCGATACGGCTGCGGCTGTGACCATGCTGGCCAGTTTGAAGATGAGCAGTGTCAGCATCCGTTCTCCTTTCCTCGGCGGTGGGGCACGCCTGGCAAAGCCGCGCGCCCGGCATTGATGATCGTCATTGGGTCGTGTTGTCATCCGCAAATATTACGCACCACCTTCAGCTGCACGCGACCCGTGATTTGCTTCCACAGGATGCGATTCTCCGTCACCAGATACGCGTTCCGCAGCAGGAGTTCCTGCGTCCACAGAGCTCGTGATATACGCCAACAGCTTTTTCCAGTCCATCACCCTCTCCACGTCCACCATTTCTACGTAAATCGAGAGGGAGTATGGACGATAGCATGACGGAAGGCAAGCCAACTCATCGAGCGACAGATTTTGCCTCAACACTGCCCATGTGCGTCACAGCTTCGGGCTCTGCCGCCGGAGCCCGGGGCTGTGTCTGGAGGTGCTAAAATGTCCTTGACATCGGCCAACTATTGCCTCTAAATTGACCCTACATACTCGTACGATGCGAGCCAAACAGCGGGGGCTGCATTCCGTGACGGAACGCTCCCCGGCTTTGCATAACGGTAGCACTCCGTTGACTAACAGATGGGTAACGGTGACTGGTTCCGCATGTGCAGTGCAGCACAGCGGTAGCGAGCAACACACGTGGCTCGACTAAGGAGGCGTCGGACATGACAGAGACAGCGTTCACATTAAAGACCGGCTTGGCGGAGATGCTGAAGGGTGGCGTGATCATGGATGTCACCACTGCCGACCAAGCGAAGATCGCTGAAGACGCAGGCGCGGTGGCCGTCATGGCTCTGGAACGCGTCCCAGCGGATATCCGCGCCCAGGGTGGCGTCGCACGCATGGCCGATCCAACCAAGATCAAAGAAATCAAAGAGGCTGTTTCTATTCCGGTGATGGCCAAGGTGCGTATTGGGCATTTTGCCGAAGCGCAGATCCTGGAAGCCATGGGGCTAGACTATATTGACGAGAGCGAAGTGCTCACCCCAGCAGATGAGGCTCATCATATCGACAAGTTTGCCTTCAAGGTGCCGTTTGTGTGCGGCGCACGCAACCTGGGTGAGGCCCTGCGGCGCATCGGTGAGGGCGCTACAATGATCCGCACCAAGGGCGAGGCGGGCTCTGGTAATGTCGTCGAGGCCGTGCGGCATATGCGCGCTGTGCAGGGCGCTATGAAGCGCCTGACCATCCTGGGGCCTGAGGAACTGATGGCCGAGGCCAAAGAGCTGGGTGCGCCGTATGAACTCGTGAAGCTCGTCGCGAAGACCGGCAAGCTGCCCGTGCCGAACTTTGCTGCGGGTGGTATCGCCACGCCAGCGGACGCTTCGCTGATGATGCAACTTGGGGCTGAATCGGTGTTTGTTGGCTCCGGTATCTTCAAATCTGGCGACCCTAAGCCCCGTGCCAAGGCGATTGTGCAGGCGGTTACGCACTACCTGGATGCCGATGTCCTGGCGCGCGTCTCTGAGAATCTGGGTGAGCCCATGGTCGGCATTAACATCAGCACCCTGGACACCAGTGAGCTCTTGCAGACGAGAGGTTGGTAGATGCCGCGTGTGGGTATCCTGGCGCTGCAGGGTGATTTTGCTATGCACGGCAAGGCGCTCGACGAACTCGGCGTAGAGTGGGGATTAGTGAAAACGCCGGCTGAGCTGGCACAAGTGCAGGGGCTTATTATCCCTGGCGGAGAGAGCACGACCCTGCTCAAGCTGATGGCAGCGATTGACTTACGTCCCGCTCTTGAGCAGTTCCACGCCCATGGAGGCGCGATCTTTGGTACCTGCGCCGGTTTAATCCTGCTGGCGCAGAAGACCGTGCGCCCGCAGCAAGAAAGCCTGGGTTTCATCGACATTGTTGCCGAGCGCAACGCCTACGGGCGCCAGATTGATAGCTTTATTGCGCTGGGGACACCGTTAGCAGAGGACTTGGGTCCTGAGCCCTTAGAGATGGTCTTTATCCGGGCTCCCAAGATCGCCGAACTCCGCACTGGCGTCACACCACTGGCCGCCTGCCAGGACGAGATCGTGTTAGCACGCCAGGGGAGCGTGCTCGTCTCCTCGTTCCATCCTGAACTCACTGCTGACCGTCGCGTGCATCAGTACTTCCTGGACATGATTGCGGCGGCCTAGTGCTGCGCACGGCTAGTTACCCCGCCAGTTTGGCGGGGCGGGATCGCGCTGTCTGTAAAACAGCCCTCGCCATACTGCCGAGGGCTGTGTGCGGCCTGGTTTAGTACATGCCTTCCATACCACCCATACCACCACCTGGCATGGCCGGTGCGCCCTCCTTCTCCGGCAGCTCGGTGACCAGGGCTTCGGTGGTCATCAGCAACCCGGCAATGCTGGCAGCGTTCTGCAACGCACTGCGGGCCACCTTGGTCGGGTCGATGATGCCCTTTTCCACCATGTCGCCGTACACATCGGCGGCGGCGTCGTAGCCTTCGTTGGTCTTCAGGTCACGCACCCGCTGGACCACGATCGAGCCTTCCGCACCAGCGTTGGCGGCGATGTAGCGCATGGGCTCTTCCAGAGCGCGCTTCACAATACGCACGCCGATACGCTGATCGCCCTCGAGTTCCCCTTCCAACTTATCGAGCGCTGGAACGGCCCGCAAATACGCCACCCCACCACCGGGGACAACGCCCTCTTCGACCGCCGCACGTGTGGCATTCAGGGCGTCCTCAACGCGGGCTTTCTTCTCCTTCATCTCCGTTTCGGTCGCGGCCCCCACGTTGATCACGGCGACACCACCGACGAGCTTCGCCAGACGCTCCTGCAATTTCTCACGGTCGTAGTCAGAGGTCGTCTCTTCAACCTGCGTGCGGATTTGCTTCACACGTCCTTCGATATCCGCCGGCACTCCAGCGCCTTCGATGATGGTGGTGTTGTCCTTGTCAATGGTTATACGCTTGGCCCGGCCGAGATCGTTGAGCGTAATGTTCTCCAGTTTGATCCCCAGGTCATCGGAGATCACGTTGCCGCCGGTCAGCACGGCGATATCACGCAGCATCTCCTTGCGCCGATCACCAAAGCCAGGCGCCTTCACCGCCGCGCACTGCAGCGTGCCACGCAGCTTGTTGACCACCAGCGTCGCCAGGGCTTCGCCCTCAACGTCCTCAGAGATCACCACCAGCGGCTTGCTCATCTTGGCGATCTGCTCGAGGATGGGCAGCAGGTCGCGCATGTTGCTGATCTTCTTCTCGTTCAGCAGGATGTAGGCATCCTGCAGGTTCGCTTCCATACGCTCGGCATCGGTCACGAAGTATGGCGACAGATAGCCCCGGTCAAACTGCATGCCCTCGACGATATCCAGCGAGGTGTCCATGCTCTTGGCCTCTTCCACCGTGATGACACCGTCCTTCCCGACCTTCTCCATGGCCTCGGCGATCAGGTCACCGATGGTCGGGTCATTATTGGCCGAAATGGTACCGACCTGGGCAATTTCCTTCTTGTCCTTGGTCGGACGGCTGAGCTTTTTGACTTCTTCAACGACCACTTCGACAGCCCGATCGATACCGCGCTTGAGGTCCATGGGATTAGCGCCGGCAGTGACGTTCTTGATGCCTTCACGGAAGATCGCCTGGGCCAGGACCGTCGCAGTCGTGGTGCCATCTCCCGCCACATCGCTGGTCTTACTGGCGACCTCGCGCAGCATCTGCGCGCCCATATTCTCGAAGGGATCTTTCAGCTCGATCTCCTTCGCGACGGTGACGCCGTCTTTGGTAGAGACCGGCGACCCAAACTTTTTATCGATGACGACATTGCGCCCCTTCGGCCCTAGCGTGGCCTTCACGGCTTCGGCTAACTGATCGACGCCGCGCATGATGGCACTGCGCGCGTCAGTGCTGTAGAGAATCTGCTTAGCTGGCATAGAATCACTCTCCCTCGCTCGACTGACTAACTCTCCAGAACACCCAGGACATCGTCTTCCCGGATGATCAACAGATCTTCACCCTCAACCTTTACTTCAGTACCGGAATACTTGCCAAAGACCACCGTATCCCCAACCTTGATATCCAACGGCTGGAGCTTCCCGTCATCCGTGACCCGACCCGGGCCGACGGCCAACACTTTGGCCTCCTGCGGCTTCTCTTTCGCAGTATCAGGGATAATGATGCTTCCCTGCACCTGCTCTTTTTCCTCCAGGCGTTTCACCAAGAGGCGATCGTGTAGTGGACGCAAGGCCATACCAATCCTCCTCTGCATGCGTGTTGCAGACTATACATACATCCAGCTCTTTAGACATTATTAGCACTCATTGCTGTTGAGTGCTAATAACCTTATAAAAGCCGGTAGCATTTTGCAAGAGGGCACGAAGAATTTTTTGCCCATTTTTCATTCCAGGAGCCCTGGGAAACGTGCTATCGTTGTGCTGTAATGAGCATGTCGGGGGCGGGTATAGGAGCCAGGTTACGCTCTCAGAGCTTGTAACAGCAGGGGTTTGTTCTGTTCCCTCTTCCTCCGGGAGAGGGCGAGGGGCCCCCAGCGTATGTCACTGCACAGCCTTAAAACCATTCTGGCCATTACCGGTGGCATTGCTGCCTTCAAGGCCCTCGGTGTCCTGCGCCTGTTGAAACACCACGGCGCCGACGTCTATGTGGTGATGAGCGAACATGCCACGCACTTTCTCACGCCAGCCAGCTGTGCAATGGTCTCGGGCCATCCCGTGTCGGTGGACCTGTTTGCACCGCTCAAGACCTGGGAGATGGAACACATTGCCCTGGCGCACGGGGCCGAGTTGGTGCTCGTCGTGCCAGCGACGGCCAATCTCATCGCCAAACTGGCCCTGGGC
>Ga0184627_10001212_pt1 | contig 10393 bp, 13 predicted proteins | sample PLM3_127_b1_FD_133150 | JGI IMG/M metagenome (GOLD analysis project Ga0184627, IMG submission 133150) | Groundwater sediment microbial communities from an aquifer in East River, Colorado, USA - PLM3_127_b1 | ecosystem: Environmental > Terrestrial > Soil > Riparian zone | place: USA: East River...
ATGGTGTGGTCGCATGGCTGGGTCGACGGCGATGGCGGCCAGTGGCAAGACCCCTACGGTTACCTGAGGCGCCGCCTGTCGCTCGCGCTCGCCAAGCGCATCGCCGCGCAAGGTGGGGTGATCGGGCTGTGGGGACTCGGCCTGTCGCACCCGAGCCTGGACTACGGGCTGATACGGCGTGACACCAAGGCCTACGCGCGCGAACTCGTGAAGATGGTCGATCAGATCGGCCCCGACCATGTGGCCTTCGGTTCGGACATCGAAGGCGTCGGGCCGAACTGGGTGCTGAACAGCTACGGCGACCTTCGAACCGTCATCGAGCACCTGCAAGGGATGAAGCTCGATGCTGCGGTGATCGACAAGCTGGCGCACGGCAACTACGCACGCGTGCTGAAGAGGGCGCTGGTGCCGGCGGGCTGAATGGAAAGGGAGCTGGCATGTACAAGCCGATCAACTACACCTCCGTGTCGCCGTACCTGATCGTCGACGGCGCAAGCCGCACGATCGAGTTCCTGGTCGAGGTCTTCGGCGCGGTCGAGCTGCGCCGCTTTCCCGATGCCACCGGCAAGCTGATGCACGCCGAGGTGCGCATCGACGACACCGTGCTGATGTTCGCCGACGGCGGCGACGGCTGGGCTGCGATGCCGTCGTACGTCCACATCTACGTTCCCGACGTCGATGCCGTCTACCGGCACGCGCTCGCGGCCGGTGCGACGTCGGTGCAGGTGCCGGTGCGCAAGCAAGACGAAGACAAGCGCGGCGGCGTGAAGGATGCCGGCGGCACCACCTGGTGGATCGCAACCAAAGTGGAGTAAGTACGGCGCCTGTCAACCGCACGCATGCACCGTCGTTGACCACCCAGAGATGAAGCACAGACTGTTGCGGATGTTTTCGTACGCATGGGCGGCGCCCGCCAGCGCGCTGGGCTTGCTCGTCGCGTTGGTCGCTGTGGGCAGCGGCGCCAAGGTCACGATCGTCGACGGCGTGGTCGAAGTGGCCGGCACCCGGCTGGCTCGCTGGTTGGCGCACTCGGCGCGGCTCGCTCGCTTCAACGCGATCACGCTCGGCCATGTCGTCATCGGCGTGAGCCCGGCGGTGCTCGCGCACTGTCGTGCGCACGAGCGCGTGCACGTGCGCCAGTACGAGAACTTCGGCGTGTTTTTCTTCCCGCTGTACGCGGCGTCGAGCGCCTTGCAATGGGTGCGAGGACGAAGCCCGTACTGGGAGAACCACTTCGAGCGACAAGCGCGGCGGGGCAGTGCCTGCGCTTGTGCCGTCGGGAGAGCCCCATGAGCCAGCGCTTGCAAGCGAGCCCGCGCGTCGCGCGCATCGGCGCCGTGTTGTGCGGGCTTGTGATCGCAGGTTGCGCAGCGGTGGACCGCACACCCGGAGCTGCGCCGCAAGCGGGCGCAGTCGTCGATCCGACGCCGCAGCCCACGATGCCGGCCGCAAGCGCAGTGGCGAGCGCAGGTGCCGCACAAGCCCCGAGGCCGGCCTCTCCGGCGACCAGCGTGCCGGCCGCGAAAGCGGGCGCAAAGACTTCGCCATCGCTCCCCACGCCGCCCGTCGGGAAGGCGCCGAGCGCCGCGCCACAGCCGCCGAAACCGCCCGCCGCGACGCCGCCGCTGGACCTCGCGTCGCTCGAGAAGAGGCTGCGCGAAAGCAACGCGATCGGTGTGGTGACGAAGATCGCGTTGAAGAACCAGGTGGACGATCTGCTGGACCAGTTCCGCGCCTTCTACCAGGGCCGCCAGAAGACGACGCTCGGCACGCTGCGCCAACCCTACGATCGGCTGTTGATGAAGGTGCTCGCGTTGCTGCAGGACAGTGACCCGCAGCTTGCGAGCGCCATTTCGGCGTCACGCGAAGCGATCTGGGGCATCCTTTCGGATCCGGCCAAGTTCGCGGCCATTTGAATCGGTTCGTTCAGGAGAAACACCTTGAGCACAGGGATGAAGCGATGGGCACTGATCGCCGCAGCCGCGAGCTGCTTGGCCGCGCCTTCGCGCGCCGCCGATGACCCGGCATTGATGAAAGACCTGACGGCCGTGATCGCGCTGCTCGGCTTGCCTTGTGGCCAGGTCGTCAGCGCAGTGCGCAAGGGCGAGAACGACCATATCGCGACTTGCAAGGACGGCCAGCGCTACCGGGTGTTCGTGAATCCTGAAGGCCGTGTCGTCGCGCAAAAGCAGTGAGCCCGCGAACGCGCGCATGAAGCACAGCACGTCTCACGGGTATCGGCGTTGATCAGCGACTACGCCGTCGGCCTCGCGGTGCCCGCCGACGCGCACCGCATCGCGGCGCTGTCGCGCGACTCGATCGAGCAGGGGCTCGAGTGGAGTTGGACGCCGCGTCGTGTGCAAAAGAGCGTGGCCGATGCGTCGACCAACGTGGCCGTCGCGCGAGCGGGCGACCGTTTCGTCGGCTTCGCGATCATGAAGTACGGCGATGAAGAGGCACACCTGCTGCTGCTCGCGGTGCAAGCCGCGCACCGCCGGCGTGGCGTCGGGTCGGCACTGATGTCATGGCTCGAGGCGACGGCGCGCGTCGCCGGCATCGGCTCGATCAGCCTCGAGGCGAGAGCGACCAACGCGGCGGCGAGGGCGTTCTATCGCGAGCTCGGGTACCGGGAGGTCGGGCTTCTCGAAGGCTACTACCGCGGGGTCGAAGACGCGGTGCGGATCGCGAAGGACCTGCACCATCATCACGGCGCGTGATGCGATGCGGACGATGCTGCTCGTGTGGGCTGCTGCCCCGCACGCTGAGCGTCTCGCGCCCGCCCATCAATCGACGAGCGCCGGCGCCTCGCGCACCGGGTCGCGCGGCATCGACGCGAACTGTGCCAGCGCAACACCGCCGAGCGCCAATGCCGCGCCGCCGAGCTTGACGGCGGTGTAGCTTTCGCCGGTGAGCGCCCACGCGACCAATCCGGCCACCGGCGGCATCAGATACATCAGCGGCGCGCTGCGCGCGACGCCGCGCACCGCATTGACCCAGCCCCACACCATCCAGCCTAGAAAGGCCGAGATCAGCACCGAGTACAACGTGCCGGCCCAGATCGCCGGGCTCACGTCGCCCCACGCCACCTGCAGCCCGGCAGGCAGGCTGATCGCGACCACCGGCGCGCTGCCGAGCAGCGTCGCGTACGCCATCACGACGACCCCGCCGTGGCGCTGGATCAGCGGCTTCGCGGCCACCGTGTAATACGAGAAGAACGCCGCCGCCACCAGCAACACCAGGTCGCCACCCGACGCGCGCCATGCCGCGCCGAGCAGCTTGTCGGACAGGAACACGAGCACGCCGACGCTCGCGATGGCCACCCCGATCACCTGGCCGCGCGTGAGCCGCTCGATGCCGTGCCAGCGCAGGATCAGCAACGTGAACACCGGCCCGCACGCGAGGATCAGCGAGCTCGAGAACGCGGTCGACCAGTGGATGCCGTAAGTGACCAGGCCCACGTGCAGCAAATGGCCGGTGATACCGAGCTTGAGCAGCGCGAGCCATTCGCTGCGCGCGAGCCGCGGCCAGCTCGAGCCGTGCTGCGAGCACAGCAACAGCGCCGCCGCTACCGGCATGATCAGGTAGCGCACGAACAGGAAGCCGCCCGGCGACAGCGCGTTGAACACCTGCTTCTGCACGCTGAAGTTCGCGCCCCAGACGAGGATCAACACGAGCGCAGCCCACAGCGCATGGCGCTCGCGGGCCGGTACGGCGCCGGCGCTTGCAAAGGTTCCTGAAGGGGACGACATCGAAGACACGGCGCGAGGCCGAAACGCCATCTTGACGAAAAGTCGGCGTGTGCGCTGACGGCCGCCGATTAAGGCCTGCTGATGGCGGGGCCGAAGCGCGAAGCTGCGTCCATGACCTCGCACGTCATGGACGCGACGCAGCGCGGCAACGAGACTGGCTGCACCGACCACTCATCGCGGAGATCTGCCATGCGCACCATCCTTCTCGTCGTCACCGCCTTGTTCACGTTCTTCACGCTCGCCGTCGTCGCGCACACCGGGTTCATCGGCTTCTACGAGCAATTGCTGTCGACACCCGCCGGCTGGCAGGTGTTCGCCGACGTCGTGATCTCGCTGTCGCTCGTGCTGGCCTGGATGTGGAACGACGCGAAGCGCCATGGGCGCTCCTGGTGGCCGTGGGCGGCGCTGACGCTCGTGTTCGGCTCGATCGGGCCGCTGCTGTACCTGCTGCTGCGCCGGCGCGAGCGCGTGTTAGCGCCAGCTTGATCATGTGGCAAAGCCGTTACATCACGCTGGCGCTGCTCGCCGCGGGGCTCGTGCACCTGCTGCCGCTCACTGGCGTGCTCGGCGCGCCACGGCTCGCGGCGCTCTACGGCGTCGCGCTCGACGACCAGTCATTGCTGGCGCTGATGCGCCACCGCGCCGTGTTGTTCGGTGTGCTCGGCGCCTTCATGCTGCACGCCGCGTGGTCCCCGCCGCTGCAGGCGTGGGCACTCGGCGCCGCCTTGGCGAGCACCGCGAGCTTCGTACGGATCGCGGCCAGCGGCGCTTCGCTGACGCCGCCGCTGCGCACCGTGATGTGGATCGACGTGGTGCTCGCCGTGCTGCTGCTCGTCGCGTTCGCGCTGCGCTTCACTGCGCGTCGGGTCTGAGCCGAGCCTGCGCCTCGTCGGCATTGAGCCGGGGCTGAGTCTCGTCTGCGCCGAGCCAGGCCTGCGCCTCGTCGGCGCTGCTGCCTTCGGATGGCGTTGCGCGCGCGAGCGCCATCCACAACGCGAACGGCAACCGCATCGCGCGCTTGGGCGCCGGCCGCGCCACCTCGAAGCCGGCCGGCGTCGCAACGAGCACGCCGCATTCGACCGGGACCTCGTCCGAGCCCGCGATGCCTTCGCGGATCACGTACCAGCATTCGCTGCAAAGCGCGAGGTACGCCGCGCGCTTCGCTTCGCGGCGCAGGTCGCAAAGCAGGTCGGCGCGGCTGACCTTGACCTCGTGCACGATCGGCTCGACGTAGTCCTCGACCGTCGTGTGGCGGATCGAGTACACGTCAGGCATCGCGACGGCCCAGTCGGTGCGGCCGTCGGCTCCGACGAGAGGCGCACGCAGCGCCAGGCCCCGCCACACGATGCGACCGGCGCGCCCCATCTCGCGCGCGACACGCTCGACCACCGCCTCGTGCGCCGACAGCGCATCGCGGTTGCGCTGGTGCGTTTCGGCGAGCAGGCGCACGCCGGCATCAGTGACCCGCAGCGTTTCGTGGCTGCTCGCGTGGCGCACGCGCTCAAGCAGCCCGGCGGCCAGCAGGTCGACCTCGATCAGGTCATGGCACGGCCACCCGGCCGAGCGCCAGATCTCGCGCAGGCGGCGCGTGTGCGTGCGCGGCAACAGCGGCGGCGGGGAGTCGCTCGGCATGCCGCAAGGGTAGCGCCGCTCGCGCGCGGGCGCCGGGACAGGCCTTCACCGTGCGCACCATCCTGTACAGCGCGCCTGCTGCCGGCGCGGTGAGCCCGCGCGGTCGCCACGCGGGGCTCACGCCCTCGAGCTCGCCGCCTCCCAGCCGCGGCGGTGCAGCACATGCCCTGCTTCGACCCTTTGGCCGTCGGCAGCCAAGGTCACGGCGGCAGGCGGCAGGTTGGCGAGGATCAACTCGGCCAGGCCCCTGATCGTCGCCTCGCGCGGGTAGCGATGCCGCCACACCAGGCCGATGGTGCGTGTCGGTTCGGGCGGCGCGAAGGAACGGATCTGCACCAGCCCGTTGTCGATCGAGCCCACGCCGGGGATGGCCGCAAGCGCCGGCAACAAGGTACACCCCACGCCGGCGGCCACCATCTGGCGCAGCGTCTCGATGCTGGTGGCCTTGAGCTCCTCGCGCTGGTCCGACGAGGTGGCGCCGCAATCGCCAGCGCCTGGTCGCGCATGCAATGCCCTTCTTCGAGCAGCAGCACGTTCTCGCCGGCCAAGGCCTTTTCGCTGATCTGCCCGTGCACCGCCAGCGGATGCTCCCTGGGCAGCGCCACGACAAAGGCCTCACGGAACAGGCTCATCACCGTCAGGTCCTCGCCGCGCACCGGCAAGGCGAGCAACAGCGCGTCGAGCGAGCCCTGGCGCAGGCGCTCCAGCAGGTTGGCCGTGAGATCCTCGCGCAGGTAGAGGTGCAGCCGCTCGAAGCTGCCGCGCAGCGCCGGCAACAGATGCGGTATCAGGTAGGGGCCGAGCGTGGGGATCACACCCAGCCTCAGCGGCCCGTTCATAGGGTCGTGGTCGCGGGCCGCCAGGTCGCGGATCTCCTCCACGACATCGAGCGCGCGACGCGCCCGCTCGATGATCTGCTCGCCGATGGGCGTGGCTCGCAGTTGATGCTTGTTGCGCTCGAACAGCGTCACGCCGAGGTACTCCTCCAACTTCTTGAGTTGCGTGCTCAAGGTGGGCTGGCTGACGTTGCAGGCCTCGGCGGCCCGGACGAAGTGGCCCTTGTCCGCCAACGCCACCAAGTAACGCAGTTCCTGCAGTGTCATCGCCGTCTCCTCCTGTACGCGCGAGCCTCCTGCGCCATACACGCCCTCGATAACAGTTATCGACAAACGTGCGGATGTGCCCGCATATCCAATATCGAGACATTCAATTTGCCGCCCCGGAGCCGGCGCCTAAGATTCCAACCATAGAACACAACTTGCGCCAGCGGCAGTCGTGTCGGCCCGCATGTCTGGCGCGAGACTCAATTCGAACAAGAAGGAGAAGACAGCATGAGGCGGTCCACGCCGGTCACCGGCCTGCTCCAGGCCTTGCTGCTGGCATTCGTCAGCGTGCCGGCCTTCTCCTACGAAGTCGCCGCCGTCTCCGGCGGCGGACGCATCGAAGGCAAGGTGTCGTTCCTGGGCGCCGTGCCGATGAGAAAAGTCATCCCCACCAAGGATCGCGAGGTGTGCGGCAGCCCGCGCGACGAGGCACAGATCCTCGTGGGCGCCGACAAAGGCGTGCAGGACGTCGTCGTCTATCTCAAGGAAGTGCCGAAGGGCAAAGCCTGGGGCCCGGCCGACAAGACGCCTGTGCTCGACCAGGAGAAGTGCATCTTCAGACCGGCGGTGCAGGTCATCCGCGCCGGCAAGATCGACATCCTCAACTCCGATCCCGTGCTGCACAACACGCACGGTTTCTACGGGAAGCGCACGGCCTTCAACCTGGCGCTGCCCGAGAAGGGCGTGAAGATCACCAGCGAACTCCCGCGGCCGGGGATGGTTCGCATTGAATGCGATGCGCACGGCTGGATGCTCGCGCACGTGTACGTGGCCGACAGTCCCTACTACTTCCTGACCGGTGCCAACGGCAGCTTCAGCATCACCGATGTGCCCCCCGGAGACTACACGCTGGTGGCGGCACAGCATTTCATCGGCGACATGGAACTTCCGGTCACGGTCAAGGGCGGAGAGACCGCCAAGCTCGCCATCGAGTTGAAGAAGAAATGAGCTGACAAGACCCAGCGAAACGCTCGAACGGCAGGGACACAGCCACTCCCCTCGACCCCGAACTGAGGAGACTCAGATGAACGCCCCCGAGATCGAAAGACGCGAGATGCACCGCACCCTGGAGGCCCCGGGCGAACGCCCAGGCGGCCAGGCCGTGTGGACGCGCCGCACCTTCCTGCACGAATCGCTGCTCAAGGGTTCGGTCGGTGCCGCCGCCTACGGCTTCTTTCCGCTGATCAACACGCTGGACGTCGCCCATGCCCAGGCGGGCCCGGGCTTCCGTTTCGCGTGGGTTTCCGACACCCACCTCTACCCGCGGGAACTCAACTCGCGCTTCGTCGAGAAGACGGTGCGCGCGTTGAAGGAAGTGCAGGCGATGAACCCGCCGGCCGACTTCATGGTCTTCGGCGGCGACCTGGCCCAGCTCGGCGACCCGGTGGAGCTGCGGCTCGGCGCCGAGCTGCTCAACGAGGTGAAGATCCGCAAGGTCTTCATCCCGGGCGAGCACGACTGGTACCTCGACATGGGCGCCACCTGGAACCGCACGTTCGGTGCCACGCCGTGGACCTTCGACCACAAGGGCGTACGCATCATCGGGCTGGACACCGTGAGCCACGCGCCGGACTTCTGGACCTCGCGCAAGATGACGCCCAAGGAACGCATGGGCAACATGGCCACCCTCGACGGCACGCTGGGCGGCGCCTGGTCGGCGGTGGGCACGAAGCAGCTGCAGTACCTCAACAGCACGCTCGCCAACTGGCCGAAGGACCGGCCGGTCTTCATCTTCACGCACACGCCGCTGTACGAGTACTACCCGCCGTGGAACTTCTGGATCCGCGACTGGCGCGACGCGCACGAGATCCTCAAGCCCTTCAGCAACGTGACCAACGTGCACGGCCACACGCACCAGGTGCTCTACAACGAGATCGGCAAGGTGCGCTCCATCGGCATGCTGGCCACGTCGTGGCCGTGGCCCTATGCACCCGAAGGCGTGCCGCTGCTCACCAAGCCCATGATCCGCGCCGACGCTGGCGACCACTTCGACGGCGTGGGCTGGAGCCAGCTCACCGTGCAGACCAGCGGCCGCGTCGACAACGAATACAAGATGTGGCGCAAGGCCGTGTTCGCCGACGCGCCGGACGACTCCGGCACCGGGGACAACCGCAACCAGGTGCTGAGCCCGCGCATCGCCGATCGACTGTAGGAGAACGATCATGGCAAACCACAGATGGCATGCCCCGCTGATCGCGGCGGGCGTGGGAGCCCTGCTGATGCTCGGCTACGGCACCGACAGGCCGCTGGCCCACAAGGAGCCGCACACGGCCGATCAGCTCAAGGCCTTCGAAGACGTGTTCATGGAGCAGGTGAGGGTCGGCGACCTGCTGTTCCACGGCGACGGGGCCACCGAACAGCGGCTGGGCACCAAGCTCTCGAAAACCGGCATGGCCTGCGCGATGTGTCACCCCTACACGTCGGACACGCACCCGCACGAGTTCCCGAAGTTCCAGGAGCAGATGAACGAGTTCGCGACGCTGCGCGACATGATCAACTGGTGCATCGAGAAGCCCAACGAGGGTGAAAAGATCGCGTCCGACAGCGCGGCGATGAAGGCGCTGGAGACCTACATCTACTACTCGAACCGCAACTCCAAGCTCGACGCCGGCAGGCACTGATCCCGCGCCGCGGGCACACGGGTGCCCGCGGCCGGGCCGCCGCCAGCTCCTCGCCACGAGCTCGAACTAGAGGATGAGATGGCCACCACGACTGCCGCCGCGACGGAAGCCTTCCCTGACCTCGATTCGCTGATCGACCGCAAGCTGATCCTCAAGTGGCTGTACTGGGGCCTGTTCTGGCTCATGTTCACGCCCAGTATCGGCGTGACCATCTCCGGCCTCTTCAACTACCCCGACTACCTCGGCACCTCCGAGTACCTCACCTTCGGGCGGCTGCGGCCGATGCACGTCAACGGCGTGATCTTCGGCGCCTTCTCCACGCTTTTCATCGGCCTGTGCTACTACCTGCTGCCCAGGCTGTGCGGCGTGCCGATCTGGAAGGGGCAGTGGGGCCACTGGCTGGTGTGGGTATGGAACCTCGGGCTGATCGCCGGCATGGTCTCGCTCTTGCTCGGCTACAACCAGGGGCTGGAAGCGGGCGAGTTTCCGCTGCTCATCGACGCGATCATCTTCGTCGTCGTGACCGTCATCACGGTGCAGTTCCTCGTCACCATCGCACAGCGGCTCGAGCCGCAGCTCTACGTGGCGGTGTGGTACCTGATCGGCGCCTTCGTGTGGACGGTACTGAACCTCGTGCTCGGCAGCTTCATCCTGCCGTACGCCATCACCGGCATCAACAGCGCCGCCTTCCACGGCCTCTTCATCCACTACATCGTCGGGCTGTGGATCACGCCGGCCGGCTACGTGCTGATCTATTACTTTCTACCCGCGAGCGTGCAGAACCCGATCTACAGCCACAAGCTTTCGCTGGTGGGCTTCTGGTCGCTGGCCGTCTTCTACCCCTTCGTCGGCATCCACCACTACCTGTACAGCCCCATTGCCGACTGGGCAGAGACGCTGTCCATCATCACCTCGATGCTGCTGATCGTGCCGGTGTGGACGGTGCTGCAGAACTTCTTCGGCACGATGATCGGCCGCTGGCACACCTTCACCCAGAACCTCACGGCCAAGTTCATGATCATGGGCTCGCTGATGTACCTGGTGGGCTGCTTCCAGGGTTCGACCGAAGCGCTGCGCTCGATCCAGCAGCCCACGCACTTCAGCGACTTCGTCATCTCGCACTCGCACCTCACGGTGTTCGGCACCTTCGTCGTCTGGGCCATCGGGGGCACGGTGTACGTGGTGCCCCGGCTGGTCGAGCGGCCGCTGTGGTCGTTCAAGCTCGGTAACTGGTCGTTCTGGCTCATCACCATCGGCATCACGCTGATGGGCATCGACCTGTCGATGG
>Ga0184627_10001213_pt1 | contig 10390 bp, 9 predicted proteins | sample PLM3_127_b1_FD_133150 | JGI IMG/M metagenome (GOLD analysis project Ga0184627, IMG submission 133150) | Groundwater sediment microbial communities from an aquifer in East River, Colorado, USA - PLM3_127_b1 | ecosystem: Environmental > Terrestrial > Soil > Riparian zone | place: USA: East River...
ACCTCTTTTTATCAAATTTGGTTCAGTCTCGGAATTGGATTTGTAAAGTGGGAATATGACAAATATTTCGACCTTGAGCCTATCTGGCCAGCTCTACTGGGGAGTGACGACTACGATTTGGTTAAGTACGGAAACAAAAAATCTGGATAGGCGGAATTACTGCCTAACTCTTTGTCTTCTCCAGCTCTTCCTTCAAAAGCTGCATAATCGTCTCCGGCTTGAGCCGGTCGACTAACTCTTTGGCCAGGCGGGCGGCTATCTTCTCGGTCAGGTCGGCGTACAGTTTTTGGTATTCCGTCCCGCCAGAAGATGGCATCAGCTTGGTGGTCTCCGGCTTGGAGGGGGCAGGCTGCTTCGACTTGGCTAGCTCTTCATCATCCAGCACAACCTGGGGACTGAACTCTGACTCAGCAGGCGCAGGTTCCGGCTTGTTGATTTCCATGGAGATGATTTGAGGGGCCGGTTTCTGAACATCCAACTTACTGGTGCCGAGTTCCTCCGCCCGGAATTTTTCTTTCCCTTTTGGTGGCGAAGTATTTTGAGTTTGCTCTGCCAAGGGCTGGTAGGGCGCAGTTTCAGACTGGGGAACAACTTTCTTTCCCGCCGCTTGCCCCTGCATTTCATCTAAGAACCAGCCGTAATCATGTTGAGTTTCTTGTCCTGACTTTTGCTCCGGCTCTGGAGCAAAGTCCATCCAGACAGACCCGGTTTGGATTTCCAGCTTTTCCTCTTCAGCGGGCTTAAGCATTTCTTCCAGGTGAGCCCTTTGGTTTGCCGTTCTGCCTTCGCTAAGGATGGAATCTATATCCAGCGCCCCTTCCGTGCTGAAAATCGAATCCAGCGGAGGGTTGGCAGCGTCTTGAGGGCTTTTCGGCACGGCCGGCAGACCTTCACCTGTGCTGGCGGCCTTTTCCAAAAGGTATATTTCGACCTTTTCCAACAAGTCAACCGGACTGAAAGGCTTGACCACAAAATTGCTGGCCCCGGCCTCTCTCAGACTCTCGGAGTCCTTCATCTCTTCCAAAGTCAAAAGGATTATGACGGGAATACCCTTCAGCTTCTCTTCATGGTGAACTCTCTGACAAATTGCCTCAGCCCCCGGTTGGGAAAGGGCCTGATCGGCTATAATCAGATCGGGATTGGAAAAGCTCAACAGGTCCAGCACCTTTTGGGCCTGATCAAAACAGACCACCTCCCACCCCTGCTCTTTTAAGAGGGATTCGACCATGCTGCGAACTGTGGATTTAGGCGTAACGACGAAAATCTTGCCCCGCATCGTCCCTCCTTTCTTTTAGTGATTAGAGGTCTCTTTTCTTTCCGACAGCAGATGGGAGGCCTCATCCAAGGTTTTCTTTTCCTCCCTGGTCAGACTCTGCATTCCCTGCTTGTTGATCTTATCCAGAATCCGGTCCACTTCTTCCATCAGGCGTCTTTTTTCCTCTTCTCTGCGCTGTCTGGTCCGCTCCCTGCGCTGGTAGCCTATCTGTTTAAATTTTCGGAAGAAATTTTCGATTCTCCAGTCGAATTTTATGTACAAATAGCCGATTAGCATCCCCCCTAAATGGGCGAAATGGCCGATGCCGTCGGAGGTGTGCTGGAAGGAGGTCAGAAATTCCACCACCGCAAAGAAGGCTACCAGATACTTGGCCTTGACCGGGAAGAAGAAGTAGAGATAGATGTAGCGGTCCGGAAACATCATGGCAAAGGCCACCAGGATGCCGAAGATGGCCCCCGAAGCCCCGATAGTAGGAACCAGAGAGGAAAGGGAGGTCAGAAACGTCAAAACTCCGGCTCCCATGCCGCACAAAAAGTAATACTTGACGAATTCCCGGGTACCCCAGTATCTTTCGATCTCGGCTCCGAACATCCACAGGGCGAACATGTTGAAGAGGATGTGGAATACCCCTCCGTGCAGAAACATGTAGGTAGCAAACTGCCAGATAAACCCCTTGTGGATGATTAGCTGAGGGACCAGACCGAAATACATCACCATTTCGAACCCCCCCAGCATCTGCAGGGCGAAGACCGATCCGTTGGCGATTAAAAGCCACTTTACAGCCGGGGTGAGTCCGCTTTCCGGTCCGAAGCTGTAATTTCCGTAACGCATTTTTTGGTTTAAGCTACAGAGCTATTATCGACTTTGGTCGAAGCGTCAATCAGAAAAGTCTCGAGAATCTTTTTGAGCTAGCCAGTGACGGTTTCGACTTTGTTCATGAACTGCTGTTTGGGGACCGCTCCCACAATCTGGTCAACCACTTTTCCGTTCTTGAAGAACAAAAACGAGGGGATGGAGCGAATCATGTATGTGATGGCGGTCTGGTTGTTGGAATCTACGTCCAGCTTGCCTACCTTTAGTTTGCCGTCGAAGGTAAGCGCTAATTCCTCCACGATCGGGGCAATCTGCTTGCAGGGTCCGCACCACTCCGCCCAGAAATCGACTAAGACCGGCACTTTTGATTCCAGGACCTCGGATTTGAAATTTTGGTCTGTCAGCACTATCGGTTTGCCCATGTAAGGTCTTTCCTCCGTTTCTATAACAGATACGAAGCCGCATTTGACTTAGTTCAGTGGTTCTTCTTAAGTCTGCGGACTTCTTTCTCAAGTTCTTTAATGCGCCCGATGTACTCCGGCAGGTGACTTAAACGGGCTTCGATTTTTTTGGCCTTTTTGTGTTCCCGGGCCGGATATCCTGAGACGGTGGTGCCGGCCGGGATTGACTTGGTCACTCCCCCTTGCGCTCCCACGGTGACATAATCTCCTAAAGTAATGTGGCCGACTAAACCGGCCTGTCCGGCCAGGGTGACATATTTGCCCAATATGGTGCTGCCGCCAATTCCTACTTGGGCCACCAAGATGGAATTTTCCCCCACTTCTACGCTATGTCCCAGGTGGACTAAGTTATCCAGCTTGGTGCCGCGGCCGATCCGGGTGACTCCCAAAGCAGCCCGGTCTATAGTGCAGTTGGCCCCGATTTCGACATCATCTTCGATGACGACGGTACCTATCTGGGGGATTTTGTGGTGCTTTCCCTTTTCAAAAGCAAATCCGAATCCGTCCGAGCCTATGACTGCCCCGGAGTGAATGATCACCTGGTTGCCGATTTGACAGCTGTGGTAAACAGTAACCTTGGGGTAGAGGAAAACTTCCTTGCCAATCTTGGTGGACTCGCCGATGAAGCAACCTGCCAAGATGGTGCAATCGTCCCCAATTTCGACTTTTCCTTCGATAACGGTGTAGGGGCCTACACAGACATTTTTGCCCAGCTGGACGGACTTTTCAAGTGTTGCGGTGGGGTGAATTCCAACGGGATAGTTAGGCTTTTCAGGATGAAACAGCTTTACCGCACAGGCAAAAGCAAAATAGGGATTAACGTGTAGTATGGCAGGCAACTCAAGTCCGATTTCCTCTCTTTCCGGGAGGATTACGGCTGAAGCCCTGGTAGAGTTTAAGAACTGCTGGTACTTGCGGCTGGCCAAAAAAGAGATCTCCCCTGGCTGAGCCTCTTGAAGTCCGGATACCCCTTTGATTTCAATCTGGCCGTCACCTTTTAGTCTCCCCCCGATTCTATCTGCGATCTCTGCCAGGGTATAGCTCATTTATTCAATTCTGCCAGCACCTTGTCGGTTAAGTCATATTGCGGCTTAGCGTAGGCAATGTTGGCGTTGACCGCGTCGAAAATGTAGGCGTAGTTCTCTTCCACGGCTATCTTCTCCAAAATGGCATTGATTCTATCCAACAGGGGCTTGGTCATCTCAGAATTCTTTTTCTCCAGAATTCCGTCTGGGCCGAAGGTCTCTTCAAAAAACTTGCGGTACTCCTCTTTCTTGGCCTCGATCTCGTTCTGCTTTTCCCTTTTCTTTGCATCTGAAAGCAGCAAAGACTGGGCCTCAAAGGCCTTAATCAGACTGTCCAGTTGCTGTCTTTTGGTCTGATCCTGTTTTTGAAAATCGACCACTTCCTTGTCGAATTTGGCCTGGGTGTCTGAGAATTCCTTGTACTCGTCCCTGATTCTTAAAGAGTTGATGTAGCCAATTTTTATTTCTTCAGCCGAAACGGTTCTGGTCATCCCGGTCCAAGCGCTTAGCGAAAGAATTATTCCTATAATTAAGGTTACAGCTCTCACCATTTGGTCTCCTGTTTTAGACTCTTAGAATCGTTGTCCAAATTGGAAGTGAATTCTTCCTTTGTCCGAGCCAGTATAGTCAAAACCGTAGCCGTAATCAAATCCTATCATCCCCAGCATGGGCACTTGCAGGCGAATCCCGAATCCGAGGGATTTATTGAGGCTCCCCTTGAAGTCCAGTGGATGGATGGACTTGCCGGTCAGCCAGGCGTTGCCGGCGTCGGCGAACAGAATCCCGTACAGTTGCTGTTGGGCAATGGGGAATTGAAGCTCCAGGTTGTAAACTAAGACCGAGCGCCCCCGCAGGAGTTCTCCGCTGGCAGACCTTGGACCGACTAAACCGTCCGGGTAGCCTCTGATGATGCCGTCCGGGTCGACTCCTCCGGGTGAAAACCTCTCGCTGTAGGGGATGTTGATCTCAATGTTGTCTTTCCAGCTGTCAATCACCCCCACTTTTGCTCTGCTAAACAGGACTAACTTCCCCACCAGCTTGAGGTATTTCTTAAGCTCTACTATTTCCTTGACATAGTTCCAGTCCCCGCCCAAAAAACCTCCCGAGAACTCAGTGTTGAAGGAGGCCACTGATCCCCGGGTGGCAAACTGGGACAAATCCCGGGAGTCACGCAGAATGGTAAAGTCCACTGCCGAAGTGATCTGAGGCCAGTCGATTTCGTTCAAGGTTAAGACCTGGTTTAAGGAGTCTTCTATACTTCTCTGCAGGTAGGCGTCTGAAAAGCTGTGATACAAAATTCGTTCAATTCTATAACGGCCAAGTACCCGAAAATAATTGTCCGGCCAGGTCAATCTTTTGCCAGCCCGAAGACCTACTCCCTGCCGCCTTTCGGTGAAGTCTGAGTACCACCTCTGGTCTAAGCTGTATAAATCAAAACCCACTGTGGTAGGGGTATCCCGGAACCAGGGATCGGTATAGGAAATAGAGAAGGAATTGCGCCTTTTGCCGAAATCCCAGTTCAAATCTGCGGACTGCCCACTGCCAAAGAGGTTGGGGATTCCCAGGGTGATGGTTCCCACCAGTTTATCTCTTTCCGAATATCCGGCCCCGAAGGAGATCTGACCGGTAGGTTTTTCTTCAATTTTTAGGGTTAAGTTGACGTCCCCGTTGTCGAGGACTTCGTAATCTGGCGTGACGTTGCTGAAATAGTTTAGGACCATCACGTTTCTAAGTGAGCGCGTCAAAACTGAGCGCCGGAACAGATCCCCGGGCTTGAGAAAGAGCTCCCGGCGGATGACTTTTTCCTTGGTCTTGGTGTTTCCTTCTATATTAATCAGATTGACGTGGGCCGGCACCCCCTCGGTTAAGCTCAGCTGAACCTGAATAAGATCATTTGTGGTTTTGATTTGGTCTTTAACCTGCAGGTAGAGGTGCCCCTGATCAAAATACATTTCAGAAAGGGCTTGCAGGCTCTGCTCTAATTTCTGCTGGGAGTAAATTTCTCCGGCTTTGAATTTTAATCTGCTGCGCAGAGCCTCTTGGGAAAATAGTTTTTCTCCTTCGAAGGTCACCTCGCCGAACTTATATTGTATTCCCTCGTTGACCGCCAGCCAGACGTTTAAGAATCTCTTATCCGGGCTGTACCAGGTGGACTCGGCCACGATGGTGGCGTCGGCATAGCCGTTGTCTCGGTAAAAATCGATTAGATTCTGCTTTCCTTCCTGAAATTTCTCCTCAAAGTTGTCGATTTTTAACTTCAGCTTTCCTTTGAGCTTGGAGAAGCTAAAAACCTTGTTGCCGGTGATCAGAACTCTTCCTAATTTGACTTTGGGTCCCTCGTTTATCTGGTATTTGAGGATAAACTCTCCCGATTCATGCGGAACGGGCTCGGTCTCCACTTCGACTAAGGGGTACCCTTTTTCGTGGTAAAGCTCCAGGATGTCATTCAGTCCGTTTTGGACCTGGGAGGGGGACGCCAGTTCTCCCTGCTTGATGGTAAGTATCTCTCCGATTCTGTCTTTTTTTATTTTCTTGTTACCTTCCACCAGTATCTGTCTTATGCGGAGATGCTCTTTGACATGAATAATCAGATTGACTTTGTCTCCAGTCTCCTGGGTCATGATTATGACGTCCGAGAAGAGGCGCAGACCGTAGATTGACCGGATTCCGTTTTGAACTGTCTCAAAGTCGAGAACCTTCCCCTCCTGCAGGCCAGAGACTGATTTGATGAGATTCTTATCGGCAGTGACGTTTCCTTCTACTTCGATGCTGCCGATGACAGCATTCTGGGCCAGGCCGGGGCTGAAGAAAAACAGCAGGGCCAGGCCTGCCAAGACTATATTTCTCAGCTTAAACCGCATTTGGCCGAGACTTTTTAAGACCCTTTCCTGGGGGTGGGAATTTTGCCGATTATGATTTCGGTAAATTGCTGGCGGTGCCCCCTGGTACGGCGGTAATCTCTTCTTTTCTTTTTTTTGTAGACGATGACCTTGGGAAGCTTGCCGTTCTGGGTGACTTCGGCCTGAACTGCAACATCTTCCAGATAGGGAGTTCCGACCCAGGATTTGTCGCCGTCCGCGATTAGTAACACTTTGTCCAGTTTCAGCTTATCACCTGTTTTAGCATCCAGCTTGGGGACTTTTACCTTCTCTCCCTCCCTCACCTTGAACTGCATTCTGCCACTTTCTAATACTGCGTACACCTATTTCCTCCTTTAGAATGGCACAAGATAATCTCTCAACCGCCTTTAAGTCAAGCGCTTCTCTCTAATTATTCTACAGTCTGACCAGATGAAAAGTTGGTTGAAATATGACTTGACAAATAGAAACCGGAAGAGGTAAATTCCGTTCGGGTCAGGATAAAAACAAGGAAAGATAACGCATCCTACCATATTTGGCGCCCTGCTAAGTGTAAGGTAAAATCTTAGAGATTTATCCATGCCACTTGGGGGATGAGGGGAAAAGAAACCGTTGTAAGAATTCATAGTCAGAGGTTACAACATCTTAATGTTTTTGTAACTTTTACCCTAAACCCCATGGAGGTTTTTATGAGACAGTACCAAAGAGTTCGTTTTCTAATGACTCTAACTGTCTTTGTTGTATCAGTCTTACCTTTATTAGGAAGCATAACACAAGCTTCTCAGAAGTCTACTATTAAAGCGAACTTTCTCGCAAGATTTTTTTCTACTAGCAAGTTAACAGAGACCGATCCAGCCAGTATAATTCAACTGTCTTTCGAGGCAACCCAACCGGCTAAGCTCCCTTATACAGGTGAACCTAATCTGGTGGACCCCTCGAAAGTACTTCAGGGTGGGGACGACATTGGCTCAGCGACTCTCATCTCCGGCTTGCCCTATTCTGATCTTGGCACTACCAGTGGATACTCCGACGACTATGATGAAACCTGTCCTTATAATGCACCCGGTTCGCCAGATGTGGTATACTCCTATATGCCAGCTGTAAATGAAACAGTGGATATAAGCCTTTGCAATTCAGGCTACGACACCAAGCTGTATCTGTACGAAAACTCCTACACTCCTGGCACTCCCTACGCTTGCAACGATGACGCCTGTCCGGGATTCAGGTCTGAGATTGTGGGTTTGCCTTTAACCGGAGGTAATACTTACTACATCGTAGTGGATGGTTACGCTGGCGACTTCGGCAGCTATAACCTCAATATAGATATTCACACGCCAGTTCTTATCAGTTGTCCGGCTGGAGGTATTCCGGAGAATGAACCCTGCGGCACCGACGCTAATGGCGGCTGCAATTCTATTCCACCGGTATTCGGCTCGGTGGACTGTGGTGATACCATCTGTGGAACCGCATGGGCTGATTTTGGCATTCGGGACACTGACTGGTATCAAAAGGTGCTGACTGCTGAGACCAGTGTCACCTGGTCTGTCGTGGCTGAATTCCCTGTGCGAATTTTCATACTTAAGGGGACTTCGGGGTGTCCGCCCGATCCCTTTTTTTCCCTCGATGCCATCGCTGGTCCTGGTGATACAGCTAGAGCAAAGACCGACCTGGGTCCTGGAATTTGGTGGTTTCTTGTCTTACCATATACGTTTGATGGATTTCCTTGTGCCACTGGTCCCCATGACTACGTGGCCTGGCTTGACTGTGCTCCGCCTCATAAAGACCCTCTAGAGCCAGACACTCTCTATACGGTTTGTCTGAACCAGACTGCTAACCAGCAGGTTATTCAAATCAACCTAACTACGGACAATATAGAAGCAGGTGACTCTATCCAGGGTATAATAATGAGTCTGTTGATAACGACTGATAGACCGGGTGTGACACTGGATACCACCGTGGCTACCACGTACGCTGGCACTGCCCTAGCTAACTGGGAAATTGCAGTTGTTTCAGTTACAACCGCCTTGGGTGATCCAAGCGTGTTTCCTATGCTGCTGAAAATTGGAGGAGTGGATTTTGGTGAAAACCTAAACCTTCTTGGTTCTGGAGACTACTTGTTAGCCAATGTTGTTTTTTCAGTTACTGAGCCGACCAACCTTTGCGTTGACTCTTTCTTGGATCGTCGTGAAGATTTAGCCAGTCTAGTATTGACTACCAGTAGTTCTGTTGATTATTTCCCCCAGTGGGTTGGAGCCTGTTGTGGCCCGCAGCCTCCTTCTCCTACTCTTGTTCCTACCCTATCCCAATGGGGTTTCATCATCTTCAGCCTGTTGCTTCTTGGCACCTTGGCCTACTACATCCAACGCCGGCGCAAACTCTCCCTCCCCATGGCGGTAGGAATCTTGCTCTTTCTTTTCACGGTCTCCTTCTGCTTCAGCTCTGGCATATAAGAATACAACATACCAATGAGCACCTCCCAGTTCCACTCTGGCAGGTGCTTTTTCTTTTCTTCCCTCTCCTTCAAGGAGACGGCAGGGTGAGGTTATCGTTCCCTCTCCTCTTAGTCGAGGGCAAGGGAGGGGCCGGTAAAATGTAGCGCCCCGGCTTGTCCAGGGCGAAGAAACGTCCGAGACAAGCTCGGACGTTACGAAAGACAGCCTACTAGTCCATCCTTCTGCCAAATTGACACCCCTCTCTGCCACCCATTGTTGCACGTGAAACAATGCTCTGAACATATGTTCAGAGAAACAGTTATAGGCTCAAACTCAAAATAGTTTCTCTGACAAAAATACTTTAGAAAATGCTTATACCCCTTAGGACTTTATTCTTTTCACCCACATCTCATACAAAACCGTCAGCGCCATAACCGCAAAACCTCCCGCGAAGGTCGCTCCGAAAAGGATAGTAAAGATCTCCAGTTTAGCCGAGACATACTTAATCCCCCACCAGGTACATATATCCAGTAGCGCCGCCAGGACGGTTGCGGCCGGAAGCCAGGTTTTCAGGAATCTGCCCCGCTCGGTGAAAAGATACAATAAACCGGTCAGGAAATATAAAGTGGCATAGCCGAAAAAGTGCGGATGCGACAGAGAGACCAACTTGGTCGGCTTTAGATAGAAGAAATACTCTTCGGCCGAGGGATTGACCACCCTGGTCTCCAGATAGGCCATGGTCATTCCTAATATCTGCGCCAGCCCGTACCCCAGCAAGAAAACCGTCACCAAGAATTTGAAGCCTAAAGGAGACTCCCTGACTTTGAAGTTGAACATCTCTCCTCCTGAAATTAGGATTTGGTTCCGTACTGTGTGATTAGGTAGACCGATTTCTTGGCGTAATCTGCCAGATTCTGTGAAAAGGTGGGATAATTCGGGATCGGCTTCAGATCTTGCCCGATTTTGAATTGCTCTTTAGCAGTTTTGCCTGCGAACTGGGCATTAAATTCGGAAAGTGGCAGCCCTTTTTTCACCTGCTGCTTGAAAACAGCCAGTCTGGTAATTCTACCGGTTGTGTCGCAGGCCACTCCCCCCAGAAGGTGCTTGTGATTCTCCATTTCGAAGAACAGAACGGCGGTGCCGATCTTGCGGGAACTGCTTCCGGTCGAAAAAACTCGATAAAAAGTGGGCACCCTTTCATCCTCAGTCAGTTTCAATCCCACCCGTTTTTCCATATCTTTGGTTTCGACACTATCTAAGGTGGCAAAGCGGATTTGGAAGCTAACTGAAACTGAGAAAAGTTTATCTAAAATCTTTTTGGGAATGTATTCTGCCTCCTGCTGTGAAAGGAAATTCCCCGGATTCTTGGGAGTGCTTCTGGGATCTCCTGGATTGGATTTGGCCTTGATTTCATCTATGTTTGCAGCCCCATCCCGGTCGGAATCCAAACTCTCAATTGTTGCAAAAGCGGCTAGGTTCTCTCCTTTACGGTGGTAAGTCATCCCATAGTCATTATTCTCCGTCC
>Ga0184627_10001215_pt1 | contig 10385 bp, 6 predicted proteins | sample PLM3_127_b1_FD_133150 | JGI IMG/M metagenome (GOLD analysis project Ga0184627, IMG submission 133150) | Groundwater sediment microbial communities from an aquifer in East River, Colorado, USA - PLM3_127_b1 | ecosystem: Environmental > Terrestrial > Soil > Riparian zone | place: USA: East River...
ACCGAGCGTCTCGCCGCGGCGCACGTGGAAGGTGACGTCGTCGACGGCGTGCACGTGCCCGACGAGGCGTTCGATGATGAGCCCGCGGCGGACCGGGAAGTACATCTTCAGGTTTCGGACTTCGAGAAGCCGATCAGTATCTTGCGACGGCGGCGTCGTGGGCGCTGTCTCGATGGCCATCTCAGCTCCTTCCTGCACCAGCAGTTGCTTCGGTGCCGGCGTACACGTCGACCCAGCAAGCGACTTCGTGGTCGTTGCCCACCGACTCGAGCGATGGATTCTGCTCGTCGCTCTTCGGGACCGCATAAATGCATCGGGCCTGGAACGGGCACTTGTCGCCGATGGTGATGAGGTCGGGCGGGAACCCCTCGATTGGTATCAGCTTCGAATGCCGCTCCTGATCCATGCGCGGGATCGAACGGAGGAGGCCCAGTGTATAGGGGTGCCGTGGGTTGGCGAAAAGCTCCATAACGGGCGCCCGCTCGACGATATACCCCGCATACATGACGTTGATCCGGTCGCAGATGCCCGCTACGACGCCGAGGTCGTGAGTGATCATGATGAGGGCCATGCCGACCTCGCGGCGCAGCTTCGTCACGATATCCAGGATCTGCGCCTGAATCGTCACGTCGAGCGCGGTCGTCGGCTCGTCTGCAATGAGGAGCTTGGGCTCGCAAGCCAGAGCCATGGCGATCATCACGCGCTGGCGCATACCGCCGCTGAACTGGTGCGGATAGTCGCGGAGCCGCGTGCGCGCGGCGGGCACCTCGACTATCTCGAGGAGCTCGATGGCGCGCTGGTCGGCGGCCGTTTGGTCCATGCCCTTATGCAGCATCAGCGGCTCCGTCATCTGCGTTCGGATCGACAGGACCGGATTCAGGGACGTCATCGGGTCCTGGAAGATGAACGCAACCTCGTTGCCCCGGATGCGTCGGATCTGCTCTTCGGTGAGCTTGAGCAGGTCCTTCCCGTCGAAGATGGCCTGTCCACCGACGATCCGGCCGGGCTTGGGCACCAACTGAAGCACCGATAGGGCGCTGACCGTCTTGCCGCAGCCGCTCTCGCCCACTAACCCTACGGCTTCCCCCGGCATGACGGTGTACGAGATGCCGTTGACGGCGTGGACGATGCCGTCGCTCGTGGGGAACTCTGTGCGCAGATCTTTCACTTCGAGAAGCGGATCCACACTCTCACCCTTTCGGTCATCGGTGGCCGACGCTTCGGCCAACCGTGACGAAGTGGCGCGCATACTAACGCAACGATCAAGCTTGCGTCAAGGTTTACGACCGGAACGCAACCCGCGGATTGCTTCGCGGAGCGCGCGCCGCATTATCGGGTGCGCGAGCCCACCGGGTCTACCGGCGGTTCTCCTGGCTGACGAGCTCTCCCACACGGGACCTGATCCACCCGCGCAACCGCCCCAGCGCGAGGGCGCGGAAGAGAATGCGCTGCGCTTCAGCGCCCGCGGCCCGCAGCCGGCTCGCCGCCGATTGGTCGAGCCGCCGCCCGCCGTACGCCCCGGCCACGTAGGCCTCGGCTATGGCGCTGAGCGGCTCCGCCGCCGCGGGGACGACGTGCGCCAGATCGCGTGTGTACTCGTAGGGCGTCTGTGAGCGCTGCGGCCCCAGCCCGCACCAGGTTGCCAGGCGGACGACGCGCGCGTAGGCTCGGGCGAAAAGCGGCAGGCCGGGAATCCCACGAAACCAGAGTATGGTCACGACCACCGAGCCGACGACGGCAAGCGTCATGAGGATGAAGAGGAGGACGAGGCCGAGCGGGTACGCCGGACCGGACTGCTCGGGGAGTGGCACGAAGTTCCCGCTATCGAAGAGGTCTTCGTCGTCCAGGAAGTCGTCGATACTCTCGCTGCCCTCGAGGACGCGCTGCATCTCTTCGTCGGTGAGGGCCACCTGGGGCCGCTCCGGGCGCACAGGTGCTGGTCGGTTGGCCGATGGCTCGAAGGTGATCCACCCGTAGCCAGGGAAATACACCTCGGTCCACGTGTGTGCATGCTTCTCGCTCACCGAGTACGACTGGGTCGCTGGATCCCAATCCCCGGTTACGTAACCGCTCGCTACGCGGGCCGGGATGCCGACCGCGCGAAGCATCACCATCATCGCGGTCGCGTAGTAGTCGCAGTACCCCTCCTTCGATTCGAAGAGCAGGAAGCTCACCCAGTCCCGATCGGCGGGCGGCACGGGCACGCGGGTGCTGTACTTGAAGCCGCGCAGGTGCTGCTCGACATTGGCGGCTGCTTCGTACATGTTGCTGGTGTCGCCGACGACTCGCCACGCCTCGTCACTCACCCGCTGCGGCACCGTGGGTGGGAGCTGCAGATAGTTGTTGCGGACCCACTGGGGGAAGATGGTGCCTGCCTGGCGCAGCTCCGCGATCGAGGCGGTTGAGACCGAGGCCAGCACGCTGTACCGCTGCTGCTCTCGAATTGGTGTGACCGGGCGCAGCAAGGCATAGTCGGTTTGCCCGCCACGATACTCGTAGATGCTGGGGATGCTGACCGTCATCGGGGTATCTGGCGCGTAGATCACCGAGCTCGACGGCGCCAGAAGCGTCACGCCATACTCGACGAACTTTCGTCCCTCGTTGGTCTGCATGTTCCCCTCGATCGGCTGGCTTCGATCGAGGCGCTGGCTCGTGAGGTTCGAGTTCGCGACCACGCGGCCCGTGTAGCGGTCGAGCGTTGCCGCGCGCCAGTAGGCGGGCTCACGGCCCGAGATGCGCATCACCGGCTCTTCGCCGAGGTCGAAGGAGCCGCGCGGCGCCATCGTCTGGGAGACCGTCAGGCCCTTGCCCGAGAGGGGCGAGGGGTTCAGGGAAGCGAACAGTCGATCGAAGTTCACCTGGACGCTCTGCCAGGGTCCTGCAACTCGCTCCCAGGCGGCGGCCACGCCGCGACTCACCTCCCCCACTGGCATCCGCCAGGCGACCAGGATGATGACCGCGGCGAGGATCGCACCTGTTGCCGCGAACCTCGTTCCCTGCATGAGGCCGTGATCGACGCCTTCGGTCCGCCATCGTGCCAGATTTCGAAGCGAGTTGAGCGCAATCAGGAGCAGGAAGCTGGCGACGAGCTGGACCATCACGAGCCACAGCAGGTCCGGCTGGGCGTAGGAGAGGTTGAGGAGGAGCGCGCCGCCGGAAGGAATGATCGCCCACCATGGGGTCAGCTTTCGGAAGCCGAACCACGAGCCGAGGAAGCCGATCAGCCAGGCGAGCAGGCCCATCGTGTAGGCGAATAGCAGGTTGTCGGTGCTTGCTGCACCGGAGAACGCCGCGCCGAACCAGTCAGTGATGCGCGCGACGAAGTTGAGAACTCGACGCGGAAGCTGATCGCCCGACTGGAACCACGCGTACTGCACCGTTATCAGGACGAGGCCGAGCACCAGGCCGAGAATGAGACCACGGGAGAACGAGATTCGACTGCGGGCCAGCGCGAGCCCGACGACTACGCCGAGGAGCGCGATCCAGGGAACCGGCTCGAGCCGCTCGGACCAGGCGGCCGCCTGGACCGATGCCGCGGGCGCGACCGAGAGGATCGCGACGAGCAACGTCGCGAACCACAGGTCGCGGATGCCAAGTCCCCGCCTCGACCTGCCGGCGACCTGATCCTCGGGCTCAGCGGCACTGGAGCCCGCGCTGAACATCGGAGCGGGCGACCAGACCAGGCCCTCATCTTGCATTCTGGACCCACCAATCCACGTTCGTCATCATAACTTCCTGGGGCTGCGTGAGCAGGGCTTCGAGCGGCTCGCCACGCTTCACGAGATAGGTAGGAATCGTAGCAGCCGCGAGCGAGCCGACTACGTCGATCGCCATCGCACCGCTTCCGAAGGTGGCCGATTCCACGAGCGCCACCAGCACTTTCACGTTGCGCTCCGCCAGGTGCTGGCACGCCGTCACCCACTCGGGATTGACGGATGGCGTCACGACAAACATGGTAGCGAGCCGGCTCACCCGCACGCTCTCGGCGGAGATCATCTCCGTGAGGCTCTCCCAGCGGTCGGCCCTGACGACGGCTAGCAGCTCCAGGACCTTCGTCAGCTGGCGGACGCCTCTGTCCGGCGGCAGCACCTCGTGCTGGGCGAGGAGGCCCACCGAGCGGTTCTGCATCAGGAAATGCCGCGCCAGCGAAGCCGCAACCGTGACGGAGTACTCCTCGGTGGACTCGGCTCCGTGTCCGAAATGGACCTGCCGGTCCAGGTCGAGCGCGATCCACACGTCAGAGAACGGGTCCAGCTCGAACTCCTTCACCATCAGGTGACCAACGCGCGCGGTTGTCGGCCAGTGAATGCGACTGAACGGGTCGGACGGCTGGTAGTCGCGCACGCCGGCTGCCGTCGGCGTCACGAACGGCACGTGGCCCTTCTGCTCCGCGCCTCCGGGAAGCTGCCCCGGAATGTGCCCAGGGGTTACGAAGTCGACCGTTCGGGGGTAGACGACAACCGTGGCGGCGGAGGGAAAGCGGACCTGACGTTGGAACAGCCCGAACGGGTCTCCAGTCGACACGACGATGTCGCCCAGAGTGAATTTCCCTCGTGATGTGCACTGGGTGCGAAGCGTCCAGCTGCGTCGGGCCTTCGGCCCGAGAAAGAAGCCGCGGCGTACGCCATGCTGGCTCAGGTTCGAATCAGAGCGGATCTCGACCCAGGGCTTCGGGAGAAACGAGGTGTTATCGACGGCCACCCACTCTTCGAAGTAGCCGCCGACTTGCGCCCGCTGCGTTCGGCTGCGCCGCTCGACGCTGACAGTTCGAACGGAGATGAGCGCCCACAACCAGGAAAGAATGCCGAGGAGCAGGACCACGTACGAGACGCGGTACATGATGCTCCACCCGCCGACCAGCGCGATGATCAGCGTGGCGAGCCAGAGGGCGAAGATGCCGAAGGTCTTCATCGGGCGCGCCTAGGCTGGCACACGGGTCCCGGGTACGGACACCGACTGGAGCACCTCTCGCAGCACAGTGCCCGACTGGACGTTCCGGACCCGGGCCGCGGGATTCATGATCACCCGGTGCGCGAGCACGGGCTCCGCGAGCATCTTGATGTCGTCCGGAATCACGTAGTCCCGCCCTCCCAGAAGCGCGGCAGCCTGTGCGGTGCGAAATAGCGACAGCGAGCCGCGGGGGCTGGCGCCGAGATAGACGTCCGGATGCGTCCGCGTCGCGCCGACGATGTCGACGATGTAGCCACGCAGCCCCGGGTCCACCCGCACCTGCCGCACGAGGCGGTGCGTGTCCATGAGATCCTGGGCCGAAATGACTTGCTCGATGTCCTCGATTGGATGCGAGATGACCTGGGAGTCGAGCACCGAGATCTCATCTTCTCGATTCGGATAGCCGAGCCGCAGACGCATGATGAACCGGTCGAGCTGCGCTTCGGGGAGTGGGAACGTGCCTTCGTATTCGATGGGGTTCTGCGTCGCCATCACCATGAAGGGCGGCGGCAGCGGATAAGTCTTCCCGTCGACCGTCAGCTGCCGCTCCTCCATCGACTCGAGGAGCGCCGACTGGGTCTTCGGCGTGGCGCGATTGATCTCGTCCGCCAGGACGATCTGGGCCACGACCGGGCCCGGGCGGAACTCGAACTCCTGTGTCTTCTGGTTAAAGATCGAGACACCGGTCACGTCGCTGGGGAGCAGGTCCGGCGTGAACTGGATTCGGCGGAAGGTGCAGCCGATGGACTTCGCCAGCGACTTCGCCAGCATCGTCTTCCCGACGCCCGGCACGTCCTCGATGAGGATGTGCCCCTCGCTCGCCAGAGCGATGAGCGCCAGCTCGACCTCGCGCCGCTTGCCGATCAGCACGCGTGTAACGTTCTCCAGCAGGCTACTGAGGGTTGCGTTGCCGTCCGCCATCTCACCTTCCGCGCACAACGTTGCTGTAGGTTAAGCCAATCCTAAGGAGACGATAAGAATACTAGAGGTTATCTGCCGTGGCAATACTTGTACTTCTTGCCACTCCCGCAATAGCAGCGATCGTTCCGACCGATCTTACGTCCTGCCTTTACCGGTGTCGCCTCGCCCGCGCGATTGGTCGTCGCCCGCTGCACCGGGCGTGGTCGAGGCCGCTCCTGCGGCGCCAGCGTGACGTGGTAGATCGTATGCGCAACGTCGTGCTGAATCGCTCGAAGCAGCTCTTCGAACATGCGCGCCGCTTCGACCTTGTACTCGACCAGCGGATCACGCTGGCCGTATGCCCGGAGGCCGATGCCCCCGCGCAGGTCGTCCAGGGCCGTCAGGTGGCGCACCCAGAGAGAATCGATGATGCGGAGCACTACGACGCGCTCGGCCTGCCGCATCAGCTCGGGCGTGAGCTGCTCTTCTTTGGCGTTGTACGCCTCTTCCGCGTACTGCTTGAGCAGCTCAGCTACGTCGGCCGATGACTGGCCCTCGAAGTCCTCGGGCCGAAGCTCGATGGAGGGGATGAGCCGCGCAAAAGCCTCGATGAGTCCTTCGGGGTCCTGCTCATCCGTATGAACCGCGAAGTACGCCGAGGTTAGCTCGTCGATCTCGCTCTCGACCCAGTCGAGCAGCATCTCGCGAAGCGTGTCCTCGCCGAGCACCGCGCGGCGGTCGGCGTAGATCACCTCGCGCTGCCGATTCATCACGTCGTCGTACTCGACGACGTGTTTGCGGAGGTCGAAGTTGTACGCCTCGACCTTCGACTGCGCGGTCTCGATCGACTTCGATACGAGTCGGTGCTCGAGGGGTACGTCCTCCTCGATGCCGAGGCGGTCCATCAGGCTGGAGATGGTGCCGCCACCGAAGCGGCGCATCAGGTCGTCTTCGAGGGAGATGTAGAAGCGGGAGGAGCCAGGATCGCCCTGGCGGCCCGAGCGGCCGCGGAGCTGGTTGTCGATCCGCCGTGCCTCGTGCCGCTCGGTGCCGATGATGTGCAGCCCTCCGAGGTCGACAACGCCCTCGTGATCGCGGTCGCACAACTCCTGGACCTCGTGCGCGACCGCCTCGATCTCCTCGGGCGCGGCATCGTCGGGCGACTTGAACTTGCGGCGGACGGTGCTGTCCGTGAGGCCCGCCGGATTGCCCCCGAGCAAGATGTCGACGCCTCGGCCGGCCATGTTGGTGGCGATGGTGACCCCGCCGGGCCGGCCTGCCTGGGCGATGATGCCGGCCTCGCGCTCATGCTGCTTCGCGTTCAGCACTTCGTGCGGAATGCCGCGCCGCTCGAGCAGCTTACTCAGCTCCTCGGATTTCTCGATGGAGATCGTGCCGACCAGGACCGGCTGGCCGGCCTCGTGGAGCTCCGCGATCTCGTCCGCGGCAGCGCGGAACTTGGCGGCTTCGGTTTTGTAGATGACGTCCGACTGGTCTGCGCGAACCATTGGCCGGTTCGTCGGGATCGGAATGACTTCCAGGTTGTAGATCTTGCGGAACTCTTCCTTCTCGGTTGCCGCGGTCCCTGTCATGCCCGCGAGCTTTTCATAGAGGCGGAAGTAGTTCTGAAAGGTGATCGTCGCGAGCGTGACGTTCTCTCGTTGGACGCGAACGCCCTCTTTGGCCTCGATCGCCTGGTGCAGGCCCTCGCTGTAGCGGCGGCCCGGCATCAGGCGGCCGGTGAACTCGTCGACGATCACCACTTCGCCGTCCTTGACGACGTACTCGCGATCGCGGTGGTAGAGGAAATGCGCCTTCATCGCCTGGTCGAGGTAGTGGGTCAGCTCGTAGTTGTCGGCGTCGTAGATGTTTGCCACGCCCACGGCTCGCTCGACCTTGGCAATGCCCTCCTCGGTTAACGAGATCGCCCGCTGCTTCTCGTCGATCGAGAAGTCTTCCTCTGGTCGCAGACGCGGAACGACCCGCGCGAAGAGGGCGTACTGGTCTGTCGACTCCTCCGCTGGGCCCGAAATGATGAGGGGCGTGCGGGCCTCATCGATGAGGATGTTGTCGATCTCGTCGACTATGGCGAAGCTCAGCTGCCGCTGGACCGCTTCGTTCAGCTCCCACACCATGTTGTCGCGCAGGTAGTCGAAGCCCAGCTCGTTGTTCGTGCCGTAGGTGATGTCCGAGGCATACGCTTCCTTGCGGCTTCGGTAGTCCATGTCATGCTGGATCGCGCCGACACGAAGGCCGAGAAACTCGTGGATCGGGCCCATCCACTCGCGGTCGCGTTTGGCCAGGTAATCGTTGACCGTGACGATGTGCACGCCCTCGCCGGTGAGTGCGTTCAGGTACGCGGGCAGGGTGGCCACAAGCGTCTTGCCCTCGCCCGTCCGCATCTCGGCGATGCGACCTTCGTGGAGGACGATCCCGCCTAGAAGCTGCACGTCATAATGGCGCTGCCCGATCGTTCGGCGAGCGGCCTCGCGCACGACGGCGAAGGCCTCGGGCAGAAGATCTTCCAGGGATTCGCCCGCGAGGTAACGGCCGCGGAACTCGGTGGTCTTGTCGCGCAGCTGCTGGTCGGAGAGTTGCTCGATCTCGGGCTCGAGACTGTTGATCTCGTCAACGAGCGGCTGAACGCGTTTCAGGTCTCTTTCGGGGCTGTCCCCGATGAAGCGGGAAATGAAGCCTAGCACAGGCACATCATACCGGTTTAGGCGTCGCTCAGGGCAGTTGATGGACCTGGCGGGCCGCCTCGATAGCTGCCATCGAAGCTGCCGGTTCGCGCCCGAGAGGCGCCGCTCCGATCGGGTCGGGCGGAGGCGCCTTGCCCGCTAAGAGCGAGCCTGCCATCCGCGCGCCGGCCTCGATAACCTTCAAGTCGTAACCGCCTTCCAGAAGAAATACGAGCTTCCCCGCGCAGGTCTCATCTGCGAGGCGGGCGATCTGCGCCAGTATCTCGCGGTAGCCATCGGTTGACAGCTGCATCTGGGCCAGCGGATCCGCCCAGTGGGCGTCAAAGCCGAGTGATACCAGGATGATGTCGGGCTCAAAACGGCGCACCGCGGGCGCTAGCACCCGGCGCGTTGCGTCCAGGAAGACCTCGTCGCCAGACCCAGCCGCGAGCGGAACATTTACGGTGGCGCCGGCGCCGTCGTTCCGTCCGACATCTTCGACTCGACCGGTCCCGGGGTAGAACGGGTACTGGTGCGTCGAGTAGTAGAGGACGTCGGGCCGATCGTAGAAGATGTCCTGCGTGCCGTTGCCATGGTGTACGTCGACGTCGAGCACGGCGATCCGCTGGGCCCCGCCCTCATCCAGCGCCCACTGTGCCGCGACGCCGACGTTGTTGAACAGGCAGAAGCCCATCGCGCGGGTTCGCGTCGCGTGGTGCCCGGGGGGTCGAACGATCACGAAAGCGTTCTGCTCTCGGCCGGCCAGCACGTCGCTCGTTGCCTGAAGGGCGCCGCCGGCCGCGAGCAGGGCGGCGTCGTAGGAGGGCGGTACGACGAAGGTGTCGGAATCGACCCAGCCCCCGCCCGACTTCGCCAGGTCGGTGATCAGGCGCACCGCTTCGGCCGAATGTACTCGCTCTACATAGGAAAGGTCGGCCGGCCGCACATCGGGCCAGCCGTAATCCGCCTCGTCCTCACGAAGGCCGGCCAGCGCAGCCTGCATTCGCTCCGGCCGTTCCGGGTGGCCCGGGGCACGGTGCTCGAGACATCGCGGGTCCGCGTAGATGGCGGTCATCGACAGTCCAAAATCCCAGGTCTCAAGTCCAAAGTCGGCGATCGCTCATGGACTTAGGACCTGGGACTTTGGACTTGAGACTCCTTCGCTATGGCGTCGTCGGGCCCGGCGCCAGCCTCGGACGCGGCGCCGTTCGCGGTTTCTCGACTCGCTCCGACGGGGTGGCCGGCGGCGTGGGTGGCGTCGCGAGGGGCACCGGATCCTCGACCGGCAGCCCGGCGAACACGCGTTCGAGCGCCTCGCCCTCCAGCGTCTCGCGCTTGATGAGCTCCGTCGAGAGCAGGTCGAGGATGTTGCGGTTCTCCGCCAGGAGGCGCATCGCCGTGTCGTGGGCGTGTTCGATGAGGAGTCCGACTTCCTCGTCGATCGCCTGCGCGGTCTTCTCGCTGTAGTTCTTCTGCTCGCCGATCTCACGGCCGAGGAAGATCATCTCTTCCTTGTGGCCGAACGTGCGCGGCCCGAGCTTGTCGCTCATGCCGTACTCCGTGACCATCTTGCGCGCGAGGTTCGTGGCGACTTCGATGTCGTTTTCGGCGCCCGTGCTCATCTCACCGAACACCAGCTTCTCGGCGCAGTGGCCTCCAAGCGCGCCCGCGAGGCGATCTTCGAAGTCGGAGCGCGTCCACAGGTGCCGATCCTCGGTCGGGAGGAAGCGGGTGTAACCGCCCATCATGCCGTGCGCGATGATCGTGATCTTGTGGACAGGATCGTGGTGCTCCAGGAAGCGAGCGACCACGGCGTGCCCCGCCTCGTGAAAGGCGGTGCGCGTTTTCTCGGCT
>Ga0184627_10001216_pt1 | contig 10378 bp, 9 predicted proteins | sample PLM3_127_b1_FD_133150 | JGI IMG/M metagenome (GOLD analysis project Ga0184627, IMG submission 133150) | Groundwater sediment microbial communities from an aquifer in East River, Colorado, USA - PLM3_127_b1 | ecosystem: Environmental > Terrestrial > Soil > Riparian zone | place: USA: East River...
GCTGAACCTCAAGCACATCTACGTCCGGATGCGGTCCTTTCCGCAGGCCCACGACGTCACGCGGATGCTGCTCGCGGTCGATCCGGCGGCGCTGACCGAGCTGCGCGACCGGGGATTGCTCGCTTATCACCTCAGAGACTTCTCCGGGGCACTTCGCGATCTTCAGCACTATCTTCAATTGGCGTCCAGCGAACCGGGGGACACCGAAGCGACCAGCGATCACGAACAGATCTGGGAGCACGTGAAAACCCTACGCCGCCGCGTCGCCGCCCTCAACTGATGCTGGTTCGCTTTCTTCGCGTGCTTTGCGTTGAGAACTTTTCTCGTCATGCCGGCACGGTGACACCCGCAATTTCCTGATACAGGTAGGCTGAGGCGATGATGCCGTTATGAAAGTTTCCCAGGTCGAGCTTCTCGTTCGGCGCGTGGGCGTTCTCATCGGGCAGGCCGACCCCAAAGAGCACGCTCGGAATTCCGAGCTCCTCTTGAAAAGTCGAAACGACCGGAATCGAGCCGCCTTCGCGGTTAAACACCGGTGATTTGCCGAACCCCTGCTCGATCGCGCGTCCCGCCGCTCGTACGAATGGGTTGTTGAACTCGGCCATCCACGGCTTTCCGCCGTGCATCCGCGTAAGCCTGAGCTCGACGGTCTTCGGCGTGACTTTGCGAACGTAATCTCCAAAAAGCGATGCGATCGTATGTGGATCCTGATCGGGGACGAGCCGCATACTCACCTTGGCCATCGCGACGGCAGGGATGACCGTCTTCGCACCTTCCCCGGTAAATCCCGCAAGCAGGCCATTCACTTCGAACGTGGGCCTGCCCCAGACACGTTCGAAGACCGTGTAGCCCTTTTCGCCGGTCAATCGCGGCGCCCCAATTTCCTTTCGGTACTTCGTCTCGTTGAACGGGAGCTTCTTCCACTCCGCACGCTCCTCCTCCGTCAGCGGCCGTACGGCGTCGTAGAAGCCCGGGATCTTCACACGACCCGAGCGGTCTTTCATGTGTCCGAGCACCTGGGCGAGCACAAAGGCCGGATTGGCGACCGCACCGCCGAACGAGCCTGAATGCAGGTCGGTTCTCGTGCCTCGAAGGTCGATCTGAAAGTAGACCAGCCCTCGCAGGCCATAGCAGATCGAGGGGATGCCGCGTTCGAGCATCGGCGAGTCGGAGATCACCACCACATCGGCAGCGAGATCTTGCTTGTGCGCGCGGACGAAATCATCGAGATGTGCGCTGCCGACCTCTTCTTCGCCCTCCAGCATGAACTTGATGTTGAGCGGCAATCGGCCTTGCTTCTGCACGTACGCCTCGACCGCTTTCAGATGCATGAAGACCTGTCCTTTGTCGTCGGCGGCGCCCCGCGCATAGATTTCGCCGTCGCGGATCGTCGCTTCGAACGGCGGTGACTCCCACAGCTCGAGCGGATCAACTGGCTGAACATCGTAGTGCCCGTAAAAGAGAATCGTCGGCGCGCCGGGTGCATCGAGCCAGTCCCCGTACACGACCGGATTCCCGGGCGTTTCGATGAGCTTCACGCTGTGAAGGCCGATCCGCTGCATCTCATTCGCGGTCCACTCCGCGCACCGGCGGATATCGGGTGCATGCTGCGGCAGCGCGCTGATGCTGGGAATCGCCAGATAAGCTTTGAGCTCGTCAAGATACCGATCGCGGCTCACGTTGATGAAATCCACGACGTCATTGAGGCCATCTGTGTTCATGGTGATCACCTTTCTCATTTCGGCTGTTGGATCGGCAGATCGTCGCGATCGCCCCACTCCTTCCATGAGCCGAGGTAAGTACGCACGCGCGGATAGCCGAGCAAGCGCAATGCGAGATACGTGTGCGCTGCTCGATAGCCGCCCTGACAGTACGTGATGACCTCACGCTCCGGTGTCACTCCTGCCGCTTCGTACATCTTCCGCAATTCGGCGACGGGCTTGAACGTTCCCTCCGCGGTCAGGTTTTTCGCCCACTCGATGTGCACGGCACCCGGTATCGCCCCGCCGCGCTTGGCGCGAACCGTGGCGCCGCAGTATTCCCCGTCGCTTCGGGTGTCGACAATGACCGCCTCGGGATCGGCGAGCCGGTCGTGCACCTCCTGCCATGTCGCCAGCCTGTCGGCGTTGCGCCCACCCCTCCAGTCGGTGCTGGCCGGTGCGTCGGCCGCCGGTGTGACCGGAAACCCTGCGCACACCCACGCGTGAAATCCGCCATCGAGCACTCGAACATCCGGGTGCTCGAAGTATTCAAGAAACCAGAACGCTCGCGCCGCCCGAATGCCGGAGTCGGTGTCGTACGCGACGATTCGCCGATCGGCGCTGACGCCGCGGCTCGCCAGCAGATGCTCGATGATCCACAGAAAGGACCGCATCGGGGCAGGATCGGTGTCGATCAAGCTGATCCCGAATAGATCCAGGTGCACGGCCCCGGGGAGGTGACCCGCCGCGAACGCCTCTGCCGGCCGCAGATCGAGGAGCAGAAGCCGCGTAGAATCGGCGTCAAGCTCCCGCGCCAGCGCCTCCGGGGTTACGAGCAATTCCGGATGTGTGCAACTAGAGCGTTCTCCACTCATGACCTTCACATCTCACCACGTTGTCTTCTTCCAGTTTGATCAAGTGCGCAAGCACGCTATCACGGGCGGCGCCTTTCAGCGCCTCCAGCAGCCCATCATAAACGGTGTCCACGATCGATTCGAGCGTGGAACAGCCCGAGCGGACTGCCGCGAAAATCTGCTCCTCACGACGCTCGCGATGGCGGATGTACCGTTCGAGCAGATCTTGGGGGTTGTCGATCGCAGGTCCATGGGCGGGCAGCAGGCGTGCCGGCTTGAGCGCCATGACCCTCCGCAATGACGACAGATACTCTTTCAGGCTCCCCCCATGAGACGCTGGGATCACGACCGTTCCTTGCTGAGTCACCAGGTCGCCGGCGAACAACGTCCGTGTCGGTTCGTCCCAGAGCGCGAGATGATCGGGCGCATGGCCTGGCGTGTGAACGGCGTCGATCGTGTGATCGCCAACGGTGATGCGATCGCCGCCTGCCAAAGGCGTCCAGTCGACGCGATAGCGTCCGTCTCGTTCCGGCCACGGCATTTTCGAGAAGCCTGCATCCGGCCAGCGGGCAGCAATCGCCTCTGCGCCAGACGCGTGATCCGAATGCCCATGCGTCACGACGACGGCAGCGAGCCGCGCCTCGTGGTGCGCGAGCGCTTCCGCGAGATCGTCGAGGTGCCGCGTATCACTGGTGCCGGCATCAATCAGCACGGCTTCCGGGCCGCCGAGCAGGTACGTGTTGTTGCCGTCGCCAGTATATGGGCCAGGATTGTGCGCGTGAACGAGTGTAATCAGCACGGCTCCTGACCGCCGTCAGCCCTCGACCTTGGCGATGTTCCCGAGCGGGGCTGTGTGATCGAGCCGCACGTGCCGCAGGCCTATGACGCTGAGAAGGCAGGCGATCAGCATCACGACAGACGCGAGGACATACGGCACCTCGATGCCGAACCGGTCGAACGTGAAGCCACCCCATGCCGGACCAAGAACCCGTGCCAGGCTGGCGAGCGACTGCGAGACCCCGAGGACGCCGCCCTGCTCGTCGGCGCTCGACAAGCGTGAAATCAACGACACGATCGAAGGACTGTTGAACCCCATGCCGACGGCAAGCAGTCCACACGCGGCAATTAGGACCGGGACGGTCCGCGAGAGGGGAATGAGCCCAAGGCCCAGCGCCAGGAACAGGATGGCAATCGGCACGACCCGGTGCTCACCCACGCGTCGCACCGTCCGGCCGACGATCGTCCCCTGAATGACCGACAACACGATGCCGACAAAGGCGAACACGTAGCCGATGGTGCTCGCCGTGAACGAGAAGCGCCGCTCGCTGAACAGCGCGAACGTCGCCTCGAAGCCCGAGAAAGCGGCGATCACGATGAAGTACACCAGCAGCAGCATCGGCAGATGGGGACGCGCCAGCGCACGGCGCAGCGCCTCGAGGCGTCCTGCGGGCGCCGCGGTCTGCGCGGCGCGACGGGCGGCAATCGGTCGCGACTCGGGCAGCAGGAACACGGCGGCGCAGAAGTTGCCGAGCGAGAGCGCCGACGCAAAAAATGCTGGCGTCGCGTATCCCCACTGGCTGAGAAAGCCACCCACTGCCGGACCGAAAATGAAACCGAGGCCAAATGCGGCGCCCACCAGCCCCATTCCTTTCGCGCGATGCTCCGGCGTGGTGGTGTCGGCGATGAACGCCTGTGCGGTCGAGATGTTGGCCCCGGCGATTCCGGCGCACATGCGCGCCAAGAAGAGCACCGCCAGCGACCGGGCGAGGCCAAAAATCAGATAAGACGCGAAAGACCCGAAGAGTCCGATCAGGATGACCGGCCGCCGGCCAATGCGATCCGAGAGGCGTCCCCAGACCGGCGCGAACAGGAACTGCATGAGCGAGAAGGACGCGGACAACAGGCCGACCAGGAGCCCGGTCGCACCGAAGGTCTCCGCGTAGAACGGCAGCAGCGGAATGATGATGCCGAACCCAAGCAGGTCGATGAAGACGGTGAAAAAAATGACCACGAGCGGCGAAAAGCGCATCGCCGCCACTGAACGCACCATCCGGTCATTGTAACGAAGCTTCGCCTCAAACCGATGAGTAAGCTTCGTTCCTACGATATACTCCCGCAGCATGTCGGATCGCACCGCGCAGGACGGAACGTTCGTCAGCGAGTCCTTCTCGGACGATGAACGGCGCGCGCTGGAGCCGTACTTCACGAATCTGGCGGGCCCGGTGTTCGCGCTCATCAACCTGCCGGAGACCGTCAAAGGCGCGCTCTTCGCCCGCTACTCCCGCTCGGCAAAATCGCTGCGCCGGCTTTTTCTGGACGAGTTCCTCGATCAAGTCCGCGATACAGGTCGCGTCTCCAGCACGGAAGTAGGCGTCGCACGCGCCGAAAAGCTGTACGCGCGTGTCTTCAACGAATATGGCGATGATTCGGTGGCACAACTCGGGGGCGCGCACCTCGCGTGCGAGGGGGTGTCGAACATTCTCACGAAGGTGCTCGAGTGGGGCCGCCTGATGAACTATCTCGAACAGTCCACCCGCTACGTGCCATACACCAATCGCTCGATCGACGGCCGCTGGAAGTATCACATTCCCACGGACCTCGAGCGACATCCCTTGCGTGTCCGGTACATCCGCGCACTGGACACGGCATTCGAGACCTACGCCCGCTGGCTGGAACCGATGCAGGCGCATTTTCGCGCGAAATATCCGCGCTCCGCCGAAGACAGTGAGGCCGTGTATCGATCTGCCATCCGCGCCAAAGCGCTCGACACGTTACGGGGCTTGCTGCCGGCTGCCGTGCAGTCGAACGTCGGGCTTTTCGGCAGCGGACAGGCGTACGAGGCGCTGCTGCTGCGGATGCGCGCCCATCCCTTGGCGGAAGTGCGTACCTGCGGCGATTTGATGCTGCACGAGCTTCGAAAGGTGATCCCCGCGTTTCTTCCGCGGGTTGATCAGCCGGAGCGCGGCCAACGGTGGACACAATATCTGGCCGAGACGCGCGACGCGACAGCCGCGGTGGCGGAGCGACTGCTTGGCAACACCGAACCCGAATCGCGGCCGGAAGTGATGTTGACCGACTTCGATCGTGACGCAGAAATCAAGATCGTGGCCGCAGCGTTGTATGCGGCGTCGGACCTGCCAGACGACCAATTGCTGAGCATCGCGCGGCGGCTGTCGCAGGCGGACCGCGAGGAGGTTCTGCGAGCGTACGTCGGCACGCGTGGCAATCGGCGCCACAAGCCAGGACGCGCCTTTGAGCGCGCTCCGTATCGCTTCGACATCCTGTCGGATTATGGCGCCTTCCGCGATCTTCAGCGCCATCGGCTGCTGACACTCGAGTGGCAGCCCCTGAGCACGAGACACGGTTATATCGAGCCCGGCGCGATTGAAGAAGCTGGCGGTCACGACAACTGGCGCCTGGTGATGGATGAATCCGCCGGGCTCTGGGAAGCGCTGCGTGAAGCCGGCTTCGGCAGCGTGGCGCCGTATGCGGTGTCGATGGCCTACCGAGTTCGCTTCTACATGGAGATGAATGCGCGCGAGGCGATGCACGTCATTGAGCTGCGCAGCGCGCCCCAGGGACATCCCGCATATCGCCGGATTTGCCAGACGATTCATACGCTTATCGCCGAGCAGGCAGGCCACCGCGCAGTCGCCGCGGCGATGACCTTTGCGGATCACTCAGAGGTCGAGCTCGAGCGCCTACAGGCCGAACGCGCGAGCGAACGGCAGCGACAACAGCGGATCTCCAACACGGAGAACGCGGAGGGGACCAAGGACCCCCCGTCACCTCTGCGACCTCTGTTTTAGTTAGGACTTTGTGGCCGGCCTGCGCGAGTCTGGTGTATAACTGTGCGTAACGAAGCCGGGCTTGCGCGGTAAAATCGACACATTCGCATACGTTCAAGCCGTGCAAGCACGGCTAGAGGATCACCGCCATGTCAGAGAAGGTTTCCGTCGATCGTCGCAGCTTTCTGAAGAGCGCGGCCGTCACCGGCGCCGCAGCGTTCGTCAGTAGCGCCGGCGCAATGACCGCGCAGCAAGCCGCGCCTTCTGGTCCCGCGACGGCGCCGACGCTGCCGCCAGAGGCCGATCCGCCAGGCGGGGTCGATGTGCTCACAACCGATCGCCCCGGTGGCGACTTCATGGTCGACGTCATCAAGACCTTGAATATCGATTACGTCGCCTCGAACCCCGGTTCGAGCTTTCGCGGCCTTCATGAGTGCATTGTCAACTACGGCGACAACAAATCGCCGGAGTTCCTCACGTGCTGCCACGAAGAGTCCTCGGTAGCCATGGCCCAAGGGTATTTCAAGATTGAGGGCAAGCCGATGGCCGTCCTGTGCCACGGCACGGTGGGTCTGCAGCACGCCGCAATGGCGATCTACAACGCCTATTGCGACCGCGTTCCGGTATACATCCTCGCTGGCAATAGCATCGACGCCACGATGCGGCGGCCCGGTGTGGAGTGGGATCACAGCGTGCAAGATGCCGGAGCGTTGATCCGCGACTTCACGAAATGGGACGATTTGCCGGTTTCGCTCCCGCACTTTGCCGAATCCGCCGTGCGCGCCTACAAGATCGCGATGACACCGCCGATGATGCCGGTGCTGATCGTGATTGACGGCGGCTTGCAGGAGGACCCCATTTCACCAGAGGTCAAGGCGCGGCTGCGGATCCCGAAGCTGACGCTCACCACGCCGCCGCAAGGTGATGCCGGTGCAGTGGCCGAGGCGGCGCGGCTCCTCGTCAGCGCCGCAAACCCTGTCATTGTCGCCGATCGTGCGGCGCGAACGCCGGCGGGCATGAAGTATCTCGTCGAGCTCGCCGAAACGCTGCAGGCGCCAGTTGTCGATCAGGGTGGCCGGATGAATTTCCCGTCACGGCACCCGCTGAATCATAGCGACGGTGGCCGGGCGCTGATTGCGAGCGCCGATGTCATCCTGGGGCTCGAGCTCTCGGACTTTTGGGGCACGGTCACTGCGTTTCGCGACTCGCTCGTTCGCAGCTCTCGGTCGATCATCGAGCCCGGCACGAAACTCATCAGCATCGCCGTCGGCGACCTGTTCATCAAGGCGAACTATCAGGACTTCCAGCGGTATCCCGAAGTGGACATCGCCATGGCGGCCGATGCCGAGGCGACATTGCCGGCGCTCGTCGAAGCCGTGAAGCGACGAATCAATGCGGATCGCCGGCGGGTTCTCGACGAACGCGGTCGCAAGCTCGCGGAGGCGCGTCAGAAGACGTTCGACCGGGCGCGCGCCGACGCCACCTATGCATGGGATGCCAGCCCCATCAGCACGGCACGCTTGTCAGCTGAGCTCTGGCCGCACATCAGGAACGAAAACTGGTCCTTGGTGTCGGAGATTACGGGTATCAGTCGCTGGCCGATGCGGCTGTGGAATTTCGATCAGTACCATCACTTCATCGGCGGCTCTGGCGGAGCCGGCGTTGGCTACGGAGCCCCGGCATCCGTAGGGGCGGCGTTGGCCAACAGGAAGTACGGCCGCCTGTCTGTCAGCATTCAGAACGACGGCGATTTCATGTACGCTCCGGGCGTTTGGTGGACGGCCGCGCATCACCAGATTCCTCTGCTCGCCGTCATGCACAACAATCGCGCCTACCATCAGGAAGTGATGCACATTCAACGGATGGCCGGGCGGCACAATCGCGGCATTACCCGTGCTGCGATCGGGACAACGATTGAAAATCCCAACGTCGACTACGCGAAGATCGCACAAGGGATGGGGGTCCACGCGGAAGGCCCCATTACCGATCCCAAAGATCTCGGTCCGGCCTTCAAGCGAGCGCTGGAGGTCGTCAAACGCGGTGAGCCGGCGCTCGTCGACGTCGTCACACAGCCGCGCTGAGCGGTTGTTGGCACGGAGGACACATGAGACGGTCTGGATCCTTCCTTCGCTTCCTCGCGGCGGCCGTGACAGGAATGACGATCCTCGCGCCCGCGGTTGTGCGAGGCCAGGCAGGGACCCCGAGCGCGGCCCCTGCCGGGCAAAAACCCCCGGCGACGCCGGCCGTTCCGGCCGGGAACGCGCAGAAGGGCCAGCAGCTTTACACGAGCTATGGCTGTTACGAATGTCACGGGCGCGAGGCGCAGGGCTCAACGGCGACTGGCCCCAGGCTTGCTCCTCGTCCGATCGCGTTTGCGGCATTCGCGAAGTACGTTCGCGGGCCGAGTGGACAGATGCCGCCGTATACGAGCAAAGTGGTCTCGGACACCGACCTGGCGGACATCCACGCGTTCCTGCAGTCGCGGCCCCAACCGCCGGCGGTCGAGAGCGTTCCATTGCTGAAGTAGATTGCCTGAAGCCCGTAGTCTGAAGCCTGGTCAATCCGCCCGTCTCCAATACCTCCCGTATTCTTCAAGGAATGTCAGCGAACTCAAGTTGCGCATCCGATCGAAGAACAGGACACCGTCCAGATGATCGGTTTCATGCTGGATGACGCGCGCCTGAAAATCAGCCGCGTGAATCTCGAAGGGGCCGGCGCGGCGATCCAGAGCGCGGACGATGATTTCTTTGGAGCGCGGCACACGGCCGCGAATGTCGGGAATACTCAGACAACCCTCCCAATCCTCCACGATCTCCGGATCGACAATCGTGATTTCGGGATTGATCAGCACGACGGCATCCGACGCTTTCGCATGATCGGGCTGATCGGCGCCGGCGTCTGATTCGGTCAGCACTGCGACAAACACCCGCAGCCCCTCGTGAACTTGCGGCGCCGCCAGTCCAACCCCGCGATACTCCATCATCGTCTCGATCATGTCGTCGATGAAGGCTTGAACCGGTGCGCTCTTGATCTCGGCTCGCTCGAGCGGTCGCGCGACCGTGCGCAGGACGGGATGTCCCATACGCGCGACTTTCAGAATGGACATGGCCAAAATTATACGTTACGGTGATAGGCTGCCTTCGCCAAGGCTTCGGCCAGCCTTCGCGCAAGGCTATGTCGGCCCGACGAGCGTGCGAAGCGAAGTCGGGCGAGCCTCGACGTAGCTCGACAAGATGCCTCCACACAACGATTCTCCCACCTATCGATTCTGTCCGGCGTGTAGTGGCACGCTCGAGTCGCGCCTGTTGAAAGCTGGCGAGCCGGAGCGGCTCGTCTGCGCCGCGTGTGGGTACGTGTTCTATCTCGATCCAAAGGTCGCGGTCGGCACGATCATCGAAATGTCCGAGGGGGGCATCGTCCTGGTACGTCGTGCCATCGACCCCGGTTACGGCAAATGGGTCTTTCCGGGTGGGTACGTCGATCGTGGCGAGCAGGTACACACGGCGGCAATTCGCGAGGCACGGGAAGAGTGCGGCCTCGAGATCGAACTAGAGCGATTGGTCAACGTGTACTCATATCCCGGACGGGCCCCCATCATCCTGGTATACAGCGCTCGAGTCATCGGCGGCACGCTCTGCACCGATGATGAAGGACTGGAAGTCCGCGTGTTTGACCCCACTGACATCCCGTGGGACGATCTGGCGTTTCGCAGCACACACCAGGCGTTGCACGACTACATCACCGGCGAAGTACGCCTGGTCCTCGGTCAGCAAGTTTGAATGTTTGTCTCGCCGTAGTCACACTGACGAAGTTGTTACGCGATTCCCGCTTTTGTTGACCGCCAACTCACGGTTTTCCCGGGTTTTTCCGCAATCAACACAAGAACCTGTATGGCATGCGGCCTGCACCATGTAAGTTGGAATACCGTATGACCATGCAGCGGACCATTTTCGCAGCTCAAATCATCAGCCTGGCGCTGCTGACGCAGGCCTGTTTCAGCGTCGAGTATCAGGAAACGCTCAAGAACAGTCCCAGC
>Ga0184627_10001218_pt1 | contig 10375 bp, 10 predicted proteins | sample PLM3_127_b1_FD_133150 | JGI IMG/M metagenome (GOLD analysis project Ga0184627, IMG submission 133150) | Groundwater sediment microbial communities from an aquifer in East River, Colorado, USA - PLM3_127_b1 | ecosystem: Environmental > Terrestrial > Soil > Riparian zone | place: USA: East River...
CGGCCGGGATCGCCGCCGCTGGCTTGGCCGGTCACGAGGCCGTCTTCATCGGCGACGCTCGGCGCGACGCCGACGTGGCCCGGGCAGCTGGCACCCGGTTCGTGGGCCTGGTCCGCCCAGGACACCCCGACGCCTTCGCCGGCAGCGGCATCATGGTCGTCGGCTCGTTGTCCGAACTGGCCGCCGACGTCATCCGGGCGGTGCGCTTCCCGGTGACGCGGGAGGCGCACGATCAGGAGCCGGCGTCGGCGCCCCCGATCGAGCCCAACGTGTGAGGCCTATCGCGGTGTGCTGGTCGTGGGAACCCCGAACAGCAGAGTGCAGCTATTCGTCCAAGCCGTGGGCGCACCAGATACCCGACCAGAACCCTGGATCATCAGGCAGGAGGATCTCGATGAGCGCCGGGCGACCCTCGGCGAGATCGTCGGACAGCCGCTCCATGAGCAGGAGGAGCGCCCGAGGGTGGGAGGTGGCGGTGCCGTCGAGGCGAATCGTCTCGGCCCGAAGTCCGAGCGCCGTCGCCACCGCGGCGTAGGACAGGTGGGGATTCGACAGGTGAGACCCTTGCGCCATGCGAGAGAACCGTGAGCTTGTGGCCTGAGTCCGCAGGGAGACGCTGCCACCGTTGTTGGCCACGAGGAAGGTGATCGCCAAGCCATTTTCGGCCGCGACGATTATGCCTTGCATGCCGTTGGTGAAGGCGCTGTCTCCGAGCAGGCACAGCACAGGACTCGACGGGTTGGCGAACGCGTGACCGACGGCGTACCCAATGCCACTTCCGACGAATCCACCGTGCGGCCCGAAGACGCGCACACCCAGCGGAAGGTGTTCGTAGGCGTCGGCGATGAGTCCGCCGAACAGCTGGCTGTCGTCGACGAGCACCGGTGACGGAACGGCTCGCAGCGCGTCACCGACCGCGCGGGCGATGTCATGACGTGGGCCCGCCTCCGGTGCCGGGCGATCCTTGGCCCCCATCCAACTCGCCGCCCGGCCGTCCCGTCCAAAAGATCGGCAGATCTCCACCAGCACCTCGGCGACGTCTCCTGCGATGAGGAGATCGTCTTCGTTCAGGTAGCGGTTCTTGCGGGTAAGATGCGGAGCGGAGGAGATCGCGAGCTTCGGGCACTTCGGCAGCTCACCGACGACACGGCGATAGAAGTTGCGATCCTCCAGGGTGATCAGCAGGTCCACGTCGTCGGACAGGCGCGTCGCCTCCCGAGGTGTCGGTGGCCACAGACCGGCGAATTGTTGGAGATCGGCAGCTCTGAGCTGCTCGAAGAGCATCGGACCACGTCGATAGCGGACCTGTGCGACCGCAGCCCCGGTTTGCCGGCAGAACTCCCTAAGAATCCCCCGTGCCCCGTGCTGGCGCAGGAAGTAGTCGTCTAGCAGGATGAGCGGGCGCGAGGATCGGTCGATCATGGCAATGGCACGTTCCAACGCGCCCGGGGTCCGCGGAGCGGGCGCGGGAGGCAGGATGCCCGCTGCCTCCACGGCCGTCTCGGGCACCCAATGCTCCTCGGACGCATCCTGAGGGATCCCGAAGAGCACCGGCCCAAATGGCCGGGTTCTGACCCGGGCGAGCGCCTGCCGAAGCGCCTCGATGAAATGGCACGCGGCGAAGGCCGAGCGATCGGGCCCGATCTCGGTGGCTCCGACGGCGAACGCCCCGACCGCATCGATGAGGCCGTGCTCGCCGTGGGGAGGCAAGAAGGGAGCCGAACGCGTCGCGGGCATTCCCACAATGCAGAGCAGACCCACCTCGTTTCGCCGCGCATCCCCTACCGCACCTGTGGCGTTGGTCAGCCCACGGGCACCGTGCAGCAGCGCGACGGGGGCTTGGGCACCCGCCAGAGCGGCGCCGCCGGCCATGAACACTGCTTCCTTGTCACCCCTCGCGTTGATCAGATTGACCCCGGCGTCGGTGATAAGACTCTCGGCGAGGCACAACTCAGACGTCCCGATGTAGGCGAAGACCATCCGCGTGTCGTGTTGACGCAGGATGTGCGCGATCGCCTGCGCGCCCGTGAGCATCTTCCGACACCTCCACATGATCAGTTTGCGGTGAGCGCGAAGACTTGCTCTTCAAGCCACGCCGCCTGGGAACGCTCGAGGATGCGGGCTCGTAACAGTGACGCGCGCCGCAGTCGCTCTCGCGACGTCATGCCATGAGCGCGTTCCATGGCCCGCCCGGTTCGCTCGACGTCGAAGGGATCGATGCCGAGCACGCCATCGGTGAGTTCCTCGTAGACGCCGGTATTGCGGGACAGGACCACGACGGGGGCGGCCTCACCGACGATGAGCGCTTCCTCGGCCACCAGGTTGAAGCCGTCATAGGTCGAGTCGACCAAGACGGCGTCGGCGATCCGCAGGCCCGCAAGCGCGCGGTGTCGATCCGATGCGGTGTGGTCGGGATCGGCGTGCAATGTGATGGGCGCATGGCCTGCCCGGCCTCGCCAGCGGTCGTTGACCGGGTCAACGACCGCTCGGCACTCCGCGAAATAGCGGCGGTAGTCCGGCCGCCATGTCCTCGCCGGAGAGACGATAGCGAGAAACCACAGCTTCGCCGCGAGGTCAGGACGGCGCTCCAGCAGCGATTCGAAGGCGAGGAACCCGCGCAGCGCGTTCTTCCACGGCTCGACCCGATCGACCCGCACGATCGTCCACCTCCCCGCCTGTTCTCGCCGGTATCGGGAGACCCATTCGCCGGCGCGCGAGGATCCTCCAATGCTCCTCACCACGCCGACGTCCAGCGGTGCGGGCTCCGCGATGACCGACACGCGCCGGCCAGCGAAGACGACGCCTTCTGGCGTTACTTCGCTGTGAGGCAAGAACCGTTCGCAACAGCGCAGGAACGCCTGCGCCCAGCGATCGCAGTAGAACCCGACGGCGTTGAAGGTAAGGAGGCCAGTGAGCGTCTCTCGGCAGACGACGGCCGGGACTCGCGCGAAGTAGTCAGGCTCGCACCAGGGCATGTGGTGGAAGTACAGCCCCCGCAGCGGGCGCGGACTTGCGGCCCGAATCTCCGCAGCGAGGAGCATCAGGTGATAATCGTGAGCAACGAGAACTTCTTTCGCCCGCGCGGCCGTGGCCGTGACCGCATGGGCGAACATCCGGTTCACCTGTCGATAACAGGCCCATGACTCGCCGAGGTGCACGTCGGTGCCAAGCTCGTAGGTGAAGACCTGACCCAGGTAGCCCACACAGGCGTCTTCGTAATGCCGGCGGTGGGTCTCACGGGGCAGATCCAGCATGTGCAACGAGATGCCGCCGGCATGCTCTGGCTGAAGGCCCAGTGACACGGCATGACGATCGGCGTCGCTGATAGCGGCGAAGATCCATCGCCCGCCGAACCTCTCCAGCATCGGCAAGACGAGCGGCACCATGCCGCCCGGGACGGTCCATGCCGTCCTCGGCACGCCGGACTCGTCCACCCTGTAGGAGACCGGGCCCCGATGCGAGCAGACCATCCCGTCCCCGTCCCCGGGTGGGGACGGCGACCCGCTCGCCGCGCTCCTGGCCTGCCTGCGCGCTGCCGGCACCAAGGGCGCCAAGGTCGCCGAGCTGGCCGCCGCCATCGCCCGCGCCAAGACCTGGGTCTACGAACGCCTCCAAGACCTCGAACGCCAAGGCGAGGTCGAGCGGGCCGGCCACGGCCGCTGGCGCCTCATCAACCCCCAGCACCCGGGCGGCAACTCCGACCACGGCGGCCACGATGAGTGACCGCCCCGGCTCGCGCGCGTGCGTGCGTCACGCGCCTGCGCCCTGGGTGCCGTCCCCGGCCGTCCGGAAGTCCGGACGGACAACCACCCTGCGTGGCCGACCCTGGCCACGCCCTGCCAGTGGAAGGAGGTGACACCCATGGCCCGCACCTGCCGCCGCTGCGGCTGGTAGCCGCCCCACGCCCCTCGGGAGGACGGGACTCGCCCACCGTCCCCATCCTCGCGTCCCAGACCCCCTCGATCATCGGAGCGACATGGCACCGGCAGGCATCCGCAAGACCCGACCGGCTGGCAGGTGGTGTCACCTGGGCCATGCGTGGGGAGGCCGGCATGGGCTCGGTGAACTGGCGCAAGCGCGGTCGCCGCTACCAGGTCTCGTGGCGCCTGGACGACGGCTCGCAAGGCTCCAAGGCGGTCGCCACCCGAGACGAGGCACGCGAGCTGGCCGCGGCCAAGCGGTTGGAGATCGCCAGCGGCGCCTGGAAGGGCCGCCAGCGGGGCAGGCTCACCTTCGACCGGTGGGCCGACGACTGGTGGGCGGTCTGGTCCGGCGAGCCCACCTTGAGCCCCAACTCGCTCACCATGACCGAGAGCCGGCTCCGCACCCACCTGCGCCCCTTCTTCGGCCTACGCGTCATCGAGGACATAACCTCCCGGCTCCTGCGCCAGTGGCAGAACCAGATGGCCGCTCGGCGCGGGCACGCGACCGTGATGGCGTGCCGGTCGGTGCTGTTCCGCATCCTTCAGTTCGCCGAGGACGAGAACGCGATCCCGGCCAACCCGATGCGTAGAGTGGCTGCCCCCAAACGCCCGGTCGACCCTGACGTGGTCCTCGGGACGGCCAAGCGTCGCGTGCTTGCCCCCGAAGAGGCCGGCGTGCTCCTCGCGGCGTTCCCGCCGTTCTGGTGGGATCACGTGATTACCCTGCTCGGCTGCGGGCTGCGTATCAGCGAGCTGGCCGGCCTGCGAGCCGGCCGGGTCGACCTGGCCCGGGGCGTGCTCCAGGTGGTCGACACCCGCTACCAGACCGGGGCGAAGTACGGCAGCGGCTTCAAAGGACCCAAGAGCGCCGCCGGCGTGCGAGATCCCGCTCGCCCGCCAGGTCGCCGAGGCCCTCGCCCGCCGGCTGCCATCCGGCAACGACCCGGCCGCGCTGGTATTCACCGGTCCCGGCCGGCGGGCCGGGCCGCCCGGGCGGCCCAGGGGTGCCGCGCGGGACCCGCACGGTGCTATCCCGCGACAACTTCCGTCGCCTGTACCTGCGCGCGGTCGCTAAGACTGCCGATCCGGCCACAGCCCTGAGCCCTACCGGCCGGCAGGTCCTTGAGGCGCTGCGCGCCAACGACGGACAGACGGCCGGCGAACTGGCCGAGCGGCTCGCGGCGACCGGGCGCCGGCTTCGACCCGCGACCGTCGCCGCCTGGCTCACCCGGTTGGAGGACGCCGGGCTCGCGGTCGCGGGTGTGGGCGGCGACTCGCGCTGCTCGGCGGTCACCATAGGACCCGGTCCGCTGCGGCGTCTGCATCTCAGCGGCCCGCACGACCTGCGGCACACGTTCGCGACTTGGCTCGAGGACGCAGGCGTGCCGGCACGGGTCATCGATGAGCTGATGGGCCATGCGGGAGGACGTCATGCTGAGCGGGGGAGCCACGTTGGGCGGACTTACCGACATACCACCCCGGAGATGCACGCCCAGGTCGTCGGTGCAGTCGAGGAACGGCTGGCCCACTGATGCCGTGCTGATGATTGCTTCGGGCTCAGCCTCACACCTGCTCTGTACCGCTGTCCACCTATATGTCTCCCCACCATGCTACTTCGGCCCGATCAACACAACTCGCCAACCGGTCATCTGGCGCCGAGCCGGCGCGATTCGACCTCTATGCTGATCCGGCGCAGCATTGGGGCCGGAATCGCGCTGATCCCTGCCCAGCCAGCTGCGCCAGGTTGGAGCGGCCCCGGCCGGCGCCTCAACGTCGCGGCGTATCAACCGTTGCAGCTATATCAAGCGTGTTATAGTCTTTGGATGTGGGCCGTGCAGTGGCATCCCGAGGCCGAGGAGGAGTTGATGCAGCTCCCGCGGGACGAACAGCTGGCACTCGACCACGCCGCCGGCAAGCTCGCCGCAGTCGGGCCGGCGTTGCCATACCCGCACCAGAGTGCCGTCAAGGCCGGGCAGGGCCTGCGCGAACTGCGTCCCCGAGGCGGAAGGAGCCGCTGGCGTGCGTTGTACGACCGTCGCGGCGACACGTTCGTGATCGCGGCTGTGGCGCCCGAGGCACAAGTCGACCGGCGAGGGTTCGACCAGGCGGTCCGCGCGGCCCGTAGACGGCTGGAGGAGTAAGTACGCGATGGCCAAGCGAGCCGCACGCAAGACCGAGCTAATCCCACACCAGCAGGTTCACGAGCGCCTGATGCAGGACCCCGAATACGCTCGGGCCTGGCAGGAGACCGAGCTGGCCGATCAGGTTGCGACCCTGCTGATCGCCTACCGGGCCAAGCACAAGCTGAGCCAGACAGAGCTTGCTCGGCGGCTCGGGATGCGCCAGCCCGCCATCGCCCGGCTTGAGGCCGGCCAGCACGCACCCTCGTTCCGGACGTTGGCCCGGCTCGCGGCGGTGCTCGAGGTGGAGTTGAACCTGCGCATCACCGCAGACGGCTTCCAACTGACCGCCTAGCGCCAGACGTCGGCTTCAGGGCTTGAAGCCGACGTCTTGTCCATGGGCGCATACTTTGGCCAACCCGATCCGATGGAGGTGCGCGGTGCCGAAGTATGGAGGCCGCCGATACGGCTACGGACGGCCCGGTCGGCGGGTGCGAGGCTACTACAGGGCGCGCTCGCGGTGCCCGGCCCAATTCCCGGCTGCCTGCTCCAGCTCACTGGCTATCTGGCTGTCGCAGTGGGGCTTGTCCAGGTTGTCCACCGCCTCGGAAGGAGCCGGCACCGAGCCTGTCGCTTCAGCTGATCCGCGCCCCTCTTGTGAGCGCGTCCTCATGGTCGCGGGCAATCCCCTCTCGTATTGGCTGCGGCTACGAAGGCATCGCCGACCCTTCGCGGGGCAGGCGCAGCAGTGACTGGGTGAGCGCGGGGTTGGAGGGCAGCGGCTGGCGCTCACCGGTCGGCCGGAAGCCGACCCGCTCATACAGCGTTCGAGCGGCGGCGTTCTGGTCAGTCACCCACAAGATCACCTCGCGGGCCTGTCGTTGGTCCGCCCAGCGCACGGCCTGGTCGACCAGTGCCCGGGCGACGCCCCGGCGCCGGTGACGCGGGTCGACCCACATTGCGACCAGCTGCATTCGTCTGGGGGCGCTAGGCTCGGCGAAGATCGCGGCCATGCCGATGCCGGCGCCGTCCTCGCGGGCGATGAAGTCCGCTGAGGCTGGGCCACCCTCGGCCCACTGCCGCCAGACCGTAGCTATTCACCAAGGGTAGATGGGTGTTGTCGCTGGTCAGCGGCAACCTCGACAGGACCGTGTGGCCACGGCGAGGGCTGGTGGCATGCCGTGGGTGTCAGCCAGGGCTGAGCGCTGGCGGCAGCCACGGCCCGGTGGCAAACAGCTGCCGGAGCGCCTCAAGCGTGTCCAGCCCCCACTTGGCGGCGGTGGACAGGTAGGACCACACGATGGCGAAGTCGGCCAGCCCCTCCAGGGTGCGCCAGCACCCACCCGAGGCGCGCTGCTGCACCTTGACCGGGCGGACGTCCCGGTCAGGTAGGACCGCCGCATTGCTGCGGCGGTCCCCCTTCAGAACCGGACGTGCCCGGTTTCCGGGCATCTCGGCTCAAGCAAGCCCCGGGGGCTCACGGGCTGGCAGCAGTGCTGGGAGGCTGCCGGCGGTGATGTGCCCGCCGGTGACAGCCTGTGTGTAGGAGACGCTGTTCCTCGTCCGGTCGGTCCTGTCCGGTGTGGACGATCACCTGTTTGGTGATCGCCTTGCGGGTGGTCCGCAGCCACTGCTCCCATTCGTGAGGGCTTCGTGGCTGGTGGCCGGCGTGCAGTAGGAGCCCGGTGCAGACCAGACAGCGGCCGTGCTGCTTGCCGAGCAGTCGCAGTACGGTCGGGTTGACCGGCGGGGGTGCTCCCTTGCGTCGCCGCTCGGCCCAGTACGTGGCCCGGGCGGGGTCGTCGGGGGACGCCGCACCCTTGACCAGGTCGTGCCGGACGATCCGTGTCCAGGCGAACCGGTGCAGGTAGGCGCCGCTGTCGCGGTTGCCGAACACCCACCGGTCGTGTCTGGTCGGGTGGAACTGGCCGAAGTAGCGGTCGATGACCCACCGTTTCGGCTTGTCCGGGTGGCGAAACAGCGCCCACCGGTAGAGCAGTGTCCACACGTGGGCGTCCAGCATCTGGAACGTCTGGGTGGACACCACGCTGCGGTAGTAGGCCGCCCAGCCGCGCACGACCGGGTTGAGCGCGCGCAGCACTGCCGCGGCGTTGGCCCCTCGCAGGGCCTTGACCTCGGCAGCCAACCGTTCCCGGACTCGTCTCACGGCCGCCGTGCTGGGTTTGATCAGCAGCTTGTCGCCGTAGCGGCGGACGTTGAACCCCAGGAAGTCAAAGCCGTCCGCGAGGGACACGATGCGTGTCTTGTCCTCGTTGAAGGCCAGCCCCTTGGGCGCCAGCCACCCGGCCAGCCGCGTCTTGACCTGTTGGGCCTGCTCACGGCTGTCGCAGAGTGCGACAAGATCATCTGCGTAGCGCACCAGCACCGGGGTTCCGGGCACCGCCGCATAGGTCTCCCGGTAGGGATTCCAGCGGTAGGCGGCGCCAGCGGCTTGCTCCATGCCGTGCAGGGCAATGTTGAACAGCAGGGGGCTTGCCACCCCGCCTTGGGGGGTTCCCTCCTCGGTCGGAGCGAGTCGGCCCTTGTCGATCACCCCCGCCTTGAGCCACCCGGCAACCGCCGCTTTGGCGGGGAACGTGCCGAGCTGGTCGAGGATGTGGTCATGCCCGACTCGGTCGAATGCCGCTGTCAGGTCGGCGTCCAGCGCCCATCGGCGCTTGGTCCGCCTGCCCACCACCGTCCAGAAGACCGCGGCGATGGCGTCCTGGCAGCTACGGCCCGGCCGGGACCCATAGGATCTCGGCTCGAACCGCGCCTCCCACTCCGGCTCCAGCGCGTTGACCGCCAAGGCTTGCAGGCACCTGTCGGCGATCACGGGAATGCCGAGACCGCGCTGTTTCCCGTTGCCCTTCGGTATGTACACCCGCTTGACTGGACGGGCCTGCCAGAGCCTCGACTGGTGTTGCACCCACGTCGCCAGCTCGGCTTTCTCCCGAGCAGTTCGGATCACCTGCCCGTCGATGCCCGCCGTCTTGCGGCCAGCGTTTTGCTCCGTGACCCGCCGCACGCTCAGCAGCGTGTTGGCGCGAGAACGAAGCGTCAACTTCTGCAAATTGCGGACCCTCTTCAGGTCCCCAGCCTGTGACGCCGCGAAGACCCGCTGCCGTAGACGCCGTACGTCGTCCTCGACTCGCCGCCAGTCAACAGCGTCCCAGTCGAGAAGGCCGCCCTCTGGTCCGTTCACCACGCCAACGCCAGCCACGGCGGTGCCCGCCGTGGCCTTCCGCGCCGCCGCGGCGCCTAACTTGTCCTTCGGTTCCGGGTCCTTGGTCACCTGACCCCTTCGCGGGCTCACCCGACCCGCGTGGGCACCCTTTCGGGCCCGGGCACCAGGCCCGGTATCCGGCCAGTTCTCCGCGGCGGCCAGCGGAGGGGCCAGCCATAGCGTCGCGGTCTTCCTGTCGCCTTTCGGCGTGCCGGCATTGGCTTTTCGGGTCATCCTGCGCCCGCCAGGGACTTGCGCCTTCCTTACGGTCGGCCTACCGCCGCGCCCATCCGGCACGGCGGACCCTGACGGGGTTGCCACGTTCCACACGCACGAGATGCGACCGGGGTGGGTGCCCTCTCGACCCCGAGGCGGCGGTGCTCCCACGGCCGACGCTGAGACTCCGGCCGTCGCCTGCCGCTTTGCAGCGGCCAGCCCTACACCCCAGCGGTGCATCCCACCCATGGGGCTCAACCTAACGAGGCATCGTCGAGGGTTCACGGGTGTTCACCCGTCCGGTCTTCCCCTTGCCTGTGGCTCCCGGATGGAGCGGGAGCCCTTGGGCTTCTCCCCGGAGCTTCGCACCCCGCCGTTGCCAGCGACGCACGTCCGGGTGGGGACGGGCCTTGAGCACTGGCCCGGGACTACGCAACCGACACCGTGAGCCGGCCCTCCCCTCTACGAGTCCACTCGCAACGTGCGACCTCGTGTCGCACCTCGGCCTGGTTGTTGGTGAACGCGACCGTCAGGCCGGTCGCGAACCGCAAGATCACCGCCTCGTGGCGGCCGGACCGGCGCGCCAGCCGCAGCCCGTCCTTGGCAGCCCGGGCCCGCCGCCGCTGGTTGGCGGCGATCCCCGTGGCGGCCGCCCCCCGGTACCACGACACGACCGTGTCGAGCGTCTCCGCGCTCAGCGCCTGCGCGCCCGCCGCCCGCGCCGCGCCCGCCGCCCGGTTGGCGAACACCAGCAGGTCGGCCATTGACCCCGCCCACGCCTGCCCGGCCGGGTCGGCCTCCCACACAGCACGCAAGTCCCGGAGCAAATGGGCGCCGCACCAGGCGTGCAGCGCGTCCGCAAGGTGCGCGTACCCCGCGTACCCGTCCCG
>Ga0184627_10001220_pt1 | contig 10369 bp, 6 predicted proteins | sample PLM3_127_b1_FD_133150 | JGI IMG/M metagenome (GOLD analysis project Ga0184627, IMG submission 133150) | Groundwater sediment microbial communities from an aquifer in East River, Colorado, USA - PLM3_127_b1 | ecosystem: Environmental > Terrestrial > Soil > Riparian zone | place: USA: East River...
ACAGCGCTACATCAGTGAATGGCTTCTGGTTGCGTTAGCGACGATTGCAGTTGTCTTCGCCGCTGACCTGCTTGTCATAAACGGCTTGCCAGAATTTGGGGCCAAACATCTTGTGCTGGCCTCGATAGGATTTAGCATTCTGACGACTGGCATGATCTCGTCCTCCTCTGCGGACCGTAGAAATGCCGGCCCATGGCTCAACCTGTTCACCCTGGATAAGCTCCAGATCAGCAAGTTTCTAAGTATAGTCGTTCAGCTCGGCCTCTTGGTATTCGTGGTCCGACTGTTCCGTTTGGAGAACCAAGCTCTCTATCACAACCTCATGCTGCTAACCTTCTATGGTTTTCTGATTCACTATTTTCTTCCTTCCGACTATCGCCTACCCTTTTTCCTTCTTATCTCCCTGGCCGCTATTGCCGGAATCCTTGGTTTCGTAAATAGTATTTGGTTAATAGTAATTGGTCTTGGTCTCATCGGAATCTGTCACCTTCCAGTCTCTTATAACGCCCGGGTAGCGATACTGCTCGTAGCCGGCGCTGCACTGGTTGCATTACGGGCAGGTTGGATCCAAGCCTCCCGGCTTGATGTCATCTGGCCAGTTTTGGCCTCGATGTTTATGTTCCGGTTGATCATATACATGTATGATCTCAAGCATGGTAAGGCGACGCCGACACTCACCAGTACCCTTTCATATTTCTTTTTATTGCCAAACATTGTCTTTCCTTTCTTTCCCGTTGTAGATTACAGTACATTTCGCCGGACTTACTACAATGATGACCAGCACCGAATTTATCAGACCGGAGTACAGTGGATGCTCCGGGGGGTGATCCACCTCATCCTGTATCGTTACCTCAATTATTACCTCATGATTGCCCCGGGGGATGTATCCAATACTCTCGAGCTGGTCCGCTTTCTGATCTCCAATTTTGCCCTTTACCTCCGGATTTCCGGACAGTTTCACCTGATCATTGGCATTCTGCACCTGTTTGGTTTCAACCTGCCGGAAACACACCAGCTCTACTTCCTGGCCTTCAGCTTCACCGATTTATGGCGCCGGATCAATATCTATTGGAAAGATTTCATGTTAAAGGTGTTTTATTACCCCACCTACTTCAGAATCCGGCAGTGGGGAGCCAACAGCAGCCTTGTATTCGCGACCGCCTTTGTATTTTTTCTGACCTGGTTTTTTCATGCTTATCAATGGTTCTGGCTCCGGGGTACATTCCTTCTCACCGCGCCGGATATGTTGTTCTGGTTTATTCTGGCATGTTTGGTGGTGGTCAATACGCTCTATGAGGCCAGGCGCGGCCGAAAACGGTCCTTGGGACAACGCTCCGTGACAGTTGGGGATATTGCTGCTCTGGCGCTCCGTACAGCAGGCACCTTCACCGTGATGGCTGTGCTGTGGTCTTTATGGAGCAGCGATTCTATCCGGGATTGGATTGCTCTGATTTCGGTAGTGGAAGTTACCCCGGAAAACATTGCCGTATTGCTCCTGGTCTTTCTGATGATTACAGTGGTGTTCGGCCTGGTGATTTGGATTAGCTCGCTTGCGGATAATAAGACCGAAACGAATGCAAAGCAGCCCACTTCCTTCGGATCTACCGCTGTGACTGCAGGCGCTATCGTACTGCTTTTCCTTATCGGGAATCCCGTGATCTATAGTCAAATTGGTGGCAAAGCTCAAGAATTAATCAGTGATCTGACGGTGAACAGGCTCAGCGACCGGGAGGCCGCGCTTCTCCAGCGCGGTTACTACGAGGATCTGATCGGCGTGAACCGGTTTAATTCCCAGCTTTGGGAGATTTACTCGAAGCGGCCATCCGATTGGCCCACCCTTACTGAGACGGAAGCTGCACGACAGACCGGTGACAACCTGATTGTAGAACTCGTCCCTTCAACCAGCATTTACTTCCACGGTGAAAAGTTAAGTATCAATCGCTGGGGGATGCGGGATCGTGATTATGAGAGGATCCCCGCGCCAAACGCGTACCGCATCGCCCTGACCGGCCCCTCTTTCGTGATGGGATATGGCGTCGCCGATGACGAAGGTTTCGAGTGGCTGTTGGAGGATCGCCTGAATCGGGAGCACGCCGGAAGCCAATACAGCCAATATGAAATTCTGAACTTCGCCGTTCCCGGCTATTCTGCGATCCAGAATCTGATTGTTCTGGAACAAAAGGCATTATCGTTCCAACCAAACGCTGTCTTCTTTATGGCCCATCAACGTGAAGAGGAGGCGGTGGTTTTGTACCTTGCGGATCGACTATCGGTTGGAGCTGATCTCCCCTATCCGGACCTGATTGAGATCGCCCGTCGGGCAGGGGCCGAGCCGGGAGCGACGAAAGTTGAGACGGAAAGACTCCTACAGCCGGTAGGGACAGAGATCCTCTCGTGGACTTATAGACGCATCGTAGAAGTGTCTCGAGCCCAGGGTATTCTGCCCGTTTGGATCTTCATGCCAACTTTAGAGAACTCGCTGCGGGAGGAGGAAATTACCCACCTGGCCCGTGTGGCTGGGGAAGCCGGTTTTATCGTTCTGGACCTCTCCGACGCATACGAGAACCAGGACCCGGAGTCGGTCGTGGTTGCCTACTGGGATAAGCACCCGAACGCCAAAGGACACAGCCTGATTGCTGATGACCTCTATCAGGCGCTTTGGGAAAAAAGGGAGAATATACCTATTTTCAATAAATAGGGCGCAAGGGGAAATGAATGAACCTCATAATATGAAAAAGTATAGTACTTTTCTTGGGAACATTGCTCTGGTCTTGTTGGGGCTGGGGATTGCGTTAGGGGCGATGGAACTGTTGTTACGGTCAAACCCTAATTGGATCCCGAGCGAGGTTCGCGTTAATCCTCCTCTGCGACGAGTACGCCCATTTATAGATGAAACCTACGATATAAAACTATCTGACGGCGACCTGTTCTACTGGATGCACGGGGCTATTGCACCTTTGCCACCCGAAAAAGATAAGGTGGTTGCTCATGTATACATGACTACCGATGCAAACGGTTTCCGGAATGCTCCACCGGAGAAAGCAACTTATGAGATTGTAGCCCTGGGCGACTCGTATACCAGGGCAAGCGGCGTAGCAATACCATGGCCCCAGAGGCTGGCTGAAAGAATGGGCCGTGATGTGCTCAACCTCGGAGAGGTAGGCCTTGGGCCACAAGGTGAATTAGACGTACTGCAAAAGTACGGCTTGAAAAAGCAACCTCAATTGGTCATTATGGCCTATTTCGAGGGGAATGATTTGTATGATGCCGCATCCTATCAACAGGCTAACCCTTTTATCTTAACCCGTTTTATTAAGTACATGCTCATGCAGGGTTTGGAAGCGTGGCATGATAACAGCCGAGAGGGGGATCAGGTAGCGGTCGCCTCCAGCTACCGATATCCAATTAGGGTTGCAATTAATAACACTGACCTGGAGTTGACCTTTTTTTCACCGTATATTTCCTGGTCATCCATTAGCGCTGAAAGGATCGAATTATCACAAAATTACCGTTTAGTGCAAAGGACGATTTTGAGAGCTCGAGACTTGAGTGCAGCAGAGGGATCTCGTTTTTTGTTGGTCTTTATACCGACCAAAGAACATATCTATCTGCCGTACCTGAATGACCCCAAGACTCTGGCAACGGTTTTTGCCGACGTGCCCGCGTTAGAGCTGGATGAAGAAGGATTTATACAATTAACCGATCAGAAAACAGCGCCGGAATTTGCCTATCAACATATGGACGATCAGTCCCACCTGCTGGCTGCTTTTGCGTCAGAGCAAGATATGAACTACCTTGACCTGACCCCATACTTTCAAAAAGAAGCGGGCACAGGCGCAGAATTGTACTATCCTTTTGACACCCATTGGAACCAGCTTGGTCACGGTCTGGCTGCTGGATCAATTAACAAATACATTGAGGAAATGCCTCCGGATCCTTCCAGGAGACCTTAGGAGATTAAGGATGAAAATTTTATGTTTACTTGACAATGTGGTAAAGCCGGGTGATCGGTGGCTGTGGAAATATCTGCCCTCGAACAATGATGAGTTAGATTTCCTGGTCACCACCGCGGCGGTTGATCAGTTTCAAAAATGGGGCAAATTGCTCAATTACTATCCGGCCTTTTGGCAGACAGGATTTCGGGCATTACTCAAAACCAGGCGAACACATTACGACCTGGTGGTGGCCTGGCAAGGCAAGAATGGCTTCCCCTATGCCGTCCTGCGCAGCATCGTTGGCCAAACATCTCCTCCGCTGATTATCCTGGGCTTCAGCCTTCAGGGCATTGTCAGCCACTTTCTCGGCCTGGTGCGATTTGGGCTGCGTTCGGTATCACGCGTGGCAGTTCTTACCCCGGTTGAAGTTGAGTCATACCGACGACTCTTGTCTTTGAGCCCTGAAGCGATCTGCTACTCTCCTCTTGGCTGGTATGACTCCGTGCAGCGGCACGAAACTCAAGAAGCGCGCAAATCTGACGCCCTGGCTCAAGCCGGAAAGTTCATCTATGCCTTTGGTCGTTCATATAGAGATTATGGGACCTTGGCCCGCGCCGTCGAGGGAACGGAGGTGAATGTAAAGCTCAGTGGCCGCGCCTTCAATTTAGCCGGGATTAAGTTGCCCCATAATATAGAGACCACGGGTTGGCTGAATTATCGAGAGCTAGAAGATTACTTGTTTGAATCCCAATTCTGCGTGGTCCCCCTGCAGCCCATCGCTCACTCGAGTGGTGAGACCAGCCTGCTCCACGCGATGAGCTTTGGCAAGGCCGTAGTGGCGACGCGTTCGCCCGGCACAGAAACGTACATTCAGCATGGGCTCACGGGACTGCTGGTGGAACCCGGTGACGTGCAGGCCATGCGACAGGCCCTTCTACATTTGTGGCGTAACCCTGACGTAGCCGCACAGATGGGCAAAGAAGGGCGCCGACGGTTTGAAGAAAATCATACCATGGCAAAGTTCGCTCTACGCACCTATGATCTCGCCCTGGAGGTCTATCGTGCTCACCGTGGTTAGAGTGAGGAACAAGCCGCTACTGGTACTGATCTTGCTTGCGGCTATCCTTATTCGCCTGCCGGTGGCCCTCTATATGGGCGATCAGGTAACCGTTTTGCCTGGTATTCAGGACCAGGTGTCTTATGATGCCCTGGCGCGCAGCCTGTTGGACGGTCGAGGTTATAGCTTTACAGAGAACTGGTATCCATTCACACCGGCCAATACACCCACCGCTCACTGGTCTTTCATTTACCCGCTCTATTTGGCTGGAATTTATGCGGTAACTGGATACCATCCCCTGGTAGCCCGGCTTCTTCAAGTGGCTGTGGGCGGCGCCCTGCTGTGTTTTCTCGTCTACAGGATAGGCCGCCGGGTTGTTAATGAAGAGACCGGGCTGGTTGGCGCAGGTTTGGCGGCTGTCTATGGGTACTTTATTTATTATAACGTAGCCTTAATGACCGAAACGTTTTTTATTGTTTTGGTACTGCTTACGCTGTATCTGGGTATAGAACTCAAAGAAAATCCTACACTGATGCGCTGGATAGGGCTTGGCTTTTCGCTTGGCCTGGCAGGCTTGCTCAGGCAAACTGTACTGCTTTTCGCTCCCTTTCTGCTCTTTTGGCTATTCATGGAGCTAAGAGGAAGGGGCATCCGTTGGTGGTACTTCGCCCTCCCGGTCGTTATCATCCTCTTGTTGGTGACACCCTGGACAATAAGAAACTATCAGGTATACCGCGAATTTCTTCTCTTGAACTCTAACGCTGGCTACGCTCTCTTTGCTTCCAACAACCCTAACCTGGGAACCAATTGGCGCAATGATGAGGTGGTGGTGCCGGTGCCTAAAGAGCTGGCCGGACAAAATGAAGCGGAACTTGATCGGGCCCTAACTCAAAGAGGGATCGAATATATACTTCAGGATCCTAAGCGTTATCTATGGCTTACCCTGGATAAAACCCTGGAGTATTTTAAGTTCTGGCCATCCAGCGAATCCTCTCAAATAAGCAATCTGAATAGGGTGCTCTCTTTTGGTTTATACCTACCCTTTATGATTTTAGGGCTGTACTTATCTTTCTCCCGCTGGCGCAGTTTTGTAGCCCTGTATTTATTCATTGTAATTCATACGGGCATTCATCTGCTTTCCTGGCCAGCACCTCGGTACCGGTTACCCGTGGATGCCGTGTTAATGGTCTTTGCCGGGTTAGCCTTATACGAATTGGCCAGGCAGATAAAATATTGGCGTCACGGCCTCTCCCTATCAAAGGGTTAATCATCGTGACTGGCCGATCCATGCGATCAAATCTGTCTTCAATGACCACCTCTGATCCCGTCAAAACTCCAACCTTGAGCAAGCGGTCAGACATATTAATCAACATCGCAATTACGATTCTTGGCCCGCTATTGCTGATTGGGTTGCTAGAAGGACTGGCTTATGTCTGGGAGCGAACGCAGGCCAACGGCCTTTATGCCTGGGAGATGGTCGCTTCGCGGCGGTTGGTTTGGGAGCCGCATCCCGAACCGGGTGCCGGTTATACCCTAATGAAGCCCGGTAGTCACTATGAGTGGCAGGGAATCCCGGTAGATATTAATTCGCACGGTTTGCGTGGGCCTGAAACAACCTATGAAAAGCCACCCGCTACATTTCGTATCCTAAATTTAGGTGATTCGGTGGCTATGGGCTGGGGAGTTCACGAGGAAAATACTTACGGCCGGAGATTGGAACTGCTGCTGAATGAGCAGGGCACGGGTGACCTACGATACGAAGTGATCAATGCGGGGGTGCCAGGTTGGAATCTGGAGAATGCTATAGCCTACCTGCAGGCGGAGGGTCTAAAGTATGAGCCTGATATTATTTTGCTTGATCTAACGACCGCTAACGATATCAAGGGCAAGAGTGCATTGCTAGCGGAAAGTCAGCCGTTTCCAATCAAATGGCTCCGGTCCAACACCTATTTTTGGCCGTTTCTCACCGTTCAGCTTCGCTGGTTGGACGCCCGGGCTAAGGGTCTGGAGCAGATTGATGTGATTGATCCGCCAACCAACCCGGATAAGTATTTTCCCCCAGATCCAAAAGCCAAGCAGTGGACAGGGGTCTGGAACTTGGTGCTGGATATCAACCGGCTGGCTGGAGAGAACAATGTCCCTGTCGTGTTGATAGTATTCCCTCTGGAATTCCAGGTTTTCGATGAGAGTTATCCTACGCTCCCACAAGAGGTATTTATGGCTAAGGCGGCTGAAGCCGGGATACCGGCGTTGGATTTGCTGCCCGCCTTTCGGCAAGCTTGCCGGGAGAAGCCAGGTGGCGCGTGTCAACTGGAAGACCGTTACTTATTTGCCGACGTCTGGATGCATCCTTCAGCCTATGGACATGAGGTGACAGCGGTTGAGCTTGAGGCGTTACTGACTCATGGTTTGATCCATGATGAATAACGAAATTGCCATAAAGGAGTACCAATAATCCGGTGGACTTTTCCTGGACAGAAGAGCAACTCAAATTTAAAATAGCAGTGATTGAGTTTGCCCAAAAAGAATTAAACAAGGGGCTGATTGAGCACGATAGGCAGGGTGAGCTACCACGCGAGAATTGGCAAAAGTGCGCCCAATTTGGCATCCTGGGGTTGGCCATCCCAGAGGAGTACGGCGGCAGCGGAGCCGACATCCTGACCACGATGCTGGTGATGGAGGGTCTGGGCTACGGCTGCCGCGATAACGGGCTGATTTTTGCAATGAATGCCCAGATGTGGAGCGTCCAGCATCCCATCCTCGCCTTTGGGACTGAGGCTCAAAAACAGAAATACCTTCCCGGCCTGTGCCGCGGGGGCCTGATCGGCGCGCACGGCATGTCGGAGCCTGACTCGGGCTCGGACGCCTACAGCCTGCGTGCTCGAGCTGAACGAGTCGGTGAGGGCTACATCCTCAACGGGACCAAGATGTTCGTGACGAATGCGCCGATTGCCGATATGGCCCTGGTCTTTGCCACGGTCGACCCGGCCAAGGGAATGGGCGGGGTCACCGCCTTTCTGTTGGACAAAGGGACGCCCGGTTTTAAGGTCAGCCGGAACATCGAGAAGATGGGCCTGCGCACCTCGCCGATGGCCGAGTTGATCCTGGAGGACTGCGTCGTGCCGGTGGAGAGCCGGTTGGGGCCGGAAGGCGCCGGGCCCGCCATCTTTAACGGCTCGATGGAGTGGGGACGCAGTTGCATTTTAAGCAGCCACGTGGGGGCCATGGAACGTCAACTTGAAGCCTGTGTCCGCTATGCCCGTGAGCGCCGCCAATTTGGCCAGCCCATCGGCAAGTTTCAGGCGGTGGCCAACCGGATTGCAGACATGAAGGTCCGGCTGGAAACGGCCCGGCTGCTCCTATACAAAGTGGCCTGGCTCAAGCAGATGGGCAAACCGGCGATCATGGAAGCGGCGCTAGCCAAGCTGTATCTGAGCGAGTGTTTTGTCCAATCCAGTTTGGACGCAATCCGAACCTACGGGGGCTATGGCTACATGACCGAATTCGAAGTCGAGCGCGACCTTCGCGACGCGATCGGCGGGACACTTTACTCTGGGACATCCGATATCCAGCGCGTGATCATTGCCCGTTGGTTAGGCCTTTAGAATGAACAGAAATCTCATATTTTACATTCTCACGATCGCCATTTTTGGCTCCCTTTTGTGGCTGGTTTTCGACCAGGGGACGAAGTTAGAAATTGAACAGAGTGCGCGAACGCAACAAGAGGCGCGAGCCGAAGGTCAGCCACCTGAAGCGACGGCTCAGGAGAGTGCCACACTCGTCTTCTTAACGAATGTATCTCAAAATATAGAGCATCCGCTCAGTCTTTTATTGTTGCAAATTGCCACGATTGTAGTGTTTTCAAGATTGCTCGGCTTCCTCTTTACCAAAATCGGCCAGCCACTGGTGATTGGGGAGATCATCGCCGGCATCATCCTTGGCCCTTCTCTGGTGGGCTTCTTCTGGCCGGGCATCAGCAATTTCCTGTTTCAGCCTGATTCGTTGCCCAACTTACAGTTTCTCAGCCAGCTCGGCCTGATCCTGTTTATGTTTATCGTTGGCCTGGAATTAGATGTCCAACTGCTGAAGAACAAGGCTCACACCGCCGTCGTCGTCAGCCATGCCAGTATTATTTTTCCCTTTTTCGGTGGGGTCAGCCTGGCTTATTTCTTATATCAATCTCTGGCGCCTCCTCAAATCTCCTTTTTAGCCTTTGGCCTGTTTATGGGCATCGCGATGAGCATCACTGCCTTCCCGGTGCTGGCTCGGATCATCCACGAACGCGGCTTGGCTCAGTCGCCGTTGGGCGCCCTGGCCATTACCTGTGCTGCCGCGGACGATGTCACCGCCTGGTGCATTCTGGCGGCCGTGATCGCCGTCGTTCAGGCTGGCACGGTTACCAGCGCTCTTTTGACCATTCTCATTTCGGTCGTCTACGTCTTCGCCATGTTGGCGATAGTTCGACCTTTGCTCCAGCGTCTGGGGGCCCGCTATGCCAACGCCGATAACTTGAACCGGACTTTCGCCGTGGTTGCTTTTGCCGTGTTGTTTTTGTCCGCATTTGCCACCGAGGTGATCGGCATCCACGCCCTGTTTGGCGCATTCGTGGCTGGCCTGGTCATGCCGGCCCAAGCCGGCTTTAGAAAAATGCTGGCGGCCAAAATTGAAGATTTCAGCCTGGTCATTCTATTGCCCTTGTTTTTCGCCTACACCGGCCTCAAAACACAAATCGGCCTGTTGAACGACGGCTCTGCCTGGTTAATCTGTGGCTTGATCATTTTGGTCGCGGTCGCGGGAAAGGTCGTCGGGAGCGTAGCCGCGGCCAAGTTCACCGGCCAATCATGGTCTGATTCCCTTGCCATTGGGGCGCTGATGAACACACGTGGGTTGATGGAGCTGGTTGTGCTCAATATCGGCTATGACTTGGGCGTGCTCTCCCCCACGGTCTTCACCATGATGGTCTTGATGGCCCTGGTGACGACCTTCATGACCTCTCCGGCGCTATCGGCGATACAGTATTTCAGGTGGAAACGAAAGCTGATAGGCGTTTACCCTGTACCGGACAGGATGTAGGGAATTCCTTATCTAGAGTGGCTCAACTCGGCCAGCATGACCCAGTGCCGCAATTAGCATAATCTCAGTCAGTCTTGGAGGACAACACATGTACGATGTCATTATCATAGGCGCGGGCCCAGCTGGCTCGACGATGGGATCGTATCTGTCGAAGGCCGGGATCAAGAACCTGATTTTGGAGGGCCATAACCAGCCACGGCCGCACGTGGGTGAGTCGCTGGTCCTCTCCACCATGCGGGTCTTCACCGAGCTCGGTCTTCTCGACACAATGGACCAGGCAGGGTTCCCCAAGAAGTATGGCGCC
>Ga0184627_10001221_pt1 | contig 10365 bp, 10 predicted proteins | sample PLM3_127_b1_FD_133150 | JGI IMG/M metagenome (GOLD analysis project Ga0184627, IMG submission 133150) | Groundwater sediment microbial communities from an aquifer in East River, Colorado, USA - PLM3_127_b1 | ecosystem: Environmental > Terrestrial > Soil > Riparian zone | place: USA: East River...
AGAGCCCCCGGCCAAGGCCGGGGGTCGAGGCGAAGGGTTGATGGACCTGTTGCCGGAAGAAACTAGCGTATGATTCGCCTGCGGATGGAACATCTCATCGTCCTGTTTTACGTTAAGTATTCGCCGCACCGGTCTTCCACTGCAGCTCCAGCCGCTTGAGTGCGTCGTCGAGCGGCATCGCCTCGCGCCCCAACAGCCGTTCGAGCTTTGTGGGTTTAAGACCGCCCCGCAGCTGCCGCGGCGCCTTCTGCCGCAAGCTCTCGGTCGATACGGGTACGATAAGATCCGGCGAGCCCCCGAAGAGCTTGACGAGCGCCCGGGCGAAATCTGACCGGGCCACCAGATCTGCGCCGACGACGTTGACAACCCCGCGCGCTCCCCGTTGGGCGAGAGTTAAACTCACTCGCGCCAGGTATTGCGCCAAGGTCGGATTACCGAACTGATCCATCGGAATCGTCATCCGCTCTCCCGTTCGAACCTTGCGGTAAACCTGCATCGCGAAATTCTTCGAATTGGAATCCCAACCGAATACCACGGTGGTGCGCAGGATCAAGGCATTCTCGTCAATGGCGGAGATCGCCCGCTCCGCCGCCAGTTTGCTTCGTCCGTAAACGCTCAACGGCGAAGGAGGCTCTTCCTCGTCGTAGGGGCCCGCATTGCCGTCAAAAACATATTCCGTCGAATAGAAGACCAGACGCGCTCCCGCGGCGCGGGCCGTTTCGGCCACGGCGCGGGGACCTTCGACGTTGATTGCGAACGCCTCGTCGGCATGTTCTTCGCAGTAATCGACGTGGGTCAAGGCCCCCGTCAAAAAGATCACCGCGGGCCGATGGCGCTCGATGCAAGCGCGCACTCGGGCCGAATGGGTGATATCGAGCGGCTCTAATCCCGGCCTTGGATTTTTCGCATAGGTGCCCGCAACGTCGATTTGCGCCCGCCGCAAAACGCGCAACAGAGCCCCGCCCACCAATCCCGAGGCTCCGACGACCAATGACTTTCCCGATGCCATATGACAAAGCCTCTCAGCGTCACGCGGCGACTGTCTTTTCATCTTTCCAACTCATCAGTCTCCTGAAACTCCCGTTCGAATCCACGGAATCGATTTCTTTGCGCCGCTCGCGGGTTTTGCGCTCAAACCAGAATAGCAGCTTGCGCTCGGCGCCGCTCCACTTTGGGCGCCCGCAATACGCCCGGAAAAATCTTATCCGGTCTTGCAGCGTAATCCCGGGCAGCGGCAACCGGTTCAACTGCACCAAGTTGCGTCGCCGGAGCGACAGGCCGAACCAATTCGGATAGCGCCGCGTGCGATCGTGATCCATGAGATAGAAGCGAAATCCGCCGCCGGTCGCTCGATCGACGAAGATGTTCGACGGCACCAGGTCGCCATGCACGAATCCCGCATCATGCAGGCGGCGAACTTCGCGCCCCAGAGACTCCAAAGCGAGCCTTTTTTCCGCCCACGCAAGTGCGCTCGGGGCATCGACACGATTGCGCAGAAAAAGCGGCGCCGGCTCACTGGGAACTTCCATCGTCAACACAAAGGCGCGCTTCAAGTGGCGCCCTTTCCTCTCCTCGCCGGCAGCGATCACCGTTGGAACAAAAAAGCCGGCAGCCGACAATCGGACACTCTGGCGCAGAAATCGCGCCGCCTTGGAGCTGCGGCAAATATCCTTCACCGCGTCGATTCCCGCCGGCGGGTGAAAGATCTTCAGGAACAGCGCGGGGGCGGCCTTGCCTCCCGCCGGCGTCAATCTCACCGTCTGCGGATGCTTGTTCGCCGGCTGCCGTCCGATCATGCGCGAAACCTCTCGCCACAATTCCTCCGACCAGGCTTCGGCCAACACTCGGAGTTTCCACTCCCCGTCGCTTAGTTCGGTGTACTGATGATGGATCGGCAAGCGTTCGCCCTCTTCAAGCCGCGCGCGACAGCGCCTGAGTGATTTTGCCGGCGATTTCTTCGACGGAGATCGACTGCATGCAGACGCGCCCGATCGGGCAATGTCTGCGGTAACAGGGCACACAAGCCGCCCGCCCCTGAATGATCAAATCATCGAACCCGTAGGGCCCGGTGCGCCGGGGGCTCGTCGCTCCCCAGAGCGAAACCACCGGCGTGCCCACCGCGGCGGCGATATGCATGAGCCCCGTGTCCGGTCCCACCGCGACTCTAGCGCGCGTGATGATGCCGATCGCCTCGCGCAGCGTGGTGAGGCCGACCAGATTGGTAGCTGAGAACCCGGCGTGGGACATCGCCTGTTCGGCCAAGTGCTCCTCTCCCTTCGCCCCGAGCAAAACCACGTCAAGACCATAGCGCTCATCGATCACTTTTCCACAGCCGGCCACCTGCGCGGGAAACCACTGCTTGCTCTCCCAACGGCTGCCGACGAACAGCACCGCAAAAGAACGCTTGACCCCGGCCAAATGGCGATCGACAGCCGTTTCTTCATCCGCGCTCAGCTTGAAGTTCCACGCAACGGGACTTGTGGCGACGCCCGCGTATTCGGCGAATTTCAAATAATGGTCGAGCTTGGAGATGCCCTCGCCGAAGGCCGGAATGAAATGATTGTTGAACAGCCAGTTGAATTCTTTGCCGTCGCGACGGTTGAAGCCGATCCGATGCGGCGCGCCCGACCACCGGCTGATCACGCCGCTTTTGAATATGCGCTGCAAGTCGATGACCAGATCGAATCTCTTGGAGCGAATTTGTTTTAAGAACGGCCAAACATCCGCCCACCAGCGCCGCCGGTCGAACAGAATGACTTCGTCCACCGCCGGATAATTCTGCACCAGGGGCAACGACGGCGGTTCCACCGCCCAGGCCAGATGCGCCTGCGGAAAGCCGGCGCGCAGGAGAGACGCCAACGGCAATGCCCGGGTAACGTCGCCGACGGAACCGTGCAGCACGATCAGGATCTTTTTGGGCTCAAACCTAGGCGCCATCGGCCTGATAATAAAAATCCAAAAAATCGTCCCAGCGGGCCAAAGACAAATAGCGCCGCTCGGGATCCAGTTTGCGCGCCGATCGCAAAAGACGATCGAGATTATTCTTCGCCAACCGCGGCGGCAGCTCTCCCAGAACCAGTTTCGCTTTGTCAAAATCGATGATATAGGCGGTCACGCTGTCCAAGCAAAGCAGTATATTTTTTAAGTTGAGATCGGCGTGGTAAACGCCTTGCCGGTGTAGCTCGCGCACACTCCGGGCCACCGCGCGCAGGCATCTCTCCTCGCCGGCGTCGCGCACCGATCCGCTCTGGAGTGCCGCCCAAAGGTCCTGCGCTCCTGGAATCGCCCGGGTCGCGAGCCAGCCTCTATAGAACGGCCCCCAAACCGGTTCCACGCAGGCGCCGTAGGCCTCCACCGTGGGTATGCCCCGGCGGCGCAGCTCCTCGGTGATTATCAACTCGCGGAAGGGTCTGGGCGGCCAGGTGAAAAACACGCCGCCGGTATGGCGGCGAAACGCACCGCCATGACGATAGCGCCGAAGCAGCGCCACCTCGCCGTTCGGCAGCTTGACGCGGCGCAATTGGCCTCTTCCCCGGAGCCCGGTGGATTCCTCGACCACGGCGGAATCGTTCCAGCTGCCCGCCGACAGAACGTCTTCCTGGTCGCCGCGCAGAATCAACCGGCGGCCGCCCGAGTCCACGATTTTTATAAAGCCCGGTGGAATTTTTCCCCAGAGCCGGTATTCTGAAATCATCCTGGGAACAACGCCGCCGGCGTATCCGCCTCCCGCGCGAAAAATCAGCCGCTCAGACACTGACAAACTCGGGGCTGAAGGCATCCTGCCCGGCCGGCGCGCTCTTTTTGTTTCGTTCCAGCAACTTGGCCACCGCTTCAAGCACATGGGTCGGTGAAATCAGCCGAATGCAGTCTTCTGTTCCCAACGGGCAGCGTCGCCCGCCGTGGGAACCACAGGGACGGCACGGCAGCGCCTTTTCCAGTACCATGGAATTAGCTGCATAAGGGTAAAAGCCCAACGCAGGAGTGGTGGCGCAAAATATCGCCACCGTCGGAACGCCGCAGGCCACGGCCATGTGCATCGGCGCGCTGTCGTTGGTTATCAACACCCGGCACAGGCGCAAGGCCGACGGCATTTCGCGTAGACCGATCTTCCCCGCGAGGTTGACGGATGCGCCGCCGCATAGACCTTGAATTCGCGAGGCAACCTCGGCGTCCGCCGGCCCGCCGAAAAGCAGCACTTCGCAATCGTAATTTTCTTTGATCAATTGAATAGCGTGGGCGAATCCTTCAGCAGACCACCTCTTGGTCGCCCATACCGAGCCGGGATTGACGCCGATGAGCATCTTTCGCCGGTCGACTCCCATCGATCCCAAGATCTCTTGAACGACTGCTTCGGCTCCCGGCCCCGGCGGCAACCGCAGCGAACGCCGGCAGTCCTCGGGAGCGATGCCAAAGGCGCTCAAGAGCGATAGGTTTCTTTCCACGTCATGGCGCCGCGGTTCCCGTGTCACGCGGCGATGAAATACGAACGATGCCACGCTCTGGCGAAATCCCACGCGCAACGGAATGCCGGCGAGATATAACATTAACACGCTGCGCAACGACTTGTGCGGCGTCAGCGCCATGGTGAACGCCATGCTCTTCAGCGTCATCGCCTTGCGCCACAATCCCAAGAGTCCCCGATCAGCGCCCTTTTTGTCATCGACGATGATCTCATCGATGTCCGGATGGTCCTGCAAGAGTTCTTGCGCCAAGGGACTACAAGCGAGAACGAGCCTGGCGGAAGGAAAACGAAGCTTGATCTCAGTTAGCAACGGAAGCGTGAGAACCGTGTCGCCGAGGAAGCCGTTCTGAAGCACCAAAACTTTTTGCCACGGACGCGAATCCATCGGCTATAACGGAATCGCCTCATCGATCAGCATCACCGGGATGTCGTCTTTGATCGGATACATCAACCGGCAAGCTTCGCACACCAGACCGTCTCCCGCGGGATTGAGGTGAATATCGCCCTTGCATTTAGGACAGGCCAAGATGTCCAGTAAATCCTTGCTGATTGCCATCGCTTACTCCTCCGCCCATGACTCCGGCGAGCGCTTAAAAATCCTAGCCTACCCTAGCCGAGGCCGCGCGGATTATCAATCGGCACTTGTGGTTAAAGGATATTCCCATCGTTGTCGCAGGCGGGGGCGAGAACCTGTGGACTACTGGCAGCGGCGCGGCTACCGAGCCCAGAGTTGGTATTGCCGGCCAAGGCAGCGGTCAAATATTTCGCATAGCTAAGTTGGTCAAATATCGCAAGGCAGGCGTGAATACGTCAGGTTCTGCTGGTTCGGTTGAAGACCCGGAAATCCGATGGGACGCCCGGCCAGTCCACCGGATCATTGTAGATAAGCGTCGTCGTTAGGTTGTTGGCGTAGGGTAGTTGCTCAAGTAACGCAATTCAGCCACCAACGCTAAAGTACAGCCTCAGTCCTGATAATCATCTAGCCGGCTTCTCCGAGAGGCACTAAGGTTGGCGATGAGCCAACCCCATAACTCAAAAGGAGGAGAGCAAGATGAAATTGTATGGAGCGATCGATTTGCACTCGACCAATAACGTGACGGTGGTGATCGATGAACAAGATCGAGTGGTCTATCAGAAGCGCTTGCCCAACGATCTGGCATTGATCCTCAAGGAACTCTCGGTCTATCAATCCGAGCTTCAAGGCATTGTCGTGGAGTCGACGTACAACTGGTACTGGCTGGTCGATGGACTGATGGAGCAAGGCTACAAAGTGCACTTGGCCAACACGGCGGCGATCCAACAATACGAAGGACTAAAGTACACCGACGATCACAGCGATGCGCGTTGGTTGGCGCACCTGCTGCGCTTGGGAGTGTTACCCGAGGGATATATCTATCCCCGAGCCGAGCGGCCCGTGCGCGATCTACTACGCAAGAGAAGCCAGCTGGTGCGCCAGAGAACGACGAATCTATTGAGCATTCAAAATCTGATGACACGCAATACAGGGAGTTCGCTGAGCGCCAACCAGATCAAAGGGCTCGATGTCCAACAGGTAGACGAACTGTTGCCCCACGGGGATCTCGCCCTAGCGGTCAAGGCTAATCTAGCGGTGATGCAAAGCGCGGAGGACCAAGTCCAGATTCTCGAACAGAACGTCACAGAAAGAGTCAAACTTCGTCCTCAGTTCCGCTTTCTTAAGACGGTGCCGGGAATCGGGCAGATCCTCGCGCTCACGATTATGCTTGAGACCGGAGACATCGGGAGATTTGCCGGTGTGGGAAACTTTGCTTCGTACTGCCGCTGTGTCGGCAGTCAGAAGATCAGCAATGGCAAGAAGAAAGGCAAGGGCAACACCAAGAACGGGAATAAGTATTTGGCCTGGGCATTTGTGGAGGCGGCCCACTTCGCCATCCAGTTCAACTCCAAGATTAAGAGTTTCTATCAGAGAAAGAAGGCCAAGACCAAGGTGGTGGTGGCCATCAAAGCGGTGGCACACAAGGTGTGCCGAGCTTGTTATTATATCATGAGGGATCGGGTTCCCTTTAATATAACCAAAGCCTTCGGCTAGAAGTAAGTTTACACGGTTGGGATGGGGCAGTGAGCTCGGGTTGGGGTTGGCTCAGAACCACAAGGCCTGATTAGCCGCTGTCCCGTCCCTCAGACACAACTCGCAGGGGTTGTGATCGGCTGGTACGCCCACGCCGTGAGCCACAAAGGGGTTGGACTCCTCAGAGGGAGAGCCACAGGATCTGTGAATCCGCTACCGTTGGAGGCGGCGTGGTACCGACAGTTTTCTGGGGCAAGTGAACTTGCCAGGGGCGGGAAGAATTCTCTTTTAGAAATCTTCCAATGCCTTGATCCTGATGACGGTTCAGCCGTAGGCTGATCCGCCTCAGGCGGAGACTGGTGCGGACCAGCGTCCGACACCGAATGAAAAGAAAACAGGGGCGCGTTACCGAAAGATCACGCACTGTGCGAGAAGGGGAAAGGGGGAAAGAAGAAAATTCTTTTTCACGGGAAACGTCTGTGCTTCTTGACCTGCCTGCTAATGGGTGACCCCATCCCCTGACCCCATCCCTTCTTGACCCCATCCCCTCCTCTGACCCCATCCCCTCTATAACCCCCTTAAACACTCTGTAAAATGGAAATGGCCAAATGGCCTAGCGGGAGTACTTCCGAGCCATATCATCACTCCGATTTCGTTGATGACTGAACGCCCAAACCTAAGAAGCATGACGGCGGCTATTTCCAGTTCTAGTTTCTTATTTCTATTCAATGAACCCGTCACCCGTCGTACCCTCTGTTAGCATGTCGCCCGATCAATCTTCACAACGAAAGAACACCCCCGACCTAGCAACTTGGATTTCCGGGGACACAAAAACCGAAACCGTGGTCAAAACCGTTGTCAGGCAAACCTTATCGACCTTTTGGCGGCTGTCCGTTCGGTATCTCCCGCGCCGAATCTCGCGGCGCGTCAATTTCTGTAAGGTATCAGCGACTCCGCCTTCGCCGCCGGGTCGAATAACATCGGCCATTCGGCGCGAAGAAACAGGAATTGTGAGTCGGGCGTCGCCATTTCGCGATCCTAAGATGATAGGAATCCGTGTACCTTTGCTTTCGGCATTTCTTTCACACGCTTGAAGAACTCACTTTCCGTTATCTGTGCCGGCCAATCCAAGTTAATCGAAATGATAAAGTCTAATTTATCGGCTGCTTGTTTGACCTCGATAGCCTGCAATGCGGCTAGATAAGATAAATCGCGTATCAACGCCTTTCGAGGATTTTTTACTTGATAGAGTCCAGCAGTTTGTTTGATGAATTCCGCGCCGTTCTGATTTCCATGATCCAAGAGCAGTTGCAGCAACCGCACATGCCGATCCGACATGACCCGCTTACGCGGTGAGCGCAGTCGCCCGAATAGATCCGTCATTGTGTTTAGATAAAGCGCCTTGGCAACATGGAGACGGATCTCTGAAAACAGCCTATTGCATTGCTTCTCGATTCCCTTGAGAGCAAATTTGAGAAACGGCGTCAGATCGTGGCTTAGCGCGCGCGTTTCGGCGAGAGCGTTCAGATAACCGGTCTTCTCCTCGTAATAGTAGTTCGACATGGCGATGAACAGCGTATCGCGCAAGCCGACGCGCTGGAGCATCAACGCTTCCAGGGCGCGCGCCGTCCTGCCGTTACCGTCCAAAAAGGGATGCATCGCGGCAAAGTGGTAGTGGAGCGCCAGCGCCTGAATCAGTGGATCGTGTTCGCGAAAAATCGTCCGCGCCGCCCGGCACAACTGCCTCAATGCGGCTTCGCAATCCTCTCTGCATTCGACGCCGCGATGACCCGGCGTACCAAAGGTCACGTTATCGTCTCGCCCCCTAGGCCTCCCGGCAGGGCAATGGTCGTCGTCGCAACCGGAGACGATGCGGCGATGGATCTCACAAATCAACGACTCGTCGACCAACCGATCCGTTTCAATTTTCGCGATCCAACGATAAGTCGCCAACGCGCAAGCCGCTTGGCGCTGCGATCGAGTCTCAAGTTGCTGCGGCGTCTCCCGCATCGCCGCGTCCAGTTCTTTTTCGGTGAACTCCGCGCCTTCGATCCGCGATGTCCCAGCCACCTCCCGCTTGAGCTGGACTTGCTGCAGTTGCTCCGCCCAACTGCGCTGATATGGAATCTGCGTCAGCGCCAACATCGCCGCCTTTGCTCCCAACAATTCGACTTGAACCGCCGCCAAATCGAACAGAATCCACTGCCGGGGCATCTCATACGGGATCGTCATAAACCTATTGTAGCCCAGTTCATTTCCGAGAGAAATGCCTTAGCCCGTCTACATTAATCATTATATATCTAATAGTTACACCTATATCGCTCACTGTCGCAGTGTTTTCATTTCCAACATCATTTCCGCGATATTTCCAACAAATCGCAGTAGGATTGATTTCCGGTACTAATTTTCAAAACCGTGGTAAGGCAAACCTTTTGGATCTTTCGGCGGCTGTCCGTTCGGTTTCTCCCGCGCCGAATCTCGCGGCGCGCTAATTGCTGTAAGGAACCAGCGCGTCGCGCCCGCGGCGGTACTGGCGTGCGGATTGTTCGGGATCGCGATTGACGAAGGGGCGGTTAAACATCGCGTGATGCAGGCTGCGAACTTCGTGCTCGATCAGGAAGAGGCTCTCGCCCCCCTCGGGATCGACGATCTCCCGGAATCTGAATTGATGGTTACGAACGTCTTCGGAGACCAGTCCGCGCGCCTTGAGGAAACCATAAGGGCCCGAAAAATTTGCCACGTAAATCGCGATGTGATGGCCGTCATACGCGCGCAGCGGCTCGCTGGTCTCGCGAAAGATCAACGTCTGGTTGCGGCCGATGCTCACTTTAGCGACCGCGCCGTCGCGATCCGATTGCAGCGTTGCCGGCGCGCCGAGCACGGCTCGGTAAAAGCGCGCGATGCCGCTCGCTTTCCCCGGGCCGACCAAAAACTCGACGTATGGGATTCCCAGCGCCATGTCTCCGAACGCCGGTCCGGGCCCGTAGCAGCGCAGTTGGTTCCCCCACGGACAACGGACCGCGACATGGTCTTCATTGGCGGACCAGGCGAACTGCGTTTCCTTCAATTCCGGTGCGACGGTTTCCAGGCGCTTTATGAGGGCCTCCAGATCCGGCAACACAATGCCGATATGGCCGTCGATCGCCTGCGCCGGCCGGGTCGGCAGATGAAACTGCTGTTCGCCGACGTTGGCCCACATGTTGTTCAGACCGATGTTGTAATAGGGATCGCGGGTAAATCCCATCCCGACGACATAAAAAAGCAGCGCCAACGATTGGTCGGGGACCTGAACATTGACGTGCTCCAGCGAAACGATATTACCGACATCTTCCGCGACGTAATCTGCCATGGCAACCTCCAAGCGAACGCTCCTGTTATCCTACCGTGGATTTAATCCACTCCCATTGCAACGCCAATCCCTCCGCCAATCCGACCTGCGGGCGAAACCCCAACTGCGACCTGGCCCGTTCGGTGCTCGCCTGGGTGCGCCGCACGTCGCCCTTTTGCCGATCGTGGCGCTGCAAATCTGCGCTCCGCCCGGCAATCTTCTCGACCATCCCAATGACGGTCAACAGACTCGCCTCGGTGCCGCCGCCGAGATTGAAGACCTCGCCCGCGCCGGGATAAAACGCCGCGCTCACGAGTCCGTCGACGATGTCGGAACAAAAAGTGAAATCGCGGCTCTGCTCGCCGTCGTCGAAGAGCGGCACCGGTTCGCCGCGCCGCAGCGCGCGCATGAAGATGTGAAAAAACATGTCCGGGCGTTGCCGCGGGCCATAAACGGTGAAAAAACGCAGCGCGACGGCCGGCACCCCGTAGCCTTTCCAATAAAGATAGCATAGGTGCTCCGCCGCCA
>Ga0184627_10001222_pt1 | contig 10365 bp, 6 predicted proteins | sample PLM3_127_b1_FD_133150 | JGI IMG/M metagenome (GOLD analysis project Ga0184627, IMG submission 133150) | Groundwater sediment microbial communities from an aquifer in East River, Colorado, USA - PLM3_127_b1 | ecosystem: Environmental > Terrestrial > Soil > Riparian zone | place: USA: East River...
AAGCCCACCACCTTTCCCTCGTCGAGCGCCCGGGCGATCCGCTCCGCGCGCTCTCGCGGCTCCTCGACCCGCTCGAAGGGATAGTCGTGTCGATCGAGAAATGCCTGCACCTCGGCGCTCGAGAACGCCGGCCCCAGGTAGCTCCCCTTCTGCGAGTCGCGACCGTGCGTGGGCAGGCGGCGCGGCACGCCGAGGCGGCGATGGGACGCCGCGAGCGCGGCTCCCAGCGCCCCGCCTGCGTCGCCGGCCGCGGGCTGGATCCAGATTCCATCGAAGACCCGCTCCCGCAGCAGCAAGCCGTTGGCGACACAATTGAGCGCAACGCCGCCAGCGAGGCACAGGTGTTCGAGTCCGGTCACCGCGCGAGCGTGGCGCGCCAGCCCGAGCACGATCTCCTCGGTGACCTGCTGGATCGAAGCAGCCAGGTCCATCTCACGCCGGGTGATGGGCGATTCGGGTCGGCGCGGCGGCCCGTCGAATAGCTCGCAGAAGCGCTCGTTCACCATCGAGTTCGAGTCGAGGTAGGAGAAGTAGTCCATGTCCAGCCGGTACGAGCCGTCCGGCTTCACGAAGATCAGCCGCTCGCGAATGCGGTCGGCGTAGCGCGGCCGGCCGTACGGCGCGAGACCCATCAGCTTGTACTCGCCCGAGTTGACCTTGAAGCCGCAGAATGCGGTGAAGGCGCTGTAGAGAAGACCGAGCGAGTGGGGATAGTGGATCTCCGCGAGGACCTCGATCTCAGCGCCATCCCCACGCGCGATGCTGGTGGTGGCCCATTCCCCGACGCCGTCCGTGGTGAGGATCGCCGCCCGCTCATACGGAGATGGATAGAAGGCGGATGCGGCGTGGGACAGGTGGTGCTTGGTGAACCAGACGGGCACGTCCGACTTCAGACAGTCGCGCACATAGCGGGTGACGAAGAGCTTTGCCCCGAGGAAGGCCCCGGCCGCCTTGATCCACTGCTCGCGACCGCGCGGCGCGACCGTCAGCTGGCTCTTGAGCACGCGATCGAAGCTCAGGATCGGATTGTCGTAGAAGACCACGGCCGAGAGCTCGCCGGGCTCGACGTAGGCCTCGCCGAGGCAGTAGTTGATGGCGTGACGCGGAAAACGCGGGTCGTGCTTCTTGCGCGAGAAGCGCTCTTCCTGGGCGGCCGCGACGATCTCGCCGTCGCGCACGATCGCCGCGGCCGCGTCGTGGTAGAAGCCGGAAATGCCGAGAACGACGACGCTCATGCGGCGCGCGATCCGCCCACCGGCAGCAAGGCCCGCACGGCGTGCGCCAGGGACTCTGCCAGCACGCGATGGGCCGACGGCGTGAGGTGGCAGTCGTGCACGAAACGGAAGCCACGCCTCTGCGCCCGCGGATGGCGGTGAAACTCCGGCAGCGGATCCTGGATCGTGACACCGGGCAGCTCCGCGAGCTCGCGAAATCGCCCCTGATAGGCGCGCGCCGAGGCCGTCTTCTCCACGTACTGGTAGAGGGGAACCGGCACGATCACGACCGGGACCCGCGCCTCCTGGCTCCAGCGCACCAGGATCGCCTTCATCAGTCGCCAGGCCGGGTCGTCCGGTTTGTCATAGGCCGGCAGCGGCTGGTAGCGCGTGAGTCGCTGCACGCGGTCCTTGAGACCCGGCCCGAGTCGGTTCACGGCTTGACGCAGCCACACCAGCCTTCCATAGCGATCGACGAAGCGCTGCTCCTCGGATTCGGAAGCCAGCGGCGTCTTGGGAACGGGCACATGGTGGAGCCGCAGGGAACCATCCGATTCCAGCGTGAAATAGGGCTTGGCGAGGGTCAGGGTGTCGCCCTCGAGGGTGGCATAGGGGCGATAGCGCGACGCCACGCGGCGGATGTTCTCGACCATCGCGCCGATCACGACCAGGTCGTGCTCGAAGTGCGCCGCGTACTCCCGGTGGATCAGGTATTGCTGGTCGGTCCCGCTCCCGGGGAGGCCGAAGTTGTAGACCTCGACGTCCGGCAGCAGCCGTTCGAGGACGTCCCCGTAGCGCGCGGCGTCGCTCACCCCCATGCCTGCCGTGTAGGAGTCGCCGAAGAGCAGCACCCGATGGGTGCCGGGACGCTTGTGCGCGACGAACTCGTGGCGGCAGCGGAAGCCGGCCTGGTTGGTGCGCAGGAGAAAACCGCCGCCCTCGTGCTCCTCGCGCGTCCGGAGCCCGGGGATGAACTGGTAGCCGATGGTCGGATGGTATTGGAAGAGCTGACGATTCATCGGCCTTCGGGATCGCGCACTCGGCGCCGCGGGGGGCCTCAGCCTAAACCCGGCGTCCCCGCTCGTCAATTTCGGTGTCATTCGAGCCGGCAGATCGCGCGCAGCCGTCTTCGCAAGCAAGGTAACAGCCTACCTGAACTCCGCTCGTCAGCGTCTGGCGGCGACCATGCGCTCGAGCAGGGGGAGCACGTCGCGAACGCGATCGGTCTCGAAATACCCGGAATCCAGACAGCGCCGGCGTCCGGCTTCGGCGATCCGGCGGCGCTCTTCGGGATGTGCGACGTAATGTCGGCACTTGTCGACCAGCTCGTCGTCCGTGCCGAAGAACTCCGCTTCCACGCCCTCGCGGAAGAGCTGCGTGATCACCTGGTTGCGCTCGTGCAGCAGGAAGGCGCCCAAGGCGGGGATCTGGAAGGTGCGCGAGGCCGTATGGCTGCGATTCCATTTCGAGACGATCCCGATGTTCACGTCGAGGGAGAGAATCGCTCGCATGTACTCGAGGCCGACCACCGGGCGCCCCTGGACCGCGCGGCCGAGCGCGCTGGAGAGATCTGCCCGCTGCCAACCGGCTCCGAATATTTTGAGCGCGAGCCCCGCATCGGCGACGCGACGCAGCATGCGTTCGGTGGTCTGCTCCCAGTGGCCGATGAAGCCGACCTGCGCGCCGAGTGCCATTCGCTCCGTCTCGGGCACGGGCTCGGGCTCGGGGTAGATCGGGTTCGCGGCCAGCTCCATGTGATGGACTTCCCGGAGCCCGAGCTCCTGGAACTCCTTCACGTTGTACAGATTCGACGTGAAGTAGACGTGGTAGAGACGCAGCCCGCGCAGCAAGAAGCGCCAGTGCAGTCGGTGTAGGCGCGTTCTCGCCTTCCAGTCGTCCGTGTTGTGGTAGACGAGGATCCGCGACGGATCGCGGCGCAAGGCGAGCAGGGTGCGGGGGAATACCTCGGTCCCCTTTTCGATCCAGACCACCTGCGCCCGCATGCGCTCGGCGGCCTCGAGAATCGCCCGATTGAAGGCGAAGGTGCGCGGCGCGAGCAGCGTCCAGTAGGAGAACCGGTTGAGCCAGCGCTGGTCCAGACCGATGAAGTCCTCCGCCGTGACGCTCTCGAGGTCCTGGCCGAGCGCCCGAAAGGCATCGCGTCTCGCGCACGTCGTGAGGTAGGGGCTCAGGTCCGCACTGACGAACAGGATCCGCAGCGGCGTCACGTCGGGATGCTTCCTCGGCCTCAGTAGGGCTGCGGGATCTCGTCGCGTCCGGTCGCGGCCAGATGGAGCGCCGTCCGCACGTCTGCCCAGCGCGCGTGGTGAAGGGCGGGCAATACCTGCCAGGCGTAACGCGCCCGCGCGCGCGCCTCGAACCGCAGGCGCTGCAGGCGGTCATGCGGCGCAAGCAGCTCGAGCGCCCGCCGCTTGACGCGCACGTCCACCGTGATCTCCCAGAGGTGACGCTTCGACATCACGTGCGTGTTCTCGCGCGGCGTGATCTGGATCAGCGGCTCGGCTACATAGGCCACGTCGTAGCGCATCGCCAGCCGTGCCCACATCTCGACGTCACTGTTGAAGCTGTAGGCCGGATCGAAGGGTCCCACGGCGTCGTAGCAGGCCTTGCGCGCCATCACCGTTCCGAAGACCGGCGAGCCCCACTGCGTCGTGAAATGGCGCAAGAGGAACTCGCGGCCGCCGATGCACTCCGGCAGGTCGAGCGCATGAAGCCTAGTCGGGCTGCCGGGTTCGCCGCTCGAGTACTGGTTGAACACGAAGGCTGCGTTCGGGTGGCGGTCGAGCGCGCCCGACCACTTCTCGAGCAGGTCGGCCCGATAGATGTCGCCGTCGTGGAGGTTGGCGACGTACTCCCCGCGCGCCTCCGCGATCGCCGCGTTGAGATTCCCGGGCATCCGCAGGTTCCGCGGGTTGCGGCGGTACCGGACACGTGGGTCGCGTCGCATGTACTCCCGGCACAGCTCCTCGGTGTGGTCGGGAGAGCAGTCGTCGCTGACGATCAGCTCGAAGTCCGCGCAGGTCTGGGAGAGCACGTCATCGAGTGTGGACGCGAGCACGCCGGCGCGGTTGTAGGTGGTCAGGACGACCGAGATGCGCGGTGCGGCTGCGGGCAACGCCTTCAGCTCCGGATGAAGCGGCGCCAGCTCGGCGGCAGCTGCCTCAGAACCTCGACCGCGTCGAAGGGCCGGCCCATGCGCGACCCGGCGGACCTGGCCCAGGTGGCCATGCGCGCGAGCCCAGCGTCCAGCGAGGTGGTGGCGTAGCGGCCGAAGCTGCGCAGGGCCTTGGAGTGGTCGGAGTACGCGGTGTGAACCTCGTTGCGCGCATCCAGGTGCGCGATCGGGTGGGCAGGCGCGCCCATCGCGGCTGCGACCGCAAGCGCGAGCTGATTCACGGTGTAGGGGCTGTCCGCCCCGATGTTGTAGATCTGGTTCGCGGTCTCCGCGATCCAGGGCGCGCGCGCGATCGGCGGCGCGATGTCCCCGACGTAGGTGAAGGCCCGCTGCTGGGTGCCGTCGCCGAAGATCGACATCGGCTCTCCCCGCATGATCTGGTTCATGAAGATGCCGACGACGTTGCGGTAGGGGTCGCCGAGGTTCTGGTACTCGCCATACACGTTGTGGGGTCGGAAGATCACGTGGCGAAGACCCCAGAAGCGCTGCGCGGCCGCCAGGTCGAGCTCGACCGCGAGCTTCGCGATTCCGTACGGATCCTCGGGATGGGGCGTCTGGTCCTCGCGGAGGGGCGGCTCGCCGGCGCCGTAGACGGCGATCGAGCTGGTGAAGACGAAGCACTCCACCTCGTGGCTGACCGCCTGGTTGATCAGGTTGACGCTCCCGACCACGTTGTTGGTGTAGTTGAAGCGACGGATGAAGTGGCTGAGGCCCTCGGCCGCGTAGGCCGCCAGGTGGAAGACGAAGCGGAAGCCGTGCGCCGCGAAGAGCCGCCCGAGGAGCTCCGGGTCGGTGATCGACCCTTCGACGAACTCGACCTCCCGCGGGAGGTTCTCACGGAAGCCGCCGGAGAGGTCGTCGAGCGCGACGGGCGTGCAGCTTCCCTCGGCAAGCAACGCGCGCACGACGTGCGAGCCGAGAAAGCCGGCAGCGCCCGTGACGAGCGCTTTGGGTCTGCCGGTGGACATGGGTCCGATGACTCCGGGGGGGAGGTGGGGCGATCCCAGGGGGCGTGAGTCTGCCGGAGATCGAGTGGGCAGACCAGCTGGGCGCGCGCCGTGGGATGCAGCCACGCGACGCCGAATCCGCTCGCCGCGTCACGGGTTTCTCCGCATCTGTGTGGAATCAGACCCGCAAACGAACCAGAGTGGGTACTCGTGCTTCGCGTGGAACTTGCCGATAGACCGCGCCGATGCGTATCGGTTCGCTGCTCCGCTCGCCGGAGTCGGGGGAGCGCTCCAGCCTGGCGGTCTTGCGCGCGGCCGTCGGGGTCGCGCTGCTCGCCTCGACCGCGATTGGAGCGGGGCTCGCCATCGTCATCGCGCGCGCGAACGACTGGCCCCTCGACCGCGACGCTCCGCTGCTCGCGGGCTATCTGACGCTTCTCTATCTGGTCCCGAACGCGGTCGGTCTCGGCGCCGCCTCCGTCTTGCTCCTGCTCCTCGGGTTTCGGCCGGGAGCGCGCATCTTCGCCGCCATCGCCGTCGCGTTCTACGTGTTGCTGAACGGGTTCCAGCGGTTCATCTCTTCCGTGCAGCTCTTGTCGGTGATTCCGCACATGAGCGCGATCGGCGTGATCGATCTGCTCATCGTCTCGGCCGCCGCCATCGCCGCGGGGCTCGGCATCGCGAGCCGCCGCGGCACACATGTCGCCGGATGTCTGGGCACGGTGTGCGCGCTCTTTCTCTCGCTCGCGCTGCTGCATCGATGGCACGAGAAGCCGCTCGAGCGCGACCTCGCACAGGCCCTTCCTCGTGCCCTCGCATCCGCATCCACGCTCGCCCCCACACCCTCCGCCGAGCGCTTCGCAGGCACGCGGCTCGTGCTGCTCGGCTTCGACGGACTTTCGTGGGAGGTGCTCCTGCCGTTGCTTCGACGCGGTGAGCTTCCGAACTTTCGCGCCTTGCTCGCGGATGCGGCGTATGGGTACCTGGAGACGCTTCCATTCGCGGTCTCGCCGGTGGTCTGGGAGACCATCTCGACGGGCCAGTCGCCAGAGCAGCACGGAATCGGCTACCACGTACACTTCTCGTTGCCGGGCATCTCACGCAAGCTTCGCGTCTTGCCGAGCTACCCCCTCACGCACACGCCGATGCGAGTGCGCGGCCTGCTCTCCCTAGTGTCACGCATCGGCTTGGTACGGCAGACCGCGGCCGAAACCGGCGATGCGCGGGTCGCGCGCCTTTGGGAAATCGTCTCGCGGTCGGGGCGGTCGGTCGGCGTCTACGACTGGCTGAACAGCTCTCCCGCGACGCCGATCCACGGCTTCCTGCACGGCTACTACCCGGTCGAGCCTCGCTTCTTCCCGAGCGATCTCGAAGACGGCATTCCGCCCTTGACGGAGGGTGCCGTCGGCGCCGGTGTCGGGGTCGAGTGGGTGTGGGCGATGGAGCCCAGCCAGCGGACGACCTACCAGCGCTTCCGCCAGCTGGCGCTGCGCCATCGCCCCGAAGTGCTTCTCTACTACACGCACTTTCTGGACGCGGTGAATCACATGAATTGGAAGCAGGAGACCTGGGGCGACGCCATCTTCCTGTCGGGGGTGGACCATCCGGAGATCGATCCGGGACCGGCTACCACCGCGGGGATGCGCTTTCTCGACGACATCCTCGGCGACGTGCGCGCGAGGCTACCCGAGGATGCCCTGCTCGCGATCGTCTCGGACCATGGCTTCGACTTCCGGGGCTACGAGCACGACAACGCCCCGCCCGGCGTGATCCTGCTGCACGGTCCCGGGGTGATGCCGGGCCTGCTTCCGGGTAGAGCCACCGTCTACGACGTGGCGCCGACACTTCTATCCTGGCTCGGTCTGCCGGTGGCCGACGACATGGCAGGAGCACCGCTGCCGCTCGCGGCGCTGGGGGTGGCGCACAACGGTGCCCCGGCCCGCGTGGCGACCTACGGGCCCGCCGCGCGACCGCTGAGCCCGGGTAAGTCCGACGACGACGCGCTGCGGACTCACGAGGCGTATCTTCGCTCGCTCGGCTACGTGAACTGAAGCTCAGCCCAGCTCGAGGGCGTCGAGCAGATCGGCTCGGAAGCGCTGGTAGGTGAAACGCTCGTGGGCGCGGCGGCGGGCCGCCTCGCCCATTGCGCGCGCACGCGCGGGATCGAAGAGCAGCTCAGCCACCGCGTCGGCGCTGGCGCGGGCGTCTGCATACGGGACGAGTCGTCCGGTCTGGCCGTCGACGATCACCTGGCCGGCGGCGTCCGCCGTCGAGCCGATGCAGGGCAGCCCGTGCCACATCGCCTCTGCGTAGACGAGGCCGAAGCCCTCCTGGCGGCTCGGCATCGCGAACACCGACGCGCGCCGGTAGAGGGTTCCGAGCTCGCTGTCGGAGACGCGCCCGAGGAAGCGCACGGCACCCTCCACGCCGCGCTCGCGGGCGAGGCCCCGCAGCCGCTCCGTGTCGTCGCCCTGGCCCACGATCCACAGCTCCGCGGCCGGCACGCGGCGGCGGACCTCGGGCCAGCCCTCGATCAGCGCGTCGTGTCCCTTGCCGCGCTCTTCCGACCACATGCGGCCGACGAGAAGAGCGGCCGGCTCGCGCGCGGGCGGGGCGCCCTCGTCCGCCGTCTTCCACAGACAAATCCGTTCGGGATCGATGCAGAGCGGAACCACCCGCACGCGGTCGGCGCGCGAGGGAAGCGCCGCGCGCAGCGCCGCCGCCGTGAACTCCGAGTTGACCAGCAAGCGGTGGGCTTCGCGCAGCGCTCCTGCGCGGCTTCCGCGCCGCGCCGTGTCGAGCTCGATTCCGTGGACGAAGACGGCGAAGCGCCGCGGGGGGAAGCCGGGGAGCGGGAGCAGCACTGAACGCGCGAGGCCCACCAGGTCGAAGAAGACCAGGTCCTGGTGGTGGCGTCGATGGCTGCGCCAGGTCTGCCACACGAAGCGTGCCTGACTGCCCCGGGCGAGATGCTGTTGCCCGCGCAGGGGCGCCGGAGCCGCGTCCTGCGGGCGCTCCAGCAGCAGCACGCGGTCCACGCGCTCCAGGCGCCCCTCGCGGGTCTCCTGCTCGAGCGCGCGCGCGATGGAGCGGCTCACGGCTGCGATCCCGCCGTCGATCTGCAGGCCCGTGAGGGCGAGCAGTATCGAACCTACACTTTCTCGCGTATTCACGCGCGCAGTATAGCCCAGGCGCGCAGTCTCTCGCGCGTTCGCCGGGAGCGGGTGGCGAGCTATGCTGCCCAGCCATGTGCGGAATCGCGGGCATCGTGCGGTACCGCGACGGCGCGCCCGTCGCCAAGCAGGACGTCGAGTCGCTTCGCGACGAGCAGCGTCACCGCGGTCCGGACGACGCCGGCCTCTGGACCTCGGCCGACGGTCGCGTCGGCTTCGGGCACCGGCGTCTCGCGATCGTGGATCTCTCGCCTCTCGGACATCAGCCGATGGTGACCGACGACGGCCGCTTCGCGATCACCTTCAACGGCGAGATCTACAACTTCCGCGAGCTGCGCCGCGAGCTCGAGGCCCGGGGGCACGGCTTCCGCTCGACCAGCGACACCGAAGTCGTGCTGCACGGCTACCGCGAGTGGGGTCTCTCCCTGCTCGACCGCCTGCGCGGGATGTTCGCCTTTGGTCTCTACGACGCCGAGCGGCGCGAAACGCTGCTCGCGCGCGATCCGATGGGGATCAAGCCCCTCTACCTGGCCGACGACGGGCAGCGGGTCTCGTTCGCCTCCGAGGTCCAGGCCCTGCGCCGCCTGGTGGGGGATGGAGGTCTGGATCCCGAGGGGCTGGCGACCTTTCTGCTGTGGGGATCGATCGCGGCCCCGCGCACGCTCTACCGCGGAATCCGCGCCCTGCCTCCCGCCAGCTGGCTGCGGATCCGAGACGGCGCGGTGGAAGGGCCCGTCGCCTACTGGCGCCTGGAGGACGAGCTCGCGAACCCCGGGCCAGCCGATCCGGAAGAGGCCGGCGAGGCGCTCCGTGCGGCGCTGCTCGACTCGGTTCGACAGCACATGGTGTCGGATGTGCCGGTCGGAGCCTTCCTCTCGGGTGGCGTCGACTCGTCGGCGTTGGTGGGCCTGATGTCGGAGGTCCTGCCCGGACCGGTTCGGACGGTCACGCTGTCGCTCGACGTGCCCGAGCTCGACGAGTCCCGGCTCGCGGGCGTGGCTGCCGCGCTCTATGGCACGGATCACCACGACGTGCCCATCCGCATCGAGGAGATGCGCGAGCGCGTGGCGGACGCGGTGAGGGCCCTGGACCAGCCGTCGATCGATGGGATCAACACGTTCTTCGTGTCCGAGGCGGCGGCCAAGACCGGCCTCAAGGTGGCGGTCTCCGGAGTGGGAGGCGACGAGCTCTTCGGCGGCTACCTGAGCTTCGACCGCGTTCCCCGGATCCGGCGTCTGCACACGCGCCTTTCGCGCTGGCCGGGGGCGCTCGCGCTCGCGGCGGTGGGAGGGCGCTCCCTCGAGCGGCTGTCCCGCGGGCCCGCGGCAGCGAAGCTCTCCCGCGCCGTCGCCTTCGGAGGCGACGACGCCGGCGCCTACGTTGCGGAGCGCGGGCTCTTCGCGCCCCGTGAGGTTCGCGAGCTGCTCGGCCCCGAACTCGGTGAGGCGATCGAGGCCTGCGACCCGATCGCCGAGCTGCGCGCCCGGGTGCGCCCGGAGCAGCTGCGCGAGAACGAGCGCGTGTGCGCGCTCGAGTTCCGCCAGTATCTCCAGATGCAGCTCCTGCGCGACACCGATGCGATGGCGATGCGCCACTCGCTCGAGGTCCGCACGCCGCTCGTCGATCGCGAGCTGCTGCGCGCCGCCGCACGGGTGCCCGCCGCCCTCCGACGAGCGGGGCCCGCCAAGCGGAGGCTGCGCGAGGCTCCGCGTCCCCCGGTACCGGCGGCGCTCTGGCAGCGGCGCAAGCAGGGCTTCACCCTGCCGTTCGACCGCTGGCTGCGGACCGGAGGGATCCCGCTCAGGCTCCCCGAGCACGCCTGGCTGCGCCCCGCC
>Ga0184627_10001224_pt1 | contig 10353 bp, 8 predicted proteins | sample PLM3_127_b1_FD_133150 | JGI IMG/M metagenome (GOLD analysis project Ga0184627, IMG submission 133150) | Groundwater sediment microbial communities from an aquifer in East River, Colorado, USA - PLM3_127_b1 | ecosystem: Environmental > Terrestrial > Soil > Riparian zone | place: USA: East River...
CAAGTGTTTCAGCTCCACGCCCGCCTCCTTCGTGACGCCCAATCGGTTATGCACCAGACCGACCGGTCAGGACCATTGAATTTCTCAGGACATGCCGATGCTCAATAACAGCTTGATTTATCGTGGGTGCTCCGAGGACGCCCGTCCGCATATGCAATGATAGTGCGGATCGAGTGGCTGCTATGGAGGAAATACTCGACTGATTGTTCTCGGGGCCGCCGGTGCAAATCAAAGCACGCCCATCCTCGAGGATGCGGCGACCACCGCGAATGACCTGGCTAAGTGAGGCCGAGTAACAATCGACGAGTTGGAGAAGCCCACGATTGCGGCCACTCAGCTGTCACGCAAACTGCTCAGGCAGCCGGGTACGAAGTGAGAGGCCCGGCGGTGTCGTGAAATGTGGCCCCATCTGGTGTGCCCGGGAGTACCATCCGACTGACGGCGGCGTGCAAGCCGGCCGCGGATTTTCTTGGGAGACTTATCATGACGCTTTGCCCGGTTGCGTTGGCAGTGGGCTGCATCAAGTGCCCCGTATTCAAGATCTGCCCCGTCAAGGGGATCATCGGCGACTACAAAAAAGACGCACCGCCGCCAGCGGACTTAAAGAAAAAGCAGTAAACGCAGGTTGTTCCTTTTGCGAGTCACGCCCACTTTCGCAATGTCCACTCATAGGAAAAGTTCGCCTCCCACCTGACCGGCCGGTTTTGGCCGTATGCAACCAGGGTGCCGAAAAATCGGTAGCCTTCCTTGAGCGGTCACCGAGCATCGGGACCGGTCACCTCAACGCGACGGCAGTTCGCGACAATCGGGAGTCGAGCTGCGGTGCGCCAAGTGCACTCGGTGAAATGCGGGCGATTACAATTCCGGAAAAGGTGCAGAAATCCCTTGACTTTGACGGACGGAGAGCGCTCACTGGATTTGCTTCCGCACGCCGGGCCGAGGTTGATTCTCAAGCCCAAGGCATGACGATCCGGTTGTTGCCCAAGACATTCGCTGTTGCGCGCGCCATTTCGTTCGGGTGTGCCTGATGCGGACGGGCGGCGACCACCTTAAACCCGATGTTTGAGGGTTATCCGACCGGAGCGCCGAAGCAAACCGCAAAGGGCGTGACGCGAGTCGCGCCCTTTGTGTTTGCCGTTTCGGCAAAGACGTGCCGGATTGGCAATGACTGCTTTTGGCCGGTGGGCGACCATCGAGCGACCGTCGCTTCGCGACCCACGGCGGTCGCAGCCCGTTCCTGAAAGCGGTCATTCGCGCCGACTACTCGATCACTCTGTCCGGCCCGCGCAAGCGCCTGACTGGCCGCGAAACGCCTTCATCCCCCACCTACCACGCGGTTCCCGACATCGCGCAGCGCAGCGCGAGAGGCAAGTGCGGCTGAACTTGCCCTTAGCTTCATGCGATCGCCCCACGCCCCTCAGGATTCGCGCCATTAAGACGTAACCGGCATTGCCGTCGGCCGAGCGCAGGCTCAATATGGCGAAAGTTCAATCTGAGGAGCAAAGCATGGCGAAAAAGCCTCGGGGCTACGTGGGTTCGGTAACCGTCGGTCAGGAAGTTGGAGGCATGAGACACGAGGCAGTGCCTTTTCCTGAGACAAAGGAAGAGATTGAGCGCCTTGTCATCGAAACGTTCGATCGCGCTTTGGACCACGCAACCCGAGAGAAATTTGGGATCACTGGTTTCGCTAAAATTCCAGATGAGAATGATCTCGACTGTCGGGTTCATAGTACGCGCGGAGACTGGCTGATGGATCTTGTCGAGTGTGTACCGGCGAAACTCAGCGGGGGCGGCCATGAGACCGCGCCGAACGCGTACGTATGTGGAGAGACGGCGGATCGGATGGTTGAGTTGATCCGTGCAAAATCCGATAAGTATGCCGCGCTCAAGACCAATCCTTGGCTCCTGATGTACGCAACGGCATGGCAATTCATGCCGACCAACCATGAGTTCACAGTTGTCGAACATGCATTAATCAACGCACCTCCACAACTGGGGGGCGTCTTTTTTCTGTATCTGTTTAGCGGTGGCCAAGGAGGGGTTACACTGCTCTATCCAGTTGACCCCGGCGAGCGACAGCGCGTTCTTGAAGCAAACATTCCCCAGCTGCGGGCAGGGACGACAGTGCTCGCTGATCTTCGAAAAGGTCAAATGATTGTCCGCGATGGCAAAGCCGTCGCTGATTTTCCGCTGGGGCGAGTGAAGTGGTAGCGAATCGATCCGCTGCTGGGCGGGACCGCCGAGCGGCATGAAACGGCCGTGCTTGAATGTCCGGTCCTGGCCGATATCAGACGCTGAGGGTTTGAGTGGGTGGTTGCCGAGTTCAGCGCATCACGACATCGCAGACGACTACCCGGTTCTGTCGTGCTCGTTCCCTTACCTCCAACCCTTTGCTCCGCTTCAAGTGTTCCCTTGTCCCGGAGGGAGAGTAAGCAACATGCTCCCACTGAGGATTTCACTCGTTCCGCGCGGGGATCGTACAACGCCCCTAGGGAGGACCGGGGCGGTGGAGCCAATGTCGCTCAGTATTCGTATCAGTTCTCCGATGCGCTCCAGGAAGAATGCGACTGGACGGAGCGATAAGCCACACAACCCGAGATCCTGCGCTACGCCAACCACGCGACGCACCAATTGCTCTCTACTAAGCAGGGTCAAACGCGAATTCTGATGAACGTTGATTCGGGACTCCGTGGGCACTGATTGTCTCGACAACATCAGCATCCTTGGTGTGCACCGAATGAACAACCTTTTGAAAGATCACAACTGGTCCTTGGGTGATCGGAGTTTTGCCCTCAACTCCGATGCACGATCCGGCCACCACTGCATCTCCATCTCCCGGAAGAGTGACTCGGCGAGATCGAGCTCTTGAGTTGCCCGCTGCATATGTTCCAGCTGCGCCAACGCTTCAGCGTAACGAAAACGGCTTATGGCGAGTTCGGGCCGGGACCCCCTGAGCTGGGCAAGCTTTGTTGCGCGATTGAAATAGACCTCCCATCCCGGGTCTCCCGTTCGAGCCGCGCAAATTCCCAAAGCCCGGGACGCGCCGATCTCTCCGTAGTGGATTCCCAATTCCAAGAGCTTCCCGTATTCACGCGCCGCCCGCCTCGATTCCTGAAAGTTGCCCACCAGGGCATGCGCCTCGCTCAGCAGCCCCAGGAAGAACGAGGTTCCCAACGTAGTGCCCGCTTCACGCACAACTTCAATCGCACGCTCAATATCTTCCAATCCTTCCTTCCGGTTGCCCTGAAGAACCAAAGTAAATCCGCGGATCGCAAGTCCATAGGATGTGATGACGCTATTCTGGATTCGAGTACCTTCGCGCACGGCTTCTTCCGCATCCGACAATGCGTCGCGGATCTTGCCCTGCCATAGAGACACAACGCTTGAATACACGCGCGTCTGCGCTTGTCCTGCCTTGCTTTGGAGAGAGATTGCCAAAGCGTACGCCTTGTCCATATGCCCGCGAGACGCCCGGAATTGACCTTGCGCACCCAGCAAGTTGCCGAGCATTCCATGAGCCCAGCACACCTCGACGGGAGAATCAGCGGCATTCAGAACAGGCAACGCCTTGCGCAACGCATCGATTCCTTCGTCGAATTTTTCGTAGTACAGATTGACAATGCTGAACACAACTCGCGCGCGCGCCAACGACAGACTGTTCGGCTCCGATTGCATCCGCTTCTCGAAATCGAGGAACGCCTCCCGCGCCTGGCGCATGTCGCCCAGGCTGTAGTGCATTCGGGCAATTTCAAACGTAACGTGAGTTTCGAGCCCGGGCTCGCCAAGTTCGGCGGCAAACGCCAGCGCCCTGTCCAGCGCCACCATTTGTCTCGCCGGCGCCGAATAGAACGAACCGTCCGCCCATTTGTTTGCAATAGCAATGTAGCGCCGCTTCCCATCGCTATCGAGGGGAGTTCCTTCCAACAATTCGATGGCTTGGTTGTAATAACCTCGCGCCTCGCGCAAGCAAAAGTACCTGGCTGCCTTATCGCCGGATTTCCCCAGGTACTCGACGGCCTTTTCTGTTCGGCTGCCATGCGAGAAGTGATGCGCCAGTGACTCGTAATGTTCCTCGATCCGGTCCGCGTGGATTGTTTCGAGGATGGCACCGACGAGATCATGAATCTCACGGCGTCTTTCGAGCACGAGGGTGTCGTAGACAACCTCTTGTACCAGAGCATGCTTGAACATCCAGGCGGCTTCGGGAACGACCCGTAGCGGTTGAACGAGGCCCAGCCGCACGACCTTATCCAATGCCTGATCGAGCCGTGCCTGGTCCGGAAAAAGCTGCTCCAACGTACGCCGGCCGAACTTCCTTCCAATGACAGAGGCCAAGTGCAACACTTCGCGGGTATCGGCATCGAGCCGGTCGACGCGCGCGCGAATGACCGCCTGCACGGTAGCCGGGAGATCTATTGTTTCCACGGACCGCGTCAAGACGGCATCGCCATCGCGCAGTTCGATCGCGCCCTCTTCGAGCAATGATCGGATCAACTCTTCAATGAAAAGCGCGTTGCCCGCGCTGCGCGCTTGAAGATGATCGGCGAGTCCCAGCGGAAGACGCCTCGTTCCGATCACCGAACAGGCCATGGACTCGGTGTTGTGCGTCTCAAGTGGCTTGATCACGATGGGCGTGTAGTGTTCAGCCGCGATCCATGCGTGGGTGTATTCGGGACGATAGGTCACCGCAACCATGAGCGCATGCCGCGGCACCAACGCGACCAGAGCCTTTAATGTCTCGACGCTTGCATCGTCCGCCCAGTGCCAATCTTCCAAGATCAAAAGCAATGGATGACGATCCGCCGCCGTGGTCAGATAGGCAGCCAATGCTTCCTCCAGTGCCCTCCTCAACTCTCCGGCTTGCAATCCTGCCGGCAAGACATGCTCCTCGCTGGGGATGGCGAGCAAGTAAAGCAAGCGCGGTATCAAGTTCTCGAAGTCGCCGCTTATGGCTCGGATCGCCGCGACTGCCTGGTCGTGGTACGACTGGCCCGGAACTTCTTCATGGAGATTGAGCGCACGACGAAGGGCATCGACAAAGGGCAGATAGGGCGTCTCGCGCCCGCGCGCCTGGCAGAAACCTTCGAGCACGGTAATCGCCTTCGAGTCGAGGCCGTGCCGAAATTCGAACATGAGACGGCTCTTGCCGATGCCCGCCTCGCCCATGACGGTGGCGAACTGTCCGCTTCCGGCCAGTGTGCGCTCTACAGCCTTGCGCAACAACGCGAGCTCTTCCTCGCGTCCGGCGTAGCGAGTCAATCCCCGCTTCTGGGCGGCTTCCCGGCGCGTGGCCACGGAAGTCTTGCCGACAATTAGGTAGGGCTGAACCGGTTCGGCTTTACCTTTGAGAATGACCGGCGCGAGCGCCTCGGTAACGAAATATTCTCGGACAAGACGCTGGGTTTCCGGGCTCACCACGATTTCATCCGCGGCTGCCTGGCCCACCAGACGGGCAGCGGTATTCACCGCGTCGCCGGTTACCACGTGAGTGCCATCGCGCCGGTCACGCGAGCGCGCCACGATCAAACCGCTATTGATGCCACTGTGAAGACGCAGCGGCTGACCGATGCGCTCTTCCACTTGGCCGCTCAGTCCGCGCGCCCTTTCGTGCAGCGCCAAGGCGGCGCGAACGGCTTGCACTGGATCGTCCTCTTGCGCAACGGAAATGCCGAACAGGGCGAGGATCTCGTCGCCCACGAACTGGTTGACGATCCCGCCATGGGCTTCCACGATACGCGCCGCGTCCGCCTTCAATCGGCCCATGAGGCTTTCCACCTCCCCGGGATCAAGGCGTTCGTTGAGCGCCGTATAGCCGGACAAGTCGGAGAACACCACGGTGGCGTAGCGGCGCTCGCCTTCCGGCAGCGATGATTCGGTTGGTGCATCGGCACCGCCTTGTGGCCGGATAGGTTCTGCACTCGCCGCATGCGTGAGCTTGTGACCGCACGCGCCACAGTACTTTTGAGTTGGGGCATTCGACGCGCCACAGGCCCCGCACAGCAGCGTTAAGCGCGCGCCGCATTCACCGCAAAATTTGAGGCCGGGCGGGTTTTCGTGTTCGCAAGTGGCGCAGCGCATTCCGGCGACCCGGTTCAGGGTGGGCTGCCATGGGACGGCCCTAGCGCCGTCTCCACCTTCTCCAGCCAGAACCGCATGTCCATTTCGCGGTACAGCGTCGTCGCGGTGGCGAGATGCTCTCTCGCCTCTTCGCGCCGGCCGGTCCTGGCGTGCAGCTTGGCGAGGCCGAAACGACAGTGGGCGACGAGCGGGCGCATGCCCAGCTCGGTCGCGAGCGCAGGGGCGCGCTTAATAGCGAGATTGTTTCCACAACCGGAGCGTGCAGTGCGCGGCGGCATGGATAAAATCCTTGTCGGTCGTCAGCATTGGAAGTGCGTTGCGGATACAAAGCTGCGCGAGAAGGGCGTCTATGGTGCCGATCTGAACGCCCGAGCGACGGCACTGGTTGCGCAATTCGGCGGCCTCGATGTGGTCCTGCCGATCTGGCTTGAGAAGTGGCAGCGCACCAAATCGTTCGACTATGTCCTTCCGCGCGCGAGGCCCGGAGAATCCCTGTAGCAGTTCTTGCAAAATTAAGCCGGTGGTGACGACGGTATCGCCCTCTTCGAGCGCCTGGCGCAACGCAAGGACCTCGGGCATCGAAGGCACCGCATTGCGGCGAAACGCGAGCGACCAGACACTGGTGTCGACAAACAAAGTCACTAGCGCGAGCGCTCGGCCTTGTAGTCGAAGGACTTATCCCATTCGAGCTTGCCCATAAGATCGAGCACCCGTTTTTGCTTACGCCGCGCGATGAATTCCACCAGCGCGCGAGTTACCGCCGCCTTCTTGGTGCGCTCTCCGCTCACTTCCAAAGCACGTTCGATAAGATCAGGGTCGAGAGAAAGATTGGTAGCCATGTGTTCCTCCTTACACATCAGTCTACACAGCCCTGTAGTCGGCAGCAACAGCAACCTGTTCACGAGATCTGCCGCCTGGTTTCCGACATTCGCGAATGTCTGCTACAGATGATCGCCTGCTTTGGCCGACATCAGACGCTGAGGCTTTGAGTTGGTAGCTGCCGAGTTCAGCGCATCCCGACTTCGCAGGGGACTATTGAGATCGGCATAAGTAATGTCCTCACCACTCCCACTCGAAAAATAGGACATTGCATACGCAGCTATCAGTACGTGCCCTCACCCCCAACCCTCTGCTCCGCTTCAAGTGTTCCCTTGTCCCGGAGGGAGAGGGAGCAATATGATTCCGCTCAGGCTTTCACTCGCTCCATTCGAGGATCGTGCAACGCCCCGAGGTGCAGCCGGCAGGAAACGCGCTCGGTTGCGACTTCGAGCTCGTAGCTGCCGGAGGCCAGCATGGCGTCGTCCACACCGTCCGCGTTGCGCACGTAGCCGAAGCCGATGTTCTTGCCCACGGTATAGCCCCACCCCGCGCTGGATAGCCATCCGACGCGCTCTCCATTTCGGTAGATCGTTTCACGCCCGAGCAACACGACTCCGGGGTCGTCCACCGTGAAGCAGGCCAGCCGCTTTCTTAGCGGCTGCGACCGCTGCGCCAACAGCGCGTCGCGCCCCAGGAATGGCAGGCCCTTCGCCAGCTTGACGGCCCAGCCAAGTCCCGCCTCGAACGGCGTGTAGTCGGGGCCGATATCGGCTCCCCAGGCCCTGTATCCTTTTTCGAGGCGCAGCGACTCGATCGCGCGATAGCCCGCGTTGACGATCCCGTGCTGCCTGCCGGCCTCCATCAACCGCTCATAGATGGCGAGCGCACACTCGACGGGAATGTGCAGCTCCCAGCCCAGCTCGCCCACGTAGGTCACGCGAAGCGCGCGCACGGGCGCGCCCGCAAGGTCGATCTCGCGCCACGTGCCGAACGGGAAGGCCGCGTTGGTCAGGTCTGCGTGTGTCGCGCTTGCCAGCATGTCTCGCGCTCTCGGACCCATCAACGCCAGCACGCAGTACGCCGATGTGACATCGACCAGCGTCGTGTCCCCGCAGTCCGGCGGTATGTTGCGACGAATCCAGGCGAAGTCGTGGCTGGCGAATCCGGTACCGGTCACGATGTAGAACTCGTTCTGCGACAGCCGGGCAACGGTGAGGTCGCACTCGATCCCGCCGCGAGCGTTCAACATCTGGGTGTAGGTCAGGCTCCCCGGCGGTTTGCCGACGTCGTTGGCGCAGATCCACTGCAGCGCCCGTTCGGCGTCCCTGCCGATCAGAAGGAACTTGGCAAAGCTGGTCTGATCGAACAGCGCGACGCGCTCGCGACACGCCTGATGCTCTGCACCGACGCAGGCAAACCAGTTCTGGCGCCCATAGGTATAGGCATCCTTCGCCTCGACACCGGGCGGTGCAAACCAGTTGGGCCGCTCCCATCCGAGCTTCTCGCCGAAGCACGCGCCCTGATCCTTCAGCCGCTGGTAGAGCGGCGACACGCGCAACGGGCGCGCGCTGCGATACTCCTCAAACGGCCAAGCCATCGTGTAGTGCTTGCCGTAGGCCTCGAGCGTGCGTGTGCGCACCCAGTCTTCCGAACGATGGTGGCGGCCGAAGCGCCGGATGTCCACTGGCCACAAGTCCATGGGCGGCTCGCCGGCGGCAATCCACTCGGCCAGTGCGCGCCCGGCGCCGCCGGCGGAAGCGATGCCGAAGGCGTTGAAGCCGGCGCCAACGTAAAAGCCGCTCACTTCGGGCGCCTCGCCGAGGATGAAGTTGCCGTCCGGCGTGAACGACTCCGGCCCATTGATGAGCTGCTTGATGCCTGCGCTTTCCAGGGCGGGCACCCGCGCCAGCGCCTGCGTCATGTGCTGTTCGAAGTGGTCCCAGTTCTCGCCCAGCAGCTGGAACTCGAAACCCTCGGGAATGCCCTGTTCGGCCCAGGGGATCGGGTCCGGTTCATAGCCGCCCATGACCAACCCACCGACTTCTTCCTTGAAATAGATCAGGCGGTCCGGATCGCGCAACGTGGGAAGATTCCTGGGAATGCCAGCGATGGTCTCCGTCACGATGTACTGATGCTGCACCGAGACCAGGGGTACGTTGACGCCGGCGAATCGCCCGATCTGCCTGGCCCACTGTCCCGCGCAATTGACAACGATCTCGGTCTGGATCGCACCGTGTGATGTCGCCACACCGGTTACGCGACCGTTGTTCAACTGAATACCGATGACCGGGCAATCCTCGACGATCTTGACGCCGTGCATGCGCGCGCCCTTGGCGAGCGCCTGCGCAATGTCGGAAGGATTGGCCTGGCCGTCGGTGGGCAGAAACGCCGCGCCTACGACATCGGAGCTGTCCATGATCGGCCACAACGCCTTCGCTTCCACAGCGGACAGCAAATGCATTTCCAACCCGAAGCTGTGGGCGGTGGTCGCCTGGCGCTTGATCTCGGTGAGCCGCTCCTGATTGCAGGCGAGGCGCAAGCCCCCATTGCGCTTCCAGCCGGTCGCCTGGCCGGTCTCCTGCTCCAGTTTTTCGTACAGCTCGACGCTGTACTTGAGAAGCTGCGTCACGTTCGCAGACGTGCGCAGTTGCCCGACCAGGCCGGCGGCATGCCACGTCGAGCCACTGGTGAGTTTAGCGCGCTCCAGCAGGACGATGTCCTTGAAGCCCGCACGCGCCAGATGGTAAGCGGTACTGCAACCGATAATGCCGCCACCGATGATGACGACCTGCGCAGCGGACGGCGCCGTGCTCATTGCGCACCCCTCGTGAACGCGTCGTAAGCGCGTCCGAAGCGCGCCAGGTATTCGCTCGTGTAAGCCTTGTAGTCGAACTGGATTTTCGAGTAAGCCTCCGACACCATGCTCCACATCGTCTCGCGCAGCAGCGAAGCGCATTTCATCGCCGCGAATCTCCGCTCAAGCCCGGGGTCCACATTGCCGAAGTAACGCTCCAGCACGAACCGGGCTTGATCCGCGTCGAGCTCGCTGTTGGAAACGAGGCCGCCGAGGTCGAACAGCGGACTGTTGAAGCCGGCGTAGTCCCAATCGATCAACCACAGCCGCTTGCCGTCGTCGATGAAGTTGGCCGCGAGCAGATCGTTGTGGCCGAACACGATGGACACCGGCACGACTTCGCGCTCGAGCCTCTCGGCGCGTTCGATGAGCTGGGGAATCAACCCGACATGCGGGCTCGCACACGCCTGAAGCTCGGTTGCGTAGCCGCGGATGACCTGGAACACCCAGAACATCAGGGCCGGTCCGCGCAGATAGTGGGGCACTTGTTCATGGCAACGCTTGACCAGGTCCACCACGCGTGGAAGCCGTCCGGCGTCGCGCACCAACTCGGGGGACAGCGCACGCCCTTCGATGTAGCGCAGCACCAGAGCCCCGGGTTC
>Ga0184627_10001225_pt1 | contig 10352 bp, 8 predicted proteins | sample PLM3_127_b1_FD_133150 | JGI IMG/M metagenome (GOLD analysis project Ga0184627, IMG submission 133150) | Groundwater sediment microbial communities from an aquifer in East River, Colorado, USA - PLM3_127_b1 | ecosystem: Environmental > Terrestrial > Soil > Riparian zone | place: USA: East River...
ACCGTCATCCGATCGAACGAGAGCGTCAGGCTTCCTGCCCGCTCGATGCGGCCAGCGGGCTTCACGGCGGACACGACGCCGCGCACGATGGATCCTGCAGGCACGAGCACCCGCCCGTCCTGCCTCACATCAACTACGGTAGTCGCTTCGAAACGCTGCTCGACCGTGGCGGTCTCAGAGCTCAGTGTCGATTGCAGCCGCACATCCAGTTCCTGCCCGACCGGGATGACCCCGCGTGCGCTGGAATCGACCTCGGTTGGTCCGGCCGGAACGGTGGTGGTGGTTGGCGTGGTCCTCGGCGCCTGCCTGGTGGTGGCCCCGCAGGCCATGACGCCCATCGCGCTCAAGATGATCGTGGAGCGAATAAGTGAAGACATGGTTCCAGCTCTCCTCCTTTGACGTGGCGTAGGCGCACGACGGGCCGCGGAATCTTCCACTGGTCAAAGCAACTCGGGTGCCGGGTGGGTTCTCTGGATGAGCCGTCAGCGGGGGGCGTGCGCCCGGAGGAGCTGGCGCACCTCTTCGTCCGTTGTTTGATCGAAGTCGAGATACCACTGCCCCACCGCGGAGAAGGGTTCAGGCATCCGCACGCAGACAACCTCATCCGCAATGGCGGATAAATCACCGCAGGTTTCGCGCGCGCCGACTGGAACCGCCACGATGACTTGGGCCGGCTTTCGCCGCCGGACAGCCTGGACTGCCGCTGTCATGGTCGAGCCGGTGGCCAGACCGTCGTCGATGAGAATCACGACGCGGCCCTCGAGCGGCACAGGCTCGCGTCCTTCGCGATAGGCGGCTTCCCGGCGGTCGAGCTCCTGTTGTTCTTCCTCCGCGACGGCGTCGATCGCCGCAGGGGTGACTTCGTACTGCCGCACCACGTCGTCGTTCAGCACGCGGACGCCGCCGGAGGCAATCGCTCCCATCGCAAGCTCATGGTGTCCCGGCGTGCCGAGCTTCCGCACCAGAAACAGGTCGAGCGGCGCCCCCAGGATCTCTGCCACCTCGAAGCCGACCGGGACGCCCCCACGCGGCAGGGCGAGGACGAGCACGTCTGGCCGGCCTGCATATTTCCGCAGCCGGGTGGCCAGGGCGCGGCCCGCCGCCTTGCGATTTGCGAACGCGCGCCACTCATCCATGCGAATGCGGAAGCCTCCTCACGCATCCCTACGCGGTCGATGTCGCGGGATTCTGCAGGGGCGATGCATGCGTCGCCCCTGCCTGGAACTGCAGCTGGTAGAGACGGTGATAAATGCCGCGCGCCGCGAGCAGCTCCTGATGCGTTCCGGATTCGCGGAGCTGCCCCTTGTGCAGGACCAGGATCCGATCCATGCCCTGAATCGTCGACAGGCGATGGGCAATGGCGATCGTGGTTCGGCCGCGCATGACCACGTTCAGCGCGTCGCGAATCAGGAGCTCCGTTTCGGTGTCGACGCTCGACGTCGCTTCGTCCAGGATCAGGACGCGTGGATCGAACGCGAGCGCGCGCGCGAATGACAGGAGCTGCTTCTGGCCAACCGAGAGCGTGGCGCCCCGTTCCGCGACAGGCGTTGCAAGCCCGTGGGGCATCCGATCGATGAAGACGCCGGCATGCACCGCCGTGGACGCGCGCCGCACGGCGTCGTCGCTGATCGCGTCGTTGCCCAGCCGGATATTGCCGGCGACTGTACCCGAAAAGAGGTGCACGTCCTGCAGCACAAGGCCGAACACGGCGCGGAGGCGGGCCAGATTCATGTCACGAATATCGACGCCGTCGACGGTGATGCGGCCCTCCTGCACGTCGTAAAACCGCAGCAGCAGGCTGACAATCGTCGTCTTTCCCGCGCCGGTGGCGCCGACAATGGCCACGCGCTGGCCCGGCTCGACGCGGAAGGACACGTCCCTGAGCACCGGCTCGCCGTCGATATACGAAAAGGTGACGTGCTCGAAGGCAATGGCGCCGGGCCCCTCGGGCCGACTCCCGCCTTCGCCGCTCCCGCCTTCGCGCTCCGCGCTACGGCGCGCAAGGCGCGGCTTCGGCGCGGCAGCCAAGCCGGCCCCTACGACAGTCGGGGAGAAGCCGGCCCCGATCTCTTCTTCGGTAGGGGCCGGCTTCAGCCGGCCCGACGAGATCTGAACCGGCGTATCCAGCAACGCGAAGATGCGCTCGGATGAGGCCATCGCGCCCTGCAGCACGTTGAACTTCTCCGACATGTCGCTGATCGGCCGGAAGAAGCGCTGCGCGTACATGAGAAACGCCACGAGCGAGCCAAGCGTGAGCGTGCCGTCGGCGACCCAGCCGCCACCGGCCCAGAGGATCAGCGCCGCGGCGAGCGCGCTCACGAGCTCGATGGCCGGGTAGAACACGGCGTAGAAAAAGACGGATCGCACGTTCGCGTCGCGATGCCTCCGGTCGATCTCGTCGAAGGCGGCGAAGTCGCGCGCTTCACGGCGGAAGAGGTGCACGGTCGTCATCCCCGTGATCCGTTCCTGCAGGTACGCATTGATCCGCGCGATCCAGGTCCGCACGTCCCGGTACGACTCACGGACATTGGACCGGAACCACTGCGTAATCAGCGCGATGAGCGGCAGCACCGAAAACGCCACCAGCGCGAGGCGCCAATCGAGCCAGATCAGCACCCCCATGATGCCGGCCAGGGTAAACAGGTCGCCGAACACCGAGACGACACCCGAGGTGAAGAGCTCGTTCAGCACGTCAACGTCGGTCGTCACGCGCGTCATGAGTCGTCCGACGGGGTTCCGGTCGTAGAAACGGAGATCGAGCCGCTGCAGATGGCCGTACACCTGCATCCGCAGGTCGAACATGATCCGCTGCCCGATCATCTGCAGCGTCGATGTCTGGAGATACTCGAGCGCGAACGACCCGGTCAGGGTGAGAAGGAACACGACGGCGACGATTCCAAGGCCGGAGAGGTCCCCCGCGGGGATGTAGCTGTCGATCACCAGCTTGGTCAGGTACGGCGGCGCCAGCTCGAGGATCGAGTGCGAGATGATCGCCCCCGCCGCAAGCGCGACCTGGGCCCGGTAGGGGAACAGATAGGTCAGCAGACGCCGCATCAACCGCGCGTCGTACGCCTTACCGAGCACCTCATCGTCGTGGATCACGAGGCCGCCAGCTCCTCTTCCAGTAGCTGCTTCCGGTGCAGTTCGGCGTAGACCCCGCCCGTAGTCACCAGCTGGTCGTGGGTGCCGCGCTCAACGAGACGGCCTTCACCAAGGACGAGAATCTGATCGGCGGAGCGCACCGTCGACACACGGTGCGAGACGATGATCGACGTCCGCTGGCGCATCACGGCTGACAGCCGCCCGAGGATCTCTTCCTCCGTGTAAGTATCGACCGCCGACAGGGCATCGTCCAGGACGAGGATCCTGGGATCGATCATGAGCGCTCGCGCAATGGCGGTGCGCTGCTTCTGCCCGCCCGACAGCGTGATGCCTCGCTCGCCGATGATCGTCTCGTAGCCCCGTGGGAAATCTGGCAGATCCTTGTCGAGGCGGGCCAGGGCGGCCGTCTCCTCGATACGCCGGTCCTGGTCGCCGCGGGCGCCGAAGGCGATGTTCTCCGCAATCGTCGCTCCAAACAGGAATGGTTCCTGCGGCACGAAGCCGATGGCGCCGCGCAGCACGGATAAGGCGATGTCGCGCACGTCGACCCCGTCGACGAGCACGGTGCCCGCAGGAGGCTCATGCAGGCGCGCGAGGAGGCTCAGCAGGGTTGACTTGCCGGACCCGGTCGCGCCCACGATAGCCGTGGTCGTCCCTGCGGGAAGTACCGCGGAGACGTCCCGCAGGACGACCTCGTCGCCATACGCGAAGGTGAGATGGCGGAACTCGATCTGACCGCTGATCTGTGCCACGTCCACGATGTGCCCTGTCGCCCCCGCGTCCGTGACGCCGGGACGGGTGTCGAGCACTTCGAGCATCCTCTTCCACGACGCCATACCGCGCTGCAGCAGGTTCGTGACCCATCCGAATGCGATCATCGGCCACGACAGCATCATGAGGTACGCGTTGAACGCCACGAGCTCGCCCACCGTCATCCGGCCGGCCACCACCTCGCGGCTGCCGAGCCACAGCACGAGAAGGGCGCCGATGCCCATCAGGAAGCCCATGCTCGGGTAATACATCGACTGGATGCGAATCAACCCCTTGTTGCGCCGGACGTATTCTTCGTTGGCGAGCCGGAAGCGCTCGATCTCGAAGGGCTCCTGGCCGTACGCCCGCACCACGCGCACGCCGGACAAGTTCTCCTGCGTCATGGCGCTGATCTCGGATAACTGCTCCTGGATGCGCTCGAACCGCCGATGGATGGCCGCCCCGGAATACGCAACCGACACCGACACGAGCGGCAGCGGGACGAGTGCGAACAGCGTCAGCTGCGGATCGATCGAGACCATCAGCGCGATCGCGACGACGAACGTCAGGGCGGTCGTGGCCGAGTACATGATGGCGGGACCGATCATCATGCGCACCGCGCTGAGGTCGTTGGTCGCGCGCGACATGAGATCGCCGGTGCGGTGGCGCTGGAAGTACGCGAGATCGAGCCGCTGCAGGTGCGCGAAGAAGTCGTTGCGGAGGTCGTACTCGATGTCGCGGGAGGCGCCGATGATGATCCGGCGCATCAGGAAGCGGAACACACCGCCAACGGCTGCAAGCGCCAGCAGGGCCGCGGCATAGAAGCGGACCTTCCCGGCATCCACGCCGCGCTGGAGATCGTCGATCGCGTACTTCAGCACCCACGGCCCGGCGAGTCCCACGGCGGCGGTGGCGATGACGCAGATGAATCCGACGACAAAGGAGCGGCGATACTCGAGGATATACGGCAGCAGCCGGCGGCTGGGGGTCATGACATAAAAGTATAGTGTGCGGTCCCGCGGCACCCGGGTACACTGGTCCTATGTCAAAGCGATTCTGGGTTGTAGCGCTCTGCCTCGGCACGCTGGCCCTGCCGGCTGCGCACGCGCAGGCGCAGATCCCGCCGGCGGAAGTCCTGCCTTCGGAAGACCACGTAGTTGAGCTCGGCGTGATGTTCTGGAAACCGTCGCCCGAATTGGTGTTGTCGACCGACGCCCTGTCCAGCGCTGGCGTCAATACCGTGGACTTCGTGCAGGAATTCGGCATCGAAGACAAGTGGTTCCCGGAGTTCCGGGCGGTGATTGGCCGCACTCAGATTGGCCGCAATCACAAGTTCCGACTCAGCTACGTGTCTCTCAACTACGACGCAGATGCAACCCTTCAACGGACGGTCACGTTCAACAACCAGACGTTCCCGGTCGACGCGTCGGCGAGCACCGATGTCAAGTGGGATTTGTGGAAGTTCGGGTATGAGTGGGACTTCGTCTCGCGCCTGCGCGGGTTCGCCGGCGTCATCGCGGACGTCAAGTACAGCAAAGTCGAGGCGTCGGCCGAGAGTCCGCTCCTGACGTCAGCGGCGGCGGCCGCCGATACAGCGACGGTGCCCACGTTGGGCCTGATTGGCCGCGTGAACATTTCGCGGATGGTGGCCATCACAGGTGAATTCACGGGCATGCGTATCAACCGTGACGAATTCGAGGCGAAATTCCTCGACTTCGACCTCTACGGCACGGTCAGCTTTGGAAGGAACGTCGGCGTGGAGGGCGGTTATCGCGCCGTGGCGATGGACTTTCTGGTCGAAGAGGACAGTGGGGACCTGAAGATGTACGGGCCCTACTTCGGCGCGGTCGTACGTTTCTAAGCAACTCCCCACTCCACAACTTCCAACTCCAAAGAGTACATTGGGAGTTGGTGTCTTCGGCGTTGGGCGTTATCCGGCTTTCCTGCCCACCACCAACAGCGAACTTCCAAACGGCATGCCGACGTAACGCCCGAGCGCCACTTCGCCCCTCACCAGCGTCGTGAGCGCCGCATTGATGGGCGCCGGCGGCACGGTCAGGTCCGAGTCACCGCGCATCTCTTCGCGAAACGGCCGCAGCAGCCGCTGCACGCTCCGCACCGCGAGCATCAACGGGACCAGCGACGCGAAGAGATACGTGATCCGCGCCACCTGCAGGCCGGCGTCTTCGATCAGACGCGCGGCCGCCTGGGGCGTATAGCGGCGCAGCTCGCCCCACACCTCGCTGTGATCGCCCCGCAATAACTCCAATGCGGTCACATTCAGCACCACGTGCCCGCCCGGCTTCAGCACCCGCGCCATCTCGTGGAGCGCCTTGCGGTCGTCCGGCACGCTCTGCACAACGTCGAACGACGTGGCCAGGTCGAAGCTGCCCGACCTGAACGGAATGTGCTCCATGTCGGCGCGCACCAGCGGACGGCCGGATGCACGCGCCCGGCGGAGGGCGTCGGACGTCAGATCGAACGCGAACGCCCGCCCATAGGGCTGAAGCAGCGTGGTCAGGTTATAGCCCGTGCCGCAGCCGCAATCGATCATGCGGAGGTCACGCCGGCCGGCGGCGATCTCGCGGAGCACCGGGGCGACGAAGGTGCGAAAGCCGCGGAACCAGAAATGCGTCGCCTCAGCGCGAGCCGTCAGCTCCAGCAGGCCGCCCATCGATCAGCGACGCGCCGGTGTCGTGCTGAGGATACCCCCACCGTACAGGCGCCGGTAGTCGTCGGCCGTCCCCAGAATCCGCTTCACGTAGTTCTGCGTTTCGGGGAACGGAATGTCGTCGATGAACTCATCCTGCTCGAAGCCCGGGCGCTCGCCAATCCAGCGCGCGATGCGGTGCTCGCCGGCGTTATAGCTCGCCAGCGCATAATGCGTGCCGCCGAATCGACCCATCAGGTCCTTGAAGTAGCGCATCCCGAGGCGGATGCTGGTCTCCGGCTGCGTCAGGATCCGGCTCGAGTAGCGAATGCCAAGCTTGGACGCGTAGCGCCGTCCCGTCCCCGGAATGAGCTGCATGAGGCCGACCGCGTTCGCCGAGGACCGGACATCGGCGGTGAAGGTCGACTCCTGCGCGATGAGGGCGGTCATCAGATACGGGTCGAGTCCATGGGCGTCCGAGTATTTCTTGATGAGCGGCCAGTAATCGAGTGGAAAGATGATGCGCAGGACGTCCGGCGGCAGATGCTCGCCCCCCGCAGCCAGGAACTGCGGATAGGCGCGTCGCATGATCGTAATGGCACCGCGCACATCCGCGAAGCGATCGGCCGCTCCTTCCTGGAGCCCGCGATGGTGGCGGATCCAGGCGACCGTCGCCTGCAATGCGGGGGAATCCCCCCACGCGCGACGCGCGTACTCCACTTCCTGGAGCGCCTCGTCGTAGAGCGCGACGGACAGGAGGGCGCGGATCACAGCGTCGTTCGGCACGAGTGTTCCAGGTGCCGTGCTCGCGCGTTCGGTGACAACGATCGGCCGGACGGGCGCCTCCCGGCGCGCGGCCAGCACGCCTGACGAGAGGCGACCGTAATACGAGTTCAGATAGTCACTGGCGACCACGCGGTACAGCGCAGCGGCGGCAGGCTGGTCGCCCAGCTGGTCGCGCGACCGTGCGGCCCAGTACAGCCACGACGGGCGGTAGTCCGCGCGCGGAAACGCGACGGCTGCCGCCTCGAACGTCGCGGCCGCCTCCATGAACTGATCGTTCTTGTACGCCCGCCAGCCGACCTTCCACGCCGCACGGTCTCCGTACCGTCCTCGCGGAAATCGGCGGGCGAGCTCCCTGAAGACGCGATCGGCCTCTTCCTCGTCGTCAAGGGTGATGTAGTGCGAGGCGAGATTGTTGAGCGTCTCCTCCGCCCAGCGGCTGTCGGAATGATCGGCCACCAGGCCGCGCGCGAGCATGACATACGCGTCGCGGTCGCCCAGCCCCCGGGTCGCGGACAGGTGGAAGAAGCGCACCTCCGCCTCCCGCGACGCCTTTCGCAGGTAGGGCTGCAGTGCGTCCCGCGCCGCACGATGCCGATCGAGGTGGTAGTCGCATTCAGCAAGGCGCAGGGCCACCAGCTCGCGATCGTCATTCATCGCCACGCGAGCCAGCAGCTGAAATCCTGCGCGGGACTGCGCCCAGCGGCGGTCCGCAAATAACCGCTCGGCGCGCGCCAGCTCGCGCTGGAAGCGATCCGGAGGGATGAGCGCGGGCGTCTCCAGCCGTTCAATGGCGGACTGGGCCACCGATGCCTGCGTGCTGAGCGGAAACTCGTAGTACACACGCTGATAGATCCGCACCGCCTGCTCTTGCTCACCCGACGCCTCGAGTGCGGCGCCGAGGCGGACCAGCACCTCCTCCGGCGCGATCAGCGTCTCGCCATCCAAGTCAGCCAGGATGTCGACGGCCCGCTTCGCGTCGTTGAGCGCGAGCGCCGCTTCGGCCATCCGAAGCGGCAGCGCTTCCTTCAGGTAGCCCTCGACCCGCCCGTCCACCGCCGCAAACGCGGCGGCTGCCTCGCTCGCGCGTCCAAGGCCGAGCAACGCGACGCCGGCGTAGTACCGGCCATACGGCGCCAGCGGCGTCGGGGCAAGGGCGGCGTTCGTGACCAGCGGCAGCGCGGCAGCGAACTCGCCGTCGGCGATCAAGGTAGCGCCGCGCGCCAACTGAGCGGAACCGCTGGCCGGCGCCTGACCGGCGGCGGTGCCGGACGCCGGCACGTCGGGAACCACCCAATACAGCGACGGATGGCCGGGCAACGGCGGATGAGGCGTGGTGGTCACGACCGGCGACGCGGCCAGGCTGCCGACGGCCGGACGCCCCTGAGCAGCGATTCCGCCGCCTGCACACAAAGCCGCGGCGACGACACCAGCGGCAACGACTGTTCGCGCGGATTTCACGTCCGTGGCGCGAACCCTCCGGGTTCGCGAGGCAAGCCTTCTGGCAGGGCCCCCGCCGCGCACGCCTGCGCGGTGGGGTGCCAATGGCTCGCCCCACAAATCCGCGCGACAGCGTTTTAAGAAACGCGTCAGACGGCTCACCCTCTGCTCCGCGGCGATACCTGATCCAGGCCGGCTGGCCGCTGCGGCACGGCGGACGCCGGCGACAACCCCGTGATGTGCCGGATCGTCATCGCTTCGAGGACGCGGCTGGCATGCCGGGTGAGCACGTCCAACGTGGCCGGCCACCGGCTCGAGGCCTCAGAGCCGTCGGACGGCGTATCCGCGTACAGCACGGCCGCCACGGTGCCACCAAGGAGAATGGGCAATGCCAGCGCATCGCGCGTGCCCGCTCCCTGGGCAAACGGCGGCAATGGCGGTGGCAGGACTGCCGTCTCCGCGGGATCGCGACCGGCACCAGGGGACACGACAGTCACACGCCTTCTGACGGCCGCGCCGGGGAGTCCAGCGTCCAACACTGCCAGGTCAATCGAGCTCGGGCTCGGAACCGACTCGCCAAACCCGACCAGCTTCCACCCGCTGAGCCGCGGGCCCTTCACCAGGAGCAACGCGACGCGATCAACTTCGCCGGCCGTGCATTCCGTGAGGGTGTCGAGGACCTGTCGAAGCGAACGCCCGTCATCGAGCATCCGAATCCCTTCTGCCACGCGATCGAGCTCAGCCGTCGACGCCTCGGCTGACTTCCGGAGCTCATCTATCTCGGCACGCGTCTGCCGCGCGTGCTCTTCGATGGCGACGTTCGCGATCTCGTTGCAGAGCTCGCGTAACGCGTGTTCGATCGGCGCGCGCGCGTCATCCAGCGCGCGGTCGAGTGCATGGTGGATGTCATCGTCGATGGACACGGTGCCGTCATTATACGGCACGGCAGATGCTTCTCCGGACGAGTGGAGGCAACCTATGCTACGAACTCTGCTGCGGATCGTGCTGCTGCTCATCATTGTGGCGGCGGTCGCGGCGTTCTTCGTCGGATACCGAATGGCAGGCCCCAATGAAGCAAGCGAGCCGGCGTCTGCCGTCGGCACCGCCGGGCGAGTCGTGGATCCCGGCAGCGCTCGCGAGGTTGGCGCTGATATCGGAGAGAAAGTCGCGGACGGCGCCAATCAGGCCCGGCGCATCGCGTCAAACGCCGCGCTCACCGCCAAGATCAAGTCGAAGATGGCGCTTGATGACACGGTCGAGGCGGCGAGGATCGACGTCGACACGGCTGAGGGTGTGGTCACCCTGAATGGCACCGTCGAGTCGCCGGCCCAGCGCGAACGGGCCATGCAGCTCGCGCGAGAAACCGACGGTGTGACGTCGGTCATCGACCGGCTGACGATCCGCTAGGGGCGTTTTTCAAACGCTCTCTGACGCGGATTTCCGCTGATGTGGCGCGAACCCTGTCGGGTTCGCATGGCGAGCCGTTCGCGGGGTCCCCGCCGCGCACACTTCCACCGGGCTTGCGCGGTGGAGTGCCGTGGCTCGCCCCACCAACGTGAAATCCGCGTTCATTTCAGAGACTACGTAGGGTCCGCCTTCAGCGTGTGAAAAAACCTGTCAATTCCCA
>Ga0184627_10001226_pt1 | contig 10350 bp, 16 predicted proteins | sample PLM3_127_b1_FD_133150 | JGI IMG/M metagenome (GOLD analysis project Ga0184627, IMG submission 133150) | Groundwater sediment microbial communities from an aquifer in East River, Colorado, USA - PLM3_127_b1 | ecosystem: Environmental > Terrestrial > Soil > Riparian zone | place: USA: East River...
CCAAGCCCCTTGCCGTCTCCGCGGATCGGGGTTGCGGTCATGCCGATTACCGGACAGTCGTAACGTTCCAGAACAGAAAGAAACTTTTGCGTGACTGAAAAATGAGCTTCGTCGCAGATGATGAAATCCGCAGTGGGTAGCGTTTTCTTGCGGAACAGCGTATCGACTGACGCTACCTGAACCGGCATCCAGTGAGCCGCGCCGTGTCCTGACATGATGACGCTGTGCTCGAGCCCGTAGTACGTCAGGCGCCGCGAAGCATCCCTCACGATTTCGCGCCGGTTGACCATAAATAAAACCCGCTTCTGTTTCTCGATGGCTCGTTCGATCATGTAAACCGCGATAGCTCCCTTTCCGAAACCCGTAGGACAGACCAGTAGTGGGCGTTTGATGCCGCTTGCGATACACGCGCGGAGTTCGGCGACAGGGGCGAGTTGGTCGGGGAATAGGGTTAACGGCACGAGCATAACTTTTCTTGGCAGAGAAAATACATTTCAGATTGATAATCCAGTTCACCGATCTGTGTTCCGAGCATGTCGTATTTATACCCGGGTCCTACTATAGTTCCGCCGCAGAGATAGAAGCGGCAAGTGAGCCAGACAGTAGCGAGTTTGAAAAACTCGTGCTCAAAGTTCAATATGCCTTCCCTTCGGCCAGCTTTCGATTTTCAATCTTATGATCTGCCCGGTTCCGGTTGTATTCCATCTTCTCGACGAACGCCCCGCCCAGATCCAGCCCGAGTCCGCCCGCCATATCAAAAATGCGAATCAGACAATCGGCAAGCTCCACTTCGATCATTTGACGGTCTGGGAGTTTGTCGTCAGGTAGGTTTTTACGGTGACCTTCGAGGGCTTCGGACAACTCCGAGTGACAGAGTGCAATAAGTTCTCCGACGTTACGCACGATCAACGGGTGACCGGTACCGTGGCAGTGATGACAAGAAACAAAGCCGCCTTCGAGACCGGTACCAACACAAGGACCGCATTGTTTTGATAGATCAACCCACCATTTACGGTTGGCCTCGTGACAGATCATGCCGAGATCATTCAGCGCTTGTTTCTGTTCTTGTTCCGTCATCCATGCCCTCCAATAGCGTCCCCTGATACAGCATCCCCTCGGCATTCTTCAAATTCTTGACCGCCTGCCTGAAGTACGATTCCTTGAGTTCCACTCCGAGCCCGCGGCGTTTTGCCCGTACCGCCACATACGGAGTGCTTCCGATGCCGGCGAAGGGATCGAACACGGTATCACCAACTTCCGACCATAACTCCATGCCGCGCTCGATCACCTGTAGCTGAAGTGGGCAAACGTGGCGCTCGTCCTCGGCTTCGCGTGCCGACTGATATTGCAAAGTGTCGGATGGGTCGATATCCATCCAGACCGGCGAAGCGTACCGTTGCCAAATTAGATGAGATTGTTTATTCTTCGCTGGATCGCGGTTAAACTCTCCCTTAGGTCCTTCGCCTTCACCGATCCAACGATCCAGACCAGATCCGTGCGAGATGGGCTCCGGGTTTTCTCCTGGCTTGCGCATCGTGATGAGCATGTCCGCGATTCCGTGGCGGGACATTGTGGAATCCTTGACCATCTGTTTATGGGATAACCCGTGTGCGTGCGTCCGGGTTGCGGCGATCAGGGGGTCTTTCCAGATCATGCAGCGGGAATGAAAGATCCACCCTTCGTACTTAGAGCATGCTTTACCGCGTAGATGTTGGCGCTTTCCCTGTCCGCATGTCAGACACTTTTCATGCAGCGCTCGAAGTTCTGCTGGAAAGTCCCAGAGCCCCATGAATCCGTCGTGTTCTTTGGTTGCCGGAATATCCATGCAATGAAACGAAGTCAGGCGACCGGGCATAATGATGCGGTACATCTCCCGCACAATGAATTCATAGTGTTCCAGGAACTCATCGACGCCAGCGCAATTACCTAGATCGCGTTCGGTCGCACTGTATGTGTACATCGACGCGAACGGCGGACTGTAAATCGAGTAGTGCACCGACTCACTCGGAATCACCCGCATCACTTCGCACGAATCTCCCAGATGTAATTTCCATCCATTCCCCTCCTCGGTTCGCGTCTGATATTCCACCGACTCTTTCTCGGTCTCTCTGATTTCCGCGATCATAATATTCCTCATGTGCTCGACCATGCCTGCCGCGAGTTGCTCTGCCTGCGCTTCCTTGCGTTCGATATTCTTAACGACCGCTCCCTCGGCTTCGGACGTGATGATGTGAACGTGTACCGGATACTTCTGTCCGAATCGCCACGAGCGCCGGGTAGCCTGATACAACTGTTCGAAGGAATCCGAGAGCCCCACGAACGCGATGTTATGGCAGTTCTGAAGATTCAATCCGTATCCGAACATGGAAGGCTTCGAGATCAAAGCCCGGTGTTTCCCCGCAGTGAAGTCAAGTACCGCTTTTTCTTTCCACTCGTCAGGGTCGGGGCCGCGTACCTCGATTGAATCCCGGATGGAATCAGTAAGCTCGGTAGACTCATCGTTCAGGTTACACCAGATGAGCCACTGCTCTTTCGATGCGTTCGCTAGATCCGCCGCAACTTTTACGCGCGCCATAATCGAGTGGCGCCGCGCGGCCTGACGTTCGCGAAGGGTGCCCGCTTCGACCGGAAATAGAGTTCCGGTTTCATACGCGATGGCATCGTTCCATTCCGATGGGACAACGTGCTGGTGACGCTCGAGTGGGGGAAGGATAAAGTCGCCATCCTCGTAACCTAAATCCGAAGGCTTACGAATCATTACGGCCCAGGATGCGAGCCACTTCCAAAACTCCTCTTGCGCATGTCCTTTCAGTCTCCATTGCCCGGTATCACCTCCATCGTGAACGAAAAACATGGACAGCATTTCCTGACGGGTCATGATCCCCAGAAACTCCGAATGGTTGCCAAGTTCCTGGTAATCGTTTGGGGCTGGCGTAGCCGACGCTGCGAGCCGGTAAGGGATCGCCCGCGAGAATTCCATCAGAGCGTTGCGGGTTTTAGAATCGTAATGCTTCAGGATACTAGATTCGTCCAGGATCACTCCAGCCAAGTCGCTCGAGAAGTTGTGCAATTTCTCATAGTTGGTGATATTGATTCCCTTCTGGATATCAGCCTGCGTTCGGCAGAGGTTAACCGGGTAGTTAAACTTCTCCCCTTCGCGTACGGTCTGAAGAGTAACGGCAAGCGGCGCGATAATCAGTATGTCGCCTTGCGTGTGTTTGTGGACATGGCGCGCGAACTCCAGTTCGCAGATCGTTTTTCCAAGTCCGCAATCTGCCCAAAGCGCAGACTTTCCCTTCTTGATGGCCCAGATTTCAATATCCCGTTGAAAGTCAAATAGTTGCCGCTTGATGCTCCGTCGCGAAACAGTAAAGCCGCTCGGACGGAAGCGTGCTTGCTTCGCTTGCAGGAATTCATCGTACAGCATTCGCTTCTCAGCGGACCAGTCCTGAATTGCCATCGCGAGCCCTTCTGCGCCTGGATGGCCGTTGCGGAGGGTTTTGTCGGCACTAGCTAACTCCTGATCGCAGCGCTGAAGGCCATGAATAAATGGAGCAGTCTGGTCAGGCATCTCTGAATCCGGTACTCTAAGAGTTTCTGGTTTACTTGGCATACACCCTCCTCGCCGCCTTATCCAGAATCTCCTGCCCGTGCTTCTTGAGCGACGGGTTGTACAACTGCAAAAGTCCGCTGTGTGTCCAGTCCTCACTTGAATGTTCATGTGGCAGCCGGCCGCAAACCCTCCCGTCATCCTCGGTGTACTGGCACAGTTCAGCTACCGTAGTGCCGAGTTTCAACATGTCGCGGATATCCCGCATCGCCCTGAGGATCTTGCCATCTTCGATGCCTGCGTCGTGCGCTTTGGCTTTGTGTTCGAGGTTGCCGAATTCGAGTTTCATTCGTAAAAACTCCCACATGCGATCCACTGCTCTAAAACGGCCACAAGGGCCTTGGCTTGCGCAAGGTCGATATGCATTCGTGTCTGGTTGGATTCGTCGAATATTCCGTCATGCTGTGCCGTTTGTCGATCCACTCCGAGCCATATTGCGGTGGAGCCGGAAGGATTATAATCCGCGATGCTCGATTGCTGAAGTGAACAAGGCGTACCGTATCGATCCGTGAATTTGATGATTTGAAAACTTCTTTTAGTCTCTTCGACTTTTCCTAGGGGTGTTCTTTTCATGGAATCTTCCCTGATTGAATCCATTGCTGGATTACGGTCGAAACCTCAATCACTTTTCCGCAATTCTGGCAGACTCGGTAAGTTGCATGAGAATGTTTCGGGAGCGGCATTAGCCCGTGAGTGTTACAGGCGGGACAGAGGTCCCAGTTATCCGAGTTCATGGACCCTCCGAATTCGTTCTCCCAAGTACGCGAGCACCGGTCGCGCCATCGAATTTCCAATGCTTCGATACCTAGGCCCGTCCTTTGCAGACTTGCCGTGATACTGAATTAGCGTCCAGTCGTCAGGTAGTCCCTGGAGTCTTTCGCACTCCCGTGGCGTAAGTCGGCGGACTATCGCGCCCTGTCTCAATAGGCTTCTGCTCGGCTGGGTCCCTGGAGCGTCAGCGCGAATCGTGCCAGCTGTATCGTACTCACGTACGCCCGTCTGTGCTTCCTGGGCAAACACCGCCAGCGGCGATTCGTGCAGTGCGTCGTGATCGGCGTACTGATTGCCAGTGAGGGGCGCGGCCACATTCGCCACAAAGGTTTCATTTGCCTGTGCATCGTGTCTTCCGGTCCCACCCTTGCCGTTCAAGGCGTAGGCTGTTTCTGGGATGAACGTGGCTCTGTCGGTGTCGTCACACCAGCCACGCTGCGAAGAGCCGCCTCCAATTGTTCCGGCAACGTCTTCCCGCGCCGCTCTGCCCGGCACAGGATGCCCCGACAAGCAGAACGACTCAGAAAGTACCGCGATGGGATATCGCCAGTCTCCTGAATGTCCGACAAAGAACACACGGCGGCGTCTTTGGGGAACTCCGAACCACTGAGCGTCAAGCACTCCCCATGCGCCAACATACCGGATGTCTTCCACTGCTCCGAGGAAGGCTGCAAAGTCCCGTCCGTCTTTCGATGACAGTAATCCAGGGACGTTCTCAAACACGAACCACCTTGGGCGAAGCGAATCAATAATGCGGAGAGCGATGAGGGCCAGGTTGCCGCGAGGGTCAGCCAATCCACCGCGTTGGCCGGCGACGGAGAAGGATTGGCAGGGGCTTCCGAAAACGAGAAGGTCAATTGATCCTCGTTCACGCGCCTTTTCAACGAACGCTTCATGGCTCACATCCCCGAGGTTCGGAACGTCAGGAAAGCGGCTGGCATGAACGGTTGACGCGAATGGATCGATTTCCGCACACCAGATCCATTTAACCCATGGCATCGCGAGTTCCGGACAGCCGATGCCGGAAAATAATGTGGCTCCATTCATGCTACTACCCCATTAGCTTTTAGCGATTCATACTCTGCCAATAAATCCGATAAATCCCTCTTCCGGTTCCGGTGCTCGCACGCCGTCTCGCCGCAGTCCTCACACGGATAGTGCACCCAGAAGCGCTCGACAATTGCCGTAATAATCGAATCTTCGTGCATCGACTTTGCGATAGTGCAGAGGCACTGTGCCCGCTTTAAATCCATGGGAGGTGCGTAAGGGCGGTAGCGGCGGGGTTTGCCGTTCTGAACGTAGGTAAACGCGCATTTCATTGAGAGTCCCTTGTTTTAGTAGTACACACCAAGTCAGAACTAGGAGCACTAAATCCACCAAGTATAATCATTCCTGTACCCCTCGATACAGCGCCCTTTCCATCGCTGGAATATAGGGCGTCCACTCTGCCGCGCTCGCGTCCATCTCCCGCCAGATCATCTCCAGCGTAGCGTCCATCTTGTCTATCATGTGCAGCATGATCGCCTCCGGGAACATCGGCCGCATGGCCGCTCCCCATTCCGGCTCGCCATGGTGAGACAGGATCATATGCACGAGTTTCCGGTAAACCTGCGGCTCCCATGGAACCTGCTGAATCGCCTCGTTCAAGATTTGGACACCAATAGACACGTGACCCACTAGTCTCCCCATCGTTGTGTAATCGAACCCAATCCCTGGATCGAGTTCGACGATCTTACCGATGTCGTGAAGGATGCAGCCGGCGATCAGTAGATCAGTATCAAGCCGGGCGTAATTGTTATGAACCGGATTAGGAAACCTGGCAAAATCGGTAATCCGTAGCACGATCTGAATCATGCTGAGAATATGCTCAAGTAACCCTCCCCGTGTCGCGTGGTGCAACCGCATCGCGGCCGGTGCCTGCTTCAAAGCCTCCCCGTGTGTTGCAAGAATAAACCGTAGCAATTCCCGTAGAGAATCGTTCTGTATCGTCCCGATGATTCCCGCAAGCTCCTGAACCATCTCGGTTGGATCACGCTGTGAAACCGGGATGATATCCTGGATCAGATATTCCCCTTCGTCTGCCACTCGGATTTGCCTGATGGATAACTGAAGTTTCTCCTGGTACTCTCCGACTTCGGCCTGCACCTTAACAACGGACTTGCTTTCCGGTAGCGGAGTAACGAAATCCCACCACACAGCCGGGATATCGCCTGACGAATTGCAGAGCGTCATCGCGCAGCGTTGCTTGCCGTTTCGTCCGGTCTTGATTTCGATTGAGCGCAGGCCAAAGTAGGACGTGATGATTTCACCGGGAGAGAGGTCGCGGATAAGCATTACCAGTTCCTTACGAGTCCTGTTTCACGAAGCGTTTGGTGCGCCTTGAAATATGAAGTGTGATCGCCATCGAGTTTGCGAACTGCCAACAAGCCGCACTGTTGGCAGAATATATTGATTTCGGTGAAACCTTGCCGGTTAAGTTCAGCCGCCTCGCGGTCATTTGGCGCATTGAACATCACCGACAGAATACGAAACATGTGAAACGTACTTTCATCGCTTTTGTGGCAAGGTTCAGAAGCGGAGTCGTTGATGCGAGCGGTTTCGAGGGCAACAATGCGGGCTTCGAGAGCCTCGATAACTACTTTTGTTCGTTTCAGCATGGGACTTAAAAGGGTATGTCATCATAGAACGTAACGGTTTCAGGCACCGTTACTGGCGTTCCGCTTGCCGCATCGGCCATCATCTGCGCGCGCTTGCGAAACACGTCAGAGGCTCGCGTACCCGCTTCCTTCCCAGCTTGCCGCACGATGGCGTTAATCCACCGCACGCGAATGTACTTCTTTCCCCTGTACTCCTGTTCCTCGATTTGGACGCGCACTTCGGTCTGAGTCATGAATTTCATTGGCTCTGCCCAGAATGCATCCTCGTACAGATCCGATTCGGCGGCGCCGAGCAAAACCAGTTCTTTCGTGGAGATTTCCAGCGTAGCGTCTGTACACCAAATCGTTTTTGAAGAAGTGCCGATGGGCTTATCGCTGTCATCGAAGCATTGAAACACGACATGAAGCCCGGACTTGTTCGCATCCTTATTCTCTGTCACGTACGCGCGAATCGGTTTCGCGTTGTAGTACTCGCCAGGAATCAAACGCTGTTTCTGTTCGAGTTCGCTCATGCCGTCACCTCCACTGCTGCGCCCGGTGCTTTTTTCTCTCGGATTTTTGTGACGGTCTTTCCTTGTGCTTCGCGCGTGGCGCAGAACCGGTGATTGCGCTCCATATCCTCGATGAGCGCTGCCTGTTCGGGAACGTCCATCAGGACAAATAAATCGAGAACACGCTGGCGTGGCGTGATTTCTTTCCTTCCGCGTGGCATTAGGCGGTTACCTCCTCGCCGTTGGCTTTCTGGATGCGGTCACGCAGGTCAGCGGCCTTCGATGCTGTGGCGCTCGCGATGGGATCTTCCATCGTGATTTCAGTCAACTCTTCGGGCGTATAGATCGGGATGCCAGCAAACACTTCCGGGAAAAATTGCCGCGCACCTTTCGTAAGCGCACGCCAGAAGTACATCTCTTCCGTCCAACACTTCCAGTTGTCCTTGTCGAGTAGCCGCTTCGAGCCCTGTATGACCTTCTTGGCGTGCTCCTCGGTGAAAGATGCCGAGCCGATCTGCTCGCCATTGCGGCCGAAGAAAGCCATCGTGCAGCCTTTATCGTCGGTTTTCGTTGGTCGGTAGTTGTAACCTTGCCGTTTGATCAGTGCGCCGATCAGAAGCGCCGGCATCCGTACCTTTCCCTCGAATACATCAAGATTCGCGACAGATGCGATAGGTTGAAGTCCAAGTTCGCGTCCGAACATCATCTTGACAAGTGCCTTCGGCATATCCGTAATGTCTTTAAACATACCGGAAGCCGCGAAGGCTTGGCCGATCTTCTGAAGCATTTGGAATTCGGCGTAAGTGAGTGTGCCCGCCATGGTGTTCTCATGAATCACGACGGAAGTGGGTTCGGGTGAAACGATTTGGGGTGTCATTTGGCTCCTTGTGGGTTTAAGATCATAGTTCAGGCCAGTCTTCAAGATTTCCAAGATGCTTGATACTATGTATTTCGATTCCTGCGGTTCCGTAATAGTGACGAACTTGTGAAGCCGCTAATGATTGCCATGGTTGGCGATCCATTGGGAAAGCATCATCGTAGTTGATGATAACGTTGACCCTGCATATCTGATTATCTAACGTATCGTCACGCCAAATGAGAAACTCTACGCTAACTATTTTTGGGATTGGCTTCATTTTGAAAACACCCTCAACGGTCTCGAAACCGACGGCTTGCGGAACGAGTCGGAGAACCGAAGCGGAGTTTCAAGGAAAAGTCCCAAGGCGAGAGCCATACTTGGATAGATTGGCTCGATTGCGGAAAATTGCGGTAACTCAGTCAGGAGTTTAACTGCGGTCATGCCGCTTTGTACATGTTGTTTTAATTCGTCATACGCCTTCGCCAGCGCTGTCGCATCCATCCGCATCTGCGTTTGCGGCCTGAAATAAACCCGATGCCCGGTCACGTCCACTACGGCTCGGTCACCGATCAGCGGTTCAAGCCGCGACCGAACTTCTTCAGTCAGCGCCTCGGCTTCGTCAACCAGTTCCTTCGCTTCGATATACTCGTTTAAGACGGGAAGTAGCGAGTTATCGACCGGAACCTCGGATATTTCGATCACATCGAGCATCCGTTCTCCTTGGCAGGAGTAACGGTATTTGCATTTCTGACATTGCTTGCTTTTAGCAGGCAGACGATCAGGCGGGTTGTCTAACTTCCAAAAGGATTCGCCGGCCTTGCGGAGTTCTTTGATAATCGTGTCGTCGCGCTGAACGTCCCAATTCTTTGTTTCCCAAGGATCGGCACAGTGGATCGAAAAGGCTCCCCAGGTCGCGCCGGTGACCATCATGCCCCACTGAAGCTGCAGGATGTATGCTTCAAGTAGCCCTTCGCGCTTGGCTTTGTAGTAGGATTCTCGGCCGGGGGATTTGATTTCCAATACACCCCATGGGCCTGGAAAATTACGCTCAAGCGCAATGCGGCGAAGTTTTTGTAACTCGTAGTTCGTGATGAGTTCTTCGGGCTCTTTGACAGCGGGATCTTTATCGTTGCTCACCATCCGATCCACATGCACCGCAAACCGGGAATCTTCAGCCATCCGAATCTGCTTCACTTCCACGACCGCCCTCTTGGTCTTCTTTGCGTACATTTCCGCAATGATCGGTTCCAAGTAGTTGCCACGCTCGGTTGCGGCATTTCCGTCGAACGGGTAATCCTCGGGTACGTTGTGTTTTTGGTACCAGAGTTTCCTGAGGCAACCGTAGGGCGGAAGGCTGAACAGGTGATGAGCATCCGAACCGCCGAGGCAATCTTTACGGGAGGCGAGGAAGCCGTCAGCTTTGGAGGTCATGTTGTAACTTCTGCCCAGCGTTTTCGTCCCTCGTAAATCTGCTCAATGAAGGCATCCAACAGTTCCGGGGACGCGAGATCTGGTAGCACGTAATCGATGAAAAACAGCATGACGTTCAACCCGCGTCGATCCTGCATGGCGTGGGATCGTTTTTCGAGCGAAAGGCTGGTGTACCGCAAGATCATCCGAGCAGTGTCGGTCATGCCTGGTTAACCGCCGGATTGATAAACTTGTCCAGTAACTCTTCCACGCTCTTGACCCTCGCTTTTTTGTTCCGATCCGGCGGATCAGTCTCCATCCGAGAGATCATCGCGGAGATGACGGCCTGCAAGTAAATTTCTTTCTGCCGTGGCAGAATAATAATCACCGGATCGGGCACACGTATCGCTCCGTGGAAACAACAGGCAAGTGCCTGGACCTAAATTTACGACAGGACTAAAAAGCCTTATCTTTCAGGCTTTTGGACTGGACGTTCCTGCCGTGGTTACCTAAGAAGCGTAATCCCTTCGCGGAGAGATTGCAATAGGAAAA
>Ga0184627_10001227_pt1 | contig 10346 bp, 9 predicted proteins | sample PLM3_127_b1_FD_133150 | JGI IMG/M metagenome (GOLD analysis project Ga0184627, IMG submission 133150) | Groundwater sediment microbial communities from an aquifer in East River, Colorado, USA - PLM3_127_b1 | ecosystem: Environmental > Terrestrial > Soil > Riparian zone | place: USA: East River...
TGTACGTGATGACGAGCGAATACGGTGCGGCGAGCCAGCTCGAGAAGATCGACATGCTCGACTACGCCGATCTGATCGTCATCAACAAGTTCGAGAAGCGTGGCGCCGAGGACGCGCTGCGCGACGTGCGCAAGCAATGGCGGCGCAACCACCCGCAGGAGAAAGTGGCCGACGAGCAGGTGCCGGTGTTCCCGACGATCGCGAGCCAGTTCAATGACGCGGGCGTCAACCGGCTGTTCGTCGAGGTATGCCGCCGGCTCGATGCCGAGAAGCCCAAGTCCGCCAAGCACTGGCGGCTCGAAGGTCACAAGATCGACGAGCAGCCGCGCCGCGACGCGATCATTCCGGGCGGGCGTATCCGCTACCTGGCCGAGATCGTCGCCGACGGCCGGGAAGTCGCCGCGCGCATTGCGGCAGAAGCAGCGGCGGCGAGCCGCGCCCAGGGTCTATACCAGGCGCTCGAGGCGCTCAAGGATCCGGAATTGCCACAGCCTCTCGACCGGTATCCGGTATCGGCCGTCGACGGCACAGCGGATGCCACGCGCAAAGAGCTGCGCCGCGCCTACAACAGCGCGCTCGATGAAGTCGGCGTGGAAAGCATCGAGTTGCTCAAGCAATGGCCGGAACGCGCGCGCGAGGCAACTGCGGATCAATATCGTTACCGGGTCCGCGGCCGCGAGCTCAGCGGCGACAACTACAGCGAGTCGTTGAGCCGCCAGCGCATTCCGAAGATTGCGGTGCCGACGCTCAAGGGCTGGGGCGATCTGCTCACTTTCCTGAGAAAGGAGAACCTACCGGGTACGTATCCGTACACGGGCGGGGTATATCCGTATCGACGCGAGGAAGAAGATCCGATCCGCATGTTCGCCGGCGAAGGGATGCCCGAGCGCACCAACCGGCGGTTCCACTATCTGGCGGCGGGCCACGGCGCGACGCGACTCTCGACCGCGTTCGATTCGGCCACGCTGTACGGCGAGGATCCGGATGAACGACCCGATATCTACGGTCGCATCGGGAATTCGGGCGTCTCGATCGCGACGCTCGACGACATGAAGCGGCTGTATTCGGGCTTCGATCTCTGCTCGCCCACGACCTCGGTGTCGATGACGATCAACGGGCCGGCGCCGATGATCCTCGCGATGTTCATGAATACCGCGATCGATCAGCGCGTCGAACGGCACTTGCGGGCGAGCGGTGGCTGGCCGGATGCAGAACGCAACATCAAGACGCTGCTCAAGGACCAGGCGCGGCCGCTCTATCGGGGCGATCTGCCTGCCGGGCACGACGGTTCTGGGCTCGCGCTGCTCGGTGTCACCGGCGATCAGCTGCTCGATCGTGAAACCTACGAAAAGATCCGCGCCGAGGCGCTGTCACTGGTGCGGGGCACGGTGCAGGCCGACATCCTCAAGGAGGACCAGGCGCAGAACACCTGCATTTTCTCCACCGAGTTTGCGCTCAGGATGATGGGCGACGTGCAGGCGTGCTTCATCGAGCGCGCCGTCCGCAATTTCTATTCGGTGTCGATCTCGGGATATCACATCGCCGAAGCGGGGGCGAACCCGATCACGCAGCTCGCGTTCACGCTCGCGAACGGATTCACCATCGTCGAGTACTACCTGAGCCGCGGGATGAAGATCGACGACTTCGCGCCCAACCTCTCGTTCTTCTTCTCGAACGGCATGGATCCCGAGTACGCGGTGATCGGCCGCGTGGCGCGGCGTATCTGGGCGCGTGCGATGCGCGATCTCTATTCCGCGGGCCCGCGCAGCCAGATGCTCAAGTACCACATCCAGACTTCGGGGCGGAGCCTGCATGCGCGGGAAATCCAGTTCAACGACACCCGCACCACGCTGCAGGCGCTGTATGCGCTGTTCGACAACTGCAACAGCCTGCATACCAACGCCTATGACGAGGCGCTGACGACGCCGACCGAAGAGAGCGTGCGCCGCGCAGTGGCGATCCAGCTGATCATCAATCGCGAGCTGGGACTCAACAAGAATCAGAACCCTTGGCAGGGCTCATTCGTGCTCGACCAGCTCACCGACCTGGTCGAAGAGGCGGTCTACCAGGAGTTCGAGCGCATCTCCGAACGGGGTGGGGTGCTGGGGGCGATGGAAACGATGTACCAGCGCTCGCGCATCCAGGAGGAGAGCCTCTACTACGAATCACGCAAGCACGACGGCACGCTGCCGATCATTGGCGTGAATACCTTCCTCGCCCGGGAAGACGTGTCCGGCGAGCTGCACTCGGCCGAGCTGATCCGCTCGACGGAAGAGGAGAAGGTGGCGCAAGTCGGGGGCGTGCGCGCATTCCAGGCGCAGCATTCGAAGGAAAGTGAAGCAGCTCTGCGGCGACTTCAGGACGTCGCCGCCAGCCGCGGCAACGTGTTCACCGAGTTGCTGGAAAGCGTGAAAGTCTGCTCGCTCGGCGAGATTTCCCACGCGCTCTACCATGTGGGCGGGCAGTACCGGCGCAACATGTAGCCGCGCTTCAGGCGGTTTCGCCGGCCAACGGCTGCACGCCGGTCGCCTGCGAAAGATCGGGTTCACCGAGATGGGCGAGCAGGATGCGACGCGCCTCGTCGCGTAGACGGATCGCGGCTTCCGGATGGTCCGATGTCGGCTCCAGGACCGCGAGCAATTCAACCGTAACTGTTCCTGGCCGCGGCGCAATCCGGTGCGACGGCAGGATCTGGCGTGTGCCGCGGATGATCACGACCACGACCGGGCACTTGGCGCGGACTGCGGTGGCAAACGCGCCGTTGTGAAAGCGGAGCAGACCGGGCTGCTTGGAAAAGGTCCCTTCCGGAAAAAAGACCAGTGAGGCGCCTTGGCTGGCGCGGCGCAGCACGCGGCGCGCATCCATTGCCCCCTTATGCCGGTCTTGCCGATCGACGAACTCAGAACCGATGCGTCGCAACAGCTGTCCGGCGAGCGGAAAGCGTGACATTTCCTTCTTGATGACGAACGAGAAGCGCGGGGGCAGCGCAGCGGTCATGACGACCCCGTCGAGATAGCTCGCATGGTTGGCGATCACCACGCAGCGCTCGGCGGGCAACCGCTCCAGGCCCTCGGTCCGCAACCGGATGCCCATGAATGCAAAGGAAATTTCTCCCGCACGCCGTGCAATCCGCCGGCGCCGCTCGAGGCCGGGCGTAATGAGCATCGCGAACAACGCCACGACGCCAAAGGCCAGAAAAGTCGTCCAGCAATACGTGCCGTAAACGACGCGGACAGGCCAGGTGAGGAGGTTGAGCATCGATGACGGTCAGGGCGGGCCGGAACGAGAACCAGCCGACGCGGAGGGGTGTGAACTGCTTCTCTTTATGTTAACGGGCGGCCCTTTCTGTGAATGTAATCACGCCTACGGGGGTACCCCCTCCGCATACTCGCGCGGCATTTTGCGTGATGGTGCAGGCGCTTGCATATGTATGAGCGGCGCCCGCGTAGCGGTGTAGCTGAGGCCCAATGAGTTCAGCCGTCAAGAGTCCCTTGTACGTCAAGCCTGCCGTCGGTCAGAGCGCTCGGGATGCTGCTGATCCGATGGTCAACCGTTTCCTGGATGCGGTCTGGATGGAGCGTGGGCTCTCCGCCAATACCCTGGCCGCGTATCGCGCGGATCTCACCGCGTTGGCACGCTGGCTCGAACAGAAAGCCGTGCCGATCGTCAGGACCACGCGCAACGATCTGCTGGCTTTCATTGCCTGGCGCGTCGAGGCCGGTGCCCGGCCACGCTCCACCGCGCGCCAGTTGTCGAGCTTCCGCCGCTTTTTCCGCTATCTCGCGCGCGAAGGTGTGATCAAAGAGGACCCGACCGCGCAGATCGCGATGCCCAAGATCGGGCGTTCGCTGCCCAAATCGCTGAGCGAGGATGAAGTCGAGGCGCTTCTGACGGCGCCCGTGGTCACGGATCCGCTCGGCCATCGCGACCGCACTATGCTCGAGGTGCTGTATGCCACGGGATTGCGCGTGTCCGAGCTCGTCAATCTCAAGCACAACCAGGTGAACCTGAATCAGGGTGTGCTACGCATCGTCGGCAAGGGCAATCGCGAGCGGTTGATTCCGCTGGGCGAGGAAGCCGTACGCTGGCTGCAGCAGTTCGTTCAGGGTCCCCGCGCAGAGATCCTGCTCGAGCGCCAGACCGACTACCTGTTTCCCACGCGGCGCGGCGACAAGATGACCCGCCAGGCCTTCTGGCACATCATCAAGCGCTACGCGCGCAAGGCCAGCGTGCAGAAGGATCTGTCGCCGCACACCCTGCGCCATGCGTTCGCGACGCATCTGCTCAATCACGGAGCGGACCTGCGTGTGGTGCAGATGTTGCTCGGACACAGCGATCTCTCGACCACGCAGATCTATACGCACGTGGCCCGCGAGCGCATGAAGGACCTGCACGCTCAGCACCATCCTAGGGGCTGAGTACAAGACCTCCTGCTACACTTCCCGGCCGTGAACCAAAGATGCCGGTTCTAGTCGAACGCGACAGCATCTTCCGGGAGTGAGACACCATGTCGATGAACGGTTCTGCGGCGCGCCTCTGGCTCTCCAGCCTGCTGGCGGCCGCGGTAATCAGCGTTGCCGGCGCCGGTGAACCGACTGTGACTCCGCCCGTTGATCCACGGGTCGATCTCGCTAAAAAGATTCCCGGCGCCAAGGTCGAGGAGCTCAAGCCGACATCGGTACCGGGGATGTACGAGCTCACGCGCGGCACGGACGTCGGTTACGTCACCAGCGACGGGCGTTTCTATTTCGCTGGCGATCTCTACGATATCCAGCAGGGCGTGAATCTCACGGACGCGAGCCGCAACGGCGCGCGGCGCAATCTCCTCGCCACCATTCCTGAGAGCGAGACGGTGACGTTTTCGCCCGCCAATCCGAAATACACCATCACCGTATTCACCGACGTCGATTGCGGCTACTGCCGCAAGCTCCACAGCGACATGAAGCAGCTGAACAGTCTCGGCGTGCGCGTGCGTTACGTGTTCTATCCGCGCGAAGGACCGGGAAGCGAGGCGTGGGAGGTGGCGGAGGCGGTGTGGTGTTCACCGGATCGTGCCGATGCGCTGACACGTGCCAAGCGCGGCGAAGACATTCCGGCGAAGAAGTGCGGCGCGACCCCGGTGGCGCGACAGTACGAGCTCGGTCACAAGCTAAACATCCGCGGCACGCCGGGCATCTTCACAACGGAAGGCGAATACATCGCGGGGTACCTGCCCCCGCCGCGGCTGCTGGAGCAGATCAAGGCCTCGAAAGCGAACTAGCCCTTACCTCTCCAGCAATTTCAGCTTGTCAGGTTTCCCTTCCCATTCCTTGGCGTCCGCCGGCGCCGGCCCCTTCTCAGTGATGACCGGCCACACGCGCGACAACTCCTTGTTGAGCTCCTTGAACTGCTCCTGACCGTCAGGAATCTCCTCTTCCGAAAAGATCGCTTCGACCGGGCATTCGGGTTCGCACAGCGTGCAGTCGATGCACTCGTCCGGGTCGATGACGAGGAAGTTCGGACCCGCGTGGAAACAGTCGACGGGGCACACCTCGACGCAATCCATGTACTTGCATTTGATGCAGTTTTCGGTGACGACGAAGGTCATGAGCGCGCGGTCCGGAGCTGAACAGGGGCGAGTTATTTTGCCACACGGACCCGCAAGTTTCTAACGCGAGGCGCGCTCGACTTCGCCGAAGTGCAGGCCTTCGCGGCCGGCGGCGCGGTCCGCAAAATAGTGCTGCAGGGCGAATACGCCGCTCGGAAACGCGATCTCATCCCAGGGCACGTCGCGCTCGTCGACCAGCTTGACCTCGAGACTCTCGGGGCCCACGCCGAAGCGCGGCGCAGCGAGGCGCGCGCGGAAAAAGACATGCACCTGCTGGGCGCGCAAGGCATGGAAGATGGCGAGCAGCGAACCGATCTCGACTTCCGCCTGGGCTTCTTCGACCGCTTCACGGGCAGCGGCGGCCATCAGCGTTTCGCCGTTTTCCATAAAGCCCGCCGGGACTGTCCAAAAGCCGCGACGCGGCTCGATGGCACGCCGGCACAACAGGATCTGTCCCTGCCATTCGGGGACACAGCCCGCGACCAACTTTGGATTCTCGTAGTGAATCGTCCCGCAGGCGTCACAGACGAAACGCGGTAGCTGATCGCCGGGTGGAACCCGCCGGCTGACGGGTTGTCCGCAGTGGCTGCAGAAATTCATATTGCGCCGGGCGCCGGGGACAGCACTCTCACTACCCCTTCCATCAGCTCCTGGTCTTCAATGGTTTTCGAAGGAGCCGGTCCGCAATCACCACTTCATAGCCGCGCGCAGCAACCCGGTCGCGCAGAGCATCTAGCCGCGGCGATACATGCAGGAAATCAATGTGATGATCCATGATGCCCGTTGCCAGCAGCCCGCCGTCAGCGAGACTGGCATCGATGCGATCGAAATAAGCGACCGGCTGATGCACGTGCTCAAAGAATTCTGTGGCTACGCAGATACTGCATTCCGGCAACTCCGGGATCGGTGCCGCGGCACTACAGCCCAAGAACGTCGTGGGAATTCCCGTATGTTTTCCCCACCAGAGAAGAAATTGCTGACGCAGCGTCGGAATGTCTGCGAGTATCAGGCGAACCTCGATACCACGACCGCGCAGATACTCCGCCAGCGTACGCGATTGCTGGGCCAGCCCGCAGCCAAAATCCAATATGGTTACTGGTCGTCGCCCGACGAGATCCTTGACGACCAGATCCGACTCGCTCCATCGCGGCTCCGGGTAGGTGAGCATTGCGAGGAAATGCATCGGGCCGTGGTAACGGTATGTGTCGAACACTTCAGTCGCGTTGTCATCGTAGAACACGCGAAAGATGTCGTGGGCTACCCCGTTGAATTTGCCGAAGGCGCGCCCGCTGTGTCCGCCTGGGAGCGCCGCCCAGGATTCAGCGTAGCGTCTCTTGCTCTCATCGAGCGAGATGCCGAGACGCTCGGCATTCCACTGAAGGAACAGCTGCTGAGTGCGCGTCATGCCCGAGGCATCTCGATTCGGGACGGAAGAGACGAGTCCTGTGCCCTGAAGCGTCGCCAGTTTCCGTGCGCTACGGCTGAAGAGCCGTTTCAATTGAAGTCGCATGATTCTATTGGGCGCTACTTTCGTAGGTATGTCGGGCTTGTCAACGATCGATTGTAGGAAAGCTCAGCATCGAGCGTCACGCGCGGGAACGCAAGGAGAGAAAAGTTATCGTGCTGCAGAAATTCATCAGAATTCGACCTCGATGCTGAGCTTTAGCGTTTGGTCAGGAGTGTTGTCGTTGAGGCCCGCAAGGAGTCCAAGGCCGATGCTCACGTTCGCGCCCTCGTCCTCCTCGTCCGTGTCCGACCGCGACGCTGAGCCCGGAGCCTTCGGCTCTGGTCGCCCGGAACCGCCGACGGCGTAGGTATAGTAGAGGACAGTCCCCACCCGGTGCTGATCGAAATCTCCGAAGAGGCGCGCGGACTCCGAGGGATGTCCGGTGCTGTCTATTCGCTCAACGGTTCCGTAGCCTTCGATCGCAAGGGACCAGGTCGTGGAGAATGTGTACATGAGTTGCGCCGCGTAGGCGAAGTCCCACTTGTCGTCGACCCGCTCTCCCGCTTCAGGATTGCCGCCGAAATCGTGCACCACCATCGGCACGACTGCGGTCAACCACGGCCCGGACTGATACTCGAAGATGGAGCCGAGGACGAGTGCGTCGGGCTCGTCGCGATCGATCGGCCGTTCGAATTCGGCCACGAATCCCAGGCCCGCTCCATCGCCCCATCGCGGAACGAGAATGGCGATGAGCTCGGCGCCGAGTTCCGTGAGCTGCAATTCGTCAAAATCGTTCACTTGCGCGAGGGTCGGGGGGTCGTCGAGTCGCTCCTTCTCAAACTCGATGCCGATGCGCATTTTGAAGTGGTTCGTGAACCCCATCTCCAATTCCAGCGCATGCCGCTGGCGCACGACCGAATTCTCGTCGATCTCGATCCCGTCCGGCCCATCGCTTTCGATCTGTCGCGACGGCTGGCCCCAGGAATAGGCATTCTGGCTTTGAAACTCGAGACGACCAGGAGCGGATTCCAGAGTCTTGAGCTCGAACTGGCCTATGGCCGGTTCGGCCGTGGCCGACACAGCGGCGCAGCAGGATGCCAGCGCACCTAGAGAGCTGGCGCGACGCATCGAGCGGGGAACGCGAGCAGACAAGTGAGTGTCTTTGTGTAATTCGTGGGCGCGTGCGACTTCTTGTTTGGTGCCCGGGGAGGGGGTCGAACCCTCATGACCTTGCGGTCGCGGGATTTTGAGTCCCGTGCGTCTGCCAGTTCCGCCACCCGGGCTACTGTAACTCCCGGCGCCGCGGCGGGAAGTATAGGAGATTCATTTTGAGGGTGTGCGACGAATCGGCCCGCTGGCGCATCCTTGCATGGCAATGACACGCCTCCTCGAGATTGAGCTCGACCCCGCCGTGCTGCGCGCCGCGCAGGCGGGAGACTCGCGGGCGCGGGCCGAGCTCTATCGCGCGTTCTCGCGGGCGACCTATGCACTGATTCGCCGCCTGATCCCGCGCCAGGCCGTCGCCGACGACCTGTTCCAGGACACGTTCGTGGAAGTGCTGCAGAGCCTGCACGCATTCCGCGGCGAGGCGCCGCTCGGCGCCTGGATCCGGCGCGTCGCGGTGAGCAAGTGCCTCATGCACCTGCGCTCGCCCTGGCATCGCAGCCTCCTGTGGCTCGATCAGCTCGCCGGCGAGGACGCGAATCCGGGCGCGGCCGTGCTGCCGGTGGGCGGGGTGGAGACGGATGCGGCGTTACAGATCGACCTCGAGGGCGCGCTGGCGCATTTGCCGGGGCAGTCCCGGGCGGTGGTGTGGTTGTACGACGTAGAAGGCTATACGCACGAGGAGATCGCGGCGCTGTTCGGCAAGAGCGTGAGTTTTTCCAAGTCGCAGCTCATGCGGGCGCATCTCAGATTGCGCGAGCTGCTCGGGGCCAGGCGGGAGAACACGGTATGCATGCCAGTATCGAGCAACTTCTGAACCTGCGTGACGACGGGGCCGCCGGTGACGATGTGGCTGCGCACGTGCGCGAGTGCGCCGAATGTCGTTCGACCCTGGAGCGGCTGAATCTCGTGACTGCGGCATTGCGAAGCCTGCCAGCGCGAGCGTCGGCACCCGACCGCTGGAACGAGATCGACGCGCGCTTGTCGGGCGCCCGAGCCTCTAAGAGTGCGCCACGTCGCCGTCCCGGCTGGCTTCTGCCGGCAGCGAGCGCAGCGCTGGTGCTGGTCGCAGTGCTGCTGACATTCAACGATCGCGACGCGCCGACCCCGGACCCGCAGACTATGGAGATCGCGCCTGCCGAAAACGCGCGGCAGCAGCTGCTCGCGGAGTCGCGGCGGCTGGAATCGCTGCTGGCGGCGATGCCGGCCGAGCCACGGGTGACGCGCGCTCACACCGCTATGACGGTTGCGGACCTCGAGGATCGCATTCAGTGGGTCGATTACCGGCTCAACGTCGCGAACGAAACGGGGCTGCGCGGCGATCAGGCGGATCTGCTGTGGCGCGAGCGGGTGGACTTGTTGAATTCACTGGTCGCGGTGCGCTACGCGCAAACGCGCGCCGTGGCGTTCTGATCGGTCATTGATCGACTTTCGGAGAAGGCAAATGAGACTTCATGCAATGTTGAGAGACCTGCTGTTTGTGGTGGCGCTGGCGAGCGTCACGCCGGGAGTTGCGCCGGCGCAGACGGCTGCAAATGAGAAGGATCAAGCGGCGGTCGAAGCCAAGCTCGAGGCTGCTCGCGCCAGGCTGGAAGCAGCGGCGCGTGAGGTCGCGGAACTCAGCGGCGAACTGACCGGGCCGGTGATGCGGGATTTCATGATCATGCGCCCTGGCGGCAATCGCGCGATGCTCGGTATCAACATCGGTGACGATAAGGAAGCGGCGAAGGACGGCGTGCACGTGCAGAGCGTGACACCGGGCGGGCCGGCGAGCGACGCGGGTCTCAAATCCGGCGACGTGATCATCAGCGTCGACGGCAAGAATCTGCGCGAATCGGAGCGACGTCCGAGCGCCGCCCTCGTCGATCACTTACGCACGCGCAAGCCGGGGGACAAGGTCAAGGTCGAATACCTCCGCGATGGCAAGACGCAGCGCGCCGAAATCACCACCGAAGCGTTCGAAGTGTTCCACCACTCCGCGATGCCCGGCCTGGCCGCGGTCAGGCCACTCATGGGCATGCACGCCATGCCTTCACATGGTGGCGGTCCACTCACCATGGCTTTCCGAAGGCATGCCGGTGCGGAGTTTCTCGACATGGAGCTGGTGACGCTCACGCCGAAACTCGGCCGCTACTTCGGCACCGACAA
>Ga0184627_10001228_pt1 | contig 10344 bp, 8 predicted proteins | sample PLM3_127_b1_FD_133150 | JGI IMG/M metagenome (GOLD analysis project Ga0184627, IMG submission 133150) | Groundwater sediment microbial communities from an aquifer in East River, Colorado, USA - PLM3_127_b1 | ecosystem: Environmental > Terrestrial > Soil > Riparian zone | place: USA: East River...
CGTGAGGCTCAGCGGCAGGCGCAGGCGCCTCAGACGTTCCTCAAGCATGCCGACCATGGGCGCTACTAGCATGGCATTCCTCGAAGCAGTCGGTTCAAAAAAAGCGGCAGCCGGAAAGGCTGCCGTTATTGTACTTGCTGGCTAGTGTCCTGTTCCGCTGATTCGCCGCTGAAAACCCGACGAGAATCGGCGCCATGCTGTGTTACGAGTCCTCGCCGTGGTGCCCGCCACTGTCAAGGACTCGCGCCTTGCCTGACGCCGATTTCGCGGGTTTTCTGATCTATGATGGATTGTTGCCGAATGAATATGAGGTCTGACTTCCAACATTCGCAAGTTGTCCCACGAAACAGCGGAACAGGACACTGGCCGAACTTAAAAAACAAGATCGTTGAGCAGCGAACTCCGCACCCCGGTGGCAACCGCGTCAACCGATGCCTTGTAGTTGGGATGGTCAACGCCGACGGAAAGGCCAGCGCCGACCTTCAACGCCTGCTTCATCGGTGGCGTGAGTTCGAAACGCAGGAAATGCACCGACGAGGTTTTTTCCTCGTTTTCACGCTCCAGGTCTTCGTCGGCGATCGCGTACACCCGCGGATGACCCGCGATCCCGATCCAGACGCGGTCCTCGATCCCGATCAATTTCGCCAGCGCAAGCCTGCGCTCCTCGACGTTGGGGTACTCGATCAGCATGGTGGCCTTCCAGTTGCTGCCGTCTGGAACCAGCGGGTTGTAGGCATCGAGTTCGTCGCGAATGCCCTGCTCCTCGAATATGCGTTCGATCCGCAACATCTCCTGGATCTGGTAGCGCATGGTGAGTTCGTCCTCGAACACCAGGGTGATGTGCTCGCCCAGTTGAACCGTCCGGTTCTTCTTGTGGACCAGCACTTTGGCGCGGAAATCCCTGCGCGCTTTCGAGTACTGCTCGAGTGACATCAGGCTTTCGGCGGTAATGACAGCCATGTCTGAGGTCTTGTTGTTTTCCGTCGCCAACATCCCGGCCTTCACAGCCCGTAAGCCATGCGGATCAAAGTCAGGGGATGGCTTTTCTCCGCGTTGCCCTTTTCCAATCCGCTGTCGGCGATGCCTTGCCTGATGTGGCGACCGGCGATGGCGCAATCCGAGCTGACGTAATCGGGCTCGGTGGCCGCCATCTGGCGGAACACCGGTTTGCCGATCTTCATGGATTCGTCGAAGTACTCCTTCTTCACGCCCCAGGTGCCGTCGTGCCCGGCGCAGCGTTCGACGGTGTTGACCTGGGTCTGCGGCACAAGCTCGAACATCTCGCGCGTCTTCTGCCCCATGTTCTGCACCCGCAAGTGACACGGAACGTGATACGACACCTTGCCCAGCGGCTTCTTGAAGTCGGTCTTCAGCAGACCCTCCTTGTGTCGCAGAATCAGGTATTCGAAGGGATCGAACATCGCCTCCTGCACCGCCTTCACGTCGGCATCGTCCGGGAACATGAGCGGCAGTTCCTGCTTGAACATCAGGGTGCAGGATGGCACCGCGGTAAGGATGGCGTAGCCCTCATTGGCGAGCCTCGCCAGCACCGGTATGTTGGTTTGCTTCAGCTCCTGCACCGTGTCGAGATCACCCAGCTCCAGCTTGGGCATGCCGCAACAGGATTCCTTCTCCACGACGATCGCCGGCACTTCGTTGTGGGCAAGGATCCTGAGCAGATCGTGGCCGATGCCGGGCTCGTTGTAGTTCACGTAACAGGTCGAGAAGATCGCCACCTTGCCCCGGGTGTTCTTGCCGTCCCTGACCGGGAACGAGGAATCCGGTCTGGCATGGCTGCGGAATCGGGCGCTGCTGTACTCAGGCAGCACCCGGTCCTTGTGCACCCCCAGCACCGAGTCCATGACCTTGCGCGCGGCCTTGGACTTGTTCACTGCGTTGACGACCTGAACCACTACAGGGATCGAGGCGAGCTTGCCGACGGCGTCGGTGCTGGTGAGCAGTTTGTCGCGAAACCGGGCTTCGCCCTTTTTGAATTTCACCGCCTTGGCGCGCAGCATCAAGTGCGGGAAATCCACGTTCCAGGGGTGCGGCGGCACGTACGGGCACTTGGTCATGTAGCACATGTCGCACAGATAGCACTTGTCCACGACCTTCCAGAGATCCGGCTTCGCCACCCCGTCCAACTCGCCGGTCTTGCCCTCGTCGATAAGGTCGAACAGCGTCGGAAACGTGGTGCACAGGTTCAGGCAACGGCGGCAGCCGTGACAGATGTCGAAGACGCGGTGCATTTCCTCGAACACCTTGTCTTCGTTGTAGAAGTCCGGCGAGTTCCAGTCGATGGGATGCCTGATGGGCGCTTCCAGGCTGCCTTCGCGAACGGTCATGAGGGCGGTGAATGCGTGAAGAGTGAATGAGTGAAGGGGAAAGGCTCTATCTGGGCGGTGAATGCGTGAAGAGTGAATGAGTGAAGGGGAAAGGCTCTATCTGGGCGGTGAATGCGTGAAGAGTGAATGAGTGAAGGGGAAAGGCTCTATTTAAGGTTCGAGGCGTGTCGGCTTTTACGCCTCTCGCCTCACGCCTCTCGCCTCACGCCTCACGCCTCTCGCCTCTCGCTTCTTGCCTCTCGCTTCTCGCCTCTCGCCTTACCGCGAAACTCAGTCTGCCAGCGCGTCCAGGGCCTTCACGAAACGGTTGGCGTGCGAGCGCTCCGCCTTGGCAAGGGTTTCAAACCAGTCGGCGATCTCGTCGAAACCTTCGTCGCGGGCACCCTTGGCCATGCCGGGGTACATGTCGGTGTACTCGTGGGTCTCGCCGGCAATCGCCGCTTTCAGGTTTTCGCGCGACTTGCCGATCGGCAGCCCGGTCGCCGGGTCGCCCACGGCTTCGAGGTACTCGAGATGTCCGTGCGCGTGACCCGTTTCACCCTCGGCGGTGGAACGGAAAACCGCCGCGACGTCGTTCTGGCCTTCCACGTCGGCTTTCGCTGCGAAATAGAGATAACGGCGGTTGGCCTGGGATTCGCCCGCAAACGCGTCCTTCAAGTTCTTCTCGGTCTTGGAACCCTTCAGTGCTTTCATCTTGGCCTCCGTACAGTGATTCAAGTCGATTGCGGTTGGAGAACCGGCGCCAGGAATCCGGGCTCCGGCATAAGAATTAGACTAAATCTAATCTGTAAACCGAGTATAGGCATTGAAGTTCCACAAGTCAACCCGGGGCGGCTCCTGGCCCGTGGGCGGTCAGTTAACCCGTTGGCAGATCATGATTTAATTTTTTGTTTCGGCTTGTAGTGCCGCGCTCACCTGGCTGATGAACCGGTCCAGTTTCGGGACGTCCAGCCAGCGCGTGACCACCACCAGATCGTGCTCCGGCGCAATCCAGATCATGTTGCCGCCCGAGCCCAGGGCAATGAAACTCGACTCCGGCGCACCGGGAAAAATTCCGCGGCGGTTCCGGGACAACCACCACAGGTAGCCGTAGTGCGGGGCGATATCGGTGGGCTGAGTCGCCATGTCCACCCAGCGTTCGGACAGGATGCGCCTGCCATTCCATTCCCCGCGTCGCAGCAGCAAGTAACCGAAGCGGGCGTGGTCGCGGGTACTGGCCCAAAAACCTCCGCCCCAGTGACTGCCTCCGCTCACCGACTGCACGCGCCTGCCGCCGATTTCGACATAGGAATTGCGGTAGCCGTGCCAGACCCAGGTACCCGAAGCACCGATCGGGTCCATCACCTTTTCCTTGAGCACTTCCGGCAGTGGTCGCTGGTATACGCGCAGCAATGCCAGCGCCAGCCGGTTGACGCGCACGTCGTTGTACTCCCAGAACGTGCCGGGCGCCCGCAGCTTGCGGTCATAGCCCCTGCGCCGGTCCGCCACGTCCGGCTTGTCCCAGAGCGTGCCCTCCCATTCGCTGGTCTGGTTGAGCAGCATGTGCCAGGTAACCTTGCGGTTGTGGCTGTCGTCGAAGCCGCCGTCCTGCACGTAGTCGTGAACGCGATCGTGCACATCGCCGATCAGCCCGGCATCGATTGCCAGTCCGGCGACCGTTGACAGGTAGCTCTTCGCCACGCTGAAGCTCATGTCCACGCGGTCGATATCGCCCCACTGCGCCACCAGATAACCACGGCGCACGACCATTCCGGCTGGGCCGCCACGCTCCTTGGTCTCGCCAAGGATCGCCGGGTAGGGCTCGCTGGCCACATCTTTCTGAATCTGCTTGAAGACGTCGCGCTCCCACGGCGCCTCGTTTTGCTGCGCGTAAAGGATCGCCTCTTCCAGGGCCGCCGGATCGAATCCCGCCGCCGCAGGCGCGCGGCGCTCCCATTGTTCACCCGGGAAATAGACCGGATCGGCGATGGCGGGCAGTGCCATCGCAGCGAACGACGCCGCGATCGCAACCCGCAGAAGCGCGCTCAGGACCGGTCCTCCGGCAGCCGATCGCATCATTTTTCACACCTCCCTGTTTGGTATTCTGTCCACAAGATTCGCAACCGGGCTGGCGTCAACTATGGAACTCGCCGCCGAAACCGTTTAGTCTTACCGCAGTTTTCCGGCCCCTGCGGCCGTCCATAAACCTCGACCCGGCCTCATGCTAACAAGAACCAACATCGGTCTCACGATCGAACAGGACGAGCTCAAAGGCTTTTCGCGGACGATAGCGGAAATCGAATGGCTGCTGCTCGCGCTGGTCCTTTTATACCTGCTCGCCGGCGCACCGCCGGACGAGGGCCGCATCGCGCTGAACATGGCGCTGTTCTTCTTTGCCGCGTTCATCCTTGGGCTGCACTACGTCCAGTTCTACAAGGAGGAGTCGCGGCCCAAGCTGCTCATCGAAACCTGGGTGATGATCGTCTTTATCACCTGGGTGGTCCTGTACACGGGCAAGATTCACAGCCCGCTGCTCAATCTCTACCTGTTGCCGATCATTGCCAGCGCGCTGATTTTCGGCAAGCTGGTGACCGCCATAAAAGTCGCCGCGATCCTCGGCTGCTTCATGTTCTTTGCCTACGAACCCGGATCCAAGACGCTGCTGTCGCTGCGCTACTGGGGCGAAATCCTGGCGATGTCAATGCCGGTGATCCTGGTGGCCTACATCACCACCATGCTTACCGCCGACATCCGTTACGCTGTGGACAAGATCAAACAGGTGTCGGACACCGACGAACTCACCGGTCTGTACAACATGCGCGCCTTCTCGGCGATGTTGCAGCGATCCTTCAAGCAGGCAGTGCGTTATGGGCACGCGTTTGCGTTGGTGATGGTCGACTCGGACAATCTCAAGCAGGTCAACGACGCGCATGGCCACGAAGCCGGCAACCGGCTGCTGCAGCACGTGGTGCGCTGCATTCGCGAACAGTTGCGCGGAGCGGACGTCATGGCGCGCTTCGGCGGCGACGAATTCATCCTGCTGCTGCCGGAAACCAACAACAGGGGTGCGCTGGAAATGGCCGAACGCATTCGCAAGGCGGTCGAGTTGTCGCGTTTCAGCGTGCGCGAAGGCGACACCAACATAACGATCAGTCTGGGGGTGGCGAGCTACCCCGAGGACGGCGGCAATCTCGAGATGATCCTCGAAAAGGCCGACAAGGCCATGTATCGCGCCAAGCAGAAAGGGCGCAACCGCGTGGTGTCCTATCTGGAAGATACGGCAGGCTGACGGCGTCCCGGCCGGAAGTACGCGGTATCGTCGTAGAACCCCTCCCCCTCGTTCCCGCTCCACCAGCCCGGCACGCCCAGCACCGGCAGCGGAGATAATTCTCTGCCGTGGCGAAACCGTTCGCGGTTCCAGATGTGCATGGCCAGCAGGCGATCCAGCTCCGCCAGTTGTGCCGCCTGAGCCAGTTCAAGGAATGCGCCGGGCACCTGCAGCAGCACGGCTTTTCCGGTCAAGCCGACGAAGGGTTGCAGCGCCTTGGAGAAGAGCGCGTGGCCGAACACACAGAAGCGCATTCGCGCCTTCACTGCGTCGCGCCGGTGCCAGAACAATTCCTTCCAGCGAAAGCCGCGCACCAGTTCGAGCAACTCCGCGTCGGTGGAAATGACCGCCACACCGTCTTCGTCGAACAGGGTCAGCGCATCGCGCTGCGGCGGGCGGTTGCCCCTGCCTGCCGCAACCATGGACTCGTAGTGGCGGGCATTGATCACGGCCTTGGTGGTCGGGAACGCGAGCCACACCAGCGCATTGAACAAGTCGTGCCAGTCGAAAGCCCGCACCTGGACCTCGCCCCCGAGATAGGCGCGCGGCTCGAACGCGGCTTCGAATGATCTCGACTTCGGCGCCTGCGGAACGAAACGCACGCGCATGCCCTGCGCGTTGACGATACGCCGGCCGTGGTCTTCGGCCAGCGCGTTGAGCAGATCGAGGTCCGGCCAGCCGATCGCCGGCAGGCCGGCGGCCACCGGGCGCAGCGGCGCGAACATCTCACTGCGGGTCAGCCAGTCGGTATTCCAGAAGTCGGTCATGCAGTTGAACAAATGCGATCGGGTAAGATTACGCTGATTCCAGTATATCCACGCCCGTTGCAAACATGACTGAACGCGTTGACTGCGCGGTGATCGGCGCCGGGATCGTCGGGCTCGCGGTTGCACGCGAACTCGCGCTCCACGGGCGCGAAGTAATCGTGATCGAAGCGGCCGACGCGATCGGCACGCACACCAGTTCGCGCAACTCCGAGGTGATCCACGCGGGTTTGTACTACGGCAAAGGCTCTTTCAAGGCGCGTTTCTGCACCGCCGGGAAACGGCTGCTCTACGCCTATTGCAGCGAGCGCGGCGTGCCGCACAGGAACATCGGCAAGATCGTGGTGGCGTCAGACGACGATGAGATCGAGGCACTCAAGGGTTACGTAGCCAAGGCCGAAGCCAATGGCGTCACCGACCTGCGCTGGCTGTCGCGCGCACAGTTGCGGGAACTGGAGCCGGACGTGGAATGCGTTTCCGGATTTCTTTCACCGTCCACGGGAATCGTGGACAGCCATGCGCTGATGCTGGCCTACCAGGGCGACGCCCAGAATCAAGGCGCGGCCGTGGTCTTCAAGAGCCCGGTCCGGTCAGGTGAAGTCGGCGGTGACGGCATCGTGCTCAATGTCGGCGGTGACGAGCCGATGACCATCGCCTGCAACGCGGTGGTGAACTCGGGCGGCCTTTTTGCCCAGGACGTCGCGCGCTCGATCCGCGGCATTCCCGCGCAAAGCATTCCGCCGCAGTATTTTTCCAAGGCCCACTACTACACGCTGTCGGGTAAGCCGCCGTTCAGACGCCTGGTGTATCCGGTCGCGACCAGCGCCCATCTGGGTGTGCATGTCACCGTCGATCTCGCCGGACAGGTGCGCTTCGGTCCGGATGTCAGCTGGGTCGTTAAAGTGGACTACAGCTTCGACCACTCGCGCGAACCGCTGTTCTACCGCGCCATCCGCAAGTATTACCCGGGGTTGAAGGACGGCCAGCTGCAACCCGGTTACACCGGCATCCGTCCCAAGGTCTCGGGCGAAGGCGCGCCCGCTGCCGACTTCGTGATCCAGGGGCCGAAAGACCACGGCGTTCCCGGACTGGTGAATCTGTACGGCATCGAATCGCCGGGGCTCACCGCCTCGATGGCCATCGCTGAGCACGTGCGCACGCTTCTGGCAGCCTGAATTCCAAGAAGTACCTTGACGCAAAGATTCTTTTCAATACCCCCTTGAGGGGTACGCAAAGGCGCAAAGTTAGAGGGCAAGCGATCATGGAAGGCGAAGAAGCCGGTGTCCGATGGTGAGTAACAATGGATATTGGGCACGTCATTGATGGCCCAGTAACGGACCCCGTTCTTACATCAATTTTGATCTCGAATCTTGTTCGCATTTCATTGCGCCTTTGCGTACCCCTCAAGGGGGTATTGAAAAGAATCTTTGCGTCAATGGATTGTGAACTTGAAAGGTGATGGCGCGGCTGCGTCGCCTGAATTGACAAAGGGGGAGGAGAATGGGGGCTAAGAATCAAATCGAACCCATCGAAAAAGCCGGGGTCGATGAACTGCGCGCGCTGCAGCTGAAGCGGCTGCGCTGGAGCCTGCAGCACGCGTATAAGAAGGTGCCGCACTACCGCAAGGCCTTCGACGCCGCCGGCATTCGCCCCGGCGATCTGACGGATCTGGCGGACCTGGCAAAGTTTCCGTTCACCACCAAGACCGACCTGCGCGCCGACTACCCTTTCGGGATGTTCGCCGTGCCCATGGACGACATCGTGCGCATTCACGCCTCCAGCGGCACCACGGGCAAGCCCACCGTGGTCGGCTACACCAGAGAGGACATAGATACCTGGTCGACGGTGATGGCGCGCTCGCTGCGGGCTGCGGGCGGCAAATCCAGCGACATCGTCCACATCGCCTACGGCTACGGCCTCTTTACCGGCGGGCTGGGGGCGCACTACGGCGCCGAAGCGCTGGGCGCCACCGTGATCCCGGTGAGCGGCGGCATGACCGAACGCCAGGTGCAGTTGATGCGCGATTTCAAGCCCGACATCCTGATGTGCACGCCGTCCTACGCGCTGGTGATCGCGGACGAGTTCGTGCGCCAGGGTCTGGACCCGGCGCAGTGCACTGCTCGCGTGGGCATCTTCGGGGCCGAACCGTGGAGCGCGAGCATGTGCGCCGAAATCGAAACGCGTTTAGGGCTGGCCGCGCTCGACCACTACGGGCTCTCCGAGGTGATCGGCCCGGGAGTCGCCGCGGAGTACATCGAGAGCAGGGACGGGCTCACCGTGTGGGAGGACCATTTCTACCCTGAGATCATCGATGCGCAGACCGGCGCGGTGCTGCCGGATGGCCAGACCGGTGAATTGGTCCTGACTTCGCTTACCAAGATCGGCATGCCCGTGATCCGTTTCCGCACCCGCGACCTCACCCGGCTGCTGCCCGGCACCGCGCGCAGCATGCGCCGGATGGCGCGCGTCACCGGGCGCAGCGACGACATGTTGATCATCCGCGGTGTCAATGTTTTTCCCTCGCAGATCGAAGAGCTGCTGTTGAAACAGGTTGAGCTCGCGCCCCACTATGTGCTCGAAGTCCGGCGCGATGGGCACCTGGACGATCTCGACGTGCTGGTCGAACGCCGGTCCGGGACCGCGGCACCATTGTCGGTTGCGACAATCACCGCAATCGAGCAGGATATGGAGCGGCAGATCAAGGGCTACATCGGGGTGAGCACCCGGGTGCGCGTGGTCGAACCGGGCACCGTCCAGCGCTCGCAGGGCAAGGCGGTGCGCGTCATCGACAAGCGGACCAAGACTTGAGAGTCGAGGGGCATTGAAAGCCGAAGGGCATTGATAAGGAGCAGGATTTGGCGGCACCAGTCACTAAAGCACCCGTTCAGGAATCCGAGAGCCTGCAGCGCACCGGCATCGGCAACGATGCAGTCGCAGCGTGGCACGCTGCGGCACCGCGCGACACCGGCGATTTCGCCGGCGACTGCGTCCGCTACTCGCGATTCTGGGAGTCGAGTACCGCTTTGCTCGCGCGCCTGCCCGCGAAACCGGCGCGCGACACGCAGCAGGCGGAGGCAGCCGAGCGGATCAAACAAGTGGCGCGCGAGGCGCGCACCCGATTCCTTCGCGCACATGTCAAGGCGGTCTATGACCGGCTCACGCACAACCGGTCGCGCTTCATCCGCGTCGAGCAACTCGTTTATGACGCCGCGGCGCTGGTGCCAGGGCTGACGCCCACACACGCGCAGGTCGCGGCCGAATCCGCCTGCCTCCAGCGCGACAAGGAGGGGCTGGAGATTGACCACGGGATATTCGTCTCCGCCACGCTGGCAAATCCGGACACCGGACGCCACCTCTGCCACGCCATGCTGCTACCCCACGCGGGCACGGCCGAGCGGCTGTCGGAGCTCGAAAGGAAAGGACGCGTGGATCTCGGTGCGGCCGAAGTCTTCCGCAAGGGGCAGGCCTCCCACGTGGTCGAGAAGAATCCCCGCCACCTGAACGCCGAGGACGCGACCACGCTCGACGCCGCCGAGATCGCAGTCGATCTGGCGATCCTCGATCCGCACACGCAGATTGGCGTGCTGCGCGGCGATTATGTGCAGGGCGGCAAGTACCAGGGAAGGCGCGTGCTCGGCAGCGGCATCAACCTGACGCACCTTTACTACGGCAAGGTGCCGTTCATCTGGTATCTGCAGCGTGATCTGGGAATCGTGAACAAGCTCTATCGCGGCCTGGCGCGTCCCGAAATGATGCCGGACGATGTCAATGGTCAGACCATCGAGATGCCCTGGATCGCGGTGGTCGAGGGATTCGCCATCGGCGGGCATTGCCAGTACCTGCTGACCATGGACTACGTGCTGGCCGCACAGGACGCCTTCATGAGCCTGCCGGCACGCAAGGAGGGCATCATTCCCGGCGCCGCCAA
>Ga0184627_10001231_pt1 | contig 10333 bp, 9 predicted proteins | sample PLM3_127_b1_FD_133150 | JGI IMG/M metagenome (GOLD analysis project Ga0184627, IMG submission 133150) | Groundwater sediment microbial communities from an aquifer in East River, Colorado, USA - PLM3_127_b1 | ecosystem: Environmental > Terrestrial > Soil > Riparian zone | place: USA: East River...
CCGTGGCGGAAGCCCGAAGCTGTCGTCCTGATCCACGGCAACGACGAATCGAGCGTGGAATGGTACGCATGGGTACCACGGATGGCGCAGGACTATCGTCTGATCCGGCCGGATCTGCCTGGACTTGGACATTCAAATATCCCACGCGGCTTCCGAATATTCTCTGGCGAACCTCGCCACGTTCGTCACTCAGGTGATGGACAAGGCCGGTGTCGAATCGGCGCATATCATCGGAGCCAAGACGGGTGGGGCAGTTGCGATGCGGTTTGCGGCCGACTATCCGAGGCGTACTCGTACGCTGGTGGTCGTCGGGGGCCCGGCTTCGGCGCTGGCGATCGCCGATCCTTCACCAATTCCGCAATGGGATCGGTTGGGCTCGAAAGCGTCGAAGGAGATGATTGAGTATTGGAACACGCTCTTCAGCAGACCGGATCGAGAAGGCGTAAGAGGACTCAGTCGATTCCGAACTTCGATCTCGCCAAGGAGGGTGTCTTGCAGCGCATCGCTGCGCCCACTCTGGTGATCACGGGGGACCGCAGCAAGATGCATTCGGTGGTCATCCGCAGCGACGCGTACCACATCGCCGCTGCTCATGCGGACGAGTGCGTCACGCACACGCTGGCGTTTCTCAAGGAGCCGAGGAATTAGCGGCGCACTCCTCACTCTTTCGCACCCAACTTGCGAAGCAGATCGGCGGTCGTGCGGTAGCGTTCGTCCACGGCGCGGTCCTCAGTGGCTCCGAGGCAAACCCGACCCTCACGGGCCGGGTTTGCCTCGGCCTGCGCACAAAGAACCGCCGCTCCCTCTCGGTCACGGCTTTGAGTCGGCCTACTTCGTTCCGGGGCGCGTGAACCGCGAGTCTTCCACCGGAACGTTAAACTGAATGGACTCCACCCGCACGGTTTGATACAGGAGGGGCGTGCGAACCACCGCGCGGCGCGCAACGCGGAGTCCATCCACTTCTGCAAAATCGGAATAGTCCACCCGCTCCATGTTCTGACCGGTGGCATTCTGGTTGTACCACTGGACGCGGAGCAGGTTGCCAGTTTCTCTGCCGAAGTACAGGCGCACCTGGGTCCCATCCGCCGCGATGCCGCGAACCTCATGGACCGGCACGTCGTCCTGGCCGATCGTGCTCAGCCTGGACTCCAGCTTGGTGAAGCTCTTCGCATTCTTGGCCAGCCAGATCGGATCGCGGAACCGATTCTGGTTCATTTCATAGTTGCGAATGTCGCGGGGCGCGCCGTTGCCTGCGCGGAACCAGCCCGTGTTGCCGCTGCGGCCGATGTTGGCAGCGCCGACGATCAAGACAGAGTTGTCGCCTTTGGTGATCCGTTCATACGGCACGGTGGCGCCGACGCTGTTGGTCGCGGTGGCCTTCAAGGTGGCGCTGGTGATGCTGTTGATCTTACCCATGCCGCCGATGACCGTGATCCATTTGTCCATGATCTGAGCAGGGGGAGGGCCTGCCACCGGAGAAGGATTCGGCAAGCCGTTCGCGCTGTCGGGCTCCCAGGGACGGAAATTGGCCGCGGCAAGCGCCGGATTTTCCGGCGGATTGGTCTGCCCGCGGTGGCACGTGTAGCAGGTGACCTCGGTCTCTCCTCCGAAGCTGTTCTTGTTGATGTCGCGCACCATCTGGATCATCTTGCGGGCGGTGTCTTTCTTCGGGGTATCCCGGACGCGATCCGCGACGTGGCAGAAATCGCAGCCCACCCCCAGGGACCCTTCGAAGAACTGCATCGTGGTGAGCAACTGGTTGGGCGGCGTGCCCGCGAGCACCTTGAGATCTTTGAACTGCTGCGCCGCAGCAGGCTGAACAAATGCCCAGCCAATCGTCACGGCAAGAGCGAACGCAACAACCACTGTTCGAGTCATCTTATCCATTTCATCCTCTCCTTCCCTGCGAAGACAGGCACGCAGGTCCCACCGGAAGGGGACCCGCGGTCGCCGCGCCGACCGAGTTCTATCGGCCCGCGTGCTCGGCACATCTCCAATCGTCGACCGCCGCATTGAACTGCATCTCATCTATCCCGTATACGAGGAAACGGTCCCTCGGTCGCGCCAGGGTCCAGCGCATGGGCACGCGTACGACATCCTGAACCGTCCTATTTGCTCGTTCACTCCGTCGCGCCCAACTTGCGAAGCAGGTCGGCCGTGACGCGGAAGCGCTCGTCCACGGCGGTGTCCTCGAAGGCCGCACGGCGTCGGCCGCCCGCCATCGCCACCGCCAGCGGCGTCTGGTCCTGCTTGTTCTTGACATCCAGCCTGGCGCCGCTGTTGGCGAGCAGCTCGATCACGGCGTTCAGTCGTCTCGCTGCGGCCACGTGCAGCGCGGTGTCGCCGGCCCGATCGACCGCATTGACATCAGCACCCAGCTCGATGGCCAGCTCGGCCGCTTCCAACGTGCGCTCGTCCTCGTCTGGATCCGGAGGAATCTCATACCGTCCTCGGTTGCTTCCACCTCTCGACAACCTGTCCACTCCCGTGGCGCCACCGACTGTCCCCATCGCCACCATGAGCGCGGTGGTCCCGTCTTTTGTGAATAGCGGATCGGCACCGTTGGCGGCGAGGACCCGCATGATCCCGGGCTCGACGAAACGAGCGGCCAGCCAGAACGGCGTGGCGCCAACCAGGATGTGGCCCAGCTCCCAATCCGCGCTGTTGCGTCTGGTGACGGTACCCCTTATCAGCGGAGCGTTCGGATTCGCGCCATGAGCCAGGAGCGCCTTCACCAATTCGAGATCGCCTCTCAGCACCGCGGCATGGAGTGCAGTATATCCGGCGTCGGCCGCGTTGGCGTCGGCACCCTTGTCCACCAGAAACGCCGCGAGCGCACCGTGACTGCTGTGGGCTGCCACCACAAGGGCGCTCATCCCGGCCGGCGCGGTGTCATTCACGTTGGCGCCCACCTCAAGCAAGAGCCTGGCGGAGTCGAGATCGCCGTGTTGCGCCGCAAACAACAGCGGCGTGAACCCTCCCTGCGCAATCTCGGCGGGATGAGGCGGATTCCCTGACGTGAGCGCGTTGTTTCCATCGCCTCCCGTGTTGACGACCTGAGGCCGGACGTCCGACCGCGCATGAATGTCGGCTCCGTGTTCCACCAGTGCCCGCACGACGTCCGAATGCTGCTGGGCCACGGCCCACATCAGGGCCGTCTGCCCCCGAGAGCCTTCTCTTGCGTTCGGGTCTGCGCCGTGAGCGAGCAGGAGTCTCACCGCGCCGGCATCACCCGTGCGAGAGGCCGTCATCAGCGGCGTCTCCCCCGACGAGAGAGCGATGTTCGGGTTGGCTCCGGCCTTCAACAGCGTGCCGACCATCGGCGCGCTGCCGTTGTTACACGCCAGCCAAAGCGGGGTGACGCCATGCTCGTCCGCCCAGTTCACGGCGGCGCCGGCACGAATCAGCAGGCTGGCTGTCTCTCGATCATCCCAGTAGGCCGCCCAATGGAGGGCCGTCGCGCCATCAGCCTGAGGCGCGTTCACGTCAACGCTCTGCTTCAGGAGCGCGCGCACGGCCTCCTTGTTCTGACTCTTGACCGCCTCGACAAGCGGGAGATCGTTGACGGGAGCAGCCGCAACGGCAGCGACGGCGCACAGCGGTACCATCCACCATCTGAGTAGGGATTTCACGCGCATCTTCGCCCCTCCCTCAAAGCCGTGCATGGGGTGCATTTCGAAATTATGAATTCTGAATTAGGAATTCGCGTCCGGATTCTCAATTCTGCATTCCTAATTTTTAATTCCTCATTTCACGACGCGCTCTCAGATCACGTCGCCTTCTGTGCTCAGCCGAAACCGTATGGGCCTATAGTAACCACGCAGATGGCCATTGACAACAGGATCCGGTAAGACGACAATCCGGAGTCATCACCAGTAGCGAAGCTGCGCCTTAAACCGCCAAGACAAAAGGCACTCTGGGCATGATCAACCGCACGTTGGTGCTCATGGCAGCTTGGGTCCCGATCATCGGGTCTGCCTCCGGCTACCTGTTGGCGGCGGGGCGGCCGCAGCAACCCTCCGTTGTCACGCCCGCGATCTCACCCGACCGCTCCAGGCCCACCGACCCACGCGCTCTGCTCGATCGGTACTGCGTCACGTGCCACAACGAGAGACTGCGGACTGCAGGCCTGGCGCTCGACACGATGGATGTGACGAATGTGAGCGCCGGTGCGGAAGTGTGGGAAACGGTGATCCGGAAGCTTCGGATGGGCGCCATGCCGCCTCCCGGCCGGCCGCGGCCGGATCAGCCTGCTTATCACGCCTTCCGGTCGTATCTGGAGTCGTCACTCGACCGTGCGGCGGCGGCCAACCCGAACCCTGGACGGACCGAGGCCGTCCATCGCCTCAATCGTGCCGAATACCAGAACGCCATCCGGGATCTGCTGGCCCTCGAGATCGACGTCGCTGCGCTTCTTCCTGCCGACGATGCGGACCAGCATGGCTTTGACAACATTGCGGAGGTGCTGTCGGTTTCGCCGCTCCTGCTCGACCGGTACATGGCAGCGGCCCGCAAGATCAGCCGCCTCGCCGTCGGAAGTCCGCCGACTGGTCCGGCCATCGAGACGTACCGTGTTCCCATCTTGTTGCTCCAGGATGACCGGCTGAGCGAAGACCTGCCGTTCGGATCGCGTGGCGGCAGTGCGATTCGCCATTACTTTCCAGTCGACGGCGAGTACACGATCAGGATCCGTCTGCAAAGAAACTACGTCGAGTACATCCGCGGCCTTGGCACGCCGCACCAGCTCGAGATCCGCCTCGACGGCACACGTATCAAGCAGCTCACGGTGGGGGGTGAGGCGCCTGGCAACGCGGCGCCGGCGAGTTATGCCGGCAACATCGATGGGAGCCTTGATTGGGAGCAGTACATGCTCCACGCGGACGAGGGCTTGGAGGTGCGCCTTCCGGTGAAGGCGGGTCCGCGCGTGGTGGGGGTCACATTCGTCAGAAAGTTGTCCGAGTCCGAGGGTGTCCTCCAGCCGCGTCAGACGGGGTTTCCTCTCGCCGTCGACGAACGCTATGACGGCAACGCGGCGGTGGACAGCGTCACGATCGGCGGGCCTTACACGGTCGAGGGCTCGGGCGACACACCCAGCCGCCTCAAGATTTTTGTCTGTCGCCCCGAGCGCGGCAGGGATGAGGAGGCATGCGCCGGGAAGATTTTCTCGACGCTCGCCCGGCGCGCGTATCGTCGCCCTGTCACGGCGGCAGACGTTGACGTCCTGCTGAGCTTCTACCTGAGCGGCAGGCGCCAGCGGGACTTCGACGCGGGCATTCAGTCGGCGCTTGCGAGATTGCTCGTCGACCCGGACTTTCTGTTTCGGATCGAACGCGATCCTCCTCGCGCCGCGTCATCCACCGCCTATCGGGTCAGCGATCTCGAACTGGCCTCGCGGGTGTCGTTCTTCTTGTGGAGCAGCATCCCTGACGATGAGCTCCTCGAGGTGGCCGCCAGCGGAAAGCTGAAGGAGCCGAAGGTCCTCGGCGAGCAGGTGCGGCGCATGCTTGCCGATGCCCGGTCGAAAACGCTCGTGGAGAATTTCACCGGCCAGTGGCTGGTACTCCGCAACCTTCGGAGCGTGTCGCCCGATCCGAACGTGTTTCCGGATTTCGACGAAAACCTCCGGACGGCGTTCCAGCGGGAGACCGAGCTGTTCGTCGACAGCGTGTTAGGTGAGGATCGGAGCGTCGTGGACCTGTTGACGGCTGATCATACGTTCCTGAACGAACGGCTGGCCCGACACTATGGGATTCCCAAGGTCTACGGGAACCGATTCCGGCGCGTGACGTTGACCGGCGGCCAGCGTGGAGGCTTGCTCGGCCACGGAAGCCTTCTGACGGTGACCTCGTACCCCAACCGCACCTCGCCAGTGCTGCGGGGCAAATGGGTGCTCGAAAGCATCCTGGGCACGCCCCCGCCCCCGCCGCCACCCGATGTGCCGGGACTGCCGGATCGCGGCGAAGGCGGCAGACCCGCCTCGGTGCGCGAGCGGCTCGAGCAGCACCGGAAGAACCCCGCGTGCGCGGTGTGCCACGCGCCAATGGATCCACTGGGCTTTGCGCTCGAGAATTTTGACGCGATCGGCGCGTGGCGTACCAGCAGCGAGGCGCGCGCCCCCATCGACACGTCTGCGGCCCTTCCCGATGGCACCAAGTTTCAGGGCCTGGGGGGACTTCGGGGGGTCTTGGTGACCCATCGCGAGCAATTTGTCGGGGCTCTTACCGAAAAGCTGCTCGCGTACGCGCTCGGCCGCGGGGTCGAGTACTACGATCAGCCGGCCATTCGCAAGATTATTCGCGACGCCGCACTGGATGACTACCGCTGGTCGTCCATCGTGTCGGGGATCGTCCAGAGCACAACGTTTCAGATGAGGAGGTCCGGACCATGATGATCACCAAGAAGGCCATCCCTCGTCGCACGGTGCTGCGCGGCATCGGCGCATCGTTGGCGCTCCCGCTGCTCGACGGCATGGTGCCCGCGTTTGCCGGCCTCCAAAATACCGTGGCGAAGCCGGTCAAGCGTCTGGGCGTCGTGTATGTGCCGAACGGCATGGCGATGGAGTACTGGACGCCGGCAGCGGAGGGGACCGCTTTCGCGCTCACGCCGATTCTGCGGCCGCTGGCGCCGTTTCGCGATCAGCTGCTCGTGCTGTCAGGTCTGAGCGGTGTCCGGGGCGGCGGCGCGCACGCGAGCGCGTCCACGCGGTTTCTCACGGGCACTCCGTCGAAAAAGACGGAATACGATCTTCACGGTGGCGTTTCGATGGACCAGTTCGCGGCGAGGGAGCTCGGCCAATACACGCAGTTGGCCTCGCTCGAGCTCGCCCTGGACGGTCGGGAGAGCGCCGGCTCATGCGACGCCGGCTACAGTTGCGCCTACACCAACACGATTTCCTGGCGCAGTGCCACGACGCCGTTACCGATGGAGAACAACCCGCGCGCGGTCTTTGAACGGCTGTTTGGCGACAGCGGGAGCACCGACCCCGCCGCGCGGCTCGCCCGCATCCGGGAGGACCGCAGCGTGCTGGACTCAGTGACCGATAAGGTCGCGGCCCTCGAACGCGGGCTCGGGCCGGTCGATCGCGGCAAGCTCGGCGAGTATCTGGAGGCCGTGCGCGACATCGAGCGCCGCGTCCAGAAAGCCGAGCAGCAGAGCGCTCAGCAGCTGCCGGTGGTCGAGCAGCCCGCGGGCATTCCGGCGACCTACAAAGAGCACGCCGAGCTGATGTTCGATTTACAGGTCCTGGCCTACCAGACCGACCTGACTCGCATCATCACCTTCATGATGGCCCGCGAGCTGAGCGGCCGAAGCTACCCCGAAGTCGGCATTGCCGATGCGCACCATCCGTTGTCGCATCATGAGAACCAGCCCGACAGGATCGAGCTGCTGTCCAGGATCAACACCTATCACACCACGCTGTTCGCAGGGTACGTGGAGAAGCTCCGATCCGCGTCCGACGGCGACGGCTCGCTGCTGGACCACATGGTCCTCATCTATGGAGCCGGCATCTCCAATTCCAACGCGCACTCGCCGGACGACTTGCCCATCCTGTTGCTGGGCGGGGGTGCGGGCCAGCTCAAGGGAGGGCATCATCTGAAGTATCCGAAAGAGACTCCGATGCCGAACCTGCTCTTGACTGTGATGGAAAAGCTAGGGGTGCCCATGGAGAGTATCGGCAACAGCACGGCGAAGCTCGAACTGCTCTCCGTCGCCTGAACAGAGAGCGCGGTTCACGTTGCGCGGATCCGCGTCACTGACGGAAGACCAGCCGATCGCTGATCAGGAAGTTGGCGATTGACGTGACGCCGACCGCCAGAATGTTGGCGGCCACCAGCGGGAGTCCCGCGAGAGACGTGACCGCTGTCGTGACGCCAACGTTCGTCGCCACCGAGACCATCCCGGTCGATACGTGAAACGACAGCCACCGCTGGAGGCGGCCCACGCGGGGCAGGTTCGGCCAGGTGACATGCTCATGCCAGACGAAGTTGTGAGACACGGTGACAAGCACGGCGGCGGCAACCGCAACCGGTGCCGTCAACGCTGTCCAGCGCGCCAGTGCCGACAGCGTCGCAATCTGGAGGACGAACCCGGCCACACCGACCGCGTTGAAGCGGAGCCACCGCCTGCCGCGCGTCACGAGACGCCCCTCGCCCGGACCATTGCGGCCGGCGCATACGTCCGGCGGATGTTGTCGAGCGTGCGTGTCATCGATTCCCGGGCGATCCGGTCGATGATCGGCTCGACGATCACCCCCAGCCCGAGGGGAATGCTGCGGCTCAACGTCAGCGACTCGAGCTCGACGATGACTCCGCCGGCCACCTGCTCGTAGCGCCAATATGAGTTGAGACGCCAGAGGAAGCCCCGGTCCTGACCCGGCGGTTTCTCACGCTCGTGGCTGGTGCCTGCGCCGTCGAGCTCGACAATCCTGGCGGCGACGCTTCTGCTCGAAGCCCGGGACGGGCCATGCCGGCGATAGTCGACGAGGTGCTCGGTGTCGTACGTCACCGTCACGATCTTCGTACGAGTCATCCGAATGAACAGCCTGAGCTGATCCGGGTCGCGGTGCAGCACCATATTTTGGCTACGCGTAGCAGGTTGCTGAAGAACTGGATTTGAATTATTTCAAGTCCATGCGCTTTACATGAATGAGCCGATGGCCCAACATATCCACGGCGGCCTGGGATTGCTCCAGAATGATATAGCCAAGCAGTGGTTCATAGCCGCCGTTCGCGGGCGTCATCTCCACAAACACCACTTCGCCGAAGACAGGTGAGAACCCCTCGATCTGAATCTTGACCGGCCCATAAACTTCACCCTGAACGGTGGCTTGGGTTGCTGTTTCCAGCTCCAATGTCCGGATGAGCTGTAAGCCGGCGAGTCGTTCCTTCCAGACGTTGGGAAGGACGAGGTGCGAGGCGCCCGTGTCAACCAGGGCATCACATCGGAGGCTCTTGGCTGGATCGGTAACGTTCTCTATCTTGACGGATGCGACAATGCGGCCCATGCTCCCCTCTGGCGCCAATGTATCACGACCCAGCGCGCTGCTCCTCTCCACACCACGGCGGCGACCCTGTGGGCGTCAGCGTCGTATGGGTAGGACGACCGCCGGACCGTGGCTGGGGAACGACGCAGGCAGCTCGCGGAGGAAGGTCTCGATAGCATCGAGCATCTGCTTGCCGGACAGCAATTCGTCATCGTTATGGTCTGCCCCGGCAATCACAGCCCACTGCTTCGGTTTGGGAGCCGCCTCATACAGCCGCCGGCTGTTCTCGGGCGGCACAATGGTGTCCCTGTCCCCTGCAATCACGAGAACAGGGGCACGGACCTGCCCGATTCGATCGAGGGACGAGTAGCGGTCACGCAGCAGCAGCCGGACGGGCAACCACGGGTAGTGAATCTGACCGATCTCGAGCAGCGATGTAAACGGTGAGCGCAGGATAAGTGCGAATGGCGGACGCTCAGTCGCCAGCCTGATGGCGACGCCGCCCCCGAGCGACTCGCCGAAGTACACGATGCGATCATGATTGACGTCGCGGCGACCGTCCAGGTAGGCGCGAGCAGCACGAGCGTCCATTGCGAGCCCGCTCTCCGACGGCACCCCCATGTTCCCGCCGTATCCACGGTAGTCGAACAGCAGCACCGACATGCCTCGGCTCGCAAGGGCAGCCGCCAGCGGCGCGCGGAAAGCGCGATGACCGGCGTTGCCGTTGAACACGAGCACCGCGACCGCGGCAGGCTGGCGTGCGCTTGGAAGGAACCAGGCGCCGAGCTCCAACCCGTCATCTGTCCGTAACCGGACGCGTTCTGCCCCAGGCATGCCAACGGCATCGGGCTGCGGCACCGCTGCGAAGGGAAAGTAAATGAGGCGGCGTTGGAAGAGCGACACGAGCGACACGAGCGCCACAACAAGCGCGAGGAGGAGAAGTCCAAGTCGTAGCATGTTCATGCGACTCCGCTCACAGCCGGTGCTCTTCGACCAGTTGTGCGGCTCGCGCCCCACTGATCGGTATTCTCAACCGTTTGACCCCGACGTGGCCTTAGTGCTGCACACCGGTGACGCGACCGAGTGGCTCGCGCCGGGTATCCTAGCGGCGCCATGGTGGAAAGTGCTGTGAAGCTCTCACATGTCGATTTTCGAAGACATTCCGCGTGCTCAATACCTACCTTTCGGCCGACGAATCGAAGGACGTCACGGAACTTCCGGTCGAGAGCGCCATCCTGAACTAGCCGTCGTCGAGCGCCTCTCGGCTCGCGAGGATACTCGCGTACTCGCCAAACTCAAGGCTCTCGCCTCCGGCTCAACGCCCGGCAGCGGCGCAATCCTATTCCCCGC
>Ga0184627_10001232_pt1 | contig 10333 bp, 13 predicted proteins | sample PLM3_127_b1_FD_133150 | JGI IMG/M metagenome (GOLD analysis project Ga0184627, IMG submission 133150) | Groundwater sediment microbial communities from an aquifer in East River, Colorado, USA - PLM3_127_b1 | ecosystem: Environmental > Terrestrial > Soil > Riparian zone | place: USA: East River...
TCGTCCTCGTCTCCAGCGGCGACCCCGGTCAGCGCGTTGAGCACGTACCGGCGCGAGTACGAGATGGCCGAACCCATCCGCTGTGAGGCTTCGTCGAGCTTCAGCGGATACTGGCCCCGCTCTGACTGGCCGGATGGAACGTGGGTCAGCCGGTAGTCGAGCACGAAGGCACCGTCGGCCAGCCGGGTCGGTTTACCGACGAAGATCACCCCGAGCGCGTTGAGCCTGGACAACACGACCTTGTTCACCTGGACCAGGTCGGCGTACTTGGTCTTCTGGTTGCCGGCCTGCCCGTCCTTGTCCTTGACCAGGGTTGGTATGTCGGCCTGGAATTTGAGCAGCGCGCCGTCGAGCGAGTCGTTCATGATCTCGGTCAGGGTCCGTGTGTGGGTCGGCTCAGTCACGGGTGACACCCTTCGCGGTCAGGTATGTCGCGCACGGATGCTCCCAGCCGCACTCACGGCAGTAGCGGGTGTTGACCGCATCGGGCCTGTGCATGTCGGCGATGTCGCCCAGCCGGCCGTACGCCTTGGCCAGGTGTTCCCCGACGAGCGCGGCGGCCGTCTTCGGCTCGGTCACAGCGTCTCCCCCGCCCACTCGATGTTTTCGTCGTTTGCGATCTCAGAACACTCGTAGGCCATGCGGCTCAGCGCGTCACGTAGCCAGCGGTGCGCATCACCAGGTGACGTGTTGTTGGCGACCGCATCGTGTCCAGCTTGGAACACGCGCGCCCACTGCTCCGGTGTCATGGCGTTCCCCCGGTCAATCCTTTGAGCGCCCGCCTGGCCAGCTTGACCGTCGCGCACGGGTGCGCCGCATCGCCGCACTTGCGGCAGATCTGCGACGTACGGCCGAACATGACGATGTCCATGGGCTTGTGCAGTGCGATGATCTCGTTGAGCCGTGCCGTTGCCGCCTTGATTTCCTTCACCGTGACCGTATCCATACTCATGATCGTGTCCTCTTCTTCCAGAGGCGAATGCCATACCAGCCCATCGGTTCGTGGGCCTTCCCGCCCACCTCGTCGTACACGTAGGAACTCAGCCGGAGAGCATTCTTTGTGTAGTCATTCATGACCACGTAGGCATGCGGGTGCGACGCCACGTCGAACTCGACGTATTCGATCTCGATGTTCTTCGCGTTCTCGTAGTTGTAGCCCCCCTCCGGTTCGATCTTGTCGAACCATGCGATCCAAAACTTCACGACTTCTGCTCCAATCTCAGGCCGCTTCGATGGCGAGCGCGCTGCGCCCGTCGGTGATCTCGGCGAGCACAAACGTTGACGGGCGGGGCGGGTCGATCGGCTCGCCGACCAGGTCCCTGGCCTCGTCCATGAATTCGGCCACCTGCTTGACGTACAGGAACTGCCGGAACTGTCGCTCCGTCGCCACCACGGGGATCAGGCTGTAGCCGTCCGGCCGCACCCACACCGCCCCGGTGCGGGTCACTTCGGGCAGGGGATGCTCCGCCCCGTCGTCGTCGAGATACGCGTAGGCGTACCGGTACGGTGCCAGTTGTAGGGCGACCTCACCGAAGATCCCTGACCGGGTCAGCTTGATGTCGAGCAGCCACGTATCCATGTCGGCGTCGGGTTCCTCGGCGTTGATCAGGTCAGCGAGCAGATCCAGGATTCCGCAGTAGCCGTTGGTCGGATCGATGACGGCGACCTCAGTCAGGATCGGCTGCACCCCGAACTCGTCCAGGAAGCGCACATAGGACCAGACATACCCGTCGAGCCCTTCCGGGATAGGCACCTGCTCGCCCCGGATCAGCCGCTCGGCCAACTTGTGCACGACCTTGCCCCGGGTCTTGGCCTTGTCGGTGACCAGGTAGCGGGAACGGGACAGCACCTTGATCCGTTCGGAGATCGGCATGGCGGAAAGCTCATCCCAGTGATCGATGGCGTAGTCGATGGTGGCGTTCGCCGCCCAGTCGACCAGCTTCGGTTTCGGGATGCCCTTGTTCGTGATGGTCGTGACACCGGGGATGTGTGCCCCGGTGGCTTCGTCGATGAATCGGGGGCGCGCGCCGTTGTGGACGCGGATGATGCTCACCCGAACACGATCCACACAGTGACGACCAGTGCGCCGAGGCATATGACGAGTAGCCCCAATATGCCGACCACGTCCAGCCATGACGTGAACTCCTTGTTGTTCTTGTCCTCGCTCATAGGTTGATCCTTTCCAGTCGGGTGAGCAGTCCGGCGACCTTGCCGGCAGCCAACTCTGTATCGAGCAGGGTGACACATGAGCGGGCACCGTCCGGGCCGACCCGCACCACGGCGAACTTGACTGTCCGCCGCACTGCGAGCCGTCGAACGCGGTAGGTGACGGCGGTGTTCTGGTCGGTCACAGTGGGCCTGCCCGGAACAGTGCGCCATCCTCGGCATCCAACAGCAGGTCACCGTTTTGCAGCTGTGCGAGCAGGCTGAATAGCGTCCCCTTCTTCGGCCCTACGTGGGTTGCCTGATGTTCCGGCGGGGTGTACCGCCAGCAGTCCTGCGTGATCCTCTCCAACCCCCAGTCGGGCAGTGAGGACGCCGTGTTGGCCAGCCCCTTACGAACCCGCTGCTGATCCTCGCGAAGATCAGCGGCGATCTTCGCGACGAACATTGACTTACCGGCGTGCTCCTCGGCGTATTGCATGAGCCTGCCGCGAATCGGCTTCCCAGCCATCGGTGTTGCCTCTCAGAGTTGGACGGGTAGTAGATGCCGGGGTGCAGCGTAGCCACCCCGGCAAGGTTTACGGTTGACCGGTCACCGGTTGGTGAGCGTGAGCAGCCGCTTGTGTGCCTTGGACTTGAGCGGGTCGTCGGAGCCTTCCATGATCGCGGTCGCGCGGGCGGCCAGGCCCGTACCCCGCAGACCTGACCGGCCCCAGTCGGAGAACTCGGTGATCGTACGCTCGGCCGCGTACGCGGTGCGGCCCAGCCGCGCGGTGTTCGTGTCCCAGCCGGCCATCAGCTTGTCGCGCCGCATGCCGTGCTTGGTCTTCGCGACGGCGGTCGCGTCGTCGTCCGGCGGCGTCCACAGCTCGTCGAGCAGTTGGCCGAACCCGGTCAGGTTCAGCTCGGCCTCGGCGAGCGCCTGCTCCTCGCGGGCGAACTCGTCGAAATACTTCACCGACAGGCCCAGGGTGCGGCGGGCCTCGTCCACCCGCTGCATGGCGTTACGGGTGTGCCGGACACCCCAGCGGGCGGAAGCGTCCCGCATGCTGAACCGTTCCGTATTCCCGCAGACCGGCCGCCACGGTGTGACGACGGTGTACGCCTGGCTGGAGCCGTCGTGTGAGTTGGTCGACACGATGAACGGCACGATCTGGTCGTTGACACCGCCCGCGTCGATCGTGACCGTCTCGGGCAGGCGCAGGCACACGAACACCTTCCGGCCACCGCGCAGCGCGCCGGCCGATTCCCACGTCAGCCCGTACGAGCCGGTGAGGTCTTCCAGGAACGCGAACACGTCCCGGTTTTGGATCGGCGTGTACGTCTTGCCGACCACACCGAGCCCGTCCTCGGTGTCGGTGCGGACGGTGACGAACTGGTCGGCCATGATCTGCATCCGGAAGTCGTCGGTGAACAGGACCGGGTAGTGCACCGGCCGCTTGACCACGTCGTAGTCGATGCCGCCCAGCTTGAGGACAGTGTCGATGTCGGTCACGCCTTCGGGTACGACGTTGCCCAGCGAATGCCAGGCCGGGACGGTGGTGTAGAGCGCGGGCGAGCCGAGCGATTCGTCGAGCCCATGCTGCGGCAGGATCTCCCCGCCGCGCTGGGTCCACACCTCGCCGTCATCCCACGACCCCGGCTCGTTGACCTTGTACTGGTCGTTGCCGAGTGAGGTGAGCCGGCCGTCAGCGACGCGGGCCTGGAATGTGTTGGACAGCATTTCGCGACGTTCGGCCGCGAAAGCTTCGTTGACGTCCTGTACGGTGGTCATTCGAGCACGCCTTTCTTGGGTTCGGTGGTTGCTCGCTAGACGGGTCGTCCGGTGCGGGGCGGCCCGTCTGTCTATGCGTTGTCGGGTTCGCCGTATTCACCCCGGAGGATGGCTTCGGCGACTTCTCTGGCGATCATGTAGCGGTGCCCGCCGGGTAGGCGGGTCGCGGGGATCTTGCCCTGATGGACCCAGACCCGGACGCGATGGGCGTCGACCGGCAGGCCCGCGTCCGTCAGGAACTCGGCCAGCTCGCGAGCGGTCATGAACTTGGCTGTTGCGGACGTTTCGGTTCCCATGCCCGCAACGTTACCCACCGGTGTGCACGGACGCAACAGGTGGCAGGGTTCGTTACAGCATGTCAGGTGTGTCCGACAACCTGTCAGGCGGCTCCGGCGTCGACGCGAGGTTGACCAGCGACGCCGAACCGGTGTCGCCACCGAACCGCGTTGCGGCCAGGCCCTTGAGCAGCGACAACGCCGCCGCAGCCGCCGCGATCCTGCCGGCGAAAGCCAGGTCGTCGACGTCGAACAGGTCGAACCCTGTCATCGCGACCACGCTCGCCGCCGCGAACGCGGCCGTCGAGAGCACCCGCTCGGCGAGATCCTTCAAAAACGTGTTCATGGGGTACCTCCGTTACCTTTCCGTTAATGTGTCCACCCGAAAGACGACGACTGGCGGCGCGCTTCCAGCATCTCGTGTCGATAGGCGAGCTGACGGGCCAATGTCGGGTTGAAGTTTTCCAGCTCCAGCACCGCCGCGCCTGTCGCTGTCGAGTATTCGGTGGCGACCACCCGGAACAGGGTGACCCCGTTGTGATCAATGGAATTCAAGTAGTCCGGGCGAGCCTGCACACCACGTAGCCGCATCAGCGTTCCCGGGCGGATCATCCACGGGTCGATCATCAGCCCTCTGGTCGTGTTGAAAATGGGACGGGCCACGGTCAGAGTTCCCGCGTTGGCTGGGGTGTTGTGTTCGGCGAGGAAAGCGTCAGCGACGATCGTGGCCTGGGCGACGCTCGCACCGACATCCGAGCCGAGGTCCACGACGCCGGTCCGGGTGATGCCCTGCAATTCGGGCACGGTCTGCGACGCGGTATGGGTGAGGATTTTGCCGGTGCCGTCGTCGTAGCGAACGATGACGTCGGAGTACATGTCCGCTGTCGACTCCGGGGAGGCGAACCCGTCAAACGGGTCGTACTCCAGAACGTCACCCGTGTCCCACGCCACATACTCGAATTCGTTCGTGTCTGACTGCGTGTCACCCCACACGGCCCACCGGAAACCGGGCTCCAGTGTGCCTATGTCGTTGAGGATTTCCTCCGGCCGCACCGGGCTAGAGTAGGCCAACTGGGTGATGTGCTTGGAGGTTTCGGCGATGACCGCGTTCGTCCGATCGTACGACGACATCCAACGGCCTAGAACGTCGGCTACGACCTGATGCGCGAACACGTAGTCGACAGGGTAGTCAGCGGCGGCGACCAGCTCGGTGCCCGTCTTCGTGAACATCGTTCCCCGAACGGTGACGTTGTAGAGAAATATCCAGGTCAGGTCATCGGAGATCACAGCCGACGAGGTGATCCTGGTGATGGACAGCCACAGCTTGTTGCGGTCCACTTCGAAGTGGGTTGCGATCAGCCCGACATGGTTAGCGGGTGTGGTGCTGAACGAAGCCAGAATGTCGGTGTGGTAGCCGCTGGCACCGCCGGACGCGCCTACCTCAAACTTCCAATCTGACGCGTTGATACCCGACACCACGTTGACGTTCAGCCGGCCGACGTTCTGCCCCGACGCCGGGGAAAGCTCGTACACGACACCGCCGGCCGCAGCGTTCGCGGGCATCGTCGCGCCGACCTCGCAACGTAGCCGCCAGCCTGGACTGTCGAATCCGTCGGGACGGGTCTGCTCTGTGAAAAGAAGCTGACGTGCGATCGGGCCATCCGACACGACCGCTTCGCCGCGCCGCCAACTTGCGGTCTTGAAGTCGACATACGTCATGGGTACCGCCCGGTCCCGTAGCCGGACAGACGGGCCAACCGCGTTGATCACCCACACGAGCCCTTTGGAGTCGGCTGATCGGCTCATGTCTTCCAGATAGCCCTGCCATGCGATCTTGCGAGGCGACCGCGAATCGTAGACGTAGATCTTGTTCAACGGGGCGAGTTCGGGGGATAGCTGATGGATCGGCCGTGACAGGGTGAACGATGCGGACTTGAATCCACCGATACCCTCCGAACTGTACGACAGCCCCACGACCTCGCTGGTGATGTTCCGTTCCCCGAACGCGCCCGATAGGCGTACCGAAAGATAACTCATGTCGTCGCCTGCCGAAGGTTCCAATAACGTGGCCAATAGAACGGGGTGATGGTCGTCGTCGCGGTGGTGAGGTCTCCCGCGCCGAGCGCCTGCGTCGAGTTGGCTCCATAGCCGACATCCCGTGCGAAGAACAGCCGGTTCGTGACCCCGGGCCGCAGCATCGGAACAGCGCCGGCTACCGCTATCGGGTCAATGGCGACCGCCCGGTCAGTGGCATCTAAGCCGTACACGCCGGTCGCCCGCCCGTCGAGTATGTAGTTGGTACAGTTCGTACGGTTGGGCCACTGGACGAGACAGCTCTGCTCGTCGGCGGGGAAGAAGTTGATCGTGTCGACGTCGAACCCGTTCGATCCGGATTCCCGCTGAATAGCCACCTCCACGTATATCTGGGCCGCGTCGACACCCACCCCCGAATAGCCTTCGGTCACCGGGTCATACCCCGACGGGAACGACAGTGTGCCCGCGTACATGTAGAACCACACACTTGTCGGACAGTTCGGCACGGTGATGACGTCGCCCCTGTAGACGTTCGTGGACGAGTTACCCCAGCCGAGCTGGAACTTGTACACGTTTCCCGACGTTCCACGCACCCGGAGATAGACGTCGTACTTGCCGCGCAGGTCGGCGGACCACGCCGCCGGCCAAGTCGTGTACATGCGCCGTACCCGGTTCGTGTTCGTGGCGAACGTCGTAGCCACATAGCTGCCATCCGTCGCGATATCTCCCGTGGGCAGGTTGTCCAGGAGCCATATCGCGTCCGTGTCCAGCGAAAGCGTGTTGCTTTCGATATGGAACGGGACATTGTCCGGGTTGCCGCCTTTACGCATCGACACGTAAGACATCCGCCGGCCGGTACCGGACGTGCCCAGGTTGTCTGCGATCTTCAGGAACATGGGCGTGTCCGTGTCCCCGAGAATCCCGGTGATGTCGGTGTACATCGATCCGTCGACGTGATGCTGAATCAGCTTGATCTCATCGATCCACACCAGGTTGGATGCCGGCGGGGTGCTGGTCATGGACACGGCCACCCGAACCCCGGTCGTCGTCGCGGGGGCTGTAGCCGACTTGCTCATGAAGTTCCACTCATCGGCCTGCAACGTGAAGCTGTTTTGCTCCCACGACCCGATCAGGGTCGAGCCGTTGAAGAACCCGATCTCCAGCCTGACGTTGCGGGTCACATCAGACTGCACCCATCCCAGCGCCCGCCACTGCTGACCGACCGAAGCGGTCACGTTCGCGGACAACATGGCCCGCACCGTAGACGACGCGCCCGACGGGGTGATCAGACCCGACGCGACCCCAGCATGGTCGCGTGCCGTCGAACGGGTGAACGTCGACGCGCCGGTCTCGATCTGCCACCCGGTCACATCGGTTTCGAAATCGCCGTTGATCGACGCCGCCGGCCCGTAGAACAGTGTGTTGTACATGGTGCGTGTCGACAGCGTCACCTTAGGACCGTACCCGTACGGTTCCGCCGGGATCTCCAACTCGATCTGCGTCCGCGCCGAGATCAGCAGCCGGAGCATGCTCAGCGTGTAATCCGGCGCGGCATATGTGCGGAAGAACACCGGCTTCGTCATCCCGTCAAGCTGCACCATCAGGATGTTGCGCGCCTTCGTCAACTGCGCGTGAAGATTGGTGATCGCAGCGGCCGCTAACTCCGGCGTAGCGGTCCGTACCACGTTGATGGGGATCTTCAACACGCGGTTCTCGGGTGCCATGTCCGTGATCAGATCGCCGTCCACGCCGAGGAATGTTTCCACCCGCGAACGGCGCACATCCGGCGGCGACAGGTCGATACCAGATGCGGCGACCATCAGAGGCGTGGCGTTGATGTCAAGCAAAGTCGTAGGCGAGGCGGTGATCGTGTCAACGAACCGAAGGATCGTGGCCATGCGTTAACTCCTGGCGATAAGGTCGGCACTGCGGGAAGTCGCAGAACCAAACGTACTAATCGCGCGGGCCATGTGCGACCCGATGATCTCCCCCAACTTCTTCAGGTCCTTCGGGTGCAGTCGGACCGTGCCACCATCGGGGGTGGCCAGCTCCGGCGCGCTCGTCCCGTTGACCGCGAACCCGCCCGGCGGAATCCATCCGCCCCTGTCGAACAGCTTCGTACCCTCAGGAACGACACCACCGAACGCGTAGCCGCCCGGCGCTGCCCTACCGGCCGGGTTAGCGTGACCAACGCTGAAGATCGACCCGTAGCGGGCCTTGATGTAACGGATCGACGCGACCAGGTTAGCGATCGGGTCCGTCCGGTCATTGGGCAGGCTACGGTCCCGGTATGCGACGAACGTCGAAGCGAGCAGTTGCGCCAAACCGATGGCGTAGCCGAGAGGACCGTTCGACGAGAAAGACTGCGCGAACCGGTTACCGCCCGACTCCCGCTTGACCAGGGTCTCCATCCACCCCTGCCAGTTTGAGACACCCTCCCGTGCCAGCGCGGTCCTAATCCAACCCGCGACCACCGCACTCACCGCACCGGTACCGCCGGCACCGCCGCTGGGACCGCCGATGGTGGCGTTGCCGTTCATCGCGACGTGCACATGGTTGCGGTGTTCGTTGAGTAGCTGGTTGTTCGTACCCGGCGCGTACGGCTTACCGTTCGATATGCCGTACGACCTGCTGTTCGTGCGGTGGATCAGCTCCAACAGCGCGCCGCTGATACTCTGCCAGAACTGCGCGAACCTGTCCTGATTGTATCCGGGGAAGTCGACGGCCCGCCTCGACCCGTGATACAGCGGGTCACCGGGACGGTACGTCGAACCGACAGTGAACGGAATCTTACTCGACCTCGCCAAGGCGATGATCTTATCGATGGACGCGCCGCCGGTACCCAGCGAACCGCCACCGCCACCCTCAAAGATCGGGGCGACGTCCCTGGACTTGATGAACTCGATCGCCTTGTCCAGCAACATGGTCGGGACACCCTTGACCATTTTGCCGAGTTCCCCGCCGCCCTTCACCGGGATGCCGTTGATCAGTCCACGGATTCCCTTGATGACCGGCTCGGCGATCCGTAGCAGGCTACCGAGTACGAACTCTTCACCCTTGCCTTTCAGGAACCCGCCGATGTTCGCGAGCGTGCCGACGATACCGCCATCGTCGTAGCCGCCCATGAACCTGGCCGCGCCGCTGACGCCGCCGCTACGGGCTGCCGCGTTAGCCCGATCGACCCATGCCGGACCGACCGCACGCGTCCACTCCGGGCGCATGATGGCCTCGCCACCGGACACGCCGATGAAGCCGATGTCGCGACCCGGGGTGTAGCCGGGGTAGACACCACCATGCGCCATCTGCGCGATGTTCGGCAGCGTTCCGATGCCGATCTTCCCGGCGATCGCATTCCAGAAGTCCTTGATCTTCGCGTACACCGGGTTGATCACGTAGTTGATCGGTGTCCGGACCGCTTCCTTGATCTGCTCCCATGTGGTCTTGATGGCATCCTTGGTGGCCTGAAACGCACGCTTGACCCCATCCATGATCGTGTTGACCTTGTCCCTGATCTGGTCGAACTTCTCGCGGAAGCCGTTCCACAGATCGGTGACAAAGGTCCTGATGTTGTTGAACGCGGTACGGACGTTCGGGACAACAGTATTCAGGAAGTAGCTGACGACCTCTAGGGCCTTGGCCCTGATAAAGTCAAACTTCTCCCTGAACGAATTCCACGCCTCCGTGACGATCAGCTTGACCAGGTTGAACGTATCCCGCAACGCAGGCCAACCCGTCTTGACGATCCAACCCCACGCCAACTCCACCGCAGCCTTGATGCCCCGGAACGCGGGCACGACCACTTGGTTCCACAGCCACAACACGACCGTTGCGACCTGACCCAGGACGGGACCGATCACACCCCACAGGTTCCGGGCGACCGTGGCCGCCGTTTCGAACGCGGCCTTGATCCCCCGGAAAGCAGGGACGACCACGTTATTCCAGAGCCACAGGACGACTGTTGCGATTTGGCCGATGATGGGCCCGAGGATATTCCACAGGTTCCGAGCCACTGTGGCAGCTGTTTCGAACGCGGCCTTGATCCCCCGGAACGCGGGCACGGTCACGTTGTTCCACAACCACAGGATCA
>Ga0184627_10001233_pt1 | contig 10331 bp, 5 predicted proteins | sample PLM3_127_b1_FD_133150 | JGI IMG/M metagenome (GOLD analysis project Ga0184627, IMG submission 133150) | Groundwater sediment microbial communities from an aquifer in East River, Colorado, USA - PLM3_127_b1 | ecosystem: Environmental > Terrestrial > Soil > Riparian zone | place: USA: East River...
CGTGAACGGCTCGGGGATCCCGATTGTCTCCATCGACCTGCCGTCGGGCCTGTCAGCCGATTCGCCGGAGCCGATCGGCGATTCGATCGAGGCGGGGATGACCGTCGCGCTGGCCGCGCCGAAGCTCTCGCTCGTCCTCCCGCCTGCGGAGACGCGCGCCGGGGACATCGTCGTCGCCGACATCGGCATTCCGTCCGGGGTGCTCCAGTCGCTCGACGGTCCGCGGGTCGAGTTCCTCACGCGCGCGGCGATGCGCGAGCTGGTGAACCCGCGGTCGGCGGACAGCCACAAAGGCGACTACGGCCACGTCCTCGTGGTGGCCGGATCGCGCGGCAAGACCGGCGCGGCGCATCTCGCCGGCGTGGGCGCGCTGCGCTCGGGGGCGGGGCTCGTGACCGTCGCGACGCCCGCGTGCTGCCAGCCGATCGTCGCCGCGATGGCGCCGGAATACATGACCGTGCCGATTGAAGAGACAGCAGATGGTCTCGACCTCGACGCCGTCGATCGGCTGATCGATCTCGCCCGCGACGTGATCGCGATCGGGCCGGGACTGGGCCAGGCGCCGTCGACCCGGGCGTTCATCAGGGCGCTGGTCGACCGCGCGACGATGCCGCTGGTGATCGACGCTGATGGCTTGAATGCCTTTGCCGACGATCCGGATCGGCTGTCCGGGCGCGAGGGGCGCGACGTGATCATTACGCCGCATCCGGGCGAGATGGCGCGGCTCGTCGGCATGTCCGCCGAGGAAGTGCAGGCCAGTCGCCTCGAGATCGCGCGCAATTTCGCCGGCGCGCATCACGCGTACGTGGTGCTCAAGGGGCACCGGACGCTCATCGCCACGCCTGACGAGAAAGTGTTCATCAACCCCACGGGCAACGCCGGAATGGCGACCGGCGGTACGGGCGATGTCCTGACCGGGATGATCGCCGCGTGGCTTGCGCAGCTGCTCGACGCGGAGGCCGCCTGCAAGCTCGCCGTGTATCTGCATGGCATGGCGGGAGACCTGTCCGAAGCCGACAAGGGTGAGCTGTCGATGACCGCCGGCGACCTGGTCGGCCACCTGAGCGATGCCATCATGGAGCTCACTGCGCGCCGGAAAGGCGTCGATCGGAACGGGTCCGGCTAATCAAGAGGAAGGTAGCTATCAGCTCTCAGCTGTCAGCTCAGCTCAGAGCTGCTGACGGCTGACAGCCGATAGCTGAGAGCTTGTACGCAGTGTCCGGCTTCAGCCGGACCGGGGCCGTGGACATCATCACTCACTCGGAAGCGGAAACCGCGGCAGCGGGCCGCGAGCTCGCGGCTGCGCTGCGGCCCGGCGCCGTCGTGCTGCTCTCTGGCGATCTTGGCGCCGGGAAGACCGCCTTCGTACGTGGGCTGGCCGCCGGCCTCGGCATCGACCCCGACGAGGTCAGCAGCCCGACCTTCACGCTTGTTCAAGAGTATCGCGGCGGGCGCCTGACGCTGTATCACGTCGATTTGTACCGGCTGCAGCCAGGCGAGGTGGACGACCTCGGGCTGGATGAGCTGACGGAGGAAGACGTGACGGCGATCGAGTGGCCCGATCGCCTGCCGCGCCCGTTCGGCCAGGCAATCGCCGTGCACATCGAGCTGGGTGAGGGTTGCACCCGCACACTCCGCATCGGGTAGGCGCAAGTTTCAAGTCTCAAGGCTCAAGTCTCAAGACACCTCAAACTTGGTGACCTGTAGCTTGTTGAGACTTGAGACTTCAGACTTGAGACTTACTCTGATCGGTAATTCGGCGCTTCTTTCGTAATCGCGACGTCGTGGACGTGGCTTTCGCGGAAGCCGGCCGGCGTGATGCGAATGAGCTTGCTGTCGTGCCACAGCTCGCGAATCGTCGCACACCCGCAGTAGCCCATGCCCGCGCGCAGACCGCCCTCGAGCTGGTAGATGAGGCCGGCGAGGCTCCCCTTGTGGGCGACCCGCCCTTCAATGCCTTCCGGCACGAGCTTCTCGTTCGCGTTCGTCGGGTCGAGATCGAACTCGTCCTGGAAGTAGCGGTCGCGGCTGCCGCGCCGCATGGCCCCGATCGAGCCCATGCCGCGGTACTCCTTGAAGCTTCGGCCCTGATACAGAATCAGCTCGCCCGGGCTCTCGTCCGTGCCGGCGAACAGGTTGCCGATCATCGCCGTGCTCGCGCCGACGGCCAGCGCCTTCGTGATGTCGCCGGAGAAGCGGATGCCGCCGTCGGCGATCACCGGGATGTCGTGGGGCCCGGCCGCTTTGGCGCAGTCGATGATCGCGGTGATCATCGGGACGCCGATGCCGGCCACGATGCGGGTCGTGCAGATCGATCCGCCGCCGATGCCGACCTTGACCGCATCCACGCCTTGATCGATCAGCGCCTTCGTCCCTTCGGCGGTGGCCACGTTGCCGGCGATCAAGTCGAGGTCGGGGAAGCGTTGCCGCATCCGGCGCACCATGTCGAGCACGCCCTGCGAGTGGCCGTGCGCGGTGTCGACGACCAGGACGTCGACGTTCGCGGCGACGAGCGCCTCGGCGCGTTCCATCGCGTCCTTGCCGACGCTGACCGCCGCGCCGCAGCGCAGCCGTCCGAGCGAATCCTTCGACGCGTTCGGATACTTCACGGCCTTTTGAATGTCCTTGACCGTGATCAACCCCTTCAAACGGAATTCCCGATCGACGACGAGCAGCTTCTCGACCTTGTGCTGATGAAGAATCTCGCGGGCCGCGTCGAGCGTGGTCCCGACGGGCACGGTGATGAGGTGCTCCCGGGTCATGATGTCGGCGATCGGCCGCTGGAGGTTGGTCTCGAAGCGCAGATCGCGGTTCGTCAGGATGCCGACCAGCCGCCCTTCCTTGCTGCCGTCGTCGGTGATCGGCACGCCCGAGATGCGGTACTTCTTCATCAGGTCGAGCGCTTCGAAGATGCGGTGGGTGGGGGAGAGCGTGATGGGGTCGACGATCATCCCGCTTTCGGACCGCTTCACCCGGTCCACTTCCGAGGCCTGCTCGTCGATGGCCAGATTCTTGTGAATCACGCCGAGGCCGCCGTGCTGAGCCATCGCGATCGCCAGGCGCGATTCCGTGACGGTGTCCATCGCGGCGCTGACAATCGGCACGTTGAGACGGATCCGCCGCGTGAGCTGCGTGCTCACGTCCACCTGATACGGCAGCACGGTGGAATGCTGCGGCACCAGCAGGACGTCGTCGAAGGTGAGGGCGGTGGCGAGCCCAGCCTCGACAGAGACCATCGACGGCGCGTCAATTTTTAGTGTCATATCTTCAGCTAACAGCTGTCAGCTCTCAGCGTTCAGCCAATGGGCATTGCGCGGGTAGTCAGCTGATAGCTGATGGCTGAGAGCTGATAGCTACGCGGCTGCTCCATGGCACTTCTTGTACTTCTTGCCGCTGCCGCAGGGACACGGATCGTTCCGGCCGACCTTCGGCTCATCCCGGCGGACGGTCTTGACGACCGCATCGTCGCCGCCGATGCGCGCGGGCCGCGGACCGCCCGCGCGTGTCGGCGCGGCGGCGCCTCCAGAGGCGGACTGGAGAGCTCCCGCGAACGCCGGTTGCGGCTGCCCGGAGCCGCCGCCGCTGAGGATCAGCGACCGCTGTGCCTGACGCCGTGGAAGGGCTTCCTCCGACACCATCGGCCGCAGCCACCACAAATACCGGACGATTTCTTCGTCGACTCGATCTTTCATCGCCTGGAACAGCGAGAAGCTCTCTTTCTTGTATTCGACGAGCGGATCGCGCTGCCCGTATCCGCGCAGGCCGATGCCTTCCTTGAGGTGATCGAGGCTGTAGAGATGGTCCTTCCACTGCTGGTCGACGATCTGGAGCATGATGTCGCGTTCGACGCGCTGGAGCACGTCCTTGCCGACCAGCTTTTCCTTCTGCTCGTACGACGAGCGCGCCTGTTCCCAGAGCGCCTCCCGGATCTCGTCAGACGTCTTGTCGCTGAAGTCGAGGCGCGAGACGTCGACCCCGAAGACGCGGTAGACCTCCCGCTTCAGCGCGTCGAGATCCCATTGCTCGACGTCGGCCTCACGGGCCGCGTACGTTTCGGCCAGGGCATCGAGGATGTCCTCGGCGAGCGACAGCAGATACGTGTGCGTGTCGGCGATCTCATCCTCTTCAAACCGGATCTTCCCCTCGAGAATCTCTCGGCGCAGCGCGTAGATGTTCTCGCGCTGCTTGTTCATCACATCGTCGTACTCGAGCAGATGTTTGCGGACGGAGAAATTCTGCGCTTCGACCTGCTTCTGGGCCCGTTCGATCGCCCGGGTGACCATGCCGTGCTCGATCGGGACGCCCTCCTCCATGCCGAGCTTCTGCATCAGACCGGAAATCCGGTCGGACCCGAAGATCCGCATCAGGTCGTCTTGGAGCGACAGATAGAACCGCGATGAGCCGGGGTCGCCCTGGCGTCCGGCGCGGCCGCGGAGCTGATTGTCGATGCGTCGGGCTTCATGCCGTTCCGTGGCCAGGATGTGCAGACCTTCGAGGACGACCACCTCGTCGTGCTCATTGTCGGTCTGTGCCTTGAAGTGCTGGAAGATCCGTTCGTAGTCGGCCTTCGGCACGCGGTAGAAGGCGTCGAGGTGGAAGAAATAGGCGTATTGCTCGTCCTCGACGAACCGCTCGTCGCCCTTGGCCAGCCGCTCGGCGAGCTCTTCGGCAAGGCACTGTTGTCTCGCCATGAATTCGGGGTTGCCCCCGAGCAGAATGTCGGTGCCCCGGCCTGCCATGTTGGTGGCGATCGTGACCGACCCTTTGCGGCCCGCCTGCGCGACGAACTCCGCTTCCTGGGCGTGGTACTTCGCGTTCAGCACCACGTGCTTGTCGGCGCCGCCGCCCGTCGTGGTGCCGCGCTTCAGGCCCCGCCGGTCCAGCATCGACGACAGTTTCTCGGACTTCTCGATCGACACGGTGCCGACGAGCACGGGCCGGCCCGCCTTGTGCTCGTCGAGAATCTCCGTGACAATCGCGTCCCACTTCTCCTGCTCGGTTCGATAGACGAGATCCGGGTGCTCGACGCGCCTCAGCGTCCGGTTCGGCGGGATGATGACGACGTCGAGGTTGTAGATCTTGGCGAATTCCGGAGCTTCCGTGTCCGCCGTGCCGGTCATCCCGGCCAGTTTCTTGTACTTGCGGAAGTAGTTCTGGAAGGTCACCGTCGCGAGCGTCTGGTTCTCGCGCTCGATCTTGACCTTCTCTTTGGCCTCGACTGCCTGATGCAGACCATCGCTCCAGCGGCGTCCCGGCATGAGGCGGCCGGTGAACTCGTCGACGATGACGATTTCGCCGTCCTTGATCATGTACTCGACGTCGAGCTTGTACAGCGTGTGCGCGCGGAGCGCCTGATCGACATGGTGTTTGACGTGCGCGTTCTCCAAGTCGTACAGATGCCCGCCGCTGAGGCGAGGGGCGAGCATCTGCTCGGCCTTGGCCATGCCGCTTTCCGTCAGCGTGACGGTCTTGTGCTTTTCGTCGACGATGTAGTCGCCGGTGGAATCGAGCGCCTCCCGCTCTTCAGCCTTGACGTCTCCTCGGATGATGGCGCCGGGCTTCAAGCGCGGAATGATCCGGTCCACCTCGTAGTACAACTCCGTCGACTCCTCGGCAGGTCCCGAGATGATGAGCGGTGTTCGGGCCTCGTCGATGAGGATGCTGTCCACTTCGTCGACGATGGCGAAGTGGTGCCCGCGCTGGACGTAATGCGCCAGCTCGAACTTCATGTTGTCGCGCAGGTAATCGAACCCGAACTCGTTGTTGGTGCCGTAGGTGATGTCGGCGGCGTAGGCGACCTGGCGGTCGGCGTCGTTAAGGTCGTGCTGGATGACCCCGACGGTCATGCCGAGGAAGCGGTAGATCCGGCCCATCCATTCCGAGTCGCGGCGCGCGAGGTAGTCGTTCACCGTGACGACGTGGTCGCCCTTGCCTCCGAGCGCGTTCAGGTAGGCCGGAAGCGTGGCGACGAGCGTCTTGCCTTCGCCCGTCTTCATTTCCGCGATCTTGCCTTTGTGCAGGACGGCGCCGCCGATCAGCTGCACATCGAAGTGCCGCATCTTGAGGGTGCGCCGCCCGGCCTCGCGGACCACCGCAAAGGCTTCCACCAGCAGATCGTCGACGGTGTCGCCGCGCGCGATCCGCGCCCGGAAGTCGGCGGTCTTCTCGCGGAGCTGGTCGTCCGAGAGCGCCGTCATCGCCGGCTCGAGCGCGCCGACCTGGCCGACAATTGGACGCAGGCGTTTGAGATCGCGTTCGTTCTGGGTGCCGACGACTTTCGCGAGGAGGTTCTGGATCATCTACTGCGTGGGAGCGGCCCTGGGTATCCAACGATTGTAACAGACAGCAGCCGCTTGCGGCCACGCAAGGCTGTCAGCACCTTCAGTCGCCGCTCGCGCGATCTCGTCGCGCAGGCCTTCAGGCCCGCCAAGCGCAGAGAGGGCGGAGGGCTATAAAGCCCCGCACGACGTGACCAGGTTATGAGCCCGCTTCTAGCGTCTGGATGGCTGTGTGAGGAGCCGGAGCGGATTAATCAGCTTGCCGTTCGCGAGAATCTCGTAGTGCAAGTGCGCGCCAGTCGAGCGGCCGGTCGAGCCGACATATCCGATGACATCGCCGCGCTGCACCGACGCGCCCGGCTTCACGCTGAACCGGCTCAAGTGGCCGTAGCGCGTGGCCAGCCCGAAGTCGTGACGCACCACGATGAAGTTGCCGTAATCGCCGGTGTACTCCGCAGACTCGACTGTCCCGTTCGCCGTGACGTACACCTCGCGGCCCTTCGAGGTCGAGATATCGAGGCCTTGATGGAACGCCGGTTCGCCGGTGAACGGATCGGGACGGCCGCCGAAGGTCCCCGTGAGCCATCCGAACGTGGGCCAAATCGATGGCGTTGCGGCAGCCAGCGCTTCCTGGCGTTCGACGTTGCGCCGCACGTAACTGAGGCGGTTCTCAAGGCCTTGCAGGAGACTTTTCAGTACGCCGAACGTGTCTTCCGGCGAGGCGAAGGACGAGGAGAGGACGTTCGAGATCGCGGCGCTCGTCTGCATCTCGCCGCCTGCAGCCCGGGCCTTCACGACTGCTGGCAGCTGCTGCATGGCGCGGGCCTGGGCGGGATCGAGCGCAGCGCGCGCGCCGAGGTCGTCGATCACGGTTTCGAGCGACTGAATCTGGGTCGTCAGCTCGCCGGTCGTCTCGCGGTAGTTGCCGTTTTCCACCTGCAACGCTGACGTCGTCGCGCGAAGCTGGCCAATCTCGGTCTGCGCGCTCCATTTGGCGCCCAAACCGATGAGCACCGGCAACGCCAGCACGCAGGTGACGCACAAAATTGTCGCCCCGAGACCAATCGTCAGCCGGCGCACGACGCCGGTCGAGCGGTCAGCGATCACCACGGTATAACGCCGTGAGAACATAGTTTCTCTGAAATCGCGGCTATTCAACTCGATCAGGGGGATTTGGATGCAACCGAACTACATCCAGGGAGCGACGAGACTCTACCACACAGGCTTTTCGGTCCCCAAGCGTCTTTTGCATAGAGCGAATAAACGGCGAATATAGATCGGGAGGGATCCGACTTAAGGGCGGACACGAAGGAGGTAGCTCTCAGCCGTCAGCTTTCAGCTCTCAGCGGCTTCATCTGAGGGCAGCTGACGGCTGACCGCAGATAGCTGAGAGCCTTGACGTGGTAGAGGTGGTTAGCCGGAGACCGTGGTCAGGGTGCCGGCGTCGCGATGGGCTTTCCCTTCTCGATGATGTAGTTCGCGAGCACTCGTGCCGGCGCGGGCGCCTTGTTCGTCGCGCTGTGTGGCACGCCGGCCGGGATCATGAAGCCCTGGCCGGATTTGAGCGTCACGGGCGTTTTGCCCGCGACGTCCAGGACGATTGCGCCTTCGAGGACATACGCCACCTCCTCGCCCGGGTGCGTGTGCCGCCCGGACGATCCGCCCGTCGGAATATCGGCGACCACCATGACGGCCTCGCGTCCTGGCGTCGAGAGGTCGATTCGTTGAATCTCCGTTCGCTTGAACGCGGGCTGTTGCGCCGCGCAGACAGCCACGGTCGCCATCACTGCAGCGGCGGCGGTAGCGACACTCATGTTGGTTCGTCTCATGCGCTCCTCCCCGTGAAGATTCTATGGCGCTGCCATCTGATTGAGCGCGTCGCCGAGCTTCCGCAGCTCCTCGCCGTACAGCGTCCAATTGCCGTCCCTCTGAGCCTGGGTGGCCCGCTGGTAGTGCTCCCTGGCCCGCGTCGCGAGAGAATTGTCCTCGACCAGTGGGGCCGCTCCGGTCTCGATCTTCCGAGCCTCGACCGAATCGGGCGTCGGAGCCGCCGGTCTTCCCGCGGACGGGAACAGGCGATTCAGCGCCCGATCGAGCGTCTCTTCCATGACGATCTGATTCTGGTGCGCGACGATCACGCGTTTCAGCTCCGGGATGCGCCCGCCGGCCGAACGCAGGTAGAGCGGGCGCACGTAAATCAGTGATTCCTGGATTGGAATCACGAGCAACGTGCCCTGCAGCACCTCGGAGCCCTGCTGATCCCAGAGCGTGATCTGCGGAGAGATCGCCTGGTCCTGATTGATCCGCGCGACGATCTGACGGGGGCCGAATACGACCTTCTGCTTGGGAAACTGAAATACCCGCAGGCGCCCGTAATGCTCGCCATCACTGCGGGCGACCATCCAGGACGCGAGGTTGTCCTTCCGGGCCGGCGTGAAAGGCAGCATCTGAATGAACTCTGGTGCGTGCTCGCCGGGCAGCCGCATCATCGCGTAGTACGGCTGCATGGGCTCGGATTGGGACTCCGTGCCCGTGTTCGGGACCTCCCACAGGTCTTCCTTGTTGTAGAAGACCGCGGGGTTCGTCATGTGGTACGTCGCATACATTCCCGCCTGCAGCGCGAAGATGCCCTCGGGATACCGCAGACGTGTGCGCATGTCCTCCGGCATCTCGGTGAGCGGCCGGAACAGGGTGGGGAAGACGCGCTGCAGCGTGAGCGCAATGGGATCCGTCGGGTCGACCAGGTAGAACGCGACCGTGCCGTGATACGCATCGACGGTCGCCTTCACGGAGTTGCGGATGTAGTTGATGCCGCTGACCGCCGGGGTCGAGTAGGGATAGCGGCCGGTGGTCGTGTACGCGTCCTGCAGCCAGAACAAGCGGCCGCTCGAGATCAGAAGGTACGGATCCGGGTCGTACCTCAAGAATGGCGCAATCAACGCGACGCGCTGCGACATCCGCCGGTGGAACATGACCCGGCTGTCGTTTGTGATGTCCTCGCTCAACAGCACCTTCAACGATCGGAACCGAATGCTGAAGAGCAGGCGCCTGAAGAAGCTCGAGACCGGAACGCCGCCGCTGCCTTCATAGCTGGCGTAGACGTTGTCCTCGCCCTTCGGGTAGTGGAACTCGCGGGCCTTCGTCTTGACGAACACGTACTCGTTCGAACGCTGTCCGTAATAGATGCTGGGCTCCTCGACCTTCAGGTCGACCGAAGACTGCGGCGGGATGTCCTTGATGAACAGCACGGGCAGGCCTTCCTGCGTGACCTGGTTCACCGGTCCGAGCGCGATGCCGTATCCATGGGTGAACGTCAGGTGCTCGTTGATCCAGTTGCGGTTCGGCAGGGTATCGGAATCGAGCTCGCGCGCCGAGAGCATGATTTGCCGGTAGCGGCCGTCGATCATGTACCGGTCGTTGTTGACCGAGACGAAGTCGTAGTACGTGCGGATCTCCTGAATCTGCGAGAACGTCTGCAGCAGCGGCTGGGGATCCCACAGCCGCACGTTGCCGAGCGTGGCCTCGTTCGCGTCGATGTCGGCGCGGGTGAGCTGCGCATCGCCCGACAACTCCCGTTCTTCGACGTCCTCCAGGGCAAACGCCTTGCGCGTGGCGTTGATGTTGTGCTCGATGTACGGCGTCTCGCGGACCTGCTCGTTCGGCGCGATGATGAACCGCTGCATCGTCGCCGCGCCTGCCGACCCGGCAGCGATCGTCGCGACATAGAGGCCGGCGGCGGCAACGAGCGGCCACCATGAGCTGATGGCCATCTGGTACAGCGCCAGTGCCGAGCCGACCAGCGCGACGACCATCAGCGCCCGCAGCGCCGGGATCCGGACGGCCGCGTCGACGTTCGCGACGCCGTGGACGATACCGCCGGATGCGGTGAGCAGCCGGGGCACATCGAGATACGCGTCGAACGCCAGCACCAGCAGGAGCGCGGCGGCGAGTGCTGCCACATGCCGCCTCGCCTGACCCGCAATCCGCGGCCCGCGGCTCAGATCGAGGCCGATCGCGCCCGCGAGAACGTAGACAACGCCGGCGATGACGCCC
>Ga0184627_10001236_pt1 | contig 10318 bp, 9 predicted proteins | sample PLM3_127_b1_FD_133150 | JGI IMG/M metagenome (GOLD analysis project Ga0184627, IMG submission 133150) | Groundwater sediment microbial communities from an aquifer in East River, Colorado, USA - PLM3_127_b1 | ecosystem: Environmental > Terrestrial > Soil > Riparian zone | place: USA: East River...
CGAGGGAAAAGATGTTCTTGGGAGTGGTGAAGGTCCCTTCTCGTTGCGTGCGGCTGGCTGCGAGCAGATCCAGATCCACGCGCAAGGCGGTTTCCGTCTTTGCTCGGGTCACCGTCTCGTGAGCAGACTGACCGGTCACATTAACCAGCGGGATGCGAGCCGGCTCTTCTGTGCCGACAAGACGCCACATCAGCAGCCCCGCCCAGACCCCGGCAAGAACCAGCAGCACCAGGAGTTGCTTTTGATTGGTCATCGTCATGCCGTCACGAAGCAGGGGCTTGATCTGGTTCTCCCCTGAGATAAGTGACAATCCGGATCGTACAGGTCACGGACTCGCTCTGCTTGCCGGGCGAGCCGACCACGTTCAAATCTTCGATGAACAAAAGTTCCTCGGCCGTTTCCAGATGATGGATAAACCTGCGAAGGTCTTCATACCGACCGGTGACCGACCCCTGAAAGACCGCTTTGCCCGCCAGACCCACCTCCGATTTTTCTACCTTGTAGGTCAGCGCTGGGAGGCCGACCCGGTTCCGCTTCGCCTCATCGGTAATCCCGAGCGCGAGCGGCGCAAAGTCTCGCTTCTCCGGAAAGATCGCCATGACCTGCGCCAAGTCGCTCCGGATCCGCTTGGCATCCACATGCTGGGCCAGCCGCTGCCTCGCTGCCCTCCAGTCTGTCTGTAATTGTGTCAGCTGATCTTGCGCAGGAACCACTATGAACAGATGAAGCCCTAGGAACAACAGGCCCAGCAAGCCAACCAGCAGCACCAACGGGATCAGCGGCGCAAAGGGCTGCCTGAGCAGGCGGGCGATCATCTCCGTCACGAGGTTCATCGTCCGCTCCCGCGATATCGCACGGTCAGCTCAAATCCGACCATACCGTTCTCTACCCCCCGGTGCTGCACCAGCACCGGATCGTTGAAGGTGCGATGGTCCTGCAAGACCAGGGTGAAAGCGGTCACGTCTTCCAGAGACATGGCCACTCCCGTCAGCTTGATGATCGAGCTCTTCGAGTCGAATCGAATACTGTCGATCGCCAGGCGGGCCGGCACGACTTCCTCCAAGCCGCTGAGAAACTGCGTCCATGAAAAGCTGCGCGCCGCGATCAACTGGTTGGCGAAGGCGACCTCGCCGGCAAGCCGCTGCCATGCCGCGTCTGAGAGATCAAGGCCTTCTTTCCCAGCCTGAGCCATGAGCAGACGGTCTTGCTCTCGAACCCGTTCCAGCGCGAGTTGCACCTGACCGGCCTCGCCGTGGATCATCAGCACGTCGTAGAGGCTCCAGGCAATGCCGCCCACCAACACCAGTGCAAGCGCCACAAGACCGGTGCGGAGCGGGCCCAGGTAGGCCCGGTGACGGCTGCTCAGGTTGATCCGAAACGGTCTCTCCATCACACCCATATGAGACGTAGTTCCGATCATCCCGCCCCCAAGAGTCCCGCGATCGCCGGAAGGACGCCTCTTGGCACAGAGGCATTGGCTGGGTCCCATCCGGCAGATTCCGCCTGAGCAACACCCAGCCCCTCCACCTCTACTCCAAATTCCTCGCTGATCAGACGCGCAAGCCCTGGCTCTGGGCCATCACTGACGAGGATCAGGCGCTTGGCCGCGAGGTCTGGATAGGTCTCGGCGCAAGAGAGCAGCGAGGCGGCAATCTCCGCCACCACCTTGTCGGCCTGCCCAGCCTCAAGATGGCTCGATTCGTCCGAGACACGGGCCCCTGGAAGTTGCAGTTTGCTGCGAAGAAACACGAGCTCACCAGCGCGGACGATAAAGAGAGTGAGGCCCCCGTCGAGCAGGCTCAGCCACAGGAGGTCCTCAGCGCCGTTCTCTGCGGCGCCCCGGGTCACCCTGGCCCACAGGTTGAACAGGCGAAAGCTGGCCACATCCACTTGCATGGGAGCCAGCCCCACCGTCTCACAGACCGCTTCATATTGATGCAGCACCGTCTCCTGGATCGCTACGGCCAGGACCGTCTGAGGGCCGGTCGCCCGTTTTCCGTTCGTTGATAGAGGCTGGGAGACCACTTTCGCCCCAACAAGCGGGAAGAGCTGTTCCTGTCCCAGACGCCAACGGATCAAGGCTTCGCGCTCCGCAGGCTGAGTCGGGACGTTATCCAGCCGGAAGATGACGGCTCGGACGCAGAGGTCCGGCACAATCAGCGTGATGGGTTTCGGCACCTGCGCCAACAGCCTGTGAACGGCCGAGCGACCGCGCGCTTTAGGTTGAATCAGCACACGGAGGCGAGTCGCCAGGGCAGCCGAATCCGTGATGTTCGGTTCGACCGGCGACGGGTGAATGAGTCCTGGCGGTAACTGGATCAGGCGGCACCGATCTCGACGCCGGCCCATCCAGTTCCGGCTGGACTCCGCCCACGCTGCCTCGCGCGGCCCTAGCTTGAGGCAATGGTGCAACCGACTATTCCCCCACATGCGCAGGCTCCTCAGGTCGCTTCGATAAAGGTCACGCGGTTGATCTCGCGCAACGTGGTCTCACCCCGCAGCGCCTTCGCGAGGGCTGCTTGACGCAGCGTGGTCATGCCATCGGTCATCGCCCGATAACGAATCTCGGAGATGGGTCTGCGCGCCAGAATCATCTCCTTGATCTCCTCGGTCAGATCCAGGAACTCGGTAATGCACTGACGGCCGCGGTAGCCGGTCCCGTGGCACTCCCCGCACCCGCGGCCCTGATAGAGCGGGACATCCCGATACCGCTCACTGTCGAGTCCTGACTCTTCAGCCTGGGTCTTGTCCAAGCGCACCTGCTCACGGCAGGTCTGACAAATCAACCGCACCAACCGTTGGGCCAGCACGCAATTGAGAGACGACACGAAGTTGTACGGTTCAATGCCCATATTGACAAATCGTCCGATCACGTCAAAGACGTGATTGGCATGGACCGTGGTGAACACCAAATGGCCGGTCAAAGCCGACTGGATGGCGATCTGGGCGGTCTCGGCGTCACGGATTTCGCCGACCATGATCTTGTCCGGGTCGTGCCGGAGAATCGAGCGGAGCCCGCGCGCGAAGGTCAATCCTTTTTTCTCATTGACCGGAATCTGCACCACCCCAGGCAGTTGGTATTCCACCGGATCCTCGATGGTAATGATCTTGTCATCCCCAGTGTTGATCTCGCTGATCGCGGCATAGAGCGTGGTGGTCTTTCCGCTGCCGGTCGGTCCGGTGACCAGCACCATCCCGTGGGGCTCGGTAATCGCGCGGCGAAAACGCCGAAGATCCTCGGGATTGAACCCCAGCCGATCAAGCCGTAGAGCGGACACCCCGGCGGTGATCGCTTCACGATCCAAAATCCGGATGACCACCGACTCGCCGAACGCGCTGGGCAGGATCGAGACCCGAAAATCCACCGTCTTGCGGTCCAATCTCATCCGGAACCGGCCATCCTGCGGCACCCGTCGTTCCGCGATATCTAGGTCCGACATCACTTTCAGTCTGGACACGAGGGGCGCGTGCAGCTTTACGTCCAGCGGCTCAAGGGCCGGGAGAAGAATGCCGTCCACGCGAAACTTCACCTGTGTCGCTCGGCCGGTGGCTTCAATATGGATATCGCTGGCTCGCCGCTGCAGCGCGCTCAAGAGAATCGTATCCATCAGTTTGACCACCGGACTCAGGTCCTGGGTGATCCTCTCAACCGAGAGTACCTCTTCGCCCCGCTCATCCTCCTTGACCAGCACCGAGCGATATTCAGCCTCCAGCTCCTTGAGAGCCTGGCTAGACCCTTCGCTCCGACTCAGAGCTGCCAGAATGGCGGCGCGAGGGCTGACGACCAGTCGAAGTGGACGGTTCAGGAGTAGCTCCAGCTCATCCAGCCCCAGGATATTGTGGGGGTCCGGGATGGCGACGGTGAGCACGCCATCCCGTTCGCCGAGAGGCACGAACGGAAGGCGATGCATGAGGTCGACCGAGACCGTCCGGTAAAACTGGGGATCGACCCGAAAGTTTGCGAGGAGGTTATAGGCAAGGCCTTGTTGTTCGGCCAGCGCGCAGGCCAACTGTTCATCGGAAATCACTCCGTCGCTGACCAGGGCCTGGCCCAGCGAGCCAGGGGATGAGCCCACCTGGCTGATGGCTTTCTCCAGATCTTTCCTGGTCAGCAGTCCTTGCTCAACGAGCAGGTCGCCGAGCGGTTTGCGATTCAGGACACGTCCCAACTGCTCTCTCTCCCCTTCAGCCTGCTCTCTATTGGATCGTCCCAGCCATCTGGAAGACCGGCAGATACATGATGATCACGATACCCCCCACTAACACTCCCATGACCAGCAGCAACACCGGCTCGATCCACGTCGTCAGTTGACTGAGCCTCAGATCCAATTCACCCTCGTAAAATTCGGCTACATCCCGGAGCATCGTCTCGAGCGAACCGGTTTCTTCTCCCACCGCGATCATCTCCAGGGCCAGCCGGGGCAGAATCTTGGGGGCTTCCAGCGACGCGGCCAACGTGCCTCCTTCGCGAATCTGCCCGACGGCAGTGGTCAAACCGGCGGTCAGCAATCGGTTGGACACCGCTCCCCGAGCAGTCTGGAGCGCATCGACCAAGGGAGTTCCCCCACCGAGCACCGTGGCCAAGGTCCGTGTCAGTTGAATGGTATGGTGTCTGACCAGCACCTCTCCGAGAATCGGCAGCTTCAGTAAGATTCGATCCCAGGCCAATCGGCCATGGGGTGTCCTGTACCACACTTGAAAGCCGATCCCTGCTCCCGCCACCACGAGTGCCACTGTGAGCAGATGTGTCTGAATCGTCCGGACCAACGTAATGAGCGCTTGGGTTGCCGGGGGCAGAGTCTTTGCCGTCTCTCCATACACGGCGACGAAGGTCGGCATCACATAGGCCAGCAGAAAGCCGACGACTGCGACCCCCACGATCACCAAGAAGGCCGGATAGGCCAAGGCTTTCGTCATCTTTTGACGGAGCTCAATCATGAGCTTGAGGTACGCAATGTACCGTTGGAGAACTTCCGGAAGGTTACCGGACTGCTCACCGGCCTTCACAGAGGCAACATAGAGTTCGGGGAACTGATCGGGATGGCGGGCAAGGGCATCGGACGTGGACGCGCCTCCCCGGATATCCTGGCGCACCACGCGCAAGGTAGCTTGAAAGGCTTGATGCTGGGCCCGCTCGATCAGGAGATCCCACACCCTGAGGATCGGCAGACCAGCCTTGACGAGCGCGAGCAGTTCCTGATTAAAGACCAAGAATTCTTGGAGGGACACCTTGCCCCAACGCCGAAGCAGTCCGCTCGGGGCTGCCAACCACCCCCCTCGGCGCTGGAGCCGGAACACCAGGTACCCTTGACCTTCCAGTCGAGCCCTGGCCATTCCTTCATCATCCCCCTCAATCTGACCTTCGATCGTGGTCCCATCAGGTCTTGCGACCCTGTACAGAAAGACCGGCATTGTGCCCTACTGTACACCACCCGGTTGCCGAACCGACGAGACGACTGCTCGTCGTGTCCACGAATTCCAATTCGCCGTTCGCCTACCCGGCGTCACCTAGAGCGGGAGGCAGGAACAAGTCTTGACCGGCCAGAATGCGATCAGTCGTCAACTGGTTGAGGATTCGCAGCTCCATGAGATCCACCCGATACCGCCGCGCCAGGCTCCAGAGGGTATCGCCAGGCTTCACGACGATCGTTCTGAGGGGTAACGCCGTCGAATCATCCACGGGCTGTGCTGGGTCCGGCGAGGTCGGTGATGACGGATTCAAACGGGCCGCTGGTACGGCCGCCCTCCGCACAGCGTCCTGATGCTCAGCCATTTTAACGGTGGCTTCTTGCTGGCGAGTGCTTCCCACTGCACGCGAGCGCACCTGGGGACCAGATGGATTGACCATCTGTTGCTGGAGCTGATCGTGCTGTGCAAGTTGCTGCTGCAGCTGACGCAGTTGCGACCGGAGGTTGCGCCCGCCGTGCGCTACCCCCGCTCGCTCGTCCCGGGCTCTGGCCAACTCCTCACGCTGCAACTCGACCACTTGGCGCGTTTCAATGAATCGGCGCTCAGTCTCACGCAGCTTGCCTTCCAATTGAGCCCTCGCGACCAGCGCCGCTCCCAACTCCTGGCGGCGCGTTTCCAACTCGGCGCGCAGATCTGCAACCGTCCGTTGCGCTTCCCTGGTCTGGGTCTTGAGCGCGTCGATGGTCAACTGTAGATCCTCCACCGTCGGCCCAGGATCGAACTCAGCGCATCCCGCCAGGATCACAGCAGAGAACAACGCACAGTGGGTCAGATGTTTCATCGTACGAACGAACACGGCCGGTTGATCCTGCATGCGCCTGGGAGAATCGTCGTCACCATTGATTGTATGGTACGCCGTTTGTCCCGACCCGGTCCGAGCCGGAGAACACGTCAACGACTCCACCCTCAACGCTGCCCACCGTCGGCTCAGTGATTTCCTGCCACGTGGCTTCAGAGGTTGTGAAGGGATCCACCGGCATCTTCCTCAGATAGCCGGCACTCATCAAGGTTTGCAGCGATGAGGGAAACTTGCCCTGGTCAGCCCGATGCTGGTCAAGTAGATCCCGCAAAGTAAACAGATCGTGCCGAAGGGCTGTTTCCCGAGCCCTGAGCACGGCAGCCTGATACGACGGCACCGCAAGCGTGGCCAGGATCCCCACGATCGAGACAACAGTCATGAGCTCGATAATCGTGAAGCCATTCGGCTGCCTGCGTTGCCGCTCACCAGTCGCGATACTTCGTGCCATCCAGTGCGAGTTCCTGGCCCTGAGTCGAAAGATCATAGACATCGCTTCCACACCAACTCTGTGCATCCGGCGGATCACTGTAGCAGCGCAGGAGCCAGTCGGCCTTGCCGGTCATCGGATTAATGGGAACCTTTCTCAGATATCGCCTGACGGTCGTGCCCCGCGTGACTGCCTCCTGGCCGCCGAGTGTCACCCCGAGTAGCACATCAAGCGACTTGGGATGGCCATAGACCCCGCTGACGTCTTTGCAGGTCAGTTTGTTCTTCACACAGAGCGTGCCGAGCAGGACGTCTCCCTCGCGATTCCACTCGATCTTGAACAGGTCAATCGCCGCTCGGATCACGCGAAGCTGCTGGCGCAACTCCACCTCCTGCGCTCGCTTCGCCGACACCCTGGTGAGCGGCATGGCGACCGACGCCAGAATCATGAGGATGGCCAGGGTCACCAGCAACTCGAGGAGGGTCACCCCCTCCTCCTTCACCGAACCCTCACGATGCCATGTCCCTCGATCGCCGGCCGGCCATACTTGCCGTGGTCCAGACCCTCCGGCATCTGAATCGCCAGGGGCGACACACCCGGCGCTCTGCCGGCGAAGGTCAGCATGACCAGACCGCCATTTCCGGAAGCCGGTTCTCCCTGTCGGCGCATCGTCAGCTGGACGGAGCCCCTGCTGGAATTCGGCGACACCGTCACCGACGCCCGGCCACCCTTCCGCTTCAGGAGTTCCCCCTCCACGACTCCACGGAACTCCAGGACCTGGGGGTCATACTCCACCGTCACCACACCTTCTGTGAGACCCTCGAGACTTTCCGCCACCAGGCCCACTTGAAACTCCTGGCCGATCCCCGTCGCAAGCTCGGATGGCTTCAAGGCCAGCACCGTCCCCTGACCAGCAGTTGCACGAGAGAGCGTTGGCGCACTCTGGCTCCCTGGCAATGCCCCGCGAGGCTCAGGACGAAGCTGGAACCTGGATTGCCGTCCATTTCCTTCGGAGCCGACCGACTTCTGAGTGGTGCGAGAAAACAGTGGCGTGGTCGCATAGAGGGACTCGGTGCCGGACCAAAAGGTTTGCGCCTCCGGGCTTGGCGGATTCATGGTTTGCACAATGTGCGGCGTGATCGTGAGAACCACCTCCGTGGTCAACCTATCCGTGGTAAAAGTGCTAAACATCCACCCGACGAGGGGGAGATCTCCCAGCCATGGAATGGTCACCCTGGTCTTCCGATCCTCCTCCTGGATCAGGCCGCCCAGCACGATCGTTTCACCATCCTTGATGTTCAGAACCGTTTCGGCAGTCCGGTTGCCGAATCGGAACTGCGTGATCTCCGGGGATGCCTGCAACACCACCCTGTCCCCGAGACGGATCACGTCGATTTTCAACTTCAAGGAGAGTTCGTTGACCAAATGGATCGTGGGTTCGACCGTCAATTTCACCCCCACGTCCCTGAATTCAATCGAGGTCACGGTCGAGGTGGTCGGCACCGCGCCGGTCGCGGCTTGACCTGGCAAGACGTTCGTGGTGGAAAGCAAGATAGGTTGTTTATCCCCGACGTTGATCTCCGCCTTCTTATTGTTCATCACGCGAATCTTCGGCGCAGCCAGCGTCTTCGCGTCCGATTCCTGTTTAAAAAAGTCAAGCAGCACGGTCGAGGGGAGTCGAAAGATGTAGCTGTCCGGCCCCAGGTCGGTCAGTTGACGATAGGTAAACTGCTGTGCAGCGGACGTTAGTGCGCCGGTAAATCCGGGCGGCACAACACCGACTCCAGCCTGCTTCGGCCAGTCCAATCCGTACCTCTGGGCCTTCGTTCGGTTGACCTCCAGCACCTCGACGTCAAAGAGCACCTCCGACGATTGACGATCATTGGCCAGAATGATTCGCTCCGCGAGTTGGAGCTTTTCCGGCTGGTCCCGAATCACCACGGCGTTAATCTCTTCGTTGGCGTACATGCGTTTGCTGTCCAACATACTTCTCAGTAACGTCAGCATATCCTTGGCCTTGACGTTGGACAGGTAGAAGGTCCGGATCATCAGATCCTGATACTGCTCTTGCTTCTGCTTGGTGTTCGGACTGACCAGGACAGTGTCAGGTCCCACTCGTCGGGAGAAGAGGCTGTTGCTGCTCAAAATGAGGTTCCAGGCTTGATCGAACGGCGTGTCTTGGATCGTGATACTGATCGGGTCGCTCCTCACATCCTTATCAAAGACCACGTTGAAGCCGGAAGCCCTGGCTAAACCTTCCAGGACCTCTTTGATCCCGGCTTTCTGGAACCGCATCGTGACTGGCTGACCAAAGGCCCCTTCCCTCTTTGAGGCCTGCTGCTGCTCAGTGAGAGCGGCAACTCCCTCCAACGCACGGCTCAAGCTGGGGTCCAGCTCAGCCGCTCTGGTGTAGGCGTCAATGGCCTCGTCCAGTCGGCCGACGTTGTGGAGTTTTTCAGCCTCCCGGACCTGGTCACGAGCCTCTTTAAGGCGCAGCGCCTCGGCCAGGGCCGCATGGTGCTCCGCGCGGGCTGGCTCAAGATTCAAGGCTCGCTTGAATGCCTCAATGGACTGCTCGATCTGGTGCTCTTTGAGAAGCGCCCGTCCCCGCTCTTCATGCATGGCGGCCGCGCGGGTCCTCGCGAGGGTAAGTTTGGCTTGGAGCGGTTGATTGAAGGGGTCTTCCTTGAGTGCTTGCTGATAGGCCAGCACCGCTTCTTCCCAGTTCCCCTCCTCAACATGTTGGTCACCCCGTTTGGTGTCCGCGGACATCAGCATGCTGCAGCCAGTCAGCAGCACTACTAACAGAAGACTGTGAACCCCGTACCACAGACTGTGAACCCCGTACCACGGGTTTACACCCGTGGCTTCGGGGTATACGCTTCGCGGAATATTATGCACATTCCTCCCCGTATTTACACACGGGGCTTCCTGTGGTACGGGGTGAAGGATCGGTCGGGAATTCATGTTCGCACCCCTTGTTCACGGCCTACAAAGTTTAGACATAGCATGAAGATCATACAATGCACAATGCAAAGAGTTTGGCGTAAATTCGAAGCCTCGCCGTTGGACCCAAGCGGGCGGCATTGTAACAGATTCAGAAGGAAGATCAATGCAAGACTCACCCATCCTCAAACCCTACCCCTGTTCAGTCTGTCAAAAGACCATCTTCCATTTATTTATAGCCATAGGGTGTAGGCGTTTACATACAAGGGAATGTTTAGGACTTTCCTGTCTCGAGAAATCGTACGTCCCTCTTCCTTACCTTAAATATAGCTGTGCCTTAAAAATCCTGAATCTCCAAGGAGGTTACAGTCATGCGCGCTGGCCGAAGGGCAGAGTATACAGCTCCCCATTAAGACATACCCTTGACACCTCTCCACAGACTGCCTAGCCTTGCATTCACGTCACGTCCTCTTTTCGCCTTGTCAAGCGAGCGAACCATATGGGGAAGTAGGAGAGCACGATGAAGCAAAAATGGTGGATTCTGGCCGTGCTCGTGATTATGGGTTTGGTTCTGTGGACCATCAAATCGGGCGTCCCCATCAACTCGGTCTTCGGAATTGACCCCACCACGGCCCCGGATACTAGGATTCCCCCTTCCGGGCCGACGGTGACGGTGC
>Ga0184627_10001238_pt1 | contig 10317 bp, 9 predicted proteins | sample PLM3_127_b1_FD_133150 | JGI IMG/M metagenome (GOLD analysis project Ga0184627, IMG submission 133150) | Groundwater sediment microbial communities from an aquifer in East River, Colorado, USA - PLM3_127_b1 | ecosystem: Environmental > Terrestrial > Soil > Riparian zone | place: USA: East River...
GTCTTGCCATTTCTGATTGCAGATCGCAGATCGCGGATCCATTGAAGAATCGATCTCCAATCTGACATTCAATCTGCAATCTGCAATTCCGTGGTCATGTCCAATCGCCGAGCAAGTCCTCGATCGCTTCCGCAACCTCGCTGGCTTTACCGTCGAACACGTGATCGGCGCCGTCGATGATCACGAGCTCCTTCGGCTCGGCGGCGCGCGCGTAAAACTCCCGCGCGTCCTTCAGCGGGCAGATCTCGTCGCGCTCTGCCTGAATGAAGAACTTCGGCTTCGAGGTCTGTGCCACGGGCGTGAAGTCGTAACGCGAGAGGGGCATCGAGATCCCGATGAGGGTCGACACCCGCGGGTCGTCGGCGCCGACCGAGAGCGCGATCCACGATCCGAAGGACATGCCTGCAGCCCAGACGGGCGCGCCCGGGTACTTCTCGTGAAGGAAGTCGAGGGCCGCGCGAAAGTCATCCTGCTCTCCCGGCCCCGCGTCGAACGTGCCGGTGCTCCTACCCACACCGCGGAAGTTGAACCGCAGCACGGCGCAGCCGATGCGGGCGAGCGCCTTCGCGGATTGAAACACGGCCTTCGTGTGCATCGTGCCGCCGTACTGCGGGTGCGGGTGGCCGAGGACCACAGCCGCACGCAGGGTCTCGCCGCGTCCGCGTTCGAGGAGCCCGTCCCGGTTCACGCCTGAGCCGGCGGCTGGTTCCTCCAGCAGCGCCTCCAGAGGGCCGGCCGGCCCCGCGATCTCACGCAGCATCGTTGTTGCTCGCACTCAAGCGTCCGTCGCTCGACAACACTCGGGACGCACCCGTCGAAGGTCCGCCTTCGTCGACAGAGTTCGAAGCGAAAAACCCGCGTACGGTATCGGCGAACTCGTGGGGGCGCGTGATGTAGCCGAGGTGTCCCGTCTGCTCGAGCCGCACGGCGCACGCGTGACGAATCAGCCGCAGGTACTCTGATGTCCCCTCTGCGGATACGACATGATCAAGCGACGGCTCGCCGGTAACCACAAGCGTCGGCGCGAGGATGCGCGCACAGTCAGCCGAGTGATCGTGGATGCCAATCAGCCGCGCCCGCGCAGCGATCCGTGTGAGCGAGAAGGGGGCGCGCGCGAAGGTGGCGATCTGGCGCCACGCGAACCGCCGGCGCCGGGAGCGATCCGGAATGGCGAGTGCAATCTCGGCGCGGACGCGCCGCGGCACTTCGGCGAGAAACACAGGGCCAAGGACTCGCGGCAGCCGCACATAGATCCTATGACGCCGCCGGAGACGAAAGTTCGGCCCCGGTGGCGATACCAGAACGAGCGCGGAGGTCCGGTCGGGACGCTGCGCGGCGAATCGAAGCGCGATGAGCCCGCCGAAGGATACGCCGCAAATCGTCGCTCGCGCCAGGTGGCGATCGTCGAGCACTGCGTCGATTTGGTCGACGAAGTCGTCGAATCCTCTTGTCGGATTGAGACTCCGGCGGCTCCCGCGTTCGCCGCACAGCGGAAAGGTGATGACGCGGAATGATTCGGCGAGCGCGTCGATCGCCGGGCGCATGTACTCCCAGCGCCCCTGGATGCCGGGAATCACCACGATCGGAGCGCCGGTGCCACAATCGATGATCTGCATTTCCTAGAGCCGACCCTCTCCCCGTCCAGCCTCTCCGGCCTTTCCTGCCCTCCTGCCGCCCTTCGTCAGTTCCGCAACGGTTTCCCCGTCTTCAATGTGTGCTGGATGCGCTCGAGTGTTTTGCGCTCTCCACACAGCTTGAGAAACGCTTCACGCTCCAGATCCAGCAGATAGCCTTCGCTCACCGTGGTCTGGTGCGGCAGAGCACCGCCCGCAAGGATCCGAGCCAGGAGTCGGCCAATCAGCGCGTCGTGATCGCTGATGCGTCCGGCCCGCCACGCCAGGTGCACCCCCAGGTTCAGCGCCGCGAGGACGCCTTCGCCGCCGACCGGAATGGCGGTGGGTCGTGGCGGCGGCCGGTATCCGTCCCGCGATCGAGCCAGTGCCACCGCCTTCGCGTCCCCGATCAGGCGTTCGCGATTCATCGTGATTGCGTCGGTCTCCCGCAACAACCCGAGCTGGCGAGCGTGTTCCGCGCTTGTCGAGACCTTGGCGAACCCGATGGTTTCGAACGCGGGTTGCACGAACGGCAGCAGATCCACCGGTCCGCGTGGGACATCGGCCGTCGCCCGGGCGAGCAGCTCCTTCGTGCCGCCGCCGGCCGGAATCAGACCCACGCCGACCTCGACCAGGCCGATGTAGCTTTCGGCCGCCGCCTGTACCCGATCCGCGTGCAGCGCGATCTCGCAACCGCCTCCCAAGGTCCGACCCGCCGGACACACGATCACCGGCACGTCGCTGTAGCGAAGCGCGAGGTTTACCTCCTGGAACGTGCGAACCATCAGGTCGATCTCGTCCCAGTTGCCTTCCTGCGCCTCGAGGAGCAGGAGCATCAGGTTGGCGCCGGCCGAAAAGTCGGGCGCATCGTTGCCCACGACGAGCGCCGTGTAGTTCGCGGCGGCTTCGGTGATCCCCGCCTGCAGCATCTGCATCGTGTCGCCGCCGATCGCGTTCAGCTTCGAGTGAAACTCGACGGCCAGCACGCCGTCGTCGAGGTCGACCAAGCTCGCTCCGGCGTTACGGCGGACGATTCGCTGACGATCCTTCGCCGATTTCAGAATCTGCAGATCCGGCGCCGCGGGCGGCACGCCGCCGTCCCTGAACTGATTGCGGCCGTCCCGCAGAACATCCTCAACCAGCGGGGGTGGCGATCCGGCGCCCGCGGCGTCGATCACCTGCCGAACGCCGATCGCGTCCCAGATCTCGAACGGTCCCAGCTCCCACCCGAAACCCCATCTCATCGCACGATCGACATCGTCGATCGAGTGCGCGATGCAGGGTGCCATCTGCGCGGAGTAGAGCAGCGTCGGCCCCAGCGTCGCGCGGAGAAACGCTCCGACCTTGTCGGAGCCGAGAAAGAGTGTCTTGAGCCGTTCACCGACATCGTCGATGGATCGAGCGGCATCGAGTGCCGGTAGCGTGCCAGACTGTTTCGGACGATAGGTGAGCGTCGTCGGATCGAGCGTCAGAATCTCGGAACCGCCGTCGGCTGTCTTTGACCGCTTGTAGAACCCCTGTCCGGCCTTCTCACCAATCCATCGACGCTCGATGAGCGTCCGGATGAGCGGCGTCAGCTCGAACGTGCCGCGCGCTTCGTCGTCGGCGACCCGATCCGCGAGGTTCTTGGCGACGTGGCCAAGCACGTCGATGCCCGCGATGTCCATCGTGCGGAACGTCGCGCTCGTTGGCCGGCCGATGGCCGGCCCCGTGATCGCGTCGATCTCCTCGATCGTGCACATCCCCGACTCGAGCGCGCGAAGCATCTGCATGACACCGAAGAGGCCGATGCGGTTCGCGATGAAGTTCGGCGTGTCCTTCGCGACGACGACACCTTTGCCGAGGCGGTGATCGGCGAACCACGAGATTCGGTCGACGACCGACCGCTCCGTATCGGTCGTGGGAATCACTTCGAGCAGGCGCAAGTATCTCGGCGGGTTGAAGAAGTGGGTGCCGAGCCAGTGCCGCTTGAAGCCGTCGGTTCTTCCCTCGGCAAGTGCGGCGATGGGAATGCCGGACGTGTTTGATGTCGCGATGGTGTCGGGGCGTCTGACGGCATCGATGCGCTCGAGAAGCCCCATCTTGACGTCCATCTGCTCCACGACGGCTTCGATGATCCAATCGACTTCGGCGAGGCGGCCGAGATCACGATCGAGGCCGCCGACGGTGATGAGCGCCTCGGCGTCGGTCGTAAAGAACGGGTCCGGCTTGAGCGCGAGTCCGCGCTTCAGACCCTCTCGCGCGATCTCTACCGTGAGATCGAGCAGCAAGGTGCGCACGCCGGCGTTCGCCAGGTGCGCGGCGATCTGCGCACCCATGGTGCCCGCGCCGAGCACCGCTGCCAAGCGAATCGGGGGTCCGATGCTCATCGCGCCCGCGCGCCTCTCAGGAAGAGGTCGACAACGAGATCGGCGTCGGCTTCGAGGGAATAGCGTCGGCGGCTCAGGATCCAGTTCGTGGCCATTTCGTCGAGCGCGCCGAAGAACATTTTGGCGACCGAGGTGGCGTTCAGGTCGGCGCGGAACGCGCCCGTCTGCTGCCCATCCACGATTGCGGCCCGAATCTGGCTCAGGTAATCGCGAAGAAGCGTCGAGGAGAAACGCTCCATGAACTTGATGGACTGCCGCAGTTCCACCTGGTAAACGATCGCCAGGTTGCGGTCGCGGCCGAGGCGGCCCAGATGCACTCGAGCGAACCGGCGAAGTCGCTCGCTGGGATCGTGGATGCCTGCGACTGCGGCGCGTCCCTCCGTGAAGGCTTCGCGCATGGTCCGCTCGAAGATCGACACCAGAAGATCGTCCTTACTGCGGAAGTACAGGTACACGGTGCCGGCCGCGACACCCGCCGCGCGCGCGACGTCAGCGACTTGAGCGTTGAAAAACCCGCGCTCGGCGAAGACGTCGATGGCGGCGCGCAGAATGGCGTCTCGTTTGGGAGCCGGGTGAGCGTCGGTTCGTCGACGCGTGGCAGCGTGGGCCGGCATAGCGACTGAATGAATGGTCATTCAGTCTCGCGCCGCGTGTCAAGCGGCGCCGGCTGGAGTGGCTGCCGGTCATCGCCAGTTCGTCAATATCGTGTCGCGTTCGAACAGCGCAGCGCTGACCACCGTCAGCAGGACCCAGAGGGCCAGCATGCCCAGCCCGACCATCGCGAAGGCACGCGCGGACAGCCATATCATTCCAGCGAACTGCGCCACGAGTACAGCGGTGAGCGGGATGATGATCAGCACGCCGAATTGCTGCGCCGTGCGCGCATCGTTGACGCGTGAGGACACGACGATCGCCGACTGCAACGACAAGAGCGCTGCGGCGGGCGAGACCAGAAACACGAGCAGGGCGGTCCGCGGAGTCACCATGGCGCGCACGACGCCGGGTTCGGCGAAGCACGCGAGGCCCGTGAAATACAGGGCGAGGCCCGCCATCGCGATCGCCAGAGACGGGATCAGCGATCCCAACACCTTCGCGACCAGCAGCTCGATCGTGCCGATCGGTGTCGCGAGCAAGGGCTCGAGCGTTCTGGCCTGTTTCTCCCCCACGATGGAATGGGCCGCGAGCGCCATCGCGCCCGTAATTGGCGTGATCAGGAACAACATCAGGAACTGCTGGAACAGAAACAGTTGAACGCGGCCATCGCGCGTGAGCTCGGCGTGCGCGCCAACGGCGGCGCTTACTCTCAGAAGATCGCTGTCGTCGCCCAGGTGCTGCCCAGTCACGGCCGGAATTGCGAGCGTGACCCCGAACGGCAGCAGCAACGACACCAGGGCCATAATCGCCACGGGCAGTAACGCTCCACGGTTGCGCGACAGATCGAGCAGTTCTTTCCTGAGCAGTGCGGCTACGTGCAGGCCCGTCATCGCTCTTCGGCTTCGCTGACGCGCTCGTCGGCGAGCAGGTGCAGGTACACATCTTCCAGCGCGGCAGCCTCTGGGCGTACCTCCAGGATCTCGGCGCCGGCCTCAACGACCGCACGGACCAGCGCAGGTGTGTCACGCTCTGGGTCCGGCAGGCGCAGGGTCAATAGCTGGCCATCAACCACCGCCGAACCGTCGAAGGGACGCACCGCGCTCAGGCAGGCAGAAGCCAGGCCGGCCACCCGGACGACGATGCGCCCCGGTGTGAGGCGGCGCCGCAGACCGGCCGGCGTGTCGATTGCAATCAGGCGCCCCTGCACAACAGCGACACGATCGGCGAGCCGCTCGGCTTCATCCAGGTTGTGAGTCGAGACGAGGATGGTGCACCCCTGGCTCCGCCGGTCGTAGAGCAGCCGACGGACGGCTCTCGCGATTCCCGGATCCAGGCCGGAGGTAGGCTCGTCGAGCAGGAGGACGTGGGGGTCATGGAGCAGCGAACGCGCAATCGCAACCTTCTGTCGCATCCCCTTCGACAGCTCGGCCGCCCGCGCCGCCTGGTGTGCCGTCAACTCCAACAGATCGAGCAGCCAGTCGAGGATCCTGTCCGCCGCTTGGAGTTTGTAGAGGTCTGCGTAGACGGCAAGATTTTCCCGGACCGTCAGCCGGTCCCAAAGCCCTGGCACCTCGGGTAAAAATCCAATCCGGCTGCGAAGCATGGCGCCAGTCGCGCGAGTCAGTTGCACGCCGTCGACCACAACCGACCCGCTCGTCGGCGTGATCAGTCCGCCGAGCATCCGCAAGATCGTCGTCTTGCCAGCCCCGTTCGGGCCGAGCAACGCGACGATCTCTGACCGGCCCACTTCGAACGAGACGTCGTCGACGACGACCCGATCGCCGAAACGCCGGGTCAGGCGGTTGGCGGTGATCACACAGCCATGTTAGGCCAGGTGCGTCAGTACTTCGCCGTTTCGCGGATGGCGGTGACGATGTCGGCCGTTTGGGGAAGGATGGCTTCCTCCAGATCGGGGCAGTAGGCGACCGGGGTGTCGAGCGCTCCGACGCGGACGACCGGAGCGTCCAGGTACTCGAACAACTGACCGGCGATCCGGGCCGCGATCTCCGCGCCGAATCCGCATGTGAGTTGATCCTCGTGGGCAACGATGACGCGGTTCGTGCGCTTGACGAGCGTGGCAATCGTCTCCCAGTCGTACGGGGCGATCGTGCGCAAATCGAGCACCGCCGCGTGCACGCCATGCTTCTCCGCCTGCTGAGCCGCCAAGAGCGACCGATGCACGAGTGCGCCCCAGGTGACGATGACGACATCGGCGCCCTCCCGGCGCAGAGCGGCCTTGCCGAACGGAATCATGAAGTCGCTGCCGGGGTATTCACCTTTGTTGTACGTCTGGCGGTAGAGGTGCTTGTGCTCGAGGAAGAGCACCGGATCGTCGCACCGGATCGCCGTGCGAAGGAGTCCCGCCGCGTCGACCGCGTTCGAGGGAAACGCGATACGGATGCCCGGGCAATGCGCGAAGATGCTCTCCCCCGACTGGCTGTGATACGGCCCGCCTCCGCGCAGGTACCCGCCGATCGGCACGCGCACCACCATCGGGCAGGAGAAATTGTTGCCCGACCGGTACCGCAACATGGCCATCTCGTTACGGAGCTGCATCATCGCCGGCCAGATATAGTCGAAGAACTGGATCTCGACGATCGGCTTCAGTCCGCGCGTCGCCATGCCGACTGCTCGGCCGATGATGCCGGCCTCGGCGATCGGCGCGTTGAAGACGCGGTCGTCACCGTACAGCCGCTGCAAGCCGTGAGTGACTTTGAAGACGCCCCCCTTGCCCGGAACCTGCTTCAGCGCTTCCTTGCGGCTCGCGTCGGCGACATCCTCGCCGAAGATCAGGATGCGCGCGTCGCGGGCCATTTCGTCCTTGAGCGTGCGATTGATGGCCGCGACCATGGTGTCGGGTTTGCCGTCGGGCCGGGCGGGCGTCTCGAACCGGTCTGTCGTCGGATCGACATTCGGTGAATAGACCCACAGAGGGGCGGACTCCCTGGGCGGCCGCGGAGCTTGCAGCGCTTCGATTGCGGCGGCGTCAACCTCCCGCTCGATGTCGGCCGTGATCGCGGCAAGGTCGGCGGCCCCTGCCAGCTCGTTGCGCTGCAGGAAATCGGCGAACTGCGGGATGGGATCGCGGCGCGCTTCCGCTTCACGCTCGGTGCGAGTCTTGTAGAGCTTCTCGTCGTCGGAGAGCGAGTGCGAGTACGGGCGAATGACGTGCGCGTGCACGAGGGCGGGACCCGTGCGCGCGCGAACGTAGGCGGTCGCCTCACGCATCGCGCGCAGACTGCTGAAAAAGTCGGTGCCGTCCACGGAATCCACGTAGAGACCCGGAAACGCGCGCGCGATGCGGGAGATGTCGCCGCCCGGCGTCTGAACCTCGACCGGCACGGAGATGGCGTAGCCGTTGTCTTCGACCAGAAACAGCACCGGCAGCCGCCTGGTGCACGCCGCACTCAGCGCTTCCCAGAATTCGCCTTCGCTCGTCGACCCCTCGCCGAGCGAGGTGTAGATGATTTCGTCGCCGTGAGCGTGCGAGTCGCGATCGGCGATGTCGGTGACGCGGCCGTACATCACGCCGGCCTCCGCTGCGCCGACCGCCTGCAGCACCTGGGTCGTCGTGGCACTCGATGCGGGGACAATGTTCAGCCGCTTGTTGCCCCAATGAGACGGCATCTGGCGTCCGCCGCTGCTGGGATCGTTCATGGCGCCGACCGACGCAAGCAGCATGTCGAGCGGCGTGACGCCCAGCTGCAGGCAAAGCGCGCGATCACGGTAGTACGCGTGGAACCAGTCGTAGCCGGGCCGCAACGTCAAGCCAGCGGCGACGAGCACGGCTTCGTGCCCGGCCCCGCTGATCTGAAAGAACGCGCGACTCTGGTTCTTGAGCTGGATTTCCTTGTCGTCGAGTTTCCGCGACCGCACCATGCAGCGGTACACGTCGAGGAGGGCCGCGCGATCCAGCCCCTGGAAATCCGGCCCGCTCGCTTGACTCGCGGCTGGGCGGGATTCACCGGCGGCCGTTTGACTCGTTGTTGCGCCGCCGTTGACGACGGTGGCCTTCATCTGGCCCGGATTATAGCATTCAGCCCGGATGATATATTCTCGTCCCCCAATGCCTTCGAAGGCCGTCGGGCTGCATCGTTGGGACGAGATCGCGCTCGAAAAGGTCACCGAGATGCTCTCGAGAAAAATCGTGAGCGGCGAGCGCGAGATGCTCGTGCAGGTCTACGTCAAACGCGGCTGCCTCGTGCCGATGCATTCTCACGAGAGCGAGCAAATGACCTACGTGCTGCAGGGCGCCCTCAAGTTTCTCGTCGGCGGCGAGGAGATCACTGTGCGCGAAGGAGAGGTTCTGCACATCCCTTCAGGCATCGAACACCAGGCGGAAGCGCTGGAGGATACGTTCGAGCTCGACCTGTTCAGCCCGATCCGCCAGGATTGGCTGGACACAACCGATGAGGCCCTTCCGCGCTGAACGGCCTCATGGCCGGCCCGGTTCTCTTGATCGCCGCGTGCTGATCGTCGTCGTGGACGATCGCGAGCCGTAACCCTCTACGGCCGTAGCCGTGGCGCCCCAATCGTCGACCTTGGCGAACAGCAGTTTTCGAATCGCCTCGAATCCTGGCTGATCGTGTTCGCGCTCGCGGCCTTCGTGTTTCCCTTCGGCCGAGCTTGTTACGTCGGTGTTCGAACGCAGCAGCGCCCTCAAGGCGGTGGCAATTCAAGGCGGCTCTCAGTCATAATCCGGCAACGGCAAGCGAGGACATCATGACAATCGATCGGCAAGGCACGGGTCTGGTGGTTACGCGGGTGTGTCTCGGCGTATTTTTGCTTTTTCAGGGACTCGGCAAGTACGAATGGTTCGCCGATACCTCGATTCTGGCCGGGCGCTTTCAGGAGTGGATGGACGTGGTGGCTCCCGGATCGATCAGCCGGTGGTACCTCGATCGCATCGCCCTACCCGGGCTCTCAATTTTCGCGCGCCTCGTGCCGCTCGGCGAGATTGCGTCAGGCCTGGCGCTCATTGTGGGGTTCTGTACACCGATCTGCGCGTTCATCGCGTTTTTCATGGTGCTGAATTTTGCGGTCGCGAGCGGACTTATCTTTACGTATTCGTACTTGACGAACGGATACGGCCTGCCGGTGATCGGCTCGACGCTCGGGCTGGTCATCGGAGGCGTGCGGCTGCCGTGGAGCGTGCGTTAGTGGATCCGACGGTCCCAGTCGTCCGCCCGGCCGCCGGAATGCACGTCGAATTTGCGGCGCACGCGGTTGATCTTCCATTTCAGATAGCGGTACTTCAGCTCTGAGAGCGGATGAATCGGGGTTCCCTTGAGGAATAAGTAGCCGACAGCGAGGCCGCCCAGATGCGTGGCGTTGGCCACCCCGCCCACGGTTCCGAGCGACGAGTAGAAGGCGATCGCGCCCAAGATGAGGACGAAATACTTCGCCGGAATCGGGAACAGGAAGTACATGTAGATCGGCCGGTTCGGAAAGTACAGCGCATAGGCCAACAGCAATCCGTAGATGGCTCCAGATGCGCCGATGATGTTCGATCTGTAGACCTGTCGAGCGAAGTCAAACGGCAGCAGGGCAAACACCACGGTCAACAGGCCGGCGCCGATCCCCGTCACGAAATAGAACTTCAGAAAGTGGCGCGTCCCCCACATCTGTTCGAACTCGGTGCCAATCATCCAGAGCGCGAGCATATTGAAGAGGATGTGGAAGATGCCGGCATGCAGGAACATGTACGTGACCGGCTGCCACAGACGCAATTCGTTCAGGAA
>Ga0184627_10001239_pt1 | contig 10312 bp, 7 predicted proteins | sample PLM3_127_b1_FD_133150 | JGI IMG/M metagenome (GOLD analysis project Ga0184627, IMG submission 133150) | Groundwater sediment microbial communities from an aquifer in East River, Colorado, USA - PLM3_127_b1 | ecosystem: Environmental > Terrestrial > Soil > Riparian zone | place: USA: East River...
AGGGCCAGCAAGGTCAGGGGCAGCAGGGTCAGCAAGGCCAGGGACAGCAGGGACAGCAGGCACAGCAGGGGCAGGGCCAGGGTGAGGGGCAAGGCCAAGGTCAGGGTCAGGGTGAGGGGCAGGGGTCCGAAGGTTCAGGAGGAGGAGCCGGCGGCGCCGATGGCTCACAGGCCGGCGGCCGCGGAGACGCCAACGGCAACGCGAATGGCGCTCTGGGCGGGGCCTGGGGTGGCAGCAACTGGGGTGGCGGGTACAACGGCGGCTGGGGCGGCGGCTGGGAATGGGGCCGCAACTGGAGCCTGACCCCGGAGGACATCCGGCAGCTGCGCGGCGAAGTGCGCCAGTGGACCGGCGAGGCGCAGGCCCTGCGTCGCGACCTGACCGCCGAGAATATCGATCCGCGCGATCTCGACGAGATTCTCCGCGCGCTGCGACAACTGGACGACCCGCGCGTCTACCAGAATGTCTCCGAGCTGCAGCGGCTGCAGTCGACCATCGCCGAGGGGCTGAAGCGGTTCGAGTTCGGCCTCAGGCGGCAGGCCGACGCCGCGAACAGCATCGTGCTCTCCGGCTCGGACGAGATTCCCGAGGAGTTCCGGAAGCTCGTGCAGGAGTATTTCCGTTCGCTCGCCAGGACCCCCAGATGAAATCGGTCTCCGTTGCGGTGGCGCTGGTGTTCTGCCTCGCCACCGTGACGGCCGCGCAGTTCGGGGGTGGCTTTGGCCGTTTCGGCCCACGCGGCTATCCGGCGAAGTTTGCGGGCTCCGACAGCTTCGGCCACGGCTTCAACTTCTGCCGCGCCGCGTACACCAGCGGCCGCCGTGAGGCGGGCGGGCAAGGGTGGTCCACCGACTACCCGGACGCCGAGCTGAACTTCTCCATCCGCCTGTCCGAGCTCACGAAGACCCGCGTCAGCAAGGACTCCCATGGCACACCGGAGCACCTGGTCGTGCGGCTGACCGAGGACGCCCTCTATCAATGTCCATATCTCCACATGGAAGACGTGGGCACGGCCTCGCTGACCGACGCGGAGGTCCTGGGATTACGCACCTTCCTGCTGAAGGGCGGCTTCGTGTGGGTCGACGATTACTGGGGCACCTACGCCTGGCAGAACTGGCTGTCCCAGCTCGCCCGTGTCCTCCCGCCGTCGGAGTACCCGGTGCGGGAGGTCCCCTTCGATCACCCGATCTTCAAGACCATGTTCGACGTGAAGGCGCTGCCGCAGATCCCGTCGATCCAGTTCTGGCGCACGAGCGGCGGCGGTACGTCGGAGCGCGGCTCCGACAGCGCCACGCCGACCATCCGCGGCGTCGCGGATCGCCACGGCAACCTGATGGTGCTGATGACGCACAATACCGACATCTCGGACGCGTGGGAGCGGGAAGGTGAAGATCCCCGCTTCTTTTACCAGTTCTCTCCCGACGGGTACGCGGTCGGCATCAACGTCGTCCTCTACGCTCTCACTCACTGAGGTGTCGTGATGCGCATGAGGTCCGCCGTTGCCGCGTTGCTGCTTCTGGTCCTCGTGCTGCCGCTGGTGGCCGCGGGCCAGGTGCCGCTGCGGCGTCAGTCGCGCCAGACGAGCGCCACCGTCGACTACGACAGCCATTTCGTCTTCACGCGCATCCGGTACAGGTCTAACAGCTGGGCCCACGACTATCCCACGGCGGATCGCAACCTCGCGGCGATTCTCGACTACATCAGCAACATGCGGGTCCGGCTCGACGGCACCAACGTGTTCGACCTCGACGACCCGGGTATCTTCGAGAACCCGATCATCTACGTCTCGGAGCCGGGCTACTGGACGATCCGCTCGAGCGAGGCCGAGAACCTGCGGAAGCACCTGCTGAAGGGTGGATTCATCATTTTCGACGATTTCGAAGGCGATGGGGAATGGCGGAACATGACCGCGCAGATGGCGCAGGCGCTGCCCGATCACCGCTTCCTCCCCATCACGGTGGACCACCCGATCTTCCATTCCTTCTTCGACATCCAGAGGCTCGACGTGCCGCACCCGTTGGTCAACGTCGTGCCGGGGTATCGTGCGATATTCGAAGACAACGATCCCTCCAAGCGGATGATCGCGCTCGCCAACTGGAACAACGACCTGGCGGAGTATTGGGAATGGTCCGCGGAAGGCCTGTACAATCCGGACCCGACCAACGACGCCTACCGCCTGGGCGTGAACTACATCGTGTACGCGATGACGCACTGACGCCGCCATGCGCATGACGCCTGCCGCCGTTGCATTGCTGCTCCTGGTCCTCGTGCTGCCGCTCGTGGCTGCCGGGCAGGGGCGGCGTCAATCCCGCCAGACCACCGCGACCGTCGACTACGACAGCCACTTCGTCTTCACCCGCATCCGGTACGGAGCCGGTCGGGGGCTGGCGCGCGGGTTCTTCGGAGGAGGCGGCGGCGGTTGGGAGCATGATTACCCGACAGCCGATCGGAACCTCGTCGCCATCATCGACTACATCACGAACGTGCGCGTCCGGATGGACGGCAGCAACATTCTGGACCTCGACGATCCGCGCATCTTTGAGAACCCGATCATCTACATGTCGGAACCCGGCTACTGGACGACGAACGAGGACGAAGCGAAGAACCTGAGGGCGTACCTGCTCAAGGGCGGATTCATCATCTTCGACGACTTCGAGGGCGAGGGGCACATGCGCAATCTGACTGCACAGATGAAGCAGGCGCTGCCCGACCATCACTTCATCCGGCTCGACGTCAGCTCCGCCGTCTTCCAGTCGTTCTTCGGCATCCGGCACCTGGAGGTTCCGCATCCGAACTACGACGGGCCGCCGGCGTTCTTCGGCCTGTTCGAGAACAACGACCCGTCGCGCCGCCTGATCGCGATCGCGAATTTCAATAACGACCTGGGCGACTACTGGGAATGGTCCGCCGAAGGGTTGTACGGCAGCGATCCCACCAACGACGCCTACCGCCTCGGGGTGAACTACATCGTGTACGCGATGACGCACTGAAGCCGTCACGTCGGTCGACACGTCGCCGTTGATCAGGCCCAATCACAATTGCCCTCAGATGCGGCGCACGTGAGACGTTTTCATCGCAGCCAGCTGCGACGACCACTCGTGCAACACCCCTGAACGCGCTTCCTTGGGCCATACCAGGGTGCTTGCGCTCAGATTCGAGTAAGGTCAGGCGCCAGGCCTTCGTCTGATCCGTGATCCCTGCCGACGCCCGACGCCAGACGCGCTTGTTCCGCCGCAGCTCGCGTGTCATCCCGGCGAGCGGAGGCGGATGATCCTGACACCTGTTACCCGGGTCGCCGGCCGCTCACGAGGCGACCTCGACCTCGTCTCTCGCCTGATCGAGCTTCGCGATGGCTTGTTGAATGAGCAGCCGGCGTTGACTCGGATTGTTGCTCAGCTTCGCTTGCGTAATCAGATTCCTCGCGTCGGTGAGATGCAGCACGGCAGGCGTGAAGATGCCGCCGGCAGTGAGCACGTCAATCGCGTCCTGTGTCTCGTCGAACGCCGTCTGCAACCGTGTGGCCTGCTCGCCCTGGGGGTTGCCGTTGATCGCGAGGATTTCCTGCAGCTCGCGCCGGGCGACGTCGATGTTCTGGAGCGTATTCACCCCGCGCAAGAAGGCGACGATCTGGTCACGCTGCGTCGGACTGAAGAAGAACCGGGCGGCGGGCGCGCGTGGGTCGTTGAATTCGGCTGACGAGTAGAAATCCACGGCGGCTTCGAGCGTGCTCACGAGGTTGTTGTGAAAGAACGGCGCGGTGTCGGCCGCTTCCACCACAGGGGGCGTGTTGAAAAAGCGGTTCCCGAAAGTGCCGTCACCATTGTCCGTTTGTCCAAAGCCGCCGTCCAACGGAAAGTCCTGAACGTCGCGCGCGGGATGGTCGTCCACGTCTTCGATGTTCGTGTTGAAGTTCCGGTTCTGGTTCCCAAGACCGGCGGAGAGGGCGCCTGCGTTGGTATGACAGAAATTGCAGGTGCCGGCGAAGCCCGGTTGGCCGCCGCCGTTGATGAAGAGGCCTTTGCCGGTATTGGCATCCGCGTCCGTGAACGTGATGTCGGCCAGGGTGAAGTCGGCGCTCCGGCCGAGCGACAACTGAAACGCCTCCATGGCGTCCAACTGGTGCTCTGTGGGCAGCTTGAAGTCGGTGCCCGGGACGCGCGCCAGGGTCTTGGTGAAATGCTGCGTCACCGCACCGATCGCGAACTCGCGCAACGAGCCCGTCCCCGGCGCTCCATCTCCCGACCAGCCGGTCATCTCGGCAGGTGTGGGCACTTGACTCGTGTCGCTCGTCAATGAGACCTGCAGGCCGAGCGTGTGCGGCACGCCGCGCATCACAAACTTCGTGGTGGGATCGCTCAAGCCGTCGAGGTTTTCCAGGATCAAGCCGAACTGCCGCATCAACGCCGGCTGTTCGAGCTGCGCAAGCGCGGGGTTGAACTCCGCCACGAACAGGGGATCGGTGCCCGGCAGCGTGGCGATGAACGGCGGATCGATCGTGAGGTTGTTGCTCGCGGGATGACACGTCCCGCAGGTGCGGCCGTTGCCCTTGAACGTCTCCTCGAAGAAGAGCTTCGCGCCTTGCGAGATGAGCTTGTCGAGCTTCACGGAGCCGCCAGATCCGCCGCCCTGCGCGCCAGACGCCGTTCTGACCAGTCGCGGGGAGGCGGTTCGTGCCAGCGTTGGGGAGAACGTGGCCAGGCGCAGACCGGCAAGAGCCAGGACCGGGCGACCAGGTATCGGACCCACCCGGGCCAAGGCGTCGGTCTCGCTGGCGAGATCGGGGACGAGAGCAGAGAGACTCGGCGGTGACGTCGTCTCTTCGAAGACGAACGCACCGGTGCTGTCGTTCAGCAAGCTCAACCGCCTGAAGAAAACCTTCTGGAAGACGTTCACTGAGCCTGCCCCCAGCGCCTCAGTGCCAAAGAGGGGCCCGGTTGAGACCACGACACGGTCAATCGTGAAGCCAATCGGCAAGAGCTTCGACACAGGAACGAGACCTGTGAGGACAGTCGAGGGTCCGGCTGCCAGGAAGGTGACCAGTCCGAACGCCGTGTCGGGCACGGGCGGAATGGCCTCGCTCTCGCTCCGGTCGACGAGCCACACCGTGTAGGTCTGGAGCTGCGTCAGCCCGTTCAGGCTGATGTTGAAGGCGCCAGACTGAAGATTCACCTTCGCCTCTCCCACCATCGCGGTAAACGATCGCGACAGGCCTTTGACGTACCCGAGACGGATGCTCAGGACGTCGGGGGTGCCACTATTGAGTTGTTGTGTCCGATAGGCCAGATACTTGGGCAGAAAAACATCGGGAATGCCAACGCCGTAGTTCCCCGTGGGTTCCTGCGCCTGGCTACCCGTCGCATTCGCGAACGAAAGCGCGTAGATCAGAATCAGGGTTCCCGCTGCGAGGTTGCGCTGAGATGGTTTCATGCTACCTCCACGTTTTGGTATCTACATCCGACATGGCTCCCTCTCGATGATGGTTGGCTGGGATTGCCGGCGCCACTCCGGAAGATCGCGGTGGCGGAAACCGCGGAGGCACCGACAAATCCGTGATCGCATCGGGGAGGGACAACCCCGCGATCGCGACCGGAACTGTTGGCAAACGTGGCTCCAACAGACTCCAGCGATTACGATGATTCAGCTGCTGCCTCTGAGCGTCATGGTGTGTCGCTGCTTGAGTTTTGTTTCAACGCGCTGCTGTTTGGTTGGTGTGCAGGGGCATGCAGGGGCATGCAGGTCGGCGATCGGGGCCGGCGCGTCATTGGCCGTCGACCAGACAATGCGGCGCGGCTCCTGCGGCCCCGTCGGACGCGACGCCGGCGCGAGGAGGCCGCGATCAGCGCGAGATCAGCGGCCGGGAAGCTCAGGACCAGGCTGCGACGGACCCTCGCCGTGTTGCCGCACCCTCCAGGAAGGGCTGCTCATCGTCTGAACGACGACTTGCTCTCGCTCGTATGTCGGAGGGGGCTTGCATGCTGAAGTGCCTCACATCGCCCGGACATCGCCGAAGCGGGGCACGGCAACTCAAGTGGGCGCCGGGATGCACATCGACGTGTGCGCTTCTGACTCACATTGTCCTTCTGTGTGTGTCGGGCGTGAACTGCGCGCAGGGGTCCGCCGAGCCGCCGTTCACGCTGAAGCACATCGGGCCGAATGTGTGGGCTGCGATTGACAACGCCAACGCGACAGCACCAGCTGCGGCGAACGCGGGATTCGTGATCGGCGATGACGCCGTGACAGTCATCGACACCTTCTGGAGCGTTGAGGCGGCCACACAGCTGCTCGCGGCGATTCACAGGCAGACGAAGCTCCCCGTGAAATTCGTCATCAACACCCACTACCATCTGGACCATGTTGCGGGAAACGGCATTTTCGCGGACGCCGGCGCAGTAGTCCTCGCGCAACGCAAGGTGCGCGGCTGGATTCACACAGAGAACCTGAGATTGCTTGGCACCTATCTCACGCCTGAGCTGAAGGCCCTCACGGAGGCAGTCGTTTCTCCCATGGTCGTGTACGACCAAGGCGTGGATTTGTACCTGGGCGCTCGGGAGATTCAGGTACGGAGCTTTCCGGGACACACCGACGGTGACTCCATCGTGCTGATTCCCGATGCCAGGATTGTCTTTGCCGGCGACCTTTTCTGGCGCGGCATGTTGCCCAATCTGGTCGATGCGTCGACAAAGCCCTGGATCGACACGCTTGATACTCTGCTGGCCCAGAACGAACCTGGGTACACGTTCGTGCCCGGACATGGGGACGTGGGGAGCGGGCGAGACGTCGCGGCGTTCCGGGAATATTTGATGACGCTGCGCACGCTCGTCGCGCAGGCGGAGGCTCAAGGCAAATCTGGCGACGCACTGGCTGAAACAGTCATGCCCACATTGAGAGCAAGATACGGCCACTGGGATTTCATCGAGTCTCTGGCGAAAGACAACCTCCTCCAGACCGATGCCGAGTTGAGCGGCAAGAAGAGAATCCCTCGAGTGCAGGCAGATTGACCGATTTGGTTGCGCACCCTCGCACCATCGCACCTCAAACTATGATGTGGGATGCCTTTTTCGTCACTCAAGCTCCACCCAGCTCTTCTGAAGGCCGTTCGTGAGCTCGGCTTTGCGCGACCCACGCCCATTCAGGCCGATGCGATTCCTCCGGGAGTTGCGGGGCGCGACGTGCTCGCCTGCGCCATGACCGGGAGCGGAAAGACAGCGGCGTTTTTGCTCCCCATCATCCACGCGCTGATCGATCGGCCCCGGCGGACGACGCGCGCGCTCGTGCTGACGCCGACGCGCGAGCTGGCCGCGCAGATCCTCGAAGACCTGAACGCGCTGGCGGTCCATACGCCGGTGACGGGGGCTGCCGTGTACGGCGGCGTCGGCATGGGCCCGCAGGAACATGCATTTCGCAGCGGGGTGGATGTCATCATTGCCACGCCCGGCCGGCTGCTCGATCACTTCCGCTCGGCGTACGCCAAGCTGGACGGCATCGAGCACCTCGTCCTGGACGAGGCGGATCGCATGCTCGACATGGGCTTCCTGCCGGACATCCGCCGCGTGCTTCGCCACATTCCGGCGCGCCGGCAGACGATGTTTTTCAGCGCGACGATGCCGCCGCCCATCGGGAAGCTGGCGTCGGAGATGTTGAAGAATCCCGCACTGATCAATCAGCAGCGCCAGGCGGCGCCGGCCGTCGGCATCGCGCAGGCGGTGTACCCGGTGCCGCAGGACTTGAAGGGCCCGCTTCTGGTCCAGCTCCTGGAGCGGAACATCCTGCAGGAGGCGCTGGTGTTTACGCGCACCAAGCATCGTGCGAACCGGCTGGCGGACCTGCTGGTGCGGCATCGCCTCAACGCCGCGCGCATTCATGGCAACCGGTCGCAGGCGCAGCGCACCGAAGCGCTCGCGGGCTTCAAGGGAAGGAAATACCGTGTGCTGGTCGCCACGGACATTGCGGCGCGCGGCATCGACGTCGAGGCGCTCAGCCACGTCGTCAATTTCGATGTGCCCGTCGTGCCCGACGACTATATCCACCGTGTGGGCCGCACCGGGCGCGCCGAGCTCACCGGCGACGCGTTTACCTTTGTGGCGCCGGAAGAGGAAGGCGATCTGCAGGCGATCGAGCGTGCAATAGGGAAGGTGTTGCCACGCATCACGCTTCCCGATTTCGATTACCGCGCCAGGCCGCAGACGAGGCTCGAGATTCCGCTGGCCGAACGCATTGCCGCGATACGGACGCGAAAGGCGGAGGAACGCGCGCGAGGGAAGGCAAAGGCGCAACGGCGGGCGCCACAGGGGGGTGGCCACACCACCGCAGCCGCTCGCCCGTCGCCCGGCCGAACCCGCCGTCGTCCCTGATTACAAAAACGGTCCTCCGCATCGTATGCTCGGGGTGCCCTGAGCGCGAGTCGAAGGGCAGCTGAGGTCCACTCACTCTGCCGTTTCCACAGTTGGTACGCACGATGCTCCGCGAAATGGGGAGCTGTACGTAACTGATCAGGAGGACTGTGATGCTGCAGAAATGTGCTGCCGTCGTAGCCGCTGCGGGGCTTGTGGTGACCGTCGCCTGCGCGCGGACGGATGCGGGTATTACCACCAACGTGAAGACGAAGTTTGCCGCAGACGAGACCGTCAAGGCCTACCAGGTCGATGTCGATACGCGTAACGGTGTCGTCACGCTGAGTGGAGCCGTCGAGACGTCGACGGCCAAGGAACAGGCGATTCGAATCGCGCGTGAAACCGACGGCGTCCGCGACGTGATCGATCAGATCCGCGTTGGGGAGGCCGCAGCGACGTTCGGATCCGACCTGGAACGCCGCATCGAGAGCGGCGCCGGCGAGCTCCAGCAGGAGGGCCGCGAAGCCGCGGGAGCGGTGCGTGAGGCGGGCCGCGATGCCGCCAATTGGGCCGGGGACGCGGCGGACAAGACCGGTGCCGTCGTGGCCGATGCCGCGATTACCTCAGCGGTCAAGGCGAAGTTCCTGGCCGACACGACGGTCAAGGGCCTGAAGATCGATGTGGACACCGACAGTGGCACCGTGACGCTGAACGGCACGGTGTCGTCACGCGCCGAAGCCGACCGCGCCATGATGCTGGCGCGCGACACGGCAGGCGTCAAACGCGTGGTCGACAATATGCGCGGCGGACGATAGTTCGACGTGTAGTGTGCACGGGTGCAGCGTGCGAGCGCACCTGCACCGTGCTCACTGTTCGACTTTCTGCTTCCCCTCTTACTTTCCACTTTCCACTTTCGACTTTTTACTTGATGATCAGGCGGTGTCGAACGCACTCGGCCGGAACATCTGCGACAGCATCCTCGACGCCATCGGCAACACCCCGATGGTCCGCATCCATTCGATTACCCGCGGCGTGATTGACGCGACCGTCCTCGCCAAGGTGGAGACGTTCAACCCCGGCAACTCGATCAAGGACCGCATGGCGGTCAGGATGATCGAGGACGCGGAGAAGGCGGGCCTGTTGAAGCCCGGCGGCACGATCATCGAGGGCACGTCGGGCAACACGGGCATGGGACTGGCCATCGCGGCGGTCGTGAAGGGCTACAAGTGCATCTTCACCACGACCGACAAGCAGTCAAAGGAGAAGGTCGACGCGCTGAAAGCCTTCGGCGCGGAGGTCATCGTGTGCCCGACCAACGTGGATCCGGAGGATCCCCGGTCGTATTACTCGGTATCGTCACGGCTCCAGCGGGAGATTCCCAATTCCTGGAAGGCCAATCAGTACGACAACCTGTCGAACACGCAGGCGCACTACGAGCAGACCGGCCCCGAGATCTGGGAGCAGACGGGTGGACGCGTGACGCACCTGGTGAGCGGCGTTGGCACCGGCGGCACCATTACCGGCGTCGGCCGCTGCCTCAAGGAGCACAACCCGAAGATCAAGGTATGGGGCATCGACACCTACGGTTCGGTCTTCAAGAAGTACAAGGAGACCGGCGTCTTCGACAAGAACGAGATCTACCCGTATATCACTGAGGGGATCGGCGAGGATTTCCTGCCGGCAAACGTCGACTTCGAGATCATCGATCACTTCGAGAAAGTGACCGACAAGGACGCCGCCATCATGATGCGCCGCATCACCCGCGAGGAGGGGATCTTCGCCGGCAACTCGGCCGGCTCCGCGATGGCCGGGCTCCTGCAGCTCAAGGACCATTTCACCAGGGACGACGTGGTCGTGGTCATTTTTCACGACCACGGCACACGGTACATCGCGAAGATGTACAACGACGAATGGATGCGCGCGAAGGGCTTCCTCGAGGTCACCGGCATGACCGTCCGCGACCTGGTGGCGCTCGGCGTGTC
>Ga0184627_10001240_pt1 | contig 10312 bp, 10 predicted proteins | sample PLM3_127_b1_FD_133150 | JGI IMG/M metagenome (GOLD analysis project Ga0184627, IMG submission 133150) | Groundwater sediment microbial communities from an aquifer in East River, Colorado, USA - PLM3_127_b1 | ecosystem: Environmental > Terrestrial > Soil > Riparian zone | place: USA: East River...
CGACCCTCGCTTGGTACCGCGATGTGCTTAAGGCGGATTGGTCGAAACCCAGCGACGTGAAGCGGCAATACGGAAACGCCAGCATCCTCAAGGACGGTCGGGTGGTGTTCAACATCGCCGGCAACCGGTATCGAATTGTGGTGTGGATCAACTATCCATATCGCGTGGTGTACGTGCGATTCATTGGCACGCACGAGCAATATGATCGAATTGATGCACAGACGGTTTAAGCGCCGTGCGAGAGTGGCACAGCCCCCCGCGCCTCGGGGAATCAGGGGCGGAACAAATCATGGACATTAAGCCCATCAAGACGAAGGCAAGCTATCGCGCAGCACTGAGGGACATTGAGTCCCTCATGTCAGCCAAGGCCAATTCCCCGGAAGGTGACCGTTTGGACGTGCTGACGACGCTGGTGGAAGCTTACGAGCGAGCCCACTTTCCCATGGATCTTCCCGACGCGGTCGAGGCCATCAAGTTCCGGATGGAGCAGTCCGGCCTCACAGTCAAGGATCTCGAGCCCGTCATCGGACGGACGAATCGCGTCTATGAAGTCCTGAGTCGACGGCGAGCGCTAACGTTGCGAATGATCGAGGGCCTGCACAAGAAATTTGGCATTCCCGCCGAAAGTCTCTTGCGACAACGCCAGAGTGGGCGGTAAAGGCTTGCCGCACTGGCTTTAGGCGAATTCGACTTATCCGAACTAGGAAGGGAATGCGGCCTCAGCGTGTACCTCGATATCCGAGTGACCTCTCCGCACCACACCTCTCCATCGAGCATCAGAGACCTATTCTGGAAATGCTCGGTCGTCGTAGGAGCGGCTGATATCTGACTGCTCTGAGCCGATTTTGATCCGCTCGACAAAGGCGCGAAATGCCAGTTCTATCGAGACGAACGTTTGCCCGGGATCTCCTGGGCTCTCTGGCGGCGCTTGCATTCGTCCACGCCAAGGCATCCCCGGAATCTCAGCAGGGTCTACTGCTGCTGGATCCCACGGCATTGCGCGCTCTCAGACTGCCCAACCGCATGGTCATGGCACCGATGACGCGTGGGCGGGCGGGATCGGAGCGGACGGCGAATGCGTTGATGGCCGAGTACTACGCGCAGCGCGCCGCCGCGGGATTCATCGTGACGGAAGCGACCGCCATCTCCCCACAGGGGTACGGCTGGCTGGGATCCCCCGGCATCTACACAGGCGGACAAGTCGCAGGGTGGACCGGAGTGACGGACGCTGTACATCAAAGCGGCGGGCGAATCTTTCTGCAGCTCTGGCACACGGGCCGCGTCTCCCATCCGGACTTCATGGACGGCCGAATACCGGTGGGCCCTTCAGCCGTCGGTGCCGCCGGCCACGTCTACACGCCCACTGGCAAGAAGCCCTATGTGGTGCCGCGGGCTATCACGAGCGATGAGATCAGCGCCACGGTGCGCGACTACGCCCAAGCCGCCCGGTACGCCCGAGAGGCAGGGTTCGACGGTGTGGAGATTCATGCCGCCAACGGTTATCTCATCGACCAGTTCATTCGGGATGGCTCGAACCAGCGGACAGACGCGTATGGAGGCACTGTCCAGAAGCGCTTGCGATTTCTGTTGGAGGTGACCGAGGCGGTGGCGGGAGCTTGGTCGGCCGACCGGGTGGGGGTGAGACTCTCACCCGTGAATGACTACAACGACATGCAGGACAGCAACCCGACTGAGACCTTCACTCAGGCAGCGGAGGCTTTGGATCGTTTCGGCCTCGCTTATCTGCACGTCGTTGAGGACCTCGAGCAGGGTCCGCAAACCGCTCCTCAGCAGCGAGTAGGACTGCACATGCGGGCAGCGTTCAAAGGGCCGTTGATCCTCAATGGGGGGTACGACGCCCAGACTGGAGCGTCAGCGCTTAGCCGAGGCGAAGCGGACCTGATTGCGTACGCCCGATTGTTCCTGGCGAATCCGGATCTGGTCGAGCGCTTTCGTCGAGGGGCAGTGCTCAACAAGCCCGACAGCAATACGTACTACTCGGGCGACGCGAAGGGATACACAGACTACCCGCCTCTAGACTCCTGAGCGGCGCCGAGCGGTACCCGCTGCGCGTGACGGTGTCGATGACGCGGCCGCGGAAAGTCCCGAAGGAGGATGCGGAATCATCCGCGGAGGGCGCTATCCCCGACGCGGGCTCGGAACTCTTAGCGCATGCCGTTCTACCCTAGAGACTGCGACGCGACGAGCGCTAATGCAGTCGGGCAGAGGGAGAGCCGACGACACTCGATGAATCTGGCGAGAGAGTTGCGTTCAATGTTCATGTTTTCCAAAAGCGTTTGCAGACGTCCATCAACAGCCGGTCGTGCGCGAGGGTAACTTTGAGGGTAACTTTCGCCGATCGAACCGAGATTCCTTAGAGAATTCGCTTGCTTATGTGCTCAAATCGATTGTGCCCCTCACCTTCCTTATGTGGCGCCTTCCTTTCGCGTCTCCACCACCAGGCTCACACGACCGACGCGCACAGAAGCCTCCGGTTTCGGCGTTCCGGGCTTGCCATCGATTAAAATGTCGCGCGGAACGAACGTGAGCGACACGCGCGCCGACCCCGACGCAAGCTGCTTCAGCAACGCGGCACGGATCGGAAATACGAACCGCGCCCCTGCGGGCTCGTGATGACCTTCGCTCTTGATCCCCTCGCCAAACATCGCCACGTTCCCGACGAAGCTCGGGCTCTCCGCCTGCAGCGACGCGCCCCGCGCCGCACCGACGTGAACCTCCCAGATGATTCCGGGCGGGCGATCGGCCTCGACCTCCTCGAGCACCAGCAGCACCGACTCCGACTCGCTTTGCACTAGCGGTGTCAGCCGACGCCGCACGTCCCCGAGCGCCAGGTCAATCGAGACCGGCTTCTCCTTCAGCTCGAAGGGCGGAATCGGAAACTTCATCAGCACCACCACTTCGATGAACGGCCACCGAATGCGCCGCTCGCAATACTGACGCACCTGATCGGGCTCACGCTCGTACACATAGTCGAGCTGCTCCGCCGCGCGCAGCACCTGGCATCCCGTCATCTGGATCTCGATCGCCTTCTCATCGAAGAACGTGAACTTCTGCGTTCGCCAAGACGTATCGCCGAGTGGATTGCTCCGCCGACCCCCCTGCGCGATCCAAAGGTTCCACAACCGATCGACATTGCTATGGTGCAGATAGAAGATGGGATCCACCGCCGCAGTCGGAACGGACCCCATATCGCCGCCAACCCCGATATGCACCGACCCATGCGGTCCAGAGACCGCGCTACTGGCACTGACGAAATTCACCAGCGTGAATGCCGGTGCAACATCGACCGCGCCGGCCGAGAGCGAACCGGTGCCATTGTTCATCGCTGTCTTGCGAGCGGCGTGAAACAGCTCGGTCGCTGAATCGCGAAATGGCGCCGGCAGATGGCGCTGCGTGGGTGACGTCCAATCCCAATACGGCAGCGTCCAGCACGGCTCGCAGTCGCCGGCCATCTTCCGCACGATGCGTTCGAACCAGTAGAGATACATCCGGTGCCACGACCAGAAAAAGAGGGCGTTGTGCTGGCACGTGTTCCACGCCGTCAGCACCGGTGTCGTCACCGTCCCGTGGATCGCTGCTTGATAGCTCCAGCTCCTCGGATCGGAAGCGGGCAGCAACTTCATGGCCTTGATCGCCCGGGACCCTCACGAATCGAGTGAGCTAGAGTTACATGTCGTGCGCCGCGAAGGCCAAAGCCGCGGCACGAGCATAGGAGTACGCCGTCTGTATGCGACGTAGTCATTGCCGAACGCGACAACCAGGTCGCGCTCTTCTAGCTGGATCGCAATCAGGATGTACGCCGTCGTCATCACTGCGAACACCAGATGCGCGGTGGTCATGGTTGGCGCAGCCCAGAAGATGACCAGCCAGCCGATGTAAAGCGGATGGCGAACCAGTCGATACAGGCTCGGCGTGCGGAATTGCGGGGGACGGTAGCTCTTGGCAGTGAGACGCCGCCAGACCTGCGCCAGTCCGAACAGATCGAAGTGATCGATAAGAAACGTCGTGTAGAGAAGCAACAGCCAGCCGAATGCGTATAGCCCGATGATAAGAGTGCGTCCCATCCCCTCGGGAACGTTCCACACCACCCCGCCAATCGGCTCCCAATAGACGAACAGCGCCACTAGTGCCAGCGAGCTCGCGAGAACATAGGTGCTGCGCTCTGCTGCTTCGGGAACGATGCGCGTCCACCAGCGTTTGAATGCCGGGCGGGCCATCACGCTGTGCTGAACCGCGAACGCTGCCAGCAGGCCCAGGTCGATCGCCAGGGCCTCAGCAAGGGGGCGATGTGGAGCGCCGTCGAGCAGGGTGGGCGTGAGGAACCCCCCAATGAAGCCAATGGCGTAGACAAACACCCCCAGAAACACTGTGTAGCAGACAAGACCGTAGACGAAGATTCCGATGCGTGACATGGCCGCCTCCTTCGTGGCATTGATGACTTGCGACAGAACTCGGTCGTTATAGAAACCCATTCGCTCTCTCATTTCCGGCTCAGCACAGTGCTGATCCGCCCGATCGCTTCGTCGATCTCTTCGAGAGTCGTTCCGCGGCCGAGACTGAAGCGCACCGCTCCAGCAGCGATGTGCGCGGGCACGCCCATCGCACGCAGCACTGGAGAGGTTTCAACTCGTCCCGAATGGCATGCGGATCCGGTCGATGCGGCAACTCCGTTGATTGCGGCCAGCAGGTCGGCGCCATTGCGGCCCACAAAGGACACGCTGAGGGTATTGGGCAGCCGGTGCTCGGGATGGCCGTTGAGCAGGACGCGATCGCCGAATCGTTCGTGCAACGAAGTCCAGAACCGGTCGCGTAGCTCGCGGACGCGGTTCGTCCACTCAAGGTCCTGAGCGAGTGCGCTGGCGGCGCCAAGGCCCGCCGCCAGCATGGCACTCTCAGTGCCAGCGCGCCGGCCGCTCTCGTGTCCCGCGCCGTGGATCAGTGATTCCAGTTTCACGCCCGCGCGGACGTACAAAGCTCCGACACCTTTCGGCGCGTACATCTTGTGTCCAGCGATCGAGAGGAGATCGACGCCGAGTTCATCCACGCGAGCCGGTATCTTGCCGACGGACTGCGCCGCATCGGTGTGAAAGGGCACTCCATGCTCCCGCGCGACGCGGGCGCACTCCTCGATGGGCTGTATTGTTCCTACCTCATTGTTGGCGTGCATGAGGCTGATCAAGGTCGTGTCCCCGGTGATCGCGCGCCGCAGATCACCCGGATCGACGCGTCCAGCGCCATCGACCGGAAGACAGGTGATGCGCGCCCCCAATCGCTCCAGGAAGATGCAAGGTTCGAGAATCGACGGATGTTCGATCGCGCTCGTGATGATGTGCGCCGGACGGTTGCCCCGCTGGAGCTGGAAGAATGTGCCCTTGAGAGCCAGATTGTTCGCCTCGCTCCCACCGCTCGTAAAAACGATCTCATCGGACGAGCAGCCGAGGAGGGCGGCAATCTGTGCGCGACTCTGCTCGAGGAGCTGCCTGGCTGGAAGTCCCGCCCAATGCGTGCTCGAAGGATTCCCGTAGCACTCCTCGAGCGCGGCGTGTATGGCTTGTGCGGCGCACGGATCGAGCGGCGTGCTCGCGTTGTAATCAAGATAAATCCGGCTCATTGCTGCTGCCTTGTCAGCGTTGAGCCGCTGATTGCGCCGCATGAGGGCTGGAGCGTAGCAGCCTGGCCGGCAACGTTTCGCGCATCCGAACTGCGACGACGACACCGGATGCAAACGTCACGACGGCGACCGCCCCGATCGCTGCGGGCATTCCGAGAGCGTCGGCCAAGACGCCGGAAAGTACTGCGCCGAAGGCGTAGCCGAGATCGCGCCACATCCGGTACACGCCGACCGACGAGGCGCGCCACGTCGGATGCGCGACGTCGCTGATCGCCGCAAGCAGCGTGGGATACACCATTGCGGTTCCGATTCCGAGAAGGACGGCACCGATGACCGCCTGTGCCATCCCGCTGGAAATGAGGACGACCACAATGCCCGCTGCCTGAATCCACATGCCGAACGCAATGAGCCACTTGCGTCCGATGCGATCGGACCACGCACCCGTGGCCAGCTGAGCAATGCCCCATGTCGCGGGATAAACGGCCGCGAGGATGCCGATCTGTTCGAGGCTCATCTGTGCGGCCGCAAACCACAAGGGGAAGAGTCCCCACGCCATGCCATCGTTGAGGTTGTTGACGAGGCCGGCCTGCGACACGCTCGAGAGATTGCGATCGGTGAGTGTCGTGCGCCAGAACACCTCTCGTTGCGAGGGCAATCGCTCCGAGCTGTCGCTCGTTGCGGATTCGTGCGCGACGTGGTGGTGCGTCTCGCGCACCGCGAAGACCGAGAGCGCGAGTCCGAGCACTACGAACGCGATGCCGAGATAGAACGGCTCGGGGCGCAGACCATACGCTGCGGCGATCCACGCAGTCGCCAATGCACTTCCCGCCACCGCCACGTAGCCCGCGGATTCGTTCAATCCCATTGCGAGCCCGCGCTGTCGTGGACCGGCGAGATCGATTTTCATGATCACCGTGACCGACCACGTCAATCCCTGGCTCACGCCCAGCAAGACGTTTGCCACAATCACCCAATCCCAGCTCGGGGCGTACATCAGCAGCAGCGGAACGGGTATGGCAACCAGCCAGCCCGCCACGAGCACGTGCTTGCGGCCGAACCGATCCGCGAGACGCCCGGCGAGATAGTTCGCGGCGGCTTTCGTCACGCCGAACGCCACGATGAACGAAAGAATCGCGGCACGTGCCGCAATCCCGAATTCTTCCTGCGCGATCGCCGGAAGAATGCTGCGCTCGAGACCGACCATGCCGCCGACGAACGCGTTCACGAGGACGAGGAGCGAGAACTGCGCCCAGTTCTCGCGCAGCCCCAGGCGCACGCTGGTCGGCGTCACGGCTAGCCTGGATGGCCGCTGCGATTCTCATGCAGGATCTGCTGCATTTCAGCGGGCTTAGCGGGCACGTTTGAGAGCGTCTCGACGAACTCGTCCACCGAGGCGCGAAGGAGGGGATTCCAGCGCTTTTCGAATGCAATCGTGCTGGAGGGTTTGCCGCTCATGCCTGCGCCACAGCTCGACCCGGCGAAATGGCCCGGATAGATTTCAAGATCATCGGGCAGCGTCAGCAGCTTCTTATGAAGGCTCGCGAAGAGTTCACGCGCACTCTCGCGCGCACGACCGGGCAAATCGGGCCGGCCCACTGCGCCGACGAAGAGGGTGTCCCCGGTGAGGACGAACCACGGATCAGGCCCCCGCCTCAAATCCTTCACGAGCAGGCAGATACTTTCGGGCGAGTGCCCAGGCGTATGAAGCACTGTGACGCGCGTGTTGCCCAGCTCGACCTCTTCGCCATCACGCAGGGGTGAAAAGGGCACGCCGACATCGGCCGCTTCGTGCAGGCAATAGCGGGCATCGGTCCGACGCGCGAGCTCGAGTCCACCCGACCGGTGATCCGCGTGCACGTGCGTGTCGATGACGTGCGTGATTTGCATGCCTTTGGCAGCGGCGAACTCCAGATAGGCCTCCAGGTCGCGTGCCTGAGGATCGACGACCGCGCACTTGCCAAGCGTGCCGCACCCGAAGACGTACGCCGCGCAGCCGGTATCGAAGTAATGAAAGGGTCTGAAGATCATGGATCAAGCCTTTGGTGGTGATTTCTCGACCCGCCAACCGCGCGCGCGCCAGTCCATTACGCCTTGCTCCATGCGGTGGGCGCGAAAGCCTCGCTTGCGCAATAGTTCGACGGCCTCGATAGCCATGACGCAATGCGGCCCGCGGCAGTAGGCGACGATTTCGCGATTCTTCGGCAGCTCCGCAAGGTGCCGTTTGAGTTCGCTGACCGGCACGGAGCGTGCGCCGGGAATATGGCCGGCGCGATACTCTTGCGCGGGTCGAACGTCGAGGACCGTAACCTCCCCGTTCCGTACGCGCCGCATCAGCTCCGCGCTGGGGACCCGCTCCAGGGCACCGCGCGCCTTCAGGTAGGCGTTGGTTATGGCGCCGACCTCCGCGAAGCGAGCCGCCGCGAGTTCGCGCATCGCCTGAACAAACTTGAGCACCCCTTCGTCGGCGAGGCGATATTCGACGAAGAGTCCCTGTTTCTGCGCCTCGACGAGACAGGCGCCGCGCAAGACCTGTAGGTGCTGAGATGCGTTGGCGACGCTGAGCGCGGCCTGTTCTGCGATGGCCTCCACGGTACGGGGTCCCTGGCATAGCAGCTCGAGCAACTCGATGCGCTTGGGCGCCGAGACGGCCTTGCCGATCCGGGCGAACTGACCGTAGACGCCATCCTTCATGTCGCGTGCATGCATGAGCCGTCACCCTATAGTCAAGTACTCGATTGAATACTAGACTATAGCCAGCTGCAATGTCCAGCCGCGCTCGCCAACGATGCCGGGAGGAATGATGTCGACGGAAATCACGCAACCATCGCAGTTCGCCCTGCGCTATGACGCGCTGATGGGGCGCTGGAGCAAGGCGATGGCCTCGCGATTCATTGCCTGGCTTTCCCCGTCGCCGCACCAGCGTTGGCTCGATGTCGGCTGTGGTACCGGCGCACTCACTACGGTAGTCCTCGAGCAGGCCGCGCCGAACGCGGTCTGGGGCGTCGATGCCGAGCCGGAATATATTCACCAGGCGCGCTACGCCAACCGCGATAGTCGCTGCCGCTTCCTGGTGGCGCAGGCGCAGCATCTCCCGGAAGAGATCGAGAACATTGATGTCACCGTCTCGGGGCTTTTTCTGAATCTGATGCCTGAGCCGGCCGCCGGCCTCGCCGAGATGATTCGGGTGACGCGTGCGGGAGGACGGATTGCGGCGTACGTCTGGGACTTCGCGCGCGGAATGCAGCTCGCGCGGTATTTCTGGGACGCTGCCATCGAGCTCGATCGCGGCGCCGAACCGCTCGATCAGGGGCGGCGATATCCGCTGTGTCATCCCGATCGACTTCGTACGCTGTTCGTCAATGAGGAATTGACGTCCGTCAGTCTCGAGTCACTCGAGATCCAGACCTCCTTCCAGGACTTCGACGATTACTGGGGGCCGATCGAAAATGGACATGGACGCGCCTCGGAGTACGTCGCCACGCTGGCAGCGGATCATCGCCAGCGGCTGCGCGAGCGCTTGAGGTCGCTGCTACCCACGGGCCCGGATGGTTCGATTCCGCTCAAGGCGCTTGCCTGGGTGATTGTCGGTGAGCGTGGCCCGTGAGTGGAAGAGGGCGGGGGTCGAGCCGTGCACGGCCGAACGGCAAACGGTGCATCCCCGACGTTCACGTTTATCGGGGTGTCGTGGTCTGGTCGAGCGGACCGCCGGACGCGCCACTCGACGTCTGGTTTCATCCCGCTTTCGCTGACTCCTGCTTGAGTTACCGCCAAGCGTTTGAATCGCAGCTGAGCGAACACGCGCGCATCTTCGTCTACGACCCACCAGGCCACGGTGCGTCGCCTCCACGACCGAAAGGATTGACGATCACCGAGGGCGCGCACCTTTGGTGCGAACTCATCGCGCACTTTTCGAGATCGCGCGATGTGGTTCTGGTGGGCCATTCCATGGCCGGAGTAATCGCGAGCCGCACGGCAGCCAGGCTTCAACGGCTGCCGGTGCTGGTTATCGGCGTCGAAGCAAACCTCACCCGCGCCGACGCCTATTTCACGGGCCTCGCGGCGCAGTTCGACGAACCTGCAGCGTTCCAGGCTTCATTGCGCACGAAAATTCTGCGCATGGCTCAGCGCGATGAAATCGTCCATCGTTTCGCCTGCAGCCTCGAGCTCGCCGATCCGATGACACTCTGGAGGCTCGGTCGGTCGGTGTTTGCCCAGAAGGATCCCGGCGCGGCCTTTCGGAGCCTGCGCTGTCCCAAGATTCACTACTGGGATGCGATCGGCGCATCGCAGGACACCCGAGACTACATTGCACGGTACGGATTGCCTCAGCGCAGACTGGATCGCCTGGGTCATTGGTGCATGGTCAACGCGCCCGCCGCGTTCTATGCAGCCGTCCTGGACGACATTCGCAAAGTCCAATTGCAGCATGATCGACTCAAATGCGCTGTGCGCGTCCCTCGTACATGAAAGTCATCGGCTTCGGTCCCTTCATGTACCCCGTCTTGAGATCGGCAATGGTGAATCCCGCGCTCTCGACGAGCGTGGCGATCGGCCGATTCAGGTGGCAGCCGCCACCCATTCTTTTCCAGAACGGCGTAAGTCGGTCCTGCCATTTTACGACTCGCTCGTCCGGCGCCCGTCCATGTTCGACGAACAGCAGTTGACCGCCAGGCCGAAGCA
>Ga0184627_10001241_pt1 | contig 10309 bp, 19 predicted proteins | sample PLM3_127_b1_FD_133150 | JGI IMG/M metagenome (GOLD analysis project Ga0184627, IMG submission 133150) | Groundwater sediment microbial communities from an aquifer in East River, Colorado, USA - PLM3_127_b1 | ecosystem: Environmental > Terrestrial > Soil > Riparian zone | place: USA: East River...
GCCGACCTGAGCGCCGGCTACCGCGCCTTTGCCGTTGTTGCAGCCCTCCGAAAGGGCCGGGTCGAAAGCGGCGCTGACGCCGATGAAGGCGTTGCCGCCAGGAAACGGTCCGCCGACAAGCGGCACGTTGGCACCGTTGAGGTCCCAGCAGTTGTTGCTGCGCGCGTAGCCGCCGTTGATGCCGAGATAGAAGCCACTCCAATCATAGGCCGGCGCGGCGCGCGGTGCCTTGTAGGCTGTCGGCGCTAAATCAGCGGCCCCGGCGGCACCCGAAAGCGCCAAGAGGGCGACGCTGCACAAAATTACTCTACGCATACTCATGGTAAAACACGCTCCCAATAGCCGCGCCCCAATTGGCGGGCCTAAAGGAATCATTAACATTTTACGCGTCTGCGATGGTGACATTTTGGCACCGCCATGGCGATAATCCGTGCTGTCCAAAACGAGACTGTCCAAAACGAGACTCGTCAACCGTTCCCTTTCTTGGTGCCGGCGAGCACGAGGTAGGCACCGACCGCAAACCAGAAGGCGTAATTGCTGGCGATCGGCACCCGGATGAACACACCGACGACGGCGAGGATGATTAAAATAAACGACACCATAAACCAACCATTCATAGCCACACCTCGACGATCTTCGGGTCGTCCTGTTCGTACCGGTGGATGCGATAGAGCCCCGGCGGCAGCAACGCCCGCACCTCATCCAGCGTGTCGCCCGTAAACATCTCATCCGTGTGTGTGACGGTGTTCACTCCGATGACGCATTTGCGCGCGGCGAAGCCGTCCGGATAGTCGAGCGGATGGTCGTACACGGTCCACATTTCCATCATGGCACCTCCTCGACGGTGACGCTGTAGGCGGTCATCGGCCGGTTCGGCTTGCCGTCGGGACGCCTGGGCACCAGTGCGCTCTGTGCTTTCCAGCACTCCATGGCCGCCGTGAAAGTCGGGAATCGTTTTGCCTTGGCGAGGTCGGCCGTCCACCGATCATCGCCAAGGCCGAAATTGGCGTCGGGGTCCGACCATTCGAGATAATCGCCGATCACGACGTTGCCAACGATGCTCGCGGTGGCCAGATCGACCGCCGTCGCCTCATCGGCTCTTGCCGACTTGCCCGCCGGATGGATTTGTCGAAGTACAAAGCTCATGACAATTTGCCTAACAATCGTTGACGATGAGCTTCGCGTCCCACGCCTTCACCTGCGCTTCGAAGTCTGGCTTGAAGTGTTCGCTCAGTGGATTGGACCCCGTACCAACAATCAGTTCGTGCCCGCACCCCTGACAGGACCAGAGGTCGCCCATCCATAGCTTGTATGGCTGCCACATATCGCGGTCGGATGTGCCCGGTGGTGCCACTTGCGGGCCACCCTTCGGCATCATCTCGACGAACGGAGTGCCGTTCTTTTTCGGACGATAGAAGCGCTCACATTTAACGCAGATCGGTTTCATGCCGCCAACTCCCGCTCCAGACAAACCGGCCGGCAGAACGTGATCTTGCGCGCAACCAGCTTGCGCGGGATGAAGCGCCCGCAACTGCAGCGCGGCTTGACATAGCGGCTCAGTTCCAACAGCGGCGTGATTTCTGCCGTTTCCTCGCCATCGGCGCGCGCTGCTTCAACCACCAACCAAGCGATGAAGTGCCTGACCGGAATGTCCAGCATCTCGCCCTGGCGCACGCCCAGCTCGCCGCAAAACTTGATGAACGATTCGAGCTTGTCGGACGCGTTGATGAACGAATTGAAGTCGCGCATCCGGTTGGCGCGATAGATCACCTTGGCGTCTTTGTCGTTGATCCGGTAGGAGCCGTCGGCGTCGACCTCAAGCATACCACCATCGGGCAACTTGATCTTGCACGGTTCGCCATCCTCAATTTCACACTCGCCCATCAGGCGCAGCGCGTCGCGCACCAGCGCCGTATCCCACGCCGCCATCTGCTGGGCCTGCGACGAATAGAGCGAGTTCATGATGCTGTTCCCGACCGACGAAGTTACGGTGTGCGTGTGCACCGTTGTCGGCACCGTGGTGACGGTGTTCGTCGCCCAAACATTCGTTGCCTGGGTGCCACCGAACAGCGAGCCCAAACCGGACGTCGTCTGTGTCGGATTGTTAATTGCCTGCTGGATCAGCGATATTGGCCATGATGCCATCACAGCGACCTTTCGAGCCAGCGCTGCCGGATGAACTCCGCCGCCGATGATGTCCGTGCCGGCAGCGCGTCGGCTTTCCAGACCCGGCGCGGTCGCAACGCGTCACGGGTCTTGTCATCGCCGAACCGTGACGACCAGCGCTCGCCCGTGATCTTGCCCTCAACGATGACGCGGCAATGCTCGTGGCCACAATGCGCGCATTCGATGATGTGGTTGCCGTTGACGGTGTAGTCGAGCAGCGCCACGAATTGCTTGTGGCACTGGTGACAGTCAAGCACGGTTTTGGTTTCTTTGTCGTGGGTCAGATGATCTAGGCTCATTCCGGCGGACCTTCTTTCGCAACTCTCTGCAGCGTTCCCGCAATCATGCCGCAGAGGAATGCTCGAACATCATCAGAGACGAGCCCTGGCTTGACGGCGTCGAGAATGCGCCACGCTTCATCGGTGGCCCAGTGCACGCCGGGCGGATACCTGCTCGGGTAGGTATGTTTTGCGTCGCTCACTTGCCCAGCTCCGCAATCGCCCTCGACAGCTTGTCCCAGACGCCGCGAGAGCGGCTGACGGTCTGCTCGGCGCGGTGCCCGAGATCGCGCGAGATCGCCTCGCCCTTCAGCCGCAGGCTATCCCTGATGCGATCGGCGGCGGTCTCGACGTGTTCGGCGAAGGCATGGCGCGGACCGTCCTGGCCGCCGGCCCTGATGATCCTGTTCCAGTCGAACGGGGTCTTGTCGTGCCACGTCCAGACCTCATTGAGGTCGTTGCCGAACGAGAATGTTTTCTCGAATGTCGGCTGCGCCATCGCGTCGCGGTATTCGACCGGTGGCGTCTTCGCCATGTCGAACATCGAATAAATGACACGGTCACCCTCGGTGCTCTCAACAAAGATCAATGAACCGTCATCGTGCTCGGCCCAACAGCCAAGTTTGAGTTCATCATGGTTGTCGGGATTAGCCCCCGGTACATCGTGCGTTGACATCTACTTTGCTCCCTTCGCCGCTTCCCTGCGCCGTTTCTTTTCCAGCGCGGCCCTGTAATCCTTGTACTGCTCGCGCGCCTTGGGAAGCTCACGGACATAGTTAGGCTCGTGATCGCGGACCAGATCGTATTTGTAGCCGAGCGCTCCGGCCATCTTCGCGAACGTCGCGTGCTGCGGTCGCCGCGTCTTGCCGCCGAACATGTTGGCAACGGTTGATGGCGCGAGTCCCGATAGCACCGCAAGATCGCTTTCCTTGATGTGTTCTTTTTGCCAGAGCGTGCGAAAGCGGTCGCACTCCGGGTCCTTGTCGACAAAATTATACGATCGTGTGAGCCACAGCGATCCGGAGTTATGTCCGGATCGCGCATGTCCGTTTAACTTTTTAGCCATTTATAGTCCCCTCTTGTGGTGATGCTTGCGCGCCGTCCAGCTTGGCGGCGTCGCGTTCGGCTCGCTTGCGTAGCTTATCCCTGTTGCGCTTTTCTGCCGGCGTCACCGGCTTCACTTTTTTTCCAACCTTTTTGCCCCACGCATAGGTGCCACTACCGAGCGCTGTGATCACCTTGGCCTGGGCCAGCAGGGCAACTATCGGCCCGACCGACTTCGGGTTCCGCCTTTGGTTGAGGAACAGGTCACGCAGTTCCTTGACGGTGAATTTGGAACGCCCCTTGATGCGCTTGAGGATCACATCCTCGTTCTTCGTCTCATAGCGGCGGGCCTTGTTGGCTGGACGCTTGAGCGCTTTGTCTTTGGTCGGCTTCTTCGGCGGAGCCAGCGCCTTGACGTCGGCGCGCTGATAGTTGCCGGCCGAGAGTTTCTTGAGGAAACCTTCCTGCACCAGATTGCGTATCGCGCCATAGGCTGAATTTGCGGGTCGGTCGTTTGCCCTGAAGTGATTGACGAGTTCAATCGCTCCGAAGCTCGCATTCTCTGCGATGAACTCTCGGGCGAAGGCATCAATGGTTACGTCATGCACCTTGCGCGGGCCGTTCTTCTTGAATGTCACGATGTCGGTGATCAGTTCATAACCGATGTTCGACAGGCCCAGCTTGGTCAGCTCGGCGAGGATATGGCCCATCTGTTCCATCGATGTTTCGGCATGGATTCTAAATCGCTCTACAGTTGCAGCAGGTGTCTTGGCCATGATTTCCCCCAGATATTAACAATTGTGCGGCGAGGTCGCGCGTTTATCATCTTCAGAAAAACCCTGCGAGTCCAATTTTGGACATCTAGCGAACACGAACAAAAAAATGCTAGGTCACAATTCGGGCATTTGCAAGCACAGCTATTATCAGGCAAAAGACACTCCGTGAGATATTTCACGCATAACGGGAAAGGCCATTAGCCATGAGAAAGTCTAAAATTGGACAGCCATTGATTCGGACCACGCGCGGGGTCGGCGCGGTCGACCTCCATGTCGGGGGCCGAATTCGCGCGCTGCGGAACCTCAATGAGATGAGCCAGGAGGAGTTGGGGGAGGCCCTCGGGGTCTCGTTCCAGCAGGTACAGAAGTACGAGAAAGGCATGAACCGGGTTTCGGGCGGCCGGCTCCTGCAGATCGCTGCGACCCTTGGCTGCGATGCGTCCTATCTGCTTGAAAATGCTCCCACCAACGGCAAGCCGGTCAAGCACGTCGATCGCGACGGCGCGCTCTCGGTCACCGCGCTCGACGATCTGGCCAGAAACCATGTCGGCATTCGGCTCGTCAAAGCTTATCTCGGACTGCCGCCTAAGTTGAAGGTGGCGTTAACCGAGATGGCGGAAAAGCTCGCGACCACCGCCGCATGACCTCCCACCCACCTTATCCCCAGAAAAGACAAAGGGCCGAGCCCGATGGCCGCCACGCGATTCGACCCGAAGACTTTCCTGACCAAGGTGGGCGAGGGGAAAACCATCTCAAGATACAAGCCCGGCGAGATCATCTTCAAGCAAGGTGAGCCCGCCGAGGCTGTTTACTATCTGCAGTACGGCAGCATCAAAGAGAGAGTCGTTTCCCACCAGGGCCACGAGGCCGTGGTCGGGATGCTGGAGCCGGGATTGTTCTTTGGTACGGCCTGTCTCGACGGTCCAGCGGTGCGCACGTCCACCGCCTCGGCTGTCAAGGCGAGCATGGTGACCGCGATCAGCAAGGAGACGATGAACGCCATGCTCAACGGCCGGCCGGAGTTCGCGCACATGTTTCGCGTCTACCAGATTCACCTCACCTCAAGGCTGGAGGCCGACAAGATCGACCTCATGTTCAACTCGGTCGAGAAGCGGCTCGCCCGCGCGCTGCTGATTCTGGCGCATTACGGCGGTGGCGGCACGCCACAGAAGATCGGCTCCGACATCAGTCAGGAGATGATCGCCGAGATGATCGGCACCACGCGGCCCAGGGTGAATCACTTCATGACCAAGTTTCGCAAGCTCGGGTTGATCAAATACAATGGCGGCATCGAGGTGTCGCCGAACCTGCTTTCGTTTGTGATGAACGAACTGCCGAAGATCGAAAATGTCGACTAAGGTGCTGCAATGAGCGACGAGTACACCGGGAAGCGACCGACGGTGAGAGAAGTCACCGATCTGGTCAACAAGATCAAATGGCACCTGCGCGGCACAGGGCCGGAACTGCAAGGCGCGGTGCTCTGCGATCTCTTGGCGATGTTCCTCGCCGGCCATCATCCGACGTTGCGGGACGACGTCCTGGAAATTCACCTCAATACGGTACGTGCGCTGGTGCCGGTCAATGAAGCAGCGCTTTTCGAGCACTACGGCGGCAAGCCCGAAGGTTGGGATGATCCGCCAATCAAGAAAGGACACTGAAATGAAACTAGAGAATGGATCGACGGAACAGGCTGCAGAGCGTCAGCGTGCCAGCAGCCCTATGTCAGGCTCGGGCCACACCCGAGCCTCGGATGCTCATACTGGATCACGGTTCGAGGCAGATGCCCCGACTGCAACTGCGAGAAAAAAGACCCCGCAGCCGATGCGGTGGAACGCTAACGGTGACGTAACGCAGGATTGGCTGGAGTGGTCCGATCGCCAGTGGCTAAATCCGGCTATCGCACGCGATTGAAAAGAGAAGGGTCGCCGACGCCATACAATGGCGACCCTTCTCTCCGAGAGAACTGCGCAAGGACCGCGCCTACCGGGCTAGCCGCCTAGCCTCCTTGCGACAATGCTCCCGATCCGAGTCAGCCAGCGATCGGCGCTGGGCCGGCAATGCTCTCGATGCGGTTGGCCATATCGTCGTTGATTATCGCCCCACCGCAATCACATGAGAATTCGTGCAGGTCGTGCTGGCTCAGTTCAAAGAACCGCTGGGCATCGCCAACACTCCGTCCGGTAAGGCCGGCATCGCGCAGGATCGGATCGGCCGCCGCCGCTTCAAAAGCGCTGGTATTGATGTCTACGTTCTGGAGCTGCTCCGGAGTGCATGTCTCCAGAAGGTGGTAGAGGCCGAAGTCCCGACTGTGTGACCGAACGATCGCGGCGAAGCGCATCAGCTTCTCGCGTCGTGTCATCACCGGCTTGGCCAGCAGCGCAACTTCGTCCGGCAGTAATTGTTTGTTCATCACGAATCTCCGTCAGTGGGATGATAGCAGCGCTATGATCCTTTGCCCTGCCGGAACCGACTGTCAATCGGGTGAACCATGTTTATTTGGTTTCGTGGAGTCTCGTTTTGGACTCGCCTACGCTCATGGCACGAGGTCTTTCATCGAACACTTGAACACAGCGGCGAACTTGGCGAGCGTCTTGATCGGCATATCGCTGCGCCCGGACTCGATATTGGCGATCTGCGCGCGAGAGAGCCCGACCTTCACGCAAAGCTCTTGTTGGGTCAGCTTGCGCGTCTGCCGCATGGCAAGGATCATCGCACCGACAGTCGGGTGAGCGAGGTTGCCTTTGCCGTCGCAGTAGGGACACCTCATGGCCGGTTCTCGAAATCGAGCTTCCGTTGCGGATCGACGATCGATGCCTTCCAGCCCTTCCGCTGCAGATACTTGCGGGCGCGATCATCGGTCCAGCCGCGCATCTGTTTCAGGATCGGCGCGGTGCGGCGCACGATGCCGTCGGTCTCAAACCCGGCGACGAAATGCGGGGCGACCACGCGGACGAGCTTCATGGCTTAGCGCTCGCACGGTAGCTTGACCGTGCGCGGATCATCGACACGCCCGGCCGTCGTGATGGCGATTGAATAGCCGCAGGTCTTGCAGCGAACGAACAGAACACCGCAACACTCAGCGGGATATGGCAGGTTGGCGAGGCACGCCACCGAAGCGCCGTGGGTCACGTCGAGATCGATGCCGCTTGGATACTTCGGGTTGGGCGCGCACTTCGGCTTCCGGTGGTGGCTCAGGAAGGTGACTTCGATGTTGCCGGTCATGGCCGACCATAGCGCCGACTCTCGGTCAAGACCTGTCCAAAATAAGACTCATCACTCTTTTTTTATGTTCTCAGCTTCAAGCTTCGATTTGGGGATGTTGAGCGCCCTGGCCAACGGCTCGATGTTCTTCGGGAAAACATACCGCTCTTTCTCCCACTTATAGACTACGCTCCGCGAAACGTTGCAACGTCTACCCACTTCTTCGGCCGACAGGTTCCTCCGAAGCCTTGCCTCCTTAAGAAGTTTCCCGATGTGCTTTTTTTGGCGCATTTCCGGACTTCTTCCCCGTCTCAATTGAGCTGCCATCGTTGCCTTCCATCCCCTCCTCATTGAGGGCGTTCCAAAATTAGAACGCGGTGTTCACTTTTCTACGCGGTCGGATTGTTCCCCGCAACCCACGATCAAATTATAGCGAGACCGGAAGGCTACGAGTGTCCAATTCTGTACTGAAGCAACAGAAATATCTGGCAGAAAACGAGGGCGCGTGAGCATAGACGAGAGGTTGATAGGTTTGCTGGCACTCGTGCTCCAGTGCGCCAATCTCAGTGCAATGCCGCTGTCAGAGGCGATTCGTGCAAATCCGTGCAGGCCCGTGCAAAATCCGTGCAGTACACGAAACCAATGCAATAAACGCCTGTGCGGCAGCACCTTCTAACTTATGACCCCGCCCTTGGTAAAGGTGAGGACCTTGCATCAAGAAATTGAAGAAACCCTTATAATTCCGGCACTTCCTGCAAAATTGTCCAGACGTAAAACTGCACAAAAACGCAGAACAGAACATGAAAAAGCGTACCAATCCGTGCAAAATCCGTGCAGCCCGTTCTATGGACGTTCCTCAGAATCAGCCCCGGATTTTGCACCATCGATTCGCCCGGATAGCTCAGGGGTAGAGCGCGTCATTGGTAATGACGAGGTCAGCGGTTCGAGACCGCTTCCGGGCACCACCCCTCAAAAGACGACGGAGCGTGGTGCCTTGTCCGAAATGGAAGTCATGGTGCGGCTGGCGCGACTCGGAGCCAGCGTCTGGACGCCAACCTTCGGGCACGACCACAGCTTCGACCTTATAGCCCATTGGGAAGGCCACCTGTCGCGCATCCAGGTCAAGACCATGCGGGACGTAGACGCCAACTCGATCAGCCTCAGCGGCACCCGGGTCGTCGACCGTACTGGCGGCAAGCAGTTTCCGGTGATCACCGCCGCCGATTGCGACGTGATCATTGGCTATCATCCGGGGCTGGAAATGGCGTATGCGATCCGGCCAGTTGGAAAGAGCCGCTATACGCTCCGCAAGAGCCCGGCCAAGAACGGCCAGATTGTCGGCATCATGTACGAGGCTGATTTTCGGCTTACCAGCCTTGAGCAGGTCAAACCGATGCCGCGATAAGATCGTTCCGCTTGCCGGTGCCTTCGGCGAGCCTGTTCGCCCAGGTAAGCGGATCAGTCATCCATGGCACGTTAGCCCATGCGTCGATCACCGGCAGCGTGTTTATCGCCTTGATCAGTTCGGGCTGCGGCACGTCCGTATAGTTTCGGCTCATGCTGTCGACGGCGTGGCCCAAAATCTGATCCTTGATGTGCGGATGAACATTGTTGATGACTAGTTGCGTCGAAACCGTATGGCGTCCGGTGTACGGCGCAATGTCCTTGATCCCCGAGCGCTTGCGCGCACCATTAATCGCGGTTTTCATCTGGCCACCGCCATCATCCTTTGGCTCATACGGCTTGCCACGAGGAGTGCGAAACAGAAACCCGCCGCGCTTGCATAGACCAGTGAACAGCGGCACCAGGATTTCGTGCATTGGCACGCCACGAGGCTCGTCGGTCTTGCTGGCATTGAGCGTGATCCATCGTTTTTTCACGCTCACCTCGCTGGCGTCCAGCGTGAACAATTCGATGGGCCTCATGCCAGTGTAGAAAAATGCGGTCATCAGCATGGCAGGAGCCGGACTCATCGCCAACACGAATTCTGCCCCGCGCCCATAGCTCACCGGCTTGGTGCCAGCACGGTATTTCTTTGGCAGCAATTTAGCCGCCGTGCCCTTGGGCTTGCGAGGTCTCGCCCATGTCCGTTCATCAGCCCAGCGGTTTCGCACGGCATGATTCCATACCGCGACGAACGGCGCGTGGCACTGCCTGTTGCGCGTGTTGTATTGCGTGGCCGGGTAGAGCTTGTTGCCTGCAACATCCAGCTCGGATTGCGTGATCGTGTTGAGCTTCCTGCTCCCGAAGTAACCGATCAGGCCGTCCCATTTTCCGGCATCTTCATCATATATGCCGAGGAAGCGAGGCGAGCCGCCGCTGTCGAGATAGGAGCTTGCTGCTTCGGCGAAGGTGACCGTCGCGGCACGACCATGAATGCTTTCGTCTAAGAGCTGCGCTTCGCGTCTGGTGCGGATTTCCTTGGCCGCTTTCTCGTCACCTGTCCCCGTAGTTTCATAAACACTTTTCCCTCTGACGGTGCCACGGACGTAATAGGTGTCGTTCCGGAGGAAGAGGCTGAGTGCCATCGTTGGTGATCCCAAATTGCTTGAATGTCGCCCTCCGAAAAGAAGAGGTCGCGACCAAAAACGGTGCAGAGTCCGTGTCTCTTGGCGATCTTGGCAACGGTTCGCGGTGCCTGCTTCAGCAACGCGGCGGCCTCCTCAAGGCTGTACACATTGCCAAGCGGATGATTGCTACTTGTCACCTTAGACCTCTCCCTAAATATCGTGCAATTCTCAGGACGTCAAGAGTCCAATTTTGGACAATAAGGGCCGATTTCAGCGTGATCCGAACCCGTGATAGCGCTTCCGCCTGCGATCGTTTATCATTCCGCCGAACACC
>Ga0184627_10001242_pt1 | contig 10305 bp, 10 predicted proteins | sample PLM3_127_b1_FD_133150 | JGI IMG/M metagenome (GOLD analysis project Ga0184627, IMG submission 133150) | Groundwater sediment microbial communities from an aquifer in East River, Colorado, USA - PLM3_127_b1 | ecosystem: Environmental > Terrestrial > Soil > Riparian zone | place: USA: East River...
CCATTTCGCACTCGTCTGCGGGCGAACGAGAGCTCTCACGTGGTGTCCGTCATCGGTCAGCCGTTCGACGAAGGGACGACCGATGAAACCCGTGGCGCCCGTAACGAGAACGTTCATGTGTTGCGCTCCGTGATGACAGACCCTCGGTGGTGACCGGTCCTACCAAATCGTTCCTAACAGGTTTCGCACAAACACCGTGCCTCAGGAGGAGAAGTAGCCTTGTTCACGATACCACTCGGCTGTTCGATGGATTGCCTCCTTCGGACTCACCTTCGGAGTGTAGCCGAGTTCCCCGCGCGCGCAAGACTGGTCAAAGATCTGATCGGTCAGAAAGAACCTGACACGATCGAATCGGGGCAACTGCCCTCCTCCACAGGCGCGAAACGCCTTGTTAAAAAGCTCGTACAGACGTAAGGGCGTTGCTGGAAAAGCCCGCCGCAAAGCAGGCGCCCCGAGTTCGCCCTGTATCAATTGAATCATGTCACGTAGAAGGAGCGGTTTGTCTCCGGCGAGAATGTACGTCCTTCCTTCGATCCCCTTTACTGTGCCACACAGGAACAAGCCCTCGACGATGTCCGAGACCTCACCCGGATGACGGTAGTTGTTTCCGGAGCCGAACAGGCGAAAGCGTCCCGCCGCAATGGCTTGAAACAGGCCGAGCCAGCTTTTGTACCCTGGGCCGAACACGCTGGTAATGCGGGCTATCACCACAGGCAGACCGTGGCGCGCGTGATGGGACAGGACAAGCCGTTCGGCCTGAACCTTGGATTTAGTGTACGCCGAATAAGGTTTCACCGGGGTGCGCTCGTCAATCGCTCGGTTCTTTATGGGGCCGTATACACCTGTGGTGCTCGCAAGGACCAGACGGGAGACTCCAGCCTGCAAGGCGGCGCGTGCGACGTTCACTGTTCCCTCTACGTTGACGGGGTAAGTATCTTTGCCAGACGGATTGCCGTGCGATGTTCTGGCCGCCAGATGGTAAATGAGTTGACAGTTCTCGGCCACTCGCTCCACAGCATGAGCGTCGCGAACATCACCGCGGACGACTTCAACGCCATGTGCGTCGAGCCAGGTCGCATCAGTTTCCGGGCGAACCAACGCCTTTACGCAGTTTCCCTCAAGGAGCAGCCGTTCAACGAGGTGGCGGCCAATAAAACCCGTGGCGCCCGTAATCAGCACATCCATCCCTAGGCGCTCCCTCTTTAGAATGCCTCTGCCCACCGCTTCATAGCGTCCGGTCTCAGCATCGTTGCGTATATCCCCAGCATCTCAGAGGTGTTCGCAGCGAGCGACAGGACGCCAACCACCGGCAGTAGTGCGACGCGCTGGAGCAGGCCAAAGCCGCGCAGCTTGCTGAATCGGAGCCAGCGCGGCTGATTAAGCAGCATGTGCCAGATCAAAGTGAAAACACCTTCGAGGATGCCGGTTCGCGCGATCCATTGATTTGGATAGTTCTTATCCAACCGCCGTATCTGGTAAATCTCGTAGCCATACCGGAAGTGCAGGCTCAGCCAATACCGCCAGGCGAAATAGTGCACCACCTGCTGCTGCGGCTGCAGGAGAAGCTTTGCTCCTCCCTGAGTCAGGGTTCTGAACAACAACGGAGAAGCGCATGTACGCCCCTGATCTTCGCGGTACGGAAAGCGGTGATAGGTACCTGCCCGGAGCGCAATGTTGTGATCCATGAAGCCGCGAACCTCGGGCAGTTGCCCGGTCGTGATCCTGCCGAGGATGTACCCGAAAGTGATCGAGACGGCGATGTGTCTCAACGTCCCGCCCGGTTCCCATCCGTTCGCCTTCTTGAAAAGACTCAGACCCACTGAAGCATCCGCGCCATTGTTGAGATTCTCCACTATGGAAGACAGCCAGTTCGCTTGCGGATACACATCTGAGTCGGTGAAGGCAATGATTTCCCCGGAAGCTATTTTCGCCCCGCTATTCTTCAACTGATAGTACTGACCCTCTTCAACGGCAACTGATTTGATCGCCATGAACGGTGCTGCGGAAGGATACATCTCCTTCAACTCTCTGATTTGCTCGGCGCTCCCGGCGATGATCACTTCCACTCGATCAAGTGGAAAGTTCTGCCGTTTCAGCGCCTCGAGCGTGTTTCTTGCGGTACCAAGGGAGCGTGTCTCGTTATATCCGTCCAAGACAACAGAAACGAGCGGTCGCTTCAGGGAATTCGGTGTGTCAGTCATTGTCTTCCTCCTTTCCATTTCTAGTTCATCGCCGCCGCGCTCGCATTTCTTTGGCAGAGCGTCTGATACAACGCGACAAATTTATCAATCCACACCGCCTCGCTAAAACGTACGACCGCCACCTCGCGTCCTACCTTCCCCATCCGCTCCGCTAACTCCCGATCACCTAACAGATGCAGGAGGGCCTGAGCGAAGGCATGGATATCGCCGGATGGGACCAGGAAGCCAGTTTGGCCGTTCTGCACGATTTCAGCCGAGCCACCGGAGTTGCTGGCTATAACTGCTGTGCCTCGCATCATGGCTTCAGCCGCTACGAGACCGAATGGCTCAGCCCACCGCGACGGGACGACTTGCACCCAAGCCTTGGCACAATGGCGTTCCATCTCTGAGCGTGACAGGTGACCAAGCATCGAGACGTTGGGAACGAGCCGGAGCTGAGCAATGAGCCGACTGAGGCTGTCCTGTTCTGGCCCCTTGCCGATTATCAGGAGCCTCGCTTCAGGGATTCGCGCCACCACCTTGACAAAGGCTTGCAGCAAGACATCAACGCCCTTTTCGCGAACCAGTCGCCCGGTGAAAACCGCGGTGGGTGGCGCGGATAACTGTGGGCGGGGTAGTTGAATTGGGACTCCATTCCAGACCACTGCCACTGGTTCAATACCTTCTGCTACCAAGTGGCGCCTTGTTGCCTCACTATTGGCCACGACCAGGTTGAACACATGACGCCATCGACGCCACAGCTTCATCTGGAGCATCAACGGGAACCAGTCACGCAGAGGTAGACAATGATTGCGATAACACACGACACCGGCCGGAGTTTGGCAAGCAGTCCCATCCGGTAGCATCTTGGTTCCTATTGGACAAACGGGCCGATACCAGACCACGTGATAGAGGCACGGCACGTCTCCCAGCAAAGGCAGGATCAGCGGCGACAGTTGCGTCAAGAACATCCTGACGTGAACGACATCGGGTTGAAACTCTGCCAACACCCGACGCAACTTAGTAAAGGCCCACGGATTCGCTGCCTGCAACAACGTACGCCAGCGCGAAGTTGTGCCGACACACTCATAGTCGGCAAAACTTGGCCCCGTGGACGGCCGAGCAGAGCTGGAGAAAATCCGTGCATCGTGTCCCTCCTTCCGAAGTCCCTCGCGCAATCCGAGTGTGGCCAGTTCAGCGCCTCCAGTCGGCGTGGCATAATCATTCACAAGGAGAATCTTCATGATGTGTGGCCCGGTCGCGAACCAATCCTCGAAAGCCCCTTCCTCATGCTCACAACGAACTGATTCACTTCGAAAAGATCCACCACGGTCGTGACTGGCGCAAAGTGGACCTGCCAGCCGGCGGCCTTCAATCGGTAGGAGAGATCGGCATCCTCGAAATACATAAAGAAGGACTCATCGAAGCCGCCCACCGCTTCAAATGCTTCGCCTCGGATGGCTATGGCTGCTCCCTTCACCCAAGGAACTATCCGGTAGCGACTGTTCGGACCCGCCCCCTAGGCGATAGGAATCCTCACAATGAACCACCTCGACTTCATGTCCCAAGATAGCATCGCCACCGAAATGGTATGGCGGATAGAAGGTGGTGATCATGCAAAAACGCATCGAGTCGTCCCAGCGTTACCTGGTAACTAACACCTGAGTTCAGACTATCGAAGCAAGCTCTTTGTTCCTCACTCCAGCGAGCTCTGGACCGCCACCTGGTCCACATTGCAACCACTCATTGTTCTTTGACGCAGATGACATGAAACAACGGACCGAACAGGTAAACCAGCCATTTGGCCAAGGGGTGATCTTTGAGCGCATCATAGATCGGCACGGCGGCGCGGGCCAACGCCGGTAACCGTGCTGTGTATTCAGACGGGAGTGTGGGAAGGACAATGTGCCACCTGCTAAACCGTGTTTGACCCAGCAGTCGTCGAATTTCGAACCAGTTGAGGAGACTGATATTCCGATAGGGAACATTCCGCACCAGCGCGACATAGCGTTCACGCCATGCCTTCGGTAAGAATCCGACCCCCCACACATTGACATGAGGTTCGGGCGTTAGGCTCCACCTGTTCGGCGTGGCCAAAAAGACTGCACCACCTGGGACTAAAACCCGATGGGCTTCGCACATGACTTGAACCGGATCCTCCACATGCTCGATAACATCGCTGCCAACCACCAGGTGAAAGCAGTTTGCAGAAAATGGAAGAGATTCGGCACAAGCACCGATCACGATGGCCTGTCGGCCTGTTTCTTCCAGTTGCTTCTTGGCCAAGACCAAGCGGGGTATGCTGATGTCCAACCCGACCACGGTCCGAAACAACTCGGCTGCGGCGACGAGAAACCCGCCTGTCCCGCACCCGATTTCGAGGAATTGGCTGCGGGCGGGTAATGCTATGAGGCGTTGGATCTCGCCCAAAGAACTTTGCGCACGCACCACGCCACCTTGGAAATGGACTCGACGCTTTGCCGCAACACTAAGAGGCGCAGCAGGCATGAGACTCGCGTAGAACTCAACCAATTCTGCGAACGAACGGTAGGGGTATTCAGCGACAAGACTCTCTGTCAAAGCTTGTTCCGTATCTGACTGGACCAGCTGATTTGACGATACGCGAAAGTCTGGAATGCCCAGGCTTACTGGATAGGCGCGCTGATCGCGCGCACAGATGAAGCCTTCCGACGATGGCTGCAATGGACCCTTACACATTGGACAGGCATACTCGATTAACTGCATGGCCTGTTCACCAAAACGCGCGTCACCTGTTGATACCAGCCCCTTTACAATGGAGAGATACCATGCTGAGGTAATGTCACCGCGCATCTCACTTCAGCAGAATGCCGACTATCTTGTTGTAGATCCTGCCAATGGTGACATACATCGCCATGGTTGCTCGTTATCATCCAGTACCGCAACGAGTGCTCCCGGTACCCACCCGCAAGAGTAGAATCCCGCCTGTCGCAGCAGACGCGGCAGACCGCGAGAACGGACGATAGCGCCGCCGAAATGCGGCACGACTCCAAAAGGATGCAGGGTTCACCAACTTTAAACGCAAAAGGTCTGGGACCCCATCCCTCTCTCAGAGGGGTTATCCCTACGAATGCTTTTTAAGACATTCTCCCGGAGGAAAATGATCATGTATGACCGAAGCGTTTGCCCTCCTTGAGGCCCACGATCCAATTGTACATCCTGGCGACAAAGTATCCCACGACAAATCCCGAAGTGAAGCCGTACGCAAACCCAATGAGGCTTCCCACGAAGGTCACCCGATACCCGATGAAAAACTGACCGAGAAGAGACAGATGCGGGCCCACCACCGCTCCCCCCCTCAGCACGAGCCAGTTTGTCGCGAGGAAGATCCCTAGCCCCACAACCAGCCCAGTCACCACGCCGGTGATTGTCGCGTTTAGACGCAGGAGTCGCGTCAGCACCGCTTGCTCGGGTGACCTCATCTCGGTCTTCATGTTTTGACTGTTCAGACGTAGTCCAGAAGCCTTCGCAGGTACTGCAGTTCTATGCGTCGGTGGATGAGTGTCATGGACAAGAACACTGCTAGATTTCTGAGCAACGCAAATCCCCACCCACCAATGAAGCCAGCACCAAATCCATACAGCAGCCCTACGAGGCTCCCCATCCCGGTGACTTTGTATCCGGGGAAAACTTGACTCAGCAGTTGCAGGTTGGGACCAACTACTTCACCACCTTTGATCATCAGTGTCAGGGTCATCAGAAATAAACCAAAGCCAACGACGGCCCCGACGGAAATCCCTAAAGCCAATCGATCGAGCTTAAGGAAGACTTGACTGAGTACACCTTGGATGACTGCTGCCACGTCCGGTTCTGAGACCTCAGTCTTCTCCCGGATTTCCTCGTGATACTCTTGGTCTGTGTTGACGTCCCATAAATCGTTCCGCTCACCTAGCACCAAGTTTCGAACCGCCAGCATTCCTGTGAGCATGGCATGGTCTTGATTGTTGTATCGGTGTAGTCCATTGCGCCCAATCGTCTGGCAGTTGTCCAACCCATCAACGAATTCCCTGACCTTCGCAAGGTAGTCACGGTAGTCGGAGTCATAAACTGGGTAGGCCTTGAGAACACGGAAAACGCACCCGTCCTCAATATCAGCATAAGACGCCAACCCAATGCGATCCACTTCCCGTTTTCCGAGCTCAATGAGCTCAGGATCAAGCATGTTCCAGAGTTCGTCGCCTTCCGTGCAAAAATATTCCAACCCCAGACTGGTCTTCGTCGCATCGGCAACCATTTCCGGACTCCAGTTCTTGAAATTCTGGATTCGGCCGACCTTGACTTCATGGTCATGGACGTAGATCCAGTTATCCGGGAACAGCTTTGGTTTGTTGACAATCAAGCAGACGGTGAGGAACTCACGATAACGCAGCTTCTCCGCTGCTTGGACAACTTCCAAAGGTAGCGGATCAAGCTGTTTGATGAACTCCGTGATAGGCATGCTGGTGATGAAATGCTTGCCGCGAATCGTTTCGGTATGTCCATTGGACGAAATGGTCACACTCTCGATGGAACGTCCCACCTGGTTGATCTTCACAACCTTGGCATCGAGCCTTACCACACCTCCGCCTTTCTCGATCCGGTCCTTCACAGCGTTCCACATCATGCCCGGTCCGAACCGCGGATATTGAAATTCATCGATCAGAGTTTTAATTGTAGTCTTAGGCTTCATGAACATATTGAGGAGCGCCGTTCTCAAGGAAAGATCCTTGATGCGCTGAGCAGCCCATTCCGCCTTGAGCTGTGAGCATGGAATGCCCCAGACTTTCTCTGTGTACGTTTTAAAAAAGGTGAGGAACAGTCGTTGGCCGAACCGGTTCGTGACCCATTCCTCAAAGGTCTCTTGGCGGCTGCATGGGAAAAAGTGCCACCACAGATAGCTGAACGCGATGCGTCCACTCTCCAGCAACCCAAGATTAAAGAGCGCGTTCAGAGGCCGGAGCGGGTAATAGAAAAACTTGCGGTTATAGTAAATCCGCGAGAGGCGCGGGCGGCGGAGGAAGTCCTCTCCCAGGATTTCCTCCCACATTCTCTTCACTTCCTTCGACTTGGTGTAGAAGCGATGCCCCCCCATATCAAAGCGGAAGCCTTTGTAGGTCTTGGTGCAGGCCAGCCCCCCGACATCGTCGGTTTTCTCCAGGACGATTGGTGTAATTCCGCGCTTGACCAACTCATAGGCTGCTGTCAGCCCCGCTGGTCCTGCACCAATGATAACAGGCTCTGAGTTAGATCGCGCCACGCGCGGTCTCCGTTATTGCGTGCTCACTCAACCTTCAGTTGCTGGGAGCCCGTTTTAGAGAAGCGGCGTTTCCAGAGAAAATAGCGGAAAAGACCAATGACAAACGCCAGGCCACTATAAAGAAAGTACAACCAGTGCCATGGGATCGTTTGCACGGCAAACCAGAACCCCCGCTTCTGGTAGAAAAACCTATACAGTGAAGCGTTAATAAGCAGCATCAACACAATAAGAAGACCTGCAATTGCGAGGGATCCAGGCCACCACCAAGCTCCGACCACGGTCCCCAGGATTCCGTATACCAGCACCATGCTGAGGCGCTGCGAAATGCGCAGGTTCAAGTCATTCACCAGGCGGCGATCCCGAAGAATGAGCTCCGTCCACGGCAAGGCACGGACGAAGATGTCAGTGCGCACCATCGAGACCAGATCCCAGCGTTTTAGATGTTTGACTTGGAGCGCCTTGCAAAGTCGGATCCTGTACCTCGCTTTCTTCAACCGATAGCCCAGTTCGATGTCTTCAATTCCTGAGACCATCTTAGAGGGTTGGCCGTAGCGTTCATCAAAGCCGCCCATCGCAAAGAAGACTTCTCGGCGTATCGCTCCACAGGCACCCCAGAACGTTGAAGCTTCTTCACGTCCTGCCTGATGGACGTAGTGGTGCATCAGGTTTCGATACTGCGAGAGAAAGTTCGCTTCGCCTGGCTCATCGTCATAGGATCCAAAGACGGCCGCGAGATGAGGCTCTCGCTCGAACGCCATCGCCACCTGGCTCATCGCATCAGGAGGAATCGTCACATCGGCATCTATGAAGAAGAGAATCTCTCCCTGGGCCTTACGAGCACCGAAGTTCCGCGCACGCGCTGGCCCCCCGGGTGACGGGAATCTGAGCACCTGAAGCCCAAAGTCTTTAGCCAGTTGCCATGAGCCATCGGTATCCCCATCGGCCACTATGATAATCTCGACGGGAGGAGGTACCGTCTTCTTCAGACTCTGCAAGCACCTCCGAAAATTCTCACCGCCATTGTAAACTGGGACAATAACTGAGACGGTCAATTCACCAGAAGCCAGCATTTTCCGAGGACGTTCGCCTAGGTCATCTCGTGGAATCGTGTTCATAGCCCCCCCAATGGTTTCATTCCCAGGTGCTTCCTTAAGCTCAGTGCTCGGCCCAACTCAGATTGTCAACCGCTGCTGTGAAGTCTTCTAGACCTTTGAAGGGACATGACGCCGACTGCTTTTACGCACGGGAGAAATCAGCTCACAAAAGCATTCTGCTCTATTTGGTGCTGGCGCATGCATGATCAGTTGCTTGGTTGGCGGTCAGTATCCACCACTTCTAAACGAAAAAGGTCTCCGACCCCATCCCTCGCTCAGAGGGGGGAACCCTACGAAGGGGGGGGGTAAATGACGTGGATTCCGAACGCAATTATGGCCACTAACCCTGCTTCACCTGACCAGGAAAAGGACCAACGGACACGCTGATACACCTCAATACCGTGTCAAATTCCTTCAAGCTTCATATGCAATGGAAGTGCTGAACACGAGAAGGAAACTCAGGAGAAGACTGTTTGTCAATGGGACTGCTCGCTTTCCACCACCTACTCCTCTTGCATGCTGTTCCTTCGCGTGATCCGTGCCGGTCCACCGATAGCTGCCAGGCATAGCAAGCCGATCATGATCCATACCACTTCGCGCAGGCGGCGCAGGAGCGCGAAGGTGATGCCGGTGAGCTCAGTGTATCCGAAGGCCAGCATCAGCAAGAGATTCCCGCCATCCTGCGCACCCAGGCTTCCCGGGATGAAGAACGTCCCGCCCTTGATGAAGACGGACAGGGCTCCGATTGAGATCGCCGACAGCAGGTCAGTTGGGCCACCCAGGTAATAGAGAATCGCATAGACCTCCAGCGCTTCCGCCAACCAACCCAGGAAGAAGGTGCCAGTGGAGAGGAAGAAAGAGCACTGATCACGGGCATAGAAGTCCAGGATCGTGCGATCGAGATCCCGAAGCTTGTCCTCGCGGACTTCAAGAAAGCGAATCCGAATCCGGCACCTCCGCAAAGTCCCCATCAGACCCGTGAACAGCCCGCGTCGTTGGACCACCACGAAGATCGCCGTCCCGAATAGCAGTAGTCCAACGCTGACCGATGCCGCAAGCACCGCGTGAGCGGGCGATCCTGATGAGCCTAGAATCCAGAATCCCAGCGCGATGCCGAGCAAGATAAACCCCACCTGAGCGATAGTCATGGTGGTCTTGGCGGTAACGACGGAAGCCAGCCCTTCCACCATCGGCACGCCATGCTTCTTCAGCAGGTACGCTTTCAGCGGCTCGCCCCCCACATAGGCGGTCGGCGTGGTCATGTTCACGACTTCGCCTGCGGTGCGGATCGCGAACAGTCGCCCGAACGAGACCGCTGCGGCGTGCCGACCCAGCGTGAGCCGCCAGCCTAACGCTTCCAGGACATACATAAGAACCGACGGCAGCAGGATGATGAGGAGGGCGGCAATCCCAACCCCAGCAACAGCATCGAGGATCCGAGCAGGACCGATATGCCAGACGAGACCGACCAGCGTGAGGAGGCCCAGGAATAGGAGAATGATTCTAAGCACGGACAATCGTCGAGGGTCTGGTAACCCAGGCCATGATCATCCAAAACACATTTAGGCCGATTGCCGCGAGCCAGAGGAACCATCCCAGTTTGCCTACGAGCGCAAAGACTAGCAGGACGACTGAAAAGTCTCGGCTGACCATGTTCTTGAAAATGAAGTCCGAACGGGCGGCCTGGGTTGGCTTGACCCACGCCTGCCGGTCACGGAGCGATTTCGCCCGATTCACCAGCCAGAACGAAAAGCCG